>Ga0181516_10003625_pt1 | contig 10230 bp, 9 predicted proteins | sample PEATcosm2014_Bin_25_FD_121104 | JGI IMG/M metagenome (GOLD analysis project Ga0181516, IMG submission 121104) | Peatland microbial communities from MTU Mesocosm Facility, Houghton, MI, USA - PEATcosm2014_Bin01_10_metaG | ecosystem: Environmental > Terrestrial > Soil > Wetlands > Peat | place...
AAGAACGCCAACATCCAGTCCATCGGCGAACTGGTGCAGAAGACCGAAGCGGAGATGCTCAAGACCAAGAACTTCGGCCGCAAGAGCCTCAACGAGATCAAGGAAATCCTCGCCCAGATGGGCCTTTCGCTGGGCATGAAGATCGACGAGCAAGGCAACGCCGTCCCCGGACCCACCAGCATTCCACCCGCCACCGCACTGGCCGCCAACTACAGCCACTACGACGACGAGGACGAGCCGCTGGATTCCGTGGACCTGCAGTTGCCCACCGAGACTGAGAATTTTTAAGAACAGGGATCAAGGGTCAGAGATCGGGGATCAGGTTCGATTTTCACTGACCCCTGATCTCTGATCCCAGACCCCTGATCACCGAAAGAGAGTTTCATCATGCGCCATCGCAATGCAGGATTCAAGCTCGGACGCAACACCAGTCACCGCCGCGCGCTGCTGCGCAACCTGGTCACGTCCGTCATTATCGAAGACCGCGTGCAGACTACCGTGGCCAAGGCCAAGGCAGTCCGTCCTCACGTGGAAAAAATGATCACCCTGGGCAAAAAGGGAGATCTGCACAGCCGCCGGCAGGCGCTCAGCTTCCTGATGACCGACAAGGCCGTCGAGCGGCTGTTTGAGACGGTTGCCCCGCGTTACGGCGATCGCCAGGGCGGCTATCTGCGCATCGTCCGCACCGGCTTCCAGAAGGGCGATGGCGCCGAAACGGCATTCATCGAACTGCTGGGCGCCGAAAAGCAGCTCGAAGCCAAGGCCAAGAAGCGGGAAGACATCAAGGCCAAGAAGCGGGCCGAGCTCGAAAAGCAGCTCGAAGAGAGCAAGAAGGAAGAAGGCGGCGAAGAGGCCGCGTAAGCTTGCGACTCTTTTGACGGTTTCAACCTTCGCTTCAAGAAGGTCGCACGGGCGCATCCCCTTTGGGGATGCGCCCGTGTTTGTTTTGGAACGCTTGCGGGCTTTGTGCGAGAATCCGGGTCGCCCGCCGGGCAGGACCGAGGGCGTATCCTTCGGTTGAGACCGCGCTCAGGATCCGATTCGACAATGACTTTGGCGCGGCAGGCAACATGTCAAGGACGGGCATGGAAAACTTCTGGGGCAGACGCAAGTTTCTGGGCGGGTCGGCAGCGATGGCGGCAGCGCTGGCGATCGATGGGGCGAGAACCGGGGCGCTGGGGGTCCACTCCGGACAGGCTGGTTTGCGGGGCCGCTTTGTGACGCATGTGTCTGTTGTGCGGGTCAACCAGATCGAGGTGACGCCGACTCGTTCCATCGGCGAAGACGAGGCGCCGGATAACAGCCCCGATCACATCCGGAAACGGCGCGAAGCCTTTGCGCGCGGCTGCCCGGGGGGAAGGATGACATGGGCCATCAGTTGGCTGGCGCTGATCGACACTCGTCAGGAGTACAAAGATGCGCGGCGGCTGCTGGCCTCCTACCACGACAAGTTTGGGGATGAAATCACCTTCATCCCGGGCGGGTATTTTGCGCCCATGTTCGATACGCGGGAGCACAACCGCGCCACCATCCACAAGGCTCTCGAGATGGTGTCGGAGATGGTGGGCGGCGGGTATCGGCCAGAAAGCCTCGTGGCCGGGTTCATGGACGCGGAGAACCAGCATTACCTTGCGACCGACGAAGGCATCCACGTGTGCCAGGGACAGATCTGGAGCCAACATGGCATCGACAACGGCGATGGCGACGGCGGCATCTGTTATCCCTACTACCCGAGCCGTGAGCATTATCTGAAGCCGGCGCAGGGAAGAGCGGATTTTGTCGATTGCGTTTGCCTGGATGGCTGGACGTGCGACTTTCTGGCCGCGCGGCGCGAGGGCTTTCAAGGCGGCTTCAACAGCCGCATGGGTGTGGGGCCGATTGAAACAGTTGGAAACCTGGGACTCGAGGCCGGGCGCAAGGAAATGATGGCGACCACCGCGATGCATTTTGACGGGGGCCACGCCCTGAACGGCTTTGGCTTCGTGACGGGCATCTGGGAGGTTTCGGTTGGACACGACGAGGACCTGACCTGGTGGCTGCAGGCGGTCAAGGACCGTTGGCCCGATACGCAGGTTCTGACCGAGGGAGCCTTCGGCCTGGAGTGGAGAAAGCACACGCCCTCGAATGCGGAGCTCGATTACCGATTTGACGCGCAGGGAACCGGGGCCCCTGGCTCAGAGAAGGATGTGCGCATTCGCTGGTTCATGAATCGAGAGTTCCGGCTGGCTCTGCTGAACGATGCGAGCAGGGGCAGCCAGCCCATGGCGATTGACTTTACGCGATACGACCTTCCGGCGCACGAGGCCCAGCAACTGCAGCGTGAATGGAGCTTGATGAACGTGCTCAACCAGAAGGGCAACCGGCCGCAAGACAAGCCGTTGCGGCTTGGCCAACTGGCGCCGGACGACCAGAGGCGCATTTACGCGCGCTATCCGGAGTTGAAGCGGCTGGCATGACCTCGGCTGCTTGAGGCCTATGGACTTGCGTCCTCAAACTGCGCCAATCCGTCAGAGTGAGGAAGCATCCAATCTGCAAAAGCGGATGGTATGACCTTCGACGAGCAGGCGGAGATTTCGACTGCCCGGAAAGACGCGAGGATACGATGGCGGGCGAACTGGTACTGGTAACGGGTGGATCGGGATTTATCGGGGCGCACTGCATTTTGCAACTGCTTGCGGCTGGTTATCGAGTGCGCACGACGGTGCGGTCGCTGCGCCGTGAGGCCGACGTGTTGGCAATGTTGAAGGTTGGCGGTGCGGCGCCAGGTGCGGCGCTGACCTTTGCCGCGGCCGACCTGCTTCAGGACAAGGGTTGGGCAGAGGCTGTGGCGGCGTGCGACTACGTTCTGCACGTGGCTTCGCCGTTTCCGGCCAGCGTTCCCAAGGACGAAGACGAACTGATCGTCCCGGCGCGGGAGGGGTCGCTGCGGGTGCTGCGGGCGTCGCGGGACGCAGGTGTCAAGCGCGTGGTGCTGACCTCGTCGTTTGCGGCGATCGGGTACGGGCCGAATCCGACGGGCAAAGTCTTCGACGAGACGGATTGGACTGACCCCAGCGGCGAGATTGGGGCGTATATCAAGTCGAAGACAATCGCCGAGCGGGCCGCCTGGGAGTTTATGGAGCGCGAGGGCGGGGCGCTGGAACTTTCGGTGGTGAATCCGGTGGGCGTGTTCGGACCCGTGCTGGGGCCGGATGTTTCCACGTCGATTGTGCTGGTGAAGCGGCTGATGGACGGGTCGATGCCGGGCAGCCCGCGACTCACCTTCGGGATCGTGGACGTGCGCGACGTGGCGGATTTGCATCTGCGCGCCATGACGCAGCCAGCTGCCCGGGGCGAGCGGTTCCTGGCCGTGGCGGGCGACTTTATGCGCATCCAGGAGATGGCGCTGGCGCTGAAGGCGCGCTTGGGCGATAAGGCCGCCAAGGTGCCTACACGCGAGCTGCCTAACTGGGTCGTGCGGCTGCTGGCGCTGGTCAATAAGCCGGTGGCCCTGATTGTGCCGGAGCTAGGCAAGACCAAGAATGCCACGCACGCCAAGGCGACACGGGTGCTGGGGTGGAATCCGCGGTCGAATGAGGACGCGCTGGCGGCCACGGCCGAGAGCTTGCTCCGGCTGGGATTGCTGAAACCCTGACCGAGGCGTTTCTCCGCCGCTATCTCGCACGCGCCTTCCGTACATCCAGCCTCACAACAGGATTCGTCGGCTTCTGTTAACCAAACATCCCCTTCACTCGTTGTATGTGCAGGAACGGTCAGAAGACCTGTTCCCGTCAGGGGATATCGAAATGCACATTCAAGGCCGCGCTTTGCCGCGGGCTTTCCGCACTGCAGCGCTACCGTTCCTCCTTTTCGCAGCCTTTGCAACTGCACAATCGCGGCCGGCCGCTCAGCCCGGTACGGCGCAGGCCGCCGGGCAAGCGGCCCAAGTTCCGCCGATTTCGGAAAAGGACCTTGCTTCCACCCAGGAAGATCTCGTCAAGCTGCTGCGGCTCAGCCCGACACTCACCACCGTCGTCTCGCACGATCCCTCACTGCTCTCCAACCAGGAATATGTGAGCCGCAATAACCCGCAGCTTGCCGCTTACCTGGCCAGCCATCCTGAAATCGCCCGCAACCCCGAGTTTTACCTCTTCACGCATCTGCCTCCCGGCGAGGGCGGCCCCGACCAGGCGCTGGAACGCAAGGTTTGGCCTGAGATGATGCGGGGCGAACAGCGCAGTTCGCCGTTCCAAGGGTTCCTGAACGACATGCCGCCGGTGCTGGCGTTTGCCTGCTTCCTGGTGGTCCTTGTCTGGCTCACCCGCGTCTTCCTTGAGAACCGTCGCTGGGGCAGGATCTTCAAGCTGCAGAGCGAAGTGCACGGACGGCTGATCGACAAGTTCAGCTCGAATCAGGAACTGGCGCTCTACATGGGCACCGAAGCCGGCAAGCGCTTCCTTGAAGCGGCGCCGATCCCCGTAGGCTTCCAGCCGGAACAGCGCATGCCAAACGCGGTGGCCCGCGTGTTGACGCCGCTTCAAATTGGGATTGTGCTTTCGCTGCTCGGCGCCGGGTTCTTTCTTCTCCGCCACGCCAGCCCGGAGATGGAAATCCCCATGCTGGTGCTCGGCACGGTAGCTTTGATGCCTGGCCTTGGATTTATCATCTCGGCAGGAGTGACCTGGGCTTTGGCGGCCCGCCTCGGCCTCATGCCCGACAACCCGGCATCGCCGGCCAGCTACGCTTCCGATCCGTCCAACCGTCTGGATCGGCAGTGATCTGCTTTGAGAAGCAAAGACCCGTCGAGAAAGCGTCTATCTATGCCCTGGGAATCCGCGCTTCAGATCGTTTACACCGGCGCCGCCGCCGAGCCGGCGCGGGTAGCGGGATTCCCCCTGGATAGCGACGCTTTCGCGGGGTTTTACGAGCGTTCCGCGCGCCCGCTGTGGGCTTACCTGGCGCGGGTCAGCGGCGATACCGCGCTGGCCGACGATCTGATGCAGGAGAGCTTTGTGCGGTTTCTGTGCGCCTCACAGCCGGCTTCGCTCGCGGCGGAGGGCGAGGTCGCCTGCCGCCGCTATCTCTTCCGCATCGCTACCAACCTGATGCGCGACCACTGGCGGCGTCCCGTGTCGGCCTCGCTTGAGGACATTCCGGAAGAGTTCTTCGCTGCCGCCACGGATTCTGCGCAAGCCGATTCCCAGGCGATTCTCGGCCCGGCTCTTGCCGTTCTGCGGCCACGCGATCGGCAACTGCTTTGGCTGGCCCACGCCGAGGGTTACACACACAAGGAGATTGCCGAAATTACCGGCTTGGCCAGCGCAAGTATCCGTTTGCTTCTTTTTCGGGCTCGGCGCAAGGTTGCCAGCCTGCTTCGCGAGCAATCCAAGCCGCAACAGAATGCGACGGTCAGGAGGCACTCATGATGCTCAAATCCTGCACCCGCGAAGGCGAAATGAAGTCGCTGCTCGCCAGCGGTGCATGGCCGCATGCCTGCCCGCCCGACCTGCGAGCCCACGTGGAAGCCTGCCGCTCCTGCGGCGACCTGGTCCTGGTTACCGGCGCGTTTCAGAACGCGCGCGCGGAAGCAGTTGGCAGAGCACCTGCCGGTTCTCCAGGCGCGCTGTGGTGGCGGGCGCAACTACGGCGGCGCAACGCGGCCGTCGAGCGGTTATGCAAGCCCATCCTGGGGGCACAGATCTTCGCCCTGGCTATCAACATCACGCTTGCTTTGGCCTTCGTGGTATCGCAGGCACGGCATGGCATCCACTGGTTGACATGGCTTGAGCGGATTCCCCAGGCGCGGACACTCCACTTGGAGGCGCTGTGGTCAGCGGCGCAACCGGATGCCGGATGGAGCCTTTACCTGCTGATTCCCGCGCTGGCCACCCTGGCCCTGGTCGGGGGAGTGGTGGTTTATCTGGCCACGGAAAAGCAGTAGGGGGTGGGCGGCCTGGGGATGGGATGCTTTCGAGTCCGCAGCGCGCACCCCTCGACGAGAGACATCAGGCGCTGACTTTCACCACTTCTACCGTTCTCGCGAGGCGCTTGGGGCGGGCGAGCCGCATGTAGATATACACGATGAGTTGCAGGGTAATTGCGCCGCTGCAGTCGATGAGAACGTCCCAGACCGAGGAGGTGCGGTTGGGGAGGAACGACTGGTGGAACTCGTCGGCGCTGGCCATGATGCCGGTCCCGAGGAGAGCGAGGACGGCATCCTGGAGGAACCTGGAATGGGGCAGGGTCATCCACCAGGCCCGCAGCCATGCCAGCCCGATGAATCCGTAACCGAGAAAGTGGCCGGACTTTCGGATGACCAAGTGAATGTGCTGCCAGTGCGCCCCGGTGACAGGGCCAAAAAAGGCCTCATAGATCCTGCGCAGCGGCCCGCTGGTATGATCGGCGCCAAACCACTCGGTGGATTCAATCAGGATGATGCCGATTCCCAGGAGAACCGGCATCCAGGCGCTGATCCAGAACTTGGCGCCGGTTCTGCTATTCGACATGGTAGTTGGGCGCCTCGCGGGTGATGATGACGTCGTGCACGTGGCTCTCGCGGAGGCCGGCGCCCGAGATGCGTACGAATTGCGCCTTCTGCTGCAGTTCGGGGATGGTGGCGCAGCCCAGGTAACCCATGCCGGAGCGTAGGCCGCCCACAAGCTGGAAGACCATGGACTCAAGCGGCCCACGATAGGGGACGCGGCCCTCGATGCCCTCGGGGACGAACTTTGCCAGGCGGTTGCCGTTGGCGCGTTCGCGCTGGACCACGCCCTCTGAACCGGAATCGGCGCTGGCAAGGTCGGCATTGCTTTGGAAGTAGCGCTCGCCCGAGCCCTGGCTCATGGCAGACAAAGAGCCCATGCCGCGATAGGTCTTGAAGCTGCGGCCCTGGTAGAGAATGGTTTCGCCCGGGCTCTCATCCACGCCGGCGAAGAGGGAGCCGATCATGATGGAGTCAGCGCCGGCGGCGATGGCCTTGGTGATTTCGCCGGAGTACTTGATGCCGCCATCGGCGATCACGGGGATGCCGCGCTCGCGGGCGGCGCGGGACGCTTCGGCGATGGCGGTGATTTGCGGCATGCCGGCGCCGGTGACCATGCGGGTGGTGCAAATGGAGCCGGGTCCGATGCCGACCTTGATGGCGTCCGCGCCGGCGTCGATGAGCGCCATGGCGCCCTCGTAGGTGGCCACGTTGCCGGCCAGCAGACCGACGTTGGGAAAGTGCTTTTTGACTTCGCGGACCGCATCAAGCACGCGCGAAGAGTGCCCATGCGCCGAATCGATGGCAAGAACATCGGCGCGGGCGCGGACGAGTTCCGCGGCGCGCTCAAGGAAGTCGCCGGTGGCTCCGATGGCTCCGCCGACGCGCAGACGGCCTTTTTCGTCCTTGCTGGCGTTGGGGTATTTCAGCTTTTTCTGGATATCCTTGACCGTGATCAGGCCCTTCAGGTTGTACTGGTCGTCGACCACCAGGAGCTTCTCCACGCGGTGTTCGTGGAGGATGAGTTCCGCCTCTTCGAGCGTGGTGCCGACCGGGACCGTGATCAGGTCCTTCTTGGTCATGATGTCGCCGACGGGCACGTCGGTACGCGTCTCGAAGCGGAGGTCGCGGTTGGTGAGGATGCCCACGAGCCGCTTGCCCTGGGTGACCGGAACGCCCGAGATCTTGTAGCGGCGCATCACTTCCAGGGCGTCGCCGATCATCTGGTCGGGCTCAACGGTGACCGGGTCGACGATCATGCCGCTCTCAGAGCGCTTGACCTTATCGATTTCGCCCGCCTGATCGTTAATGGACAGGTTGCGGTGCACGATGCCGATGCCGCCCTGCTGCGCCATGGCGATGGCCATGCGCGACTCGGTGACGGTGTCCATGGCCGAGGAGAGCAGCGGGGTGTTCAGCGTGATATCGCGGGTCAACTGGGTTAACGTGCTGACCTGCACGGGCACCACTTCGCTGTAGGCGGGCACCAACAAGACGTCGTCGAAGGTAAGAGCTTCAGGGAGATTTTTGGCTAGCATATGCGTTGATGCGCCCGGCGGGCCGGAAATTGCGTTCTCCCGGCGCGACGGGCGCTTGTGTCTATTGTACCGGAGGGGCGAGGAGAGCGGCGGCGAGGGCAGCGATCGCAGAGAGGCGGAGTCGGCCAGTATCCCTCATTCGATGGTGCTTGCGACGATTTCGAACGATCGAGCGACTCGCTCCGATAGGGAAACTGGAAGGCATTCCTGGTTTCCAGGCGGGGAACCAGAAGCGCTCTCCAGAGCCGGCAATCCAAGGGAAGCCATCGGATCGAGATGCAAAAGGGATCGTCCGGCTTGCGCTCGAACTGGCGGCTTGTTGGCGCGCATGGAAAATCGTTGTCGTTGCGTGCTATGCTCTCGCCATCGAGGGTTGCCATGCGTACGCGTGCCGGCAAGGCGATGCTGCTTGCACCAGCGAACAGGCGCTGGTCCCGGACGCGCGCGCGCACCCTGTGCCCGCGGCAACACTTGCGTGTACTGCCCATGCGCACCCGCCCAAGTCTCTTCGGCAGCGATTAGCGCGATTCAGCCGAGGTGAGAAATCCCCTTCGCGGCACGAGGCCTTCGCGCTGCTCCCGACAGAATGAATCGACCGATCCCGCGTTTTCCGGGTCCATGGCCGTGCCTCATCCGGACGGCGCGAGCGGATTGACGAGATTGGACAGGATTGGAGAAGGAGACAAGAAGATGACCAAGCAGGAATTGCACGCACAGTACGGCCCCAAGCTGGTTTGTCCCCTGCCCGGGGCGAAAGCAAAAGCGGCCGTAGAGGCTGACACGCGGCTGATCTCTCCCAGCTACACGCGTTCGTATCCGCTGGTGGTCAAGCGGGGCCGCGGCGCCAGGGTGGAAGACGTGGACGGCAACGAATTTCTGGATATGGCGGCGGGCATCGCCGTGGCTTCAACCGGCCACTGCCACCCGGAAGTGGTCGCGGCTATTCAGAAGCAGGCTGCGGAACTGATCCACATCTCCGGCACAGACTTCTACGACGAGCATTTGACGGATTTGGCGGCGCGGTTGTCGGCGGTGGCACCCATGCCGGGGCCGCACAAGTTTTTCTACGGCAACTCCGGCGCCGAGGCGGTGGAATGCGCGCTCAAGCTGGCCCGCTATCACACCGGCCGGCAGCATATCATCGCGTTCTTCGGCGCGTTTCACGGGCGGACGATGGGGGCGCTGTCGCTGACCGCCTCCAAACCGCAGCAGAAGCGTCGATTCTCTCCGCTGATGCCCGGCGTCACGCACGTCCGCTATCCGTATGCCTATCGGGGCTGCACGGGCGGCCCGCAGGAGGAAGAGGCTTTCAGCCTGGGCTGCGCACGATATATCGAGGAGAAGCTCTTCAAGACGGTGCTTCCGCCGGAGGAGGTGGCGGCGATTTTTGTGGAGCCGATCCAGGGCGAAGGCGGGTACGTGGTGGCGCAGGACAACTTCCTGCGCGAACTGCGGGCGATCTGCAACCGGCACGGAATTCTGCTGGTGGCGGACGAGGTGCAGTCGGGCGCGGGACGCACTGGCAAGTGGTGGGCAATGGAGCACTCCGGCGTGGAGCCGGACATTGTGTGCATGGCCAAGGGCATTGCCAGCGGAATGCCGCTGGGCGTGTGCATGGCCCGGGCGGAGATCATGGACTGGGTTCCGGGCTCTCATGCTTCGACGTTCGGGGGCAACCCGGTTTCAATTGCGGCGGCGCTGGCAACAATGGACGTGATTGAGCGCGAGGGTCTCGCCAATGCAGCGCGCGTTGGCGAGCTGATGCTGGAACGCGTGCGAGGCTGGAAGGAGACACATCCGCTGGTGGGCGACGTGCGCGGGCGCGGCATGATGATCGGCATCGAGCTCGTGAAGGACAAGGCGACGCGCGAACCGGCGACGGCGCTGCGCAATCGCGTGGAGCAAGTGGCGTTTGAGCGCGGCCTGATCGTACTGGGCTGCGGCGAGACGTCGATCCGCTTGTGCCCACCGCTGATCCTGAAGGAAGAAGAGGCCACTGTGGCTCTCGACATCCTGGAAGATGCATTAACGGTCGTTGAAATCGAACACGAGCACGCGTCGACGCCGGTAGCGGCGACTGTGTAGACGATTTCGAGCTGCCCCAGGTCCCTCAACTTTTGGGGACCTGGGAGACCAGCCTTGCCTACTTCAGTCTTCTCCCCCCGGCGAATCGACGAGCCAGACGCAGGGCTAAACTGCGCCCTCGATGCGCATGTTGGCGATCTCCGATGT
>Ga0181516_10003627_pt1 | contig 10229 bp, 8 predicted proteins | sample PEATcosm2014_Bin_25_FD_121104 | JGI IMG/M metagenome (GOLD analysis project Ga0181516, IMG submission 121104) | Peatland microbial communities from MTU Mesocosm Facility, Houghton, MI, USA - PEATcosm2014_Bin01_10_metaG | ecosystem: Environmental > Terrestrial > Soil > Wetlands > Peat | place...
CAGCGCCACGGCAACCGCGTCGAATCCAGGTCCAAGATTCGCCGAAGTTGCAGGCAAGCGGAGTCGAAGAGCGCCCGTCTTTCCCAGATCGCTCATCCCACCTCGCCCTCGATCGCCGCCAACACCGCCTCCGGCGTGGCGTCCACGGTCACCGCGTCGCGCCGCAGCGCTTCAATCACCTGCTCCGAACCGATCTTCTCTTCATCGGTCAGCAGCGTTCCGCGATGGAAGTCGATCGTATAGTCCGCGTCCTTCAGCGTATGGCCAGTCAGCACCAGCACCACCGTCTCGCCCGATCGGATCACGCCCTGCGCGCGCAGCTTCTTCAGCCCGGCCAGCGTCACAGCCGAAGCCGGCTCGCAGCCCAGCCCTTCCGCGCCAATCTCGGCTTTGGCAATCGCAATCTCCGCCTCGCTCACGTCGAGGCACCACCCGCCGCTCTCCTGGATCACGCGCGCCGACTTGCGCCACGATGCCGGATTGCCAATGCGAATGGCCGTCGCGCGCGTTTGCGCTTCCATCGGCTCCAGCACCGCCCCGTGGTTGAATTTCAAGCTCCGCACCAGCGGATTGGCTCCAGCCGCCTGGATCACGCTGATCTTCGGCATTCGTGCGATCAATCCCAGCTCGCGCATCTCGCGGAATCCCTTGCCCAGCGCCGAGCTGTTCCCCAAATTGCCTCCGGGAACAATCAGATGGTCGGGCACATTCCAGTCCATCGCCTCCGCGATCTCGATCGCCGGCGTCTTCTGCCCCTCAAGCCGGTAGGGATTCACCGAGTTCAGCAGGTAGATCGGCGCCTTCCTCACAATCTGCGTCAGCAGGCGCAGGCAGCCATCGAAGTCGGACCGCACCTGGCAAGTCACCGCGCCGTAGTCCATCGCCTGCGACAGCTTGCCCCACGCGATCTTTCCTTCCGGAATCAGCACCAGGCTGCGCATTCCGGCGCGCGCCGCGTATGCGGCCATTGAAGCCGACGTGTTCCCCGTCGACGCGCACGCGACCCACGTAAATCCGCGCTCGCGCGCCACGCTCAGCGCCGCCGTCATGCCCGTATCCTTGAACGAGCCGGTCGGATTCATCCCCTGGTGCTTGGCGTAGAGCTGATCGACTCCCAAAGCCTTGGCCGCGCGCGGCAGGTGATACAGCGGCGCATTTCCTTCGCGCAGTGACACCGCATTTCCAAAGCTGTCCAGAATCGGAAGCAGCTCGCGGAATCGCCACACGCCCGACTGATCCAGCGCCTCACCCGAACACCGCCGCTCCCGCCATAGCCACTTCAATGCGCCCGGATTCGGTCTGTCGTGCCCGCCGCGCTGGCTCCAGCCGGGATACTCCACCTCAAACAGGTCCCCGCAATTCGCGCAGCGAAAGTCCGGCTGCGCCTGCGCGCCCGGGATCCGGCTGCCGCATCCAAAACAGCGCAACTGATGCAGGTTTTCGCTCATATCTAGGTGTTAGCCTAGCAGGTGTACGGCGATTCTCGCTGTGGACAGAGATCCTAAACCATGTCGATGCCGAAGCAATTCCTCGCCGCCCTTTTCGCGTTCCTGATTCTTGCGCCGCTCAGCGCGCAGGAACCTCTTCGCGTCGCCGCTGCCGCCGATCTGGAGCCCGTTCTCCCTCCGATCCTCGTTCAATTCGAGAAAAACACAGGCATTCACGCCGAAGCCACCTTCCAGTCCTCCGCCACGCTCGCCACGCAGATCCAGAACGGTGCGCCCTTCGACGTCTTTCTCTCCGCCGACCTCGGTTTCCCCAAGCGCCTCATCGACGCTGGCCTCGCCGACGCCGCCGGCTCGGCCGATTCCACCAACCCCATCACCTACGCCCGAGGAACGCTTGTCCTCTGGGAACGGAAAGACTCTCAATTGCCCCCACCGTCTCTCGATCTGCTCCGCTCGCCCGCTCTCAAGCGCCTGGCCATCGCCAATCCCGACCGCGCGCCATACGGCCGCGCCGCCGTTGCCGCCCTCCGAAGCCTCAAGCTCTACGACACTCTCAAGCCAAGTCTCGTCACCGCCGAAAACATCGCCCAGGCCGCCCAGTTTGTCGACACCGCCAACGCTGACGCTGGCCTCATCTCGCTCACCTCGGCGCTCACGCCGCGCCTTTCGGCGGACGGCTCTTACTTCGTCATTCCCCGCGACCTCTACCCACCCATCGAGCAGGGTGCAGTGATCGTCAGCAACACCAAGCGGCGCGACGCCGCGCACAAGCTGCTCGACTTTCTCTTGTCGCCGGCCATGCAAGCACAACTCGCCAAATCCGGCCTCACGCCGGTCAAATGAGCGCCATGGACTGGCAAGCATTCGCGCTCTCGCTTCGTCTCGCCGCCGTCACCACCGCGATTCTTCTCGCCATCGCCGTGCCTCTCGCCGCGCTCATCGTGCTCGGCCGCGGTCGCTGGCTCGCCGCCGTCGAAGCCCTCGCCACCCTGCCCATGGTTTTGCCGCCCACCGTTCTCGGCTTCTTTCTTCTCGTTCTGCTTGGGCCCCGCACAGCCTTTGGCCGCGGCATCGCCGCCGTGCTCGGCCATCCCCTTGCATTTTCTTTCGATGGCCTCGTCGTCGGCTCCGTCATCTACAGCCTTCCCTTCGCTGTGCAGCCACTCGTTGCAGGCTTCGCTTCGGTCGACGCAGCTCTTGTCGACGCTGCCCGCCTTCTCGGCGCGGGTCCCGTGCGCCTCGTCTCCAGCATTCTCCTTCCTCTTGCGCGCCGCTCGCTTCTCGCCGCCGTGGTCCTCAGTTTTCTTCACACTATCGGGGAATTTGGCGTCGTCCTCATGCTCGGCGGCGACATTCCCGGCGCCACGCGCACGCTCTCTATCGTTCTTTACGATCAGGTGGAGAACTTCGACTACGCCGCTGCCGGCCACACCGCTCTCTTGCTCCTTGGCCTCAGCGCCCTCGCCCTCGTCGCCGTCTACGCCACCAGTCAGAAACGCGGGGAGGCCGGTCGTGCTTGAATTCTCGCTCGACTCCCGCCGCGGCAGCTTCCACCTTCACGTGGAATGTACCTTCGCCTCCGATTGGACCGTGATCTTCGGCCCGTCCGGCGCGGGCAAGAGCACACTGCTCCGCTTGCTGGCTGGCCTCGACTTGCCCCATCACGGCCGCGTCGCTCTCGACGGCCGCGCGCTCACTGAAACCGCAATCGGACTTCGCATCCCGCCCGGTCGTCGCCAAACTTCGCTTGTGTCGCAGCAGCCCGCGCTCTTCCCTCACCTCACCGCCGCCGCCAACGTCGCCTACGGCCTGCGATCGCTCGATCGGCCCGCCTGCGCGCGCCGCGTTGACGAAATGCTCGACCTCGTCGGCGCAACCGACCTCGCCACGCGCCGCCCGCACGATCTCTCCGGAGGCCAGGCGCAACGCATCGCCCTGGCCCGGGCCCTCGCGCCCGCTCCACGCCTTCTTCTTCTCGATGAACCTTTCTCTGCGCTCGACGGCGTCGCCAGCGATGCGCTGCTCGTCCGCCTGCAACACTGGCTGCGCGAAAGCAAAGTACAAACCGTCGTGGCCACGCATGACGCCACGGACGCGCTCGCCACCTCTGCCGAAGTTCTGCTCCTCCGCGGCGGCCGCCTTGCCGCCCTCGGCCCCGCAAGCGACGTCCTCGCCCCGGAGCGCGAGCGTCTCCTCAGCCGTCTGCAAGCTTCGCAGGAATGAAACTGGCTGCCTGAATCATGTTTTGAAAGGGCACGGCTTCAGCCGTGCCGCGAGAGGCGCAAAGAAATCTGGGCTTTAGCCCCCGAGGGATGATTCGTGGCTGATCGTGCGACTCATGAAATCGATGGATCCCTCCCCGCTTCTTATTTCGCCGCGATCACCAGCAATGTCGCGTCATCTCGAAATTGCGAATCGCAGAACGCGGACACATCACTGAGCAGCGCATCGCACATCTCCGCCGCTGATCGCCTGCTTGCCTGCAGCGCAGCCTCGGCCAGCTTCTCCTCGCCGAATTCCACTTCGTCCGCGCCGCTTGCTTCAGTGATGCCATCGGTCACGAGCAACAACCGGTCGCCCGTGCGAAACTCAATCTTCGCGTTATCGTACTCCCACTTGGGAAGCACGCCCAGCACCGCGCCGCCATGGTCCAGAGCCTGGGTGCTTCCTTGCGAGACAAGAATCGGGTAAACCTGGCCGGCGTTGCAGTAGTCGAGCGTCCGCTTCTCGCTGTCCAGCACTCCATAAAGAAACGTCACGAACTTTCCCGTCGCAAGATTCTCGCAGAGCAGGCTGTTCACCTTGGCGCACAACTCTGCTGGGCTCTCGGCGCTGCCCGCATAAGCGCGCACAGCCGCCTGGACATTGGCCATCATCAGCGCGGCGGAAACTCCCTTTCCCACGACGTCCGCAATGCAAAGGCCAAGCCTGCCCCCGTCCAGTTTGAACACGTCGTAGTAATCCCCGCTCACCGCGCGCGCCGGCCGCCAAGCTCCCGCCACTTCGAATCCCGCCAGTTGCGGAATCTCCTTGGGCAGCAGCGACCGCTGAATCTCGCTCGCGCGCTGCATCTCCTCTTCCTGCTTTTCCAGTTGCTGTGCTCCCTGCTTTACCGATCGCTCCAGTTCCTCGTTGCGTTGTTCCAGCCGGTCCTTCGTTGTGTGGTAAAAAAAGGAGACAAAACCGAAAATGAATGTCACCAGAATCGGAAGCCTCCATCCCGTTCGAAGCAGATGAGAAAGCGTCTGCGGACTCGGCGGTGCGACAAACCACACGATGACGCTGGAAATCAAGTAAACCGGGACCGCCACGATCAGCAGCGTGGATAGAAAAATGAGCCAGTTGTAAGGAAATGGTCTTCCCGCAAAGAGAAATTGCGTTCGATCCATCGCGAAAGAAATGAGATTTCCGTAGCAGAGTGTGTACACCAACACTGTGGCGGGATTAATCTCCACGCCAATCGCCCAGAAAACTGCGGCAGTAACTGCAGAAACGACGATATAAATAATCTGCTGTCGAACGAAGCGCACTACAGAAGGAAAAGCCAGACGCATGCCAGTACGCTCTCTCCAACCTTATTGGGAATCATAAGGATTCTACGCCAAAGCCGAATCGCGCGCCTCGTGGGTAAATGCACCGCGTTACGCGAACCCCACCATCTCCGGCTCCATCTCCAGTCGAATCCCGAACTGCGTTTCAACTGCCGCTCGAATCTTCTCCGCCAGCCCAAGAATCTCCTTGGCCGTCGCGCCCCCGCGATTTACGAGCGCCAGCGTGTGCCGCGACGAAATTCCTGCCGCGCCCATCCCATAGCCCTTCGCAAATCCCGCCTGCTCAATCAGCCACGCCGCGGGAAACTTCACCAGCCCATCGTCCGCGGGAAAAATCCTCACTGGAATTCCTTTGCTCGCCGCGAAATTCCGCACGCGCTCCGCCACTTCCTCTGTGACCGCTGGGTTCTTGAAAAAACTTCCCGCACTCCGGCAGTCCGGATCGCCTTCCACCAGCAGCATTCCCTTGCTTCGCCGGATGCTCCGAACTGCATCTGCCGTTTCGGCCAGCGTCGGCGCCGTCGCCGAGCCCGCAAAGTGAGCCTTCAGATCCTGATATGCAATCAGCGGCGAGCCGTTCTGCCGCAGCCGGTAGTTGACCCGCGTCACGATGAACCGCCCGCGATCGCTCGCGTTGAATCGGCTGCGCCGGTACGCAAATCCGCACTCCGCATTCGAGAACTCCACGAACGTGCGCTCACCCAAATCAAACGCGCGCACGCGCTCGATCACCGAAGCAACCTCCTGCCCGTATGCGCCGACATTCTGCACCGGCGTTCCGCCCACGGTTCCCGGAATCCCCGCCATGCACTCCATTCCCGCACAATTCGCCGCGATGGTCTGCTGCACGCAGTGCTCCCAAATCTCGCCCGCGCCCACGCGAAACAGCTCACCATCTCGCTCGATGCCCTTCAGCCCAACATGCAGCACAAGCCCCGGAAATCCCCCGTCGGCGACAACAACATTGCTGCCGCCGCCCAGAACAAACAGCGGCACTCCCTTCCCGTGAGCCCAATCACACGCCTCTGCAATCTCGGCCTCGCTCGCCGCCTCCACAAACCACCGCGCCGGCCCGCCAATGCCGAGGGTCGTGTATGCCGCGAGCGAAATGTTTTCAAGAATCTTCAATTGTCCAGATTACAAAAGATTGCGCGCTTCGCAATCCTACGTCTAATCCTTAGGTATACTTCATTCGATTGTTCGGGGGAGAAAGATGAAGCGCTGCATTCCTTTGTGGCTTTCGCCGCTTGTCCTCTGTCTGCTTGCCGCCGTTACCCTTTCCGCTCAGGATTCTTCTTCATCTTCCGGGTCAACCGCTCCCGGACCACCCTCTTCAGGGCAAGCCATCGCCGGGCAAGCCGTTGGTGGGCCAGCCAACGCGATGATGAGTGTGCAGCCGACCGATCCCGACAGCGGCCTCGCCGGCCACGTCGAAGGCCTCTACATCCCGCTGGTCCCTGGCGCTCCCTTTCATGCCAAAATCGCCGTCCAAATTCATCGCCAACTGCCCGATGGCGCCGTGGTCGATCAGAAATACTACACGCTCGTCGCGCGCGACAGCACAGGACGCACACGCCGTGAATCTCGCGAGCTGGTTGCAGCCGACTCCGATCTTGATCCGCCGCTCATTCGCACTCTCGTTTACGATCCCAAGACCAATATGGTCACAAACTGCTACCCCGGGCAGCACATCTGCCGCCAGGCTTTCTTCGATCCCTCTCGGCGCCCGGTCGACGAGCCCGTGGGCCCTTCAAGCGACGGCACTTCGGTCCTCACCCGCGAGGACCTCGGCAAGAAAACCATCGACGGCCTTGAAGTCACTGGCACGCGCGAAACGCGCACCTACAATCCCGGCGCCTTCGGCAACGACAAGCCCGTCGTCGTCACCAAGGAAATCTGGTACTCGCCCCAGCTCCAGTTCGATCTCTCCGTCACCCGCCTCGATCCGCGCAATGGAACGCAGAAACTCGACGTGACCGACCTCAAGCTCGGCCAACCGGGGCCGGAATGGTTTGCGATTCCCGACGGCTACAGGCTGGTGTCGGACCGCGGCCAAATGCACCCCGTCTACCCGGCCGAGCTCGAGCCGCTCATTGAAAAAAACCTCCCCGGAATGTCGGCGGATGAACTGACCGCCGCGCTCAAGCCCGTTGAAGCAGCCATCGGCGCATTGGCCAGGGCGCACGCCGCGGCATCGCCCAATGACAACAACCAGGCCTTTGCTGGCCAGCTGCGCACGCAGCTCTCCTCTGACCTGCGCCAGTTGCAGCAGGGTAATCTCCCGCAGAACATGCAATTTCAGGAAGCCAACTTGCGCCTGAACGAGACTTTTCGCGAGGTCGCCGAGTCGCCCTGCATTGACAAGCCGCAGCCCGGCGATCCACCTTCGGTGCCGATCAACGCCGAGACATTCCGCGCCGAACAAAAGGCATGGCTCGCGCTGCGCGACACCTGGAATGTGTTTCTGGCAAAGCTCTTCCCCAATAGCGACCCCGCCGCCTTCAGTTGGATGCTCACCAACCAGCGCGACAATGAGCTGCGCCGCCTCCTGAACGTCGAGCGCAATCGCGGCTGCGTCCCCGTGGAATCCATCGAGCCCATGCTGGCCCGGTACGTCACCTCAATGTCCACCGATCAGCTCGATGCCGCCCTCAAGCCCGTCGATGCGGCCATCAGCGACTACGCCAAAGCCCACGCCGACTCCGAACCTGGCGACCACGACCAGGAATTCGTGCGCATGACCGAGCAGTTGTTGGTCAATGATCTGAACATGCGGCAGCACAACCCCGGCTTCCCGCAAAACCAGTTTCAGGGTGCCGATCTGCGCCTCGGTCTGGTCTTTCGCTCCGTAATCTCTTCACCCTGCCTTACAAAGTCCATCCCCGGTGATCCGCCTGACGCCCCCGTGAGCGTGGAGAAACTGCGCGCTGAAGAAAAAGCATGGATTGCCATGCGCGACGCGTGGACCACGTTTCTGGCATCTTTTTTCCCAGGCTCAAACCAGGCCTCGCTTGGCATCATGCTCAATCAGCAACGCACCAATCAACTGGAGCAGATTCAAAACATCGAGCGCAACCGCGGCTGCGTCCCCGAGGATTCCATTGAGCCGCTCCTTGCTCAATACATTACGGGCATGACTGCGGATCAGCTCGACGCCGCTGCCCAACCAGTCGACGCCGCGATTCGCGCCTATGCCGCCGCCCATGCCGAATCGTCGCCCAACGACCAGAATCAGGACTTCGTGCGCATCCTCGAGCAGCAACTCTCGTTTGATCTGAGTGCACAACAACACGCAACCGTGCCTACAGAGGACGATTTCGAAGAAGCCGACCTGCATCTCAATCAGGCTTTCCGCGCCGTCATCGCGTCGCCCTGCCTGGCGAAGCCCATCCCGGGCGATCCGCCCAACGCGCCGGTAAGCGAAGAAAAACTCCGTGCCGAGGAGCGCGCATGGATCGCCTTGCGCGATGCATGGACCGCATTGATGGCCGCTGTTTTCCCCAATAGCGATAATCGGGCCGCTTTTGGCGCCATGCTCACCCAGCAGCGCACTGGCGAGCTGCAGCAGATTCAGAACATCGAACGCAACCGCGGCTGTGCACCTGCGCAGTAAACCTCGCCCGCCGGCCCTCGCGGTCGGCCGCTAGCCACGCGCGCGCCAAACACGTAAAATGGGTACAGGCAGCTTCTCCTGCCGGAGGCGAACATGTACCCAGAATTGATGGTGATTCCCATGCGCGAGGAACTGGTGCGCGCCGGAATCAAGGAAACCCGGACCGCCGAAGAAGTGGACGCGGCACTGGCGGAGCCCGGAACCACGCTCCTCGTCGTCAACTCCATCTGCGGCTGCGCGGCAGGTAAGGCTCGTCCAGGCATCCGCCTCGCGCTCACCAGCACTACAAATTTGCCCGATCACAAAATCACCGTCTTTGCCGGCCAGGATCGCGAAGCGACGGATCGCGCCCGCACCTACTTCGAGGGCTATCCGCCCAGCTCGCCCGCCATTGCCATCCTGCGCGACGGCAAGCTCGTCTACTTGATGCAGCGTTCCGTCATCGAGCAGTCCACCGCGCAGCATATCGCCGCCGAACTCACGCGCGCCTTCGACGAGTTCTGCGCGAAGACAACCGCGTAAAGTCGCTTCAACCAGGTCACCGCAAACAAAACGGCCTCCCACTCGGGAGGCCGTCGCTTTTGCTCCAAAATTCCTTCGCTCAGTCCGCTACCTGCGCCTTGGCCAGCTTCTGCACCTTGCTGTGCTTCACGGAATAGCCAAAGTAAATGATCAACCCGAAGATCAGCCAGCCGATCATCACCTCCCACGTAAAAAGCATTAAGTGAGACATGAGATAAAGAGCGGAGAGAATGCCGAGAATGGGCACGAGTGGAACCAGTGGAGTCTTGAAGGGACGCTCCAATTCGGGATGACGAACTCGCAATACCCACACGCCTGCCGAAACGATGGTGAACGCTAGCAACGTACCGATGTTGACGAGTTCGGACAGGATAGCGATGTTGAAGAGTCCGGGCATGATGGCGGCAAAGGAACCAAAGACGATCGTAGTGATCCAGGGCGTGCGGAAACGTGGATGCACAGCGGAGGCCCACTTGGGCAATAGGCCATCTTTTGACATCGAGTAAAAGACGCGCGTCTGGCCTAGAAGCATGACAAGCATCACGGTCGCAAGGCCAAAGATCGCGCCGACTTTGACTAGGAGCGATCCCCACCCGACACCGGTGGCATCAATTGCCAGGGCCACGGGAGCGGACACATTGAGCGTCTTGTAGCTCACCAGACCGGTGAGCACAAGCGAGACCAGAATATAAAGGATGGTGCAAACAACCAGGGATCCGAGGATGCCGATGGGCATATCGCGCTTGGGATTCTTGGCTTCCTGCGCGGCGGTGGAAACAGCGTCAAATCCGATATAGGCGAAAAAGATCGATGCGGCCGCCGTGGGGATGCCGCCCCAGCCAAAGTTTCCGCTCGAATCCTTCGGCGGAACAAATGGATGCCAATTCATCCTCGCGATCGCGGGATGAGTGAAAAGAAAATAGCCGCCAACCGCAAGAAAAATGCAGACGATCGACACCTTGATAATCACCACAGCGGAATTGAAGTTTGCCGATTCTTTAATACCGATGACTAAGATGGCAGTGATAACCACGACAATGCACACTGCGATCAGATTGACCACACCAGTCGCATGCGGAAGCCCTGAATCGCTGA
>Ga0181516_10003629_pt1 | contig 10215 bp, 8 predicted proteins | sample PEATcosm2014_Bin_25_FD_121104 | JGI IMG/M metagenome (GOLD analysis project Ga0181516, IMG submission 121104) | Peatland microbial communities from MTU Mesocosm Facility, Houghton, MI, USA - PEATcosm2014_Bin01_10_metaG | ecosystem: Environmental > Terrestrial > Soil > Wetlands > Peat | place...
CCAGCCGCGCATCCGGACCCTTTCGGACAGGTCGTACAGCGTGAAGCCGTAGTTGTGGCCTTCCTTCAGCTTGTAGCAGACCGCCGGCAGGGCGCCCTTGCCGTCGTAAACCAGCTCCAGCGGCCCGAGCTTGGCGATCTCGCCGCCGAGCCATTGCGCGGTGTCGGCGCAGGCCTGCTGGATCCGGGTATAGCCTTCACGGCCGAGCCGCAGGAAATTGTAATATTGCGCGATGATCTGACCGCCAGGTCGGCTGAAATTCAGCGCGAAGGTCGGCATCTGGCCGCCGAGATAGTCGACGTTGAAGATCAGGTCGTCAGGCAGATCCTCCTTGTCGCGCCAGACCACCCAGCCCACGCCGAGCGGCGCCAAGCCGTATTTGTGGCCGGAGGCGCTGATCGACTTGACCCTCTCGACGCGGAAATCCCATTCGAGCTTCGGCTCGATGAACGGTGCAATGAATCCGCCGCTCGCCGCGTCGATATGAATCGGGATGTCGAGGCCGGTTTCGCGCTGGAGATCGTCGAGAGCCGAGGCCAACGCGGCGACGGGTTCGTAGACGCCGGTGAACGTCACGCCGAGCGTCGGGATGACGCCAATCGTATTCTCGTCGCAATATTTCTTGAGATCCTCCGGACGCAGCCCGAGCGCGTCGCCCTCGAGCGGAACCTGGCGAATCTCGACGTCGAAGTAGCGGGCGAATTTGTGCCAGCACACCTGCACCGGCCCGCAGACGAAATTCGGCTTGGCGTAGGACTTGCCGGCGGCGATGCGCCGGTTGCGCCATCGCCACTTGAGCGCCAGACCGCCGAGCATGCAGGCCTCGCTCGACCCGGTGGTGGAACAACCGACGCTCTTCCAAGCGCCCGGGGCGTGCCAAAGCTCGGCGATCATGTGCACGCAGCGATTCTCGATCTCCGCGGTCTGTGGATATTCGTCCTTGTCGATCATGTTCTTATTGATCGAATCGGCCATCAGTTGGCGGCCTTCCGGCTCCGACCAGGTGGTGCAGAAAGTCGCCAGGTTCTGGCTGGAATTGCCGTCGAGCAGCAGTTCGTCATGCACCAGGTCGTAAATCGGCTGCGCGGCGGAGGAGAGCTTCGGAATGCAATATCTCGGCAGCCGCCGGGTGGCGGAGTCGGTTGCGTATACGTCCTCGATCTCCGACTCGCCGGACCCTGTGATCCTGTGCAGCGGCATGATGGTCTCCTGGTTGGCAATGACTCCGCGCGACGCGCGAACGCCGTCGCTGCGTTTGTGGCGTCGACCATAGTTCGCGGAGGATCGGCGGAAAGGATCGGAAACTACCTAGTGCCGACGTCGAGCGAGCGACCGGCCGGGCGTTCGACGCATATGTTCGACCTCGGCGTCCGCAGGGGCTTAAAGGGGCTGAGTAGTTTCCGAGCCTGTCTTCCCGCCAACTCCAAAGGGTAGTGTCGACTGCGCGGACGACGCGCCGGCGAATGGTTCGCCTCGCCCGTGGCCGCTATCGCGCGCAGACAGCGCGAGGCGCGATGCCCTGGCGCCCTCTCGTCGCAAGGAGACCCCGATGGATAAGTTAGAAACGGCAATCGCCGTATTTCCCAATCACGATGCGGCCGAAGGAGCGGTGAAAACGCTGACGGCGGACGGCTTCGCCATGAAGAACCTCAGCGTCGTCGGCAACGGCTGTCATTCGGAAGAGAAGGTCATCGGCTTCTACAGCGCGGGCGATCGGATCAAGTTTTGGGGCTCCCGCGGCGCCTTCTGGGGTGGCTTTTGGGGCCTGTTCTTCGGCGGTCTGTTCCTGGCGTCGCCGGTGACAGGGCCGGTCGTGGTGCTCGGCTTTCTCGCCACGATGATCGTCGCCGGCATCGAGAACGCCCTGGTCGTGGGCGGCGTAGCTGCGCTTGCTGCCGCGCTCTATAGCATCGGCGTCCCGAAAGACAGCGTGATCCAGTACGAGTCGGCCCTCAAGGCCGACAGCTTTCTCGTCATGGCGCGGGGCACGAAGGAAGAGATCGCTCGCGCCAAGACCATCCTCGGCGCGACCAATCCGTCGCAGCTCGATATTCATCGCGACGCCGACGTTGTTGCCCCTACCGTTCCTGCCGCCGCCTAAAGGCGGTTCGGCAAGTCGGCTGAAAGCCGCGCCGACTCAAGCAAGGCGCAAAAGCCGCCAGACCTGACTTGCGCCGCCGCGCGCCGGTCGGGCGTTGGCGGTCTCGCGATGATTTCGGGCGATCAGGGCGCTTGCGGCGAACCTTCGGCGATCTGGAGCGCGCGTTCGCGTTTCGCCATGCACGACTCTGGAGGCCAGCACGCCGTCATGGCCTGTCGGGTCGCTACGGTTTCCGCTCGTGCAACGACGTCGTCGTGGCGTCGCCGACCGGAGTGGGCGACGGCTTGGCGCCGTTTCCTGGGGCCGATGAAAGGCTGGCGGAGAGCGCGAGCGCGATCATGGCCAGAATGGCCAAAGCGCCCAAAGCGAAGCGGATCTGCGCCCGTTGCGGCCCGACCGCCGCAAACACGCCGTCAGACGAATTGACAGTGAAGCTCGCCGGCTTCGGCAACAGCGTCACAAGATTGGCGGCGACTGTCATGGCGGGAATGTCATTGGCCGGCTCACCCGGCAACGCGGCGATCAACGCGGTCAGTCGCACAGCGGCTGCGTCGCTTGGCATCCCCGCCAAGCTGACCGCCTCTTGCCAAGGATCGACATCCTGCCGCGCGAGCGCGGAAAGGACGGTGAGTGGCGTCCCGTTTCGATCCTCGCGGATCGGCGCGTAGAGGAAGTTCTCGAATTGCGCTCCGATGAGAGGCGCTAAAGCGGCATGGGCCATGTCGACCGGCGATTCTCTTCTCGAGCGCGGGAGCCAGGCAACGCCTGGCTTTCCGTCACATCGACCAGTCGCAACAAATAGGAAGCGGCGGCGGGCGACGTCAGACTCGGAAACTACCCACGCCGCCTGTCGGCGCTCCGCCGCGTCGTGAAGGGATCACATGGCGGGCGCAACGATCGCTGGGGACTCGCCGCGTCTAGGTAGTTTCCGAGCCTCCCTGGGCACCCCGCCGTCCGCTATTCCTCGAGCGGGCGGCCACATGCGCGTGCGCCGAACGGTCGGCGAGTGGCGGATGTCGCCGAGTCGCCGCTCTTGGGGGCGCGCTTTGGCTTCGCTTCTTCACAGTCGTTGGACACTGGCGGCCGCCGCGGCTGTTGTCGCGCTCTGCGGCTACCTCGGCTGGCGCCACCTTTACGGCGCCGATATCGGGACGGCAGGTCCGCGTGCGGCCAACGGCGCGCAGGCGCTTGCGCCGATCCCCGTCACCACCGCACAGGTAAAAAGGGCCGACTTTTCCGTCTATCTGAACGGGCTCGGCGCGGTGGAGCCCTACCAGACAGTTCTCATCCGCAGCCGCGTCGATGGCGCAATCGTCAAGATCGCCTTCAGGCAGGGCCAGATGGTCAAGCAGGGCGACGTCCTCGTACAGATCGATCCGCGTCCCTATCAGGCGGCGCTCGATCAGGCGTTAGCGAAGAAGATGCAGGACGAAGCGAGCCTAAGGGATGCGCAGCTCAACCTGCAGCGCTACGCCGGACTCGCCAAACAAGATTCCGTGTCACTTCAGCAACTCGACACCCAGCAAGCGACCGTCGATCAACTGATTGCCCAGATAAAGGGCGACCAGGCGATCATCGACAACGCCCGGACGCAATTCGATTACACGACAGTCCGCGCTCCGCTCACCGGGAAGACAGGCTTTCGCCTGGTCGACGCCGGCAACATCGTGCACGCCGTCGATACGACAGGCATCGTCACGATTGTTCAGTTGCAACCCATCTCGGTCGTGTTCACGGCTCCAGAGGAGGACGTGCCGCAGATCAATACGGCGCTCGCGGCGGGCCTCACGCCGGTAACCGCCCTCAGTTCGGATGGGTTGAAGACGCTTTCACAGGGTCATCTCGCCGTCGTCAACGACGCAATCGACCCGGCGAGCGGCTCTATTGGCATGAAGGCGACGTTCGAGAATGCAGACGGCGCCTTGTGGCCTGGCCTGTCGGTTTCGACCCGCCTGCTGGTCGACACGCTGAAGCAAGTCACCGTCGTACCCGACGGGGCCGTCGAACGCGGGCCCAACGGCCTGTACGCTTTCGTGGTCGGCGGCGACAATAAGGTCGAAACGCGACCGATCACGGTCGGTCAAGAAGGCGACGGCCAATCAGTCGTCCTGACGGGATTGACGGCCGGCGAGACCGTGGTCACGGCGGGCCAGTACCGATTGGTTCAAGGCTCCCTGGTCCAATCGAGCGCAGCGAGTTCCGCTACCCCGTCGGCGACCGCCGCGCCAAGCGCGCCCGAGAAGGCGCCCTGACATGGCGGGCGGCATCTCCGAGCCGTTCATTCGGCACCCCGTCGCGACCTCGCTGCTGATGGTCGGCATCCTGTTCGTCGGCATTATCGCCTATCCGCGATTGCCGGTCGCGCCGCTGCCTCAGGTCGACTTCCCCACCATTCAGGTTTCCGCCAAGTTTCCCGGCGCTGGTCCGGACACGATGGCTTCCGCAATCGCCCAACCGCTCGAGACGCAATTCGCGCAGATCTCCGGCGTCTCGCAGATGACGTCGACGAGCACGCTCGGCTCGACCGCCATCACCGTCCAATTCGACCTCGACCGCGACATCGACGCCGCCTCGGCCGACGTCCAGGCGGCAATCAACGCCGCCAGCGGGCAATTGCCGAAGGACCTGCCCAGTCCGCCGACTTATCGCAAGGTGAACCCGGCGGACTCTCCCATTCTCCTGCTCGCCGCGACCTCAGAACTCCTGCCGCTGACCGAGGTCGACGACAACGTCGAGACCAAGCTCGCCCAGCAGATCAGTCAGGTTGCCGGCGTCGCCCAGGTGAGCATTGGGGGCCAGCAGAAGCCCGCCATTCGCATCCAACTCGATCCCGCCAAACTCGTGGCCAAGGGGCTGTCGCTCGAGGATGTGCGCACTCCGCTCACGGTTACGACGCTGGCCGAGCCCAAGGGCACGATCAACGGCGGCGCGAGCGCCTTCACGATTTACACCAACGACCAACTCGTCCGCTCGGCGGATTGGAACGACGTTATCGTCGCTTACCGCAACGGCGCCCCGCTGCGGGTGCGCGATATCGGCCAGGCGGTGACCGGCCCGCAGGACACGAATCAGGCGGCCTGGGCCGACGGCAAGCGCAGCGTCTTCCTCGTCATCTTCAAGCAACCGGGCGCCAACGTCATCGACATCGTCAACCAGATCATGGCCGAGCTGCCGCGCATCAAGGCCTCGATGCCGCCCTCGATCGACATCTTCACCTTGAGCGACCGCACGCAGACGATTCGTGCCTCGGTTCAGGACGTGCAATTCACGCTGCTGCTCACCGTCGCGCTGGTGGTGATGGTGATCTTCATCTTTCTGCGTAGCCTGTGGGCGACGATTATCCCGAGCGTCGCGGTGCCGCTGGCGTTGCTCGGCGCCTGCGCGCTGATGTGGGTAGCTGGCTACAGCCTCGACAATCTGTCGCTGATGGCGCTGACGATCTCGGTCGGATTCGTCGTCGACGACGCGATCGTGATGCTCGAGAACATCACCCGCTACATCGAAGAGGGTGAGGAGCCATTTGCCGCTGCGCTCAGAGGCTCGCGCGAAATCGCCTTCACCATCGTTTCGATCAGCGTTTCGCTGATTGCGGTGTTGATCCCGCTGCTGCTGATGGGCGGCATCATCGGGCGGCTGTTCCGCGAATTCGCAGTGACGCTGACCATGACGATCGCCGTGTCGGCAGTGGTGTCGCTGACGCTGACGCCGATGCTGGCGTCGCGCTTCTTGACCGCGGCGAAGGACGCCCATCATGGGCGATTCTACCAATTGAGCGAGCATGGATTTGCGGCGTTGCTGAAGGCCTACGAGCGCGGCCTCGACGTCGCGCTCAAGTTCCGCTTCGCCACGCTGATGATTTTCTTCGCCTTTCTCGCGCTGTCGGTCGGCCTGTTCGTAGCGATCCCGAAAGGGTTCTTCCCACAACAGGACACCGGACAAATCAACGGCGTATCGCAAGCTGCGCAGGACGCTTCCTTCGCCCAAATGGCGCAGCGACAGGCAGCGCTCGGCGCGATCGTCCTCAAGGATCCGGCGGTCGCTCATGTCGCGATGTCGATCGGCGGCGCGGGCAACGCGCTCAACGCCGGGCGGATGTTCATAACTCTTAAGCCGCGCGACCGGCGCACGGCAACCGCCGATCAGATCATTGCGCGTTTGGGCCCGCAGCTCGACAAGGTCGAGGGCGCAAAATTGTTCATGCAAGTCGCGCAGGACTTGACCGTCGGCGGGCGCGCCTCGCGCACCCAATATCAGTACACTTTGCAGGGGTCCGATTCCGACGCGCTGAACGCCTGGGCGCCGAAGATGCTCGCCAAGCTGCAGGCCTTGCCCGAACTGCGCGACGTCGCCACCGACCAGCAGACCGCGGGCACGACGCTGACTTTGACTTTCGATCGCGACCAGGCGGCGCGATACGGACTGACGGCTCAGACGATCGACGACACGCTCTTCGACGCCTTCGGCCAGCGCCAGATCGCCCAGTATTTCACGCAGCTGTCGAGCTACGAAGTGATCATGGAGCTGTTGCCGAGCCTGCAAAACGACCTGACGACGCTCGATCGGATATTCCTGAAATCGCCGACGACCGGCGGCGAGGTGCCGCTGTCCGAGTTCGCCAAATGGACGACGACGCCCGTCCAGCCTTTGTCGATCAGCCACCAAGGCCAGTTTCCCGCGATCACCATCAGCTTCAATCTGGCGCCCGGGGTGGCGCTTGGACAGGCGACGAGCACGGTTCAGCGCGCGCAGAGCGAGTTGCAGCTTCCCGCCACGATCATCGCGAGCTTCCAAGGCAACGCGCAGGCGTTCCAGGATTCGCTGTCGACGGTGTGGATGTTGATCGTCGCGGCGTTGGTGGTCGTCTACCTGATCCTCGGCATTCTCTACGAGAGCTACATCCATCCGATCACGATCATCTCTACTCTTCCCTCGGCCGGTGTTGGAGCGATCGCAACGCTGATGTTGTTCCACTTCGACTTCAGCCTGATCGCGCTGATCGGCATCATTCTGCTCATCGGCATCGTCAAGAAGAACGGCATCATGCTGATCGATTTCGCCATGGTCGCCGAGCGGGACGACCATTTGTCGGCGCACGACGCGGTGCGGCGGGCGGCGCTGCTGCGCTTCCGGCCGATCATGATGACCACGATGGCGGCGATGCTCGGCGGCGTCCCGCTGATGCTCGGGACGGGCACCGGCTCGGAACTCAGACAGCCGCTCGGCTACGCGATCGTCGGCGGCCTGCTGGTGAGCCAGGCGCTGACGCTGTTCACGACGCCGGTCATCTATATCTATCTCGATCAGTTGTCGGTCTGGCTGTCGGGCCTGCGAAAACATGCACCAAAGCGGACGCCTCAACCGGGGACGACCGGACAAGCCGCCCCGCTTACGGAAGCGCGTCGCTCATCCGAGTGATCGCCGTCGATCGTGTCGCCTGCTTCGGCTCAGCGGCAGGTCGGCGTCTTCGCGATCAGACGAGCGTTCACGTTGCCACTGGCGCGACGCCCGTGCGGGCCGGCTTCGCCGCCAGCGCCCGCTCGATCGCATGAACGATGTCCGGCCCGCGGAAGGGCTTTTGGATGAGCACAGCTTCGGGCCCGAGCGACAGGTCTCGCAACGTGTCGCCGGTGGCGAAGACGTGGGGAACGAAGCCGCTGCGTAGGATCTCTTTGACCGCGGCGACGCCGCTCGCTTCGCCGAGGCCGACGTCGACGATCATCAGATCGGGGTGGTGACGCGCCGCTGCGGCCACCGCATTGGCGGCGTTGGTCTCGACGGCGCAGACGACGTGACCGAGATCCTCGAGCGTCTCGGCCAGCAGCCCGCCGATCATCACGTCGTCCTCCACCACCAGGATGCGCAACGCCTTCATCGGCTTACCTTCCTGCACACGCGGCCATGGTCCGACTGGCGCTCTCGCAATGTTCGCCGCGTGGCTCATTTCGGCGCCACATGAGAGTCGACCAGCGAGAGCTGATGGTCGCCGCCGCGCGACATTCCGATGAGGGGATTGGCTGTATCCGCTTCGCCAGGGCTCTCCGATTGCGCCGGCTTCAACTGGCCATGCCGTTCAATCGCCGCCGGCGGCTGCTTGTTCAGGAGTTCGGCCGACTGGGTTGGGATGTTCTTGGGTAACGTCTCGTCGATCGGATGCATGGGTCGCCTATGTGGGTTTCACGGAGCGGGTGTGGCGCGCATCGATTGCGCGCCGTCTGACGACCGAAGCCTTTCTTGCGTGTGGAGCGAAGCGCAGACGCGTCGGAACGGACGGTAATGGTTTTCCGACCGTGAAGGGCAGGATCGGAATCTACTCATGTGGCGGTACGGTGACAGTCCCGCGGATGGCGTTCGCCGCAGCGGCGCCTAACGCGCGCCGAGAAAGACGCCGGCGAGCACAGCTGCCGCCAGGGCCATACCTGTATGCTGCTTGACGAGGCTCGCCGCCGCCGAGAAGGCTGTATCCCCTTCCGAGCCGACGGCGGGCGATCGCCGGCGCGTCCTTTTGGCGCGCCAGGCCAGGCCGAACGCGGCAAGCGCAATCACGGCGAAAACGCCGGCGCCGACCAGCAACGCGCCCGCGCCGCCGAGAAGGGGCCTGGCGTAGATCAGGAGCGCGCCCATTGCGCAGCCAAACGCTGCAAAGATGCAGAGAGCGGCGACGATTTGCAGCAGCGCGATACGCGCGAGAGCCTTGATCGATTGCTGCATCGACTGCCGCGCGTCGCGCACAGCGCCGGCTTGCAGCACGGCGAGCGCGATCTTGACTACATCGTTCGCCGCGGCGGAGCCGCTCACCGCAGAAACGCGCGCGCGCCGACATAGCCGACGCCCAGCGCGATCAGCAGCGCCAGAACCGGCTGCTTCTCGACCCAGGCGCCGACCGCCTTGACCGAGCGCTCGCCTTCCGCGCCTACGTTGTGACAGATTCCACGCGCCCCGCGATCGATTTGTTCGGCCGCGCTCTGAACCTTGTCCGTCGCTCCGCCCTTGACGTGTTCGATCAGGCTCGCGACGTCGTGCTTCAGCGCGGCGAGATCGTCTCGAAACGCCGCGAGATCCATCTCCGCATTCTTGGATTCAGCCATGACCTCAGGTCTCCATCGTCGCCACGCCGTTGGCGAAGCGGCCGATACGATGACCGGAGCCCGTCGTCCTGAGAAGATTCGGAAAATACTCAGATCCCGGGCGCGCGGCGACAAGTCGCCGCAAGAGAGCCGGCCGTAAATACGTCGCAATAATTGCGGATTTGTGCTATCGACTACTTGAGCGTTCCGTTGGAGTTCCGCTCGACGAGAAAAATTGCCCGAATGCCTGGTCGTCGTCCGCAGCAAGTCACGGCGAAGCGGTCGCGCTGGATTCGCAAGCCTGTCTCCGCCAGCCGCCACCCGGATTTCCCCATCGTGGCGATCGGCGCCTCGGCCGGCGGCCTTGACGCCTGCCGCAAGCTGCTCGGCGCGCTGCCCGCCGAAAACGGCATGGCCTTCATCCTCGTCCAGCACCTCGACCCGAGCCATGACAGCATGATGGTCGACCTGCTCGCCGGCAACACGGCGATGCCGGTCGTGCAAGCGACCGACGGAATGGCGATCGAACGCGGGCGCGTCTACGTCATTCCGCCCGGCGTCTATCTCGCGGTGGACGAGAGGGCCGCATTGCGGCTTTCGCGGCCGCTGGCGCGGCACGGCATGCGACTGCCGTTCGATTTTCTGTTGAATTCGCTGGCGCGCGAATGCGGCGCGCGCACGGTCTGCGTGGTTCTCTCGGGAACCGGCGCCGACGGCAGCGTCGGGCTCAGGGCGGTCAAGGCGAAAGGCGGCCTCGTCATCGCGCAGGACATCGGCGAAGCCGACTACGACGGCATGCCGCAGAGCGCCATCGCGACGGGCGGCGTCGATCTCGTGCTTGCCGCGGCGAAGATCGCCGAGGCGCTGGTCGAGCACGAACGGGGCGCGGCTCTGACGCCGACGCCGAACAACGCGCGGTCGCAAGACTCCGTGCAGGCTTTGCTGCCAAAGATCGTCGATCTCCTGCGCGCGAAGACGGTGCACGACTTCAGCCATTACAAGCATGGCACGCTCGAACGCCGGGTCGAGCGGCGCATGGCGATGGCGGCG
>Ga0181516_10003630_pt1 | contig 10215 bp, 7 predicted proteins | sample PEATcosm2014_Bin_25_FD_121104 | JGI IMG/M metagenome (GOLD analysis project Ga0181516, IMG submission 121104) | Peatland microbial communities from MTU Mesocosm Facility, Houghton, MI, USA - PEATcosm2014_Bin01_10_metaG | ecosystem: Environmental > Terrestrial > Soil > Wetlands > Peat | place...
ATGACATCACGGCGCGGCTGCGGCAGCTCCAAGCCGAATACGGCCCCGGCGAAATCCTCGTTGCGTTCCCGCGGCCCGGTTTCCGAGGCGAAACCCACGCTCGCTTTAACACCGGAAAGCCGTTCAGCCATCACGCATCATTTTGCCAGCTTACAATCATCATAGAGGAAATTGCCGCCGGTTGCCGAAGCAAGCGTGACTGTAAGCTTTCCCGACTTACGATTGAGGGAGTAGTACCAACCGTTGGGCCCGTCGCGCCACGCAATCTCGGCATCGCTGATGCGGGCCGGATTGGAGTCAACGGTGGCACGATCGTAGTCGATCTTGATCTGCCAGCTCGCGCCGCTACTCGGATTGGTGCAGGTGACCGCAGTGACGTCGCTATACGCCACATCGCTGATACCGGCAGAGGCAGTCCCCAGTGCAAGCAAGCCTATCAGTACCGCCAATGGCCTAGTCCGAAGCATCGATTGCCCTCTTTTCCTGCCCACTTTATGATCATTGTGCAGATTTTATAGTCAGACCCACCCGTTCTGTAGCCGAACAGTTAGCAAAATGTGTCCGTCCAGTGGCGGATTAACTGGCATAGAATTTGCGAACGTTCAATCGCTCGCCCGTGTGCCCGTCGGCGCACCGAGGGCACATTTTTGGGGGAAGGCACATGGCACTCGTTCCGTCACCAAGTTGGTTAGATACTGGAGATAATGCCTGGCAGCTTGCGGCCGCGACTTTCGTCGGCTTTCAAAGCATTCCGGGACTGACGGTTCTTTACGGCGGCATCGTCAAGAAGAAATGGGCGATCAATTCTGCATTCATGTCGATGTATGCGTTTGCGTCGGTTCTCGTTGTGTGGGTTCTTTTTGACTACAACGCAGCGTTTGGTCCTCAATGGTTCTCGTTTGTCGGTGTGCCAAGCTTGGGTACGTCGGCCGCGTTCACGACCGGCCAAGCAACAATTCCGGCCGCGGCAGCGGGCATGCCGCCGCTTGCCTTCCCAATGGCGACGCTGATGTTCTTCCAGTTCGTGTTCGCCGCCATTACCGTGATCATCCTTGCCGGCTCGGTGCTAGGTCGCATGAGCTTCACGGCGTGGATGCTGTTCTGCCCGATTTGGATGACGCTCGTTTACACCGTGGGCGCGTTCAGTCTCTGGGGCGGCGGCTGGCTCGCCGGCCTCGGCGTGGCGGACTTCTCCGGCGGCTACGTGATCCATCTTGCCGCCGCAAGTTCCGGCTTTACCGCGGCCTGGGTGATCGGCCCGCGGCTGCAAGCCGATCGCGATCATTTCCCGCCGAATAGCTTGCTGATGACGCTGGTCGGCGCGGGCATCTTGTGGCTCGGCTGGAACGGGTTCAACGGCGGCGATCCGTACTTCGCCAACGCCGACGCCGGTGCCGCTGTGCTCAATACCAATACGGCCACCGCCGTGGCCCTCTTGGTCTGGACGCTGATGGACAAGATGGCCTATGGCAAGCCGTCGGTCCTTGGTGCGGTCAACGGCATGATCGCCGGTCTGGTCGCCATCACGCCCGCCGCCGGTTATGTCGACGGCATCGGCGCTATCATCATCGGTGTCGTCGCCGGCATCATCCCCTGGCTCAGCATGAACAAGTTCCAAAAGCTTGGCTTCATGACGAAGGTGGACGATGTGCTCGGCGTGTTCTCGACCCATGGCGTGGCCGCCATCTGCGGCGGTCTGCTTACGGGCGTGCTCGCCAACCCAGCGATGCTGCAATACATCGGTACCGACAAGGATGCACCTGGCGTTAACGTGACGGGCTGGCTCTACGGCAACCCCACGCAGGTCCTGCTCCAGGCGGAAGGTGCGGCGTTCATTATCGTGTTCAACGTGATAATGACCTTCATCATCCTCAAGGTGATCTCGATCTTCGTCAGCCTGCGTATGGATGAGGCGACGCTGAAGGTCGGTGACGACGCGGTACACGGCGAGACCGCTTACGCGATCGGCGTGGAAGGCGAGTAATCGCCTCCAGCCTGGTGAAGCGGAGCCAAGCTCCGTTTCACTCAAAGCTTTCTCTTGCGAGCATAGATGGCCGCTCGCAAGTCAGGTCCGCGCTTCTACTCCTGTTGCACGGACTTTTGGCGGCCCCCGACGGGGCCGCCTTTTTTTGTCCCGATAGCGGTTGGTTGGTTGCAAGCGTTCGCTAGAGCTTCGCGGCCTTCCTCCCCAGGGCCGCGCGCAACCCGCGCGCCACCGTGTAGCCGGCGATAAAGCTCAGAGCGATGGTGGCGGCGAAGTTGAAATTGTCCCACCATTCAAATCGCGTCTGCGGCATGATCGGATCGCCAGAATTCAAGCTCTCGGAGACGGTCATGCCAATGACGGCAACGACGCCGAGTGCGGCCGCCAAAGCGAATGCCCTGCCCTCGACGCGTTGCTTGACCCAGAACATCGCAAAGCCGAACGCGACCGGCACCACGATGCACGCAGCCCACAAATATTGGGTGCGAAGGTCGAACAGATTGACGATGAGGTGATGCGCGGCAAGCAGGAGCACCAGCGGCACGGCAAAATACCGCAGCATATCGCTCGCCCAAGCATTCCGCGTCGGCCGATCGGAATTTGCCGCGAGTGCCGTGGCCGGTGCCGGGCCGAGCCGCGTACCGGCCACCATGGATTGATCGATCGCGCCGATCAGGCGGTCCATGTGGACGCGGAAATCGCGGCCGGTCGCCACTTCGGCGGCATTGAGGAAAGCGAAGTCGCCGAACTCCGGCGGCAACGCCGAGCTTTCCGGCATTTTGGCGCCATCGACAAGTACCGGGATGATCCGCATCTTTCGCGCAACCGCCGTTTCGATCTCGACCCTGACGGCGTCGGTCTTTGCGTCGATGCGCGCGCCGCCGGCGGTGTTCAGGCCAAGCCAATTGGCGCCGATGACGGCGATCAGCACGTCGGTCTGCAACATCACCTCTTGGATGTGAGCGCGAAAATCGATTCCGAACGGGATGCTGTCGACATCCATGAACACCGAGTCCTCGCCGTAGTGATGCGACAGACGATCGGCGATGCGGCCGGCAATGGCCGAGGCGTCGGCTCGGCGGTATGAGATCAAAATCTTCGGCATCCGGTCGATCGTCCAGCGACCTCTATTTGGTCACCTGAAAGCTGAATTCGCCGCCGCCGATGCGGCCGTCTTTGTCCTTGAGCTCGATCCAGAACTGGTGCGCGCCCGCCGGAACGTCGGCTTGCGAGACGTCGATACCGGCTGCGGTGATAAATGGCATGAGTCGCTGGGTGATATCGATGGCTGGATCCTTGAGATAGGTCACGACCACGGAACCGGGATCGATCTCGGAACCGCCAAATGCGCGAAATTGCAGTTTCAAACTCAAGGGTGAGTGCATCAGCCCCGCCCCGGGCGGAGGCGATACCACGGTGACGATGGGCCGCCGCGTCGGGCTGCCGCGCAAATCGAGCGCCGGCACCGCGCCGGCCGGCAACGCCGCTTCTGCCGCGGTGACGAGATCGAAAGCGCCAGCCGGCACCGGGTCGCCGAGGGCGGCTACGAAACTACAGATGCACAATGTCAGCCACCAGCCGCGATACCGCATTGCCCGCTCAGGTCCCACCGCCATCCCCGATCACAGAATAAGGTGCCCAAAAGAGCGGGTGCGCGTAAGTGAAAACCGTGCGGCCCGTAGCGTCCACCGAACCCGGCCCGTCGAGCAGCGCCATCATGGCTTGGCGCAAGGCCTCGCCGCGTGACAATGCCGGATCGGCGCTTTGACGCCGGAATATATCCGCGATCAACACTCGCGCCGAGGCCGAATGGACCGACCAATTGGTGACCAGCAGGGCTCGGGTGCCGGCATAGAAGAACGCGCTGCCGAGACCGGAGGCCGCTTCCGCGCCGGCGCCGGCCCCGGCGGCAGTATTGCAAGCCGACAGCACGACCCAATCGGCGTCGAGCTTGAGGGCGAGAATCTTCTCCACGGTCAAAAGCCCGTCGCCCTTGACCCCGGCGATATCGGGCGCGGTGAGCGCCAACGCCGGTTGGGTGAGCCCGTCAATATCGCCGGGAACCAGTCCGTGTGTTGCGAATGCAACAATGCGGTAGCGCGACAAATCGAGCGTCTCGACATTTTGTTCGTTGGCATCCTTGCCCAGATAAAGCGCCTTGCCGGGATCGGCTCCAAGCGCATTGGCGACCGAGGTCAATTCCAAACGCGTGTCCGGCAGCCGCGGCAGCATCGCCAGCTCGGCGGTGTCGACATCCTCGGTGTGCGGCGAAGCGCGCAGCTTAAGCGGCACGCCACGCGTCACGGCGGCGGGCCCGGCATCACCCTCGCCCGCCGACGCCACCTGCGCCGGCGCCGGCGGATCTTGTTGCTGATCTTGCGCCTCGGCGTCCGCCGCTTCCTGGGCATTGAAATAAGGATCGCCGAATCCGATCAGCTTGTCGCGGCTGAGCGAGCCCGGCGGCAGGCGTCGCAACGTCACCAGCGCCGACGCCGACGGCACTACCGTCACGGCATGGCTGCGCGCCAACCAAGGCACGTCGCGATAGCCGGCGAACAATGGCTTGGCCGCTGGATCGATCTGTGACGGGGCGGTCGGCAGTAGACTGAGCGGGAGCTCGCCAAGCGCTCCATTGGTCACGACGATCAGGCTTTTGGCAGGTTGCCAGGCCGCTTCGATCGGCTTGAGGAGCAAGGTGTATAGCTCGTAGGCCAGCGTCAGATCGAAAGGCGGTATTTCCGAAACCATAGTGACTTCGGGCTCGAGCGCTTGCCGCAGGGTGCGCACCTTGGCCTCGAGTTGCAGCGCGGTCGCGGGCACTGCGGCGAAGGCTACGCTGCCATCCTTGGGCACGGCCCAGACAAAGCTCGCATCCTGACCGAAATAAAACGACAGCAGCGCCTCGCCCGGCCGCAGCGCCGCCCTGATCGCATCGACCGTTGGCGGCTTCGGATCCATGAGATCGGCGTAAGCGGGGAACTGGCGATTGATCTGCTGACGCGCATTCTTGCGATCGGTGCGCAGCTTTTCGATTTCGGCATTGATCGCCGCCACCGTCTGGCTGTCACGCTGATCCGACGGCAACGACAGCAAATTGTTGAGCGCGCCGAGTTGGGCGCTGATCTGTTTGGCGGCGTCTTGTTCGGTGCGGACCAGTTCCGCAAGCGCCGGATCCTTGGCCACAATCCGGGCGCTCGAATCCGCCAGGGCCTCCTGAACCGCATGACCGCGGATAGCGTCGGCAAGCCCGAAGGTTTCGACCGCGACGTCGTTCGACACCGTCGTGCCGCGCGCCAGGACGCCGATATAGGTCTCGACGATCCGCTGCAGCCGGGCGCTGCGCGCCGCGACCAGCGTCGGATCGTCGTCATCGGTTTCGTGGGTCGCCGCCATCAGGACCGGCAGCGCGGCTTTGAACTCCCGGACGGCGTCGGCGTCGCGACCGGCGCGGGCGTAGCCGACAGCGAGAGTGCCGTGCGCCGAGGCCGTGTCGTAGCCGGTCTCGCCGGTGCGGGCGATCTGGCGCTTGACCAATTGCTCGGCCGCGGCGATTCCGGCGTCGATCTGGCCGGATGCATAAAGTGCCGCGATGCGCGAGCCGTTGAGCTCCAGCGCATCGCGCTGTTCCGGAGGCCACTGCGCGACCGCTTTGTCGAGCTCGGCATAGACGGCGGCTGCTTCTTTGGCTTTGCGCTCGGCGATGAGGATATTGCCGAGCTGGGAAAGCACGCTTGCAGTCTCGGGAGCATCGTCGGCCAAGCCGATCGTGCGCTGTACGTCGAGCGCCGAGCGCGCCAATTTCTCGGCATCGTCGTAACGGCCCTGTTCGACCAGAATGTTGGCCAACCCGACAATGAATGAGGGCGTGGCGGGACTGAATTTACCGTCGATGTCGAGTACCCCGAGCAAGGCGCGGCGCGCGTCAGCTTCAGCCTCGCTCAATTTGCCCTGTTTCGACTCATTGCGCGCGACTGCCAGCAAATAGACATCGGCGGTTTGCAAATACTCCTCCGCGGGCGGTACCGGCGGATCGAAACGGGGCAGGTCCTTCACCGAGGCGCGTTCGAACGCCTCGGCCCGCCGGTAGGCCGCCTCGGCGTCGGCATATTGGCCCCGCGCTTCGAAAACCAATCCGCGCCCTGAATCGGCGCTCGCCTCCCAGCCGTGGCCGAAGATGGGGTAGGCCTCGCGCCAATGCGGATTTGGACTGCCGCGCGCCTCCTGAACCATGGAAACCGCCCGGCCGACGTAACTATTGGCCTGGTTGACGTCGCCGACCGAGACCTGGATTTGCGCCATCTGCCTGAGCGAGTTGATGATGGTGCCCATCCGGCCGGGTACGTATCCCTCCCGAATTTGGGCGTCGAGAATCGCAATCGCGTCTTTCGGATCGCCGAGCAGCTTGTACTGCTGCGCAACCAGCCGCCGCGTGCGCGCCAGAAATCTGAGATCGAGCCCGTTCTTGGCGATGTCGAGCGCCTGCAATCCGTCGGCGAGCGCGTCCTTGTTGCGAGCCAGCAACGCGCGCGCGGAGGCTCGATCGAAGTAAAAATCCGCCAGCTTGGCGGCCGGCAAATTGCCGGGCGGTGCCGCGTCGGCGGCAGCTTCGCGCTTTGCGATCTGCGCGGCGTCCGGCTTTTCGCTGTCGAGGATCGCGGTAATGTCGGCGATGCTGCGCGGCGGCGCGACAAACGCGGTCGGCACCGGCGCCGCGTCCGCCGGCGTGACGGCGGCATCGCCGGTCGGGGCCGCCGGCGCCGCCACGCCTGCGGCTTGCTTCTGCTCCTCGCGCATGACGCACGGCCGTACGATCGCCTGCCCGCAGGCCTGTCTCGCCTTTTCCAGGTCGCCGCCGATCGCCGCCTGCGGATTGCCGACTTTGCCCACCACGCAGGCATGCAATTGCGGCATCAGGGCCTGTTTGCACGTTTCGACGATCTGCTCGTGCGTTGCCGCGATTGCCGGCTCGGTTATGATGGAGGCGCAAAGCACGGCGGCGCAGAGAACAGCCACGACGAGCGGCGCCGCGAAGCGGGGCAATCCGTTCCAGCGTGCGGACATATTCTCCCCGCAAATGGCAGCGGCCGTGAAAGAAGATTGTAAAAGCGCCGCGTCTTGTCAGCAAGCCGGCCGATCAGGGGCGCGGCGCCCCGGAGGGGAGAAGCGGGCTGCGCACACGGTCACACAATCGTCATCTGCAACGGTCAAAACATCGGCTTCCCGTTTGGCACGGAGCTCCATCATGCGTCTGCCGCTTCTGCTCGGTACGGCAATCCTGCAGGTCATCGTGGGCTCCGTCGCCTTCGCGCAAGCGCCGGCACCTCAACCCCACAACGTCGTGCTTTTTGTCGCCGACGGCTTGCGTTTTCGCATGGTCGATGACCAAACCGCGCCGACCATGGCAGCCCTCGCGCGCGACGGCGTGAGCCTGCGCAACAGCCACGCCCTATTTCCGACCTTCACCACCGCCAACGCCTCGGGCATGGCTACCGGTCATATGCTCGGCGACAGCGGCGACTTCTCCAATACGATTTATGCCGGATTCGAGGTTCCAGGCGCCGGCAACACGCTCACGCCCTTTCTTGAAAGCGACGTCGTGCTCGGCGACGTCGACGAGCATTTTGCCGGCAATTACCTTGACGAGGCGACGATCCTGAAGCTTGCGCGCGACAAGGGCTACAGCACGGCCTCGATCGGCAAGATCGGCCCGGCCTTGATCTTCGATCCGACGGAGCGGAGCGGCAATCAGACCATCCTCGTTGACGACGCGACCGGCAGTGCGAAGGGCATTCCGCTCTCGGCCGAAATGTCCGGCCGGCTGCAAACCGCGAACCTGCCGCTCGCGGCCCCTTCGCGCGGCGCGAACGGCGTACCCGGCAATGTCACCACGCCCGGCACGACGACCCCCAACACGGTCCAGCAGGATTACTTCGCGGCAGTCACGGCGCAGGCCGTCCTGCCGCTGTTCAAGGACCGCAACAAGCCGTTTGTGCTGGTCTTCTGGTCCCGCGATCCCGACGGCAGCCAGCACAATCAGGGCGACAGCTTGAATACGCTGGTGCCGGGCATCAATGGCCCGACGTCGCTCGCCGCGATCCGCAATGCGGACAATGATCTTGCGCAGATCCGTGCCGCGCTCAAACAACTCGGCCTGCTCGATTCAACCGACATCATCGCGACGGCGGACCACGGCTTCTCGACGATCTCGAAAGAAAGCCAGACAAGTTCCACCGTCAAGACGAAATTCCCCGATGCGCTGCCCAATCATGTGCCGCTCGGCTTCGTCGCGCTCGATCTCGCCAACGCGCTGAAGCTGCCGCTGATCGATCCCGACGACGGCTACAAAACCATCGGCGAAGGCCAGCACACCAAAAACGGCAACGGCTTGATCGGCGGCGATCGCAGCAAGCCGAAGGTCGTGGTCGCCGCCAATGGCGGGTCGGATCTGATCTACATACCCGACGGCGACAAGGCGATGGCCAAGCGGATCGTCGATACGCTCCTTAATCAAGATTACGTCAGCGGCCTGTTCGTCGATTCAAAACTCGGCAAATTCCCCGGCACGCTGTCGCTCGACGACATCGCGCTGGAAGGTTCCGCCATCACCCCGCATCCGGCGATTGCGGTCAATTTCCGTTCCTTCGACACGGTGTGCGGAGAACCCGTGCGTTGCACGGTCGAAGTCGCCGACACGGTGCTCCAACAGGGCCAGGGCATGCATGGTTCGTTCAGCCGCGCCGACACCTGGAATTTTGGCGCCATGCAGGGGCCGGACTTCAAATCGCAATTTGTCGATTCGGCGCCATCCAGCAACGCCGACGTCGGCCGTACCATCGCGCAGCTGATGCACCTCGACGTAACCGATAAAGGCAAGCTCGTCGGGCGCGTTCTGTCCGAAGCCCTGCCCGGCGGTGCGACGCCCGAGGTTTCGAGCCGCGTCGTGACCTCGGACCCGGCGCCCAACGGGCTCGTTACGGTGCTGGATATGCAGATGGTGGGATCGACGCGCTACTTCGACGCCGCCGGCTTTCCTGGCCGCACCGTTGGCTTGTCGACCACTGTTCTGACCAACACGACGACGCAATAATCGCCGCTACGGCGCTGATCACAGCTTGACGAGGCTGCGGCCGGCGCGCCGTCCCTCGGCCGCGATCCAGTCGAGAATTGCAACATCGACATCTTCGAAGCCTGCCGGAAGCCGACGCACGGGACCAAGCCGCGCCAACAGCCGCGCCGCCACGATCGGCGAGCGGGCGATTACGGCGGCAAGCGTGTTGAGATCGGGACGTTGTCGTGCTGTAACCTTGGCCACCAGCGTCTCCAGTCCACTGAACAAACCCGCGCGGCGCAACCTTGTTCCTTGGTCGCGCTGTCCCCGCACCAAGTTCGAACCTTCAATGCGAGGGTGGCCCGGCAAGGGCGGCAGTGCGGCAAACTGGGGGCGCTCCACTCACCGCTTGGTGAACATGTTGTCGCAGGGGGCTATGTCCGCCGCGGGTTTCGTCTCCGTGGAGGCGCAAAATAATTCTTCTTCGCCGTCTCCGCAGCCTGGCCGATTATTGCCGGGCCGGGTGCCGTCCCGAACGAATAATGCTGTCAGATCAAGCTAATATTACCGGGTGGGAGGGCTGGCGTTACAGTGCGCCGAGCCGTACATAATGGCGGCGCAACAGGCTTTTCCCAATATCGGATCAGACCACGCGACGGGAGGTTTTCATGGCTCTGCAGATTGGCGATATCGCACCGGATTTCGAAGCCGAAACCACGGAAGGTAAAATCCATTTCCACGATTGGATCGGCAACAGCTGGGTGGTGCTGTTCTCCCACCCGAAGGATTTCACGCCGGTCTGCACCACCGAGCTCGGCACCATGGCGCGGCTCAAGCCCGAATTCGACAAGCGCGGCGTCAAGATCATCGGGCTGTCGGTCGATCCGGTCGATAACCACAAGAAGTGGGCGGCCGACATTAAGGACGTCGTCGGCTTCGCGCCCAATTATCCGATGATCGGCGACACCGACCTGAGCATCTCCAAGGCCTACGGCATGCTGCCGGCGAGCACATCCGGCACCTCGGAAGGGCGCACGCCGGCCGATAATCAGACCGTGCGCAACGTCTTCATCATCGGCCCGGACAAGAAGATCAAGCTCATCCTGGTTTACCCGATGACCACGGGCCGCAATTTCGACGAGGTGCTTCGCGTGGTCGACTCGCTGCAGCTCAACGCCAAGTA
>Ga0181516_10003633_pt1 | contig 10213 bp, 10 predicted proteins | sample PEATcosm2014_Bin_25_FD_121104 | JGI IMG/M metagenome (GOLD analysis project Ga0181516, IMG submission 121104) | Peatland microbial communities from MTU Mesocosm Facility, Houghton, MI, USA - PEATcosm2014_Bin01_10_metaG | ecosystem: Environmental > Terrestrial > Soil > Wetlands > Peat | place...
AGATGCTGCATGAGCTGATGCGCCTCAAGTACGGCGTGTGCGTGGCCGGCACCCACGGCAAGACCACCACCACCAGCATGGCCAGCCTCATCCTGCAGCAGGGCGGCCTGGACCCCACCATCATCATCGGCGGGGTGCTGGGAGCCCTGGGCAGCAACGCCCGCCTGGGCCAGGGCGAGTACTTCGTGGTGGAGGCCTGCGAGGCCTTTGGCAGCTTCTTGCACTTGAGCCCCGCGGTGGCGGTGGTCACCAACATCGACAACGACCACCTGGACTACTACCAGAACATGGACAGCCTGCGCGACGCCTTCGTGCGCTTCGTCAACAAGCTGCCCTTCTACGGCTTCGCCGTGGTGTGCGGGGATGACCCCGGGGTGCGCGAGATCCTGCCCCGGCTGGAGCGCAAGGTGCTGCGCTACGGCTTCGGCGAGGGCAGCCATTACCGCGCGGTGGATGTGCAGGTGCGGGGCATGGGGAGCAGCTGCGAGCTGCTGCAAGAGGGCCGCTCCCTGGGGCGCCTGGCGCTCAAGGTGCCGGGCCGCCACAACCTGCTGAACGCGGTGGCCGCCGCCGCGGTGGGCCTGGAGCTGGGCCTGAGCTTTGAGGATTGCGCCAAGGCCCTGGCGGGCTTCACGGGAGCCCACCGGCGCTTTCAGGTGCGGGGCCAGCAGGGCGGGGTGACGGTGGTGGATGACTATGCCCACCACCCCACCGAGGTGGCTGCCACCCTGGCGGCGGCCCGCGCCACCCTGCAGCCGGGGGGCCGCCTGCTGGTGGCCTTTCAACCCCATCTCTTCAGCCGCACGCGCGACCTCTATGAGGCCTTTGCCCAGAGCCTGAGCGCCGCGGACCAGGTCTTCCTCTGCGACATCTACCCCTCGCGCGAGCTGCCCATCCCCGGCGTCACCACCCAGCTGATCGTGGACGCGCTCAAGGCCCGCGGCTTCGCGCAGGCCTTCTACGCCCCGCTGCGCGACCAGCTGCTGGAGCCGGCGCTCAAGGCCCTCAAGCCGGGCGACCTCTTCTTGACCATGGGCGCCGGCACCATCGACGCCCTGGGCCCGCAGGTTCTGGATGGCCTGAAGGCTGGGCATTCATGACCATGCGCGGCTCCTACTTCCAGCGGCGCATCTGCTGGACCCACCCCTTTCGGACGGATGAGCCCATGGCTGACTTGGATGAGCTGAAGGCAATGCTGGGGCCGCGGCTGAAGCAGCACGAGCCCCTGCGGCTGCACACCAGCTTCCGCATCGGCGGCCCGGCCGATGCCCTGGCCCTGGTGAACGACAGCGCCGAGCTCAAGGCCTGCCTGGACTGGGCGGCGGAGGCCCGGCTCCCGGTCTTCGTGCTGGCGGCCGGCACCAACCTGCTGGTGCGCGACGGCGGGCTGCGCGGCCTGGCGGTGAAGCTGGAGGGCGAGTTCAAGGATGTGTCCATCGACGGCAGCCGGGTGCGCGGCGGGGCTGGCGCGCTGCTGGCCGCGGTGGCGCGCCGCGCCGGCGAGCGGGGCTTGAGCGGGCTGGAATGGGCGGTGGGCATCCCCGGCACCCTGGGCGGGGGGCTGGTGATGAATGCCGGCGCCCATGGCGGGGACCTGGCCCAGGTGGCGCGGCGGCTGGGCCTGCTGGAGGCCGGCGAGCTGCGCGAGATCTCGGCCGCGGAGGCCGGCTTCGGCTACCGCAGCAGCCGCTTCAAGGCCGGGGGGGCCCTGCTGCTGTGGGCCGAGCTGGAGCTGAAGCCGGGCGACCCGCTGGAGATCCAGGCGCGCATGCGCGAGGCGCTGGACAGGCGCAAGGCCAGCCAGCCGCTGGAGCTGCCCAACGCCGGCTGCGTGTTCAAGAATCCTGCTGGCGGCTCGGCCGGCCAGCTGATCGAGGCGGCCGGCCTGAAGGGGCTGCGCCGCGGCGGGGCGGAGATATCCGAGCTGCACGCCAACTTTGTGGTCAACCGCGGGGACGCCAGCGCGGCGGATGTGCTGTGGCTGATGGAGGAGGCGCGCAAGGCCGTGCTGGCCAAGTCCGGCATCCGGCTGGAGAGCGAGATCCTGGTGCTGGGGGAGGAGGCATGAAGCCCCTGCGCGTGGCAGTGCTGGCCGGCGGCATCTCGGCGGAGCGCGGCATCTCCCTGCTCTCGGGCGCGGAAGTGCTGGCCGGCTTCAAGAGCCTGGGCTGGCCCTGCGCCGGCTTTGACATGGTGGCGGATGGCAAGCCGCCCAAGGACGGGGCGCGGGGCTTCCGCAAGGTGGCGGTGAGCCGGCTGGCCGCGGCTCTCAAGGCATGGAAGCCGGGCGTGGCCTTCTTGGCCCTGCACGGGACCGGCGGCGAGGATGGCTGGGTGCAGGGCCTGCTCGACCTGGCCGGCCTGCCCTACACGGGCAGCGGATGCAAGGCCTCGGCCGTGGCCATGGACAAGGTGATGTCCAAGCAGCTCTTTGAGAAGGCGGGCATCCCCACCCCGGCCTGGTCGGTGGCGCCCAGCGACCTGCGGCGCGCGGTGAAGGCCCCCGGGCCTCTGATCGTCAAGCCGGCGGAGCAGGGATCGGCGGTGGGCGTGAGCCTGGTGCGCGACGCGCCCGCCTTCCGCAGGGCCCTCAAGGCCGCCTCGGGCTTTGGGCCGGTGCTGGTGGAGCGCTTCATCCCCGGCCGCGAGCTGACGGTGGGCGTGCTGGGAAGCCAGGCCCTGCCGGTGGTGGAGATCGTGCCCAAGAATGAGTTCTATGACTGGGAGAGCAAGTACGCCCCGGGCGGCAGCCGGCACCTGTGCCCGGCGCCCCTGCCAGCCGCGGTGGCCGCGCGGGCCCAGGCGCTGAGCCTGGCCGCCCACCGGGCCCTGGGCTGCCGCGGGTACAGCCGGGCCGACCTGCGCCTGGACCCCAAGGGCGGGCTGTGGATGCTGGAGGTGAACACCCTGCCGGGCATGACCCGGGTGAGCCTGATGCCGGACGCGGCCAAGGCCGCGGGCATGGGCTTTGAGGATCTCTTGAAGGCCATGGTGAAGGAGAGCCTGGCGGCTTAGCCGCGGGCAAGGGAGGCGGGATGGCGGTCTTGCGCGGATGGCGAGACAACCGGGATGAGAGGGAGCGGCGCGAAGCGGGGCAGGGCCACGGCCAGGCCTGGCAGACCCTGCATGCCCGCGCGCCCCGCGGCGCCCGCCAGCCCGGCTTCTTGGACCGCATGCTGGGCCGCGGAGCCCAGGCCAGCCTGGCCCGCCCCATGGCCCGGCCCCTGGCCAAGCCCGCGCCCGCGCGGCCCATGGCCCGGCCGCGGCTGGAGATGCACGGCAGCCAGGCGCCCCAGCCGCTGCGGCACAGGGGCTTCCTGCGGGCGGCCCTGGCCCTGGGCCTGCTGGCCTGGGCCTTGGCGGCCTTCAAGCCCTGGCGGCACGTGCCGGACCTGGTGGCTGGGCTCAAGTCCATGCGCGGCCATGCCAGCGCGCCCAAGGTCATGCATCCGGCCGTTGCCGACCCCCTGCTGGCGCTGCTGCCCACCCCGGTGGCCGCGCCGGCCCAGACCGCGGCGCCCACGCCTGCCGGCACCCCGGTGGCCCATCTGCGCGAGGCCGCCGCGGCCCTGGTGAAGGCGGGCGATGGCCGCTGGTACGCCGTGGACCGGCTGGGCTATGCCGAGCCCAGCCTGGGGCCGGACCAGCCCAGCACCCTGGGGCTTCCCTTTTTGACCGGCGCCCGCGTGCAGGCGGTGGCTGAGGGCGGTCAATGGCGGATGAAGGTCTCGGGCGCGGAGTCGCTGGCCGGCATCCTGCCCCTGCGCCAGCAGCTGGCCACCGAGGTGGAGAGCATCGACCTCGCGGACCCGGCAGACCCGGTGCTGCGAACGGTGGATGGCGCCACGGTGCGCCTGGGCGATGGGGTGAGCTTTAGCCGCCAGGCCTGGCTGGCCGCGGTGCTGGCCGACCTGGCCGCCAAGGGCAAGCGCGCCTCACAGATAGACCTTCGCTTTCGCGGGCAGGCGGTGGTGCGCCTGGCCGCCCGTTGAACCAACGCTCTCAGGAGAAGCCCATGGCCAAGACCGACAGAGAAGCCCCAGCCCATGACCTGGTCGTGGGCCTGGACCTGGGCACCACCAAGACCTGCTGCCTGATCGCCGACATCGGCCCGGGCGGCGAGCTGAACATCGTGGGCGTGGGCACCGTGCCCAGCTCGGGCATGCGCAAGGGGGTGGTGGTCAACATAGAGAACACCGTCGACTCCATCCAGCGCGCGGTGCGCGAGGCGGAGCGCATGGCCGGGGTCAAGGTGACCAGCGCCTTTGTCAGCGTGGGCGGCGAGCACATCAAGGGCATGACCAGCAACGGGGTCATCGCCGTGTCGCGCAAGGACAAGGAGATCACCCAGGAGGACGTGGACCGGGTGGTGGAGGCCGCCAAGGCCATCGCCATCCCCCAGGAGCGCGAGATCATCCACGTGCTCAGCCAGGAGTATGTCATCGACAACCAGGAGGGCATCAAGGACCCCATCGGCATGTCGGGGGTGCGCCTGGAGGCCGTGGTGCACGTGGTGACCGGCAGCTCCACCGCGGTGCAGAACATCGTCAAGAGCGTCGAGCGGGCCGGTCTGGTGGTGGAGGACCTGGTGCTGCAGCCCATGGCCTCGGCCCAGGCGGTGCTGACCGCCGATGAGCGCGAGCTGGGCGTGGCGCTGGCCGACATCGGCGGCGGCACCACCGATGTGATCATCTATCTGGACGGCGCGGTGCGCTACACCGGGGTGGTGCCGGTGGGCGGCAACCAGCTCACCCGCGATGTGGCCATCGGCCTGCGCACCCCCAATGACGAGGCCGAGGAGCTCAAGCGGCGCTGGGGCGGCTGCCAGGCGGCCAAGGTGGATGAGGCCGAGGAGATCAGCGTGGCGGGGGTGGGCGGCCGCAGCCAGCGAAGCTTGCCGCGCCGCGCGCTGGTGGAGATCTTGCAGCCCCGCATGGAGGAGCTGCTGAGCCTGGTGGATGACGAGATCAAGAAGAGCCGCTTCGGCGACGGGCGCCTGGCGGCGGGCGTGGTGCTGACCGGCGGCCAGGCCCAGCTGGATGACAGCGCCCCGCTGGCAGAGACCATCCTCAAGCAGCAGGTGCGGGTGGCGCGGCCCCAGGGGCTCACCGGGCTGTCGGACGTGGTCAGCTCGCCTGAATTCTCGACCGCCGTGGGCTTGGTGGCCTACGGCGCCAGCCACAAGACCCCCGGCGGGCCCGCGCGCTTTGCCGGCGGCCCGGCAGCCGGCGGGCCCGGCTTCTTCGAGCGCATCAAGCACGCCCTCTCAGAGTACTTCTGACCATCCCCCATTCCGGAGGAACCATGTTCGAGCTCGAGGAATCAAGCCTGCCCAACGCCGTCATCAAGGTGGTGGGCGTGGGCGGCGCCGGCGGCAATGCCGTCAACCGCATGGTGCAGGCCGGCATGAAGGGGGTGGAGTTCATCGCCCTCAACACCGACCTGCAGGTGCTGGAGAAGAACCTGGCGCCGGTCAAGATCCAGATCGGCGCCGAGCTGACCCAGGGCAAGGGCACCGGCGCCAACCCCGAGGTGGGGCGGCGGGCGGCCCTGGAGTCGCAGGAGGCCATCGCCGCGGCCCTGCGCGGGGCGGACATGATCTTCGTGGCGGCGGGCATGGGCAAGGGCACCGGCACGGGCGCGGCCCCGGTGGTGGCCGAGATAGCCCTCTCGCTGGGCATCCTCACCCTGCCGGTGGTCACCCGGCCCTTCAGCACCGAGGGGGCCACGGTGCGCAGCCGCGCTGAGCAGGGCCTGGAGGCCCTGGGCAAGGTGGTGGAGAGCATGCTGGTCATCCCCAATGACCGCCTGCTGCAGATGGCCGGCAAGATCCCGGTGATGGGGGCCTTTGCCCTGGCCGATGAGACCCTGCGCCACGCCGTGCAGAGCATCGCCGACATCATCACCCAAGAGGGCGCGGTGAACGTGGACTTCAACGACGTGTGCACGGTCATGCGCCGCAAGGGCGGTGTCTACATGGGCGTGGGCACGGCCTCGGGCGAGGGCGCGGCCCAGCGCGGGGTGGGATCGGCGCTGGCCAATCCCTACCTGGAGAATGTGGCCATCGAGGGCGCCAATGGCGTCCTGCTCAACCTCACCGTGCGCAGCGAGGACCTCTGCACCACCGAGGACCTGCAGACCATCCTCAAGGTGGTGCAGGGCGTGGTGGACCCCAACGCCGAGCTGCTGTGGGGCATCGGCATCAACCCCAACCAGGCTGACGACCTGAAGGTGACGCTCATCGCCACCGGCTTCACCCGCCACACCGCCGCGGAGACGGCCCTGGCGCGCATCGACCTGCCCATGGCGCGGCCCCGCCAGGCCGCGGCCCAGGCGCCCGCCCGCAACCTGATGATGGGCGACCTGACCGGCTCCAGCGAGGACCTTGAGATCCCCACCTTCCTGCGCCGCCAGATGGTCGGAAAGTGAGGGGCTAGCCCGTGAAGCGCGGCTCCCAGACCCTGGCCCTGCTGCTGGCGCTCGCCCCCCTCTTGTGGGCGGCGGGAGAGGCCGCGCCCAAGGCCATGCGCCTGGAGCGGGGCGGCCAGAGCCGGGTGCTGGCGCTGGTGGATGCCGAGGGCGGGCCCAGCCTGCCCGTGAAGGAGGCGGCGCTGCTGGCCGGCGCGGTGGTCACCTGGCAATCCTCATCCCATTGCCTGCTGCTGGAGGCGCGGGGCCATGCCTACCGCCTGGCCCTGCATCAGCCCTGGGTGTATGTGGATGCCGAGAAGCGCCTGCCCTTGCCCTATGGCTTCTGCATGCAGGCTGGCAGGCCGGTGATGGACCTGGAGAGCCTGCAGGCTCTGCTGGCGGCCATGGATGCCGGGGCGCAGGCGCCGCCGGGCCAGGCCGTGGCCATGCGGCCGGCTGAGGAGGCCGAGCCAACGCCAAGCCCGGCCCCGCTGGCGGCCATGGCCGTGCCCACGCCGCTCCCCGCGCCTGCCAGGCCGGAGCCAGCCAAGGCCCCCGAGCTGCCTCCCTCGGCCAAGGCAGTGCGCAAGATCATCATCGACCCCGGCCATGGCGGCTTTGACAGCGGCGCCCTGGGCCATCATGGCGGCAGGGAGAAGGATGCCTGCCTGGACATAGGGCTGCGGCTGCGAGAGCTGCTGCGGGCGCGCCTGCCGGGCGTGAAGGTGCTGATGACCCGCGACCATGATGTCTTTGTGGAGCTCAAGGAGCGCACCCGCTTTGCCAACCGGCAGGACGCCGACCTCTTTGTCAGCATCCATGCCAACTCCAGCCCCAACAGCTCCAGCCACGGGACCCAAGTCTTCTTCTATGACAGCCAGTCCAGCAACAAGGATGCTGAAGTGCTGGCCAGGAGCGAGAACGAGGACGCCAACTATCTTGACATCATGCTCACCGACTTGAGCAAGACCGCGGTGCGGGACCAGAGCATAGATCTTGCCATGAAGGTGGAAGCCGAGCTGGTCAAGGGCCTGGGGCTCAAGGGCCGCCATCTGCAGTATGCGCCGTTCTATGTGCTGGCCAAGACCAAGATGCCCGCCATCCTGGTGGAGACAGCCTTCATCAGCAATGCCCAGGAGGAGCGCCTCTTGGGCACCAGCGCTTGGCGCGACAAGATGGCCAAAGCCATTGGGACTGGGGTGATGAGCTTCATCAAGGAGCCTGGGCAGTGAGCGGGCCTGGCTCCATGCCCTTTGTCCGCATCAGCCAGGGTGGATTTCAAGCTTTTACCAGCACCCGCCAAGGCGGGGTCAGCAATCACCCTTATTTAAGCTTGAATCTTGGCTTGCATGTGGGGGACGACCCGGTTTTAGCCCTGAAAAACAGGGAATTGCTGCTCACAGCGCGCGGTGTAAACCCGGGATCCATCGTCTGCTTGGAGCAGGTCCATGGCTCTGGCTTGGCTGAGATCGGCGGTCGAGAGCTGGGCGCTGGGGCAAGGGATCATTCCCAGAGCCTGAAGGGATTGGACGGGGCTTATACCCAGGCTCAAGGCTTGCATCTGGCAATCGGCCATGCGGATTGCCTGGCTTGCGTGATCGTGGACCACAGGCTCAAGGCCTTTGGCATGGCCCACGCTGGCTGGCGGGGCGCGCTTGCAGGGATCTTGCCAAAGCTGGTGCGGGCCATGCGCGAGGCCTTCCATTGCCGGCCCGAGGACCTTTGGGCTGGCCTCTCGCCCAACCTGCATGCCTGCTGCCTGCGCCTGGGGCCGGAGCAGCGCCAGCAGTTCAGCCAGGCTTGGCCGATTGTCAGCGCTTACATGCAGCGGGTGGATGATTCTGGATTCAACCTCTCCTTGAATGGCCTGGCAAGATTTCAGCTTCAGCAAGAGGGCGTGTCCGTGGAGCGGATGGAGGCGCAGGCTTTCTGCACCGGCTGCAACCCGGCGCTCTTCTTCTCGCATCGGCGGGACAAGGGGCGCACCGGGCGCATGTGGACAGTGGCGGGCTTTTGCGATGCCCAGCGGAGGGGATGATGCAGACCATGGCCAGGGAGGATGAGCGGCTGATCAGCAGGGGCGAGATGCAGGCCTTGCTATCCTTTGACCAGCTCAGCTTGCGCGAGGACCTGGCCCGCCGGGGGCAGGGAGCCTCTGGCGCGGCCGGGCGCTTGATGGGGGGATTGCGCGGCGCGCTGCGGGCTTTCGGATTCTCGCGGCCCAGCCCAAGCCGGGAGCGGCGCTGATGGCGGACGCTTTCGCGCTGGAAGTGGAGAGGGCTTTCGCCTTCCTCATGCCATTGGGCTTCGTGGCCCAGCCCATCCAGAGCACCCCGCTGGCGGAGCAGGTGGCCCTGCGCAGCAGCCAGGTGCAGGTGCTGGCCTGCCTTGAGCGCGGCGGCAGGCTGGCGCTCTATCTTGCCAAGGCCGTGGAGGACCAGGGCCCCTTTGACATGGACGAGGTGCATCCCCTCGCCGACCTGGTCCAGCTCACCCAGGGCCTGGAGGCGGCAAAAGCCCTGGAACAGGGCTTGGGCAGCGACCTCTCTGCCGGCCTGGACCTGCTGGCGGCCGCGCTCAAAGCCTGCGGCCCTGCCATCCTGAGCGGGGATGACAAGGTCTTTGGCGCCCTGGCCGATCAGCGCGTGGCCCGCAAGCGGCGGCGCAAGGAGAAGTTCCTGACTGAGCATCAATTCCCCCCCGAGGCTTTCGGCAGATAGGAGGCGGCATGCGCGGCATCATCCTGGCGGGCGGCAGCGGCACGCGCCTGTATCCCGCCACCACGGCGGTCAGCAAGCAGCTGCTGCCGGTCTTCAACAAGCCCATGGTCTATTACCCGCTCTCCACGCTGATGCTCAGCGGCATCCGCGAGGTGCTGGTGATCACCACGCCAGAGGATCAGGCCCAGTTCCAGCGCCTGCTCAGGGATGGCTCGCACCTGGGCTTGCGCATCGAGTACGCGCCCCAGCCGCGGCCCGAGGGCCTGGCCCAGGCCTTCATCATCGGCAAGCGCTTCCTCAAGGGCAGCAAGAGCGCCGCCCTGGTGCTGGGGGACAACATCTTCTACGGCCACGGCTTCACCGGAAGCCTGCGCACGGCCGCCAAGCGCAGCCAGGGCGCCACCGTGTTCGGCTACCAGGTGAGCGACCCCCAGCGCTACGGCGTGGTCGAGTTCGATGCCCGGGGCCGGGCCAAGAGCCTGGAGGAGAAGCCCAAGCAGCCCCGGAGCGACTGGGCGGTCACGGGCCTCTACTTCTATGACCGGCAGGTCTGCGACTTGGCCGCCAAGCTCAAGCCCTCGGCGCGGGGCGAGCTGGAGATCACCGACCTCAACCGCCTCTACCTGCAGCAGGGCCAGCTGCGCGTCGAGAAGCTGGGCCGCGGCATCGCCTGGCTGGACACCGGAACCCATGAGAGCCTCATGCAAGCGGGCAACTTCATCCAGACCATCGAAGAGCGCCAGGGGCTGAAGGTGGCCTGCGTGGAGGAGATCGCCTACCGCCAGGGCTGGATCAGCGGCCGCCAGCTGGAGGCCTTGGCCGCGCCCATGGCCAAGAACGAATACGGGAGATACCTGCTGCGGCTGCTGGATCAGGGCTGAGCGCGGGACAGGAGGCGGGATGAAGAGCCTACGATTGGGGGAGAGCGACATCCAGGTCTCGCGGCTGGCCTATGGCTGCTGGCGCATGGCCGACCATGGCGCCAGCGAGGCGCAGGCCGGGGCCATGGTGCACGCGGCGGTGGACGCGGGCTACACCTTCTTCGACCACGCGGACATCTACGGCCGCGGGGAATGCGAGCG
>Ga0181516_10003637_pt1 | contig 10207 bp, 8 predicted proteins | sample PEATcosm2014_Bin_25_FD_121104 | JGI IMG/M metagenome (GOLD analysis project Ga0181516, IMG submission 121104) | Peatland microbial communities from MTU Mesocosm Facility, Houghton, MI, USA - PEATcosm2014_Bin01_10_metaG | ecosystem: Environmental > Terrestrial > Soil > Wetlands > Peat | place...
CACGGCCTCGCGGACCAGGTACCTGACCACCGCCGTGTTGCCTTGGCGCAGGCGGAAGCAGCGCAGGATGGGGAAGAACAGTCTGGCAGCCCGTCCCGCCACGCTGGGCAGCACGAGCAGGTCCTCGATGAAGGGGCCGTACTTGTGGCGCCTCACGGTCCGGGGAACCTCGAAGATGCCCTGGGGCGTCAGGTAGGGTTTCTCGGAGTACCCCGTGAAGTCACTCGTGTCGATCTTCGCGTGGGGGACGACTGTAAGGTCCACCTTGAAGCCGTGCTTGGCCAGCAGGGTGTAGTACCTGTCGTCCACCGAAGCCCGGGCCGAGCGCACGGTAACGGCGCGGCGTCCCAACGCCGCCTCGAGGTTGGCCGCGAACCAGGTGACCTTCTCCTCCATGACGCTTTCGGGAAAGTCGGTGAGGAAGGGTCTGCGCCCCTCGGTGAGCGGGCCCAGGTCGACAACGGGGGGAACGGCAGCCGGATCGAGAAGGCCGCCGGCCTCCGCTTCGCCGTCGCGCTGCCATCTGACCAGGGGTTCGAGCACCTCGGGGTGCTTCAACGCTTCGACGCCAACCAGCCAAACTGGTTTAAAGCCGTACTTGCGGGCCGTCAGCTGCAACCGTGCCGCGGGCCTCAGCAACTCCGGACCGCCGTTGAACTCGACGGTCAGCAGGAACGGTATGCCGGCGCCCACGGTCAGGCCCCGGAACTCATGCGCACACCGATGGGGTAGTACTCGAAACCAAGGGCGGTCATCCTTTCGGCCAGATACTGGTTGCGGCCGTCGATGATGACCCGGTTCTTGAGCCGGGCCGCGAGCTCGTCGAAGTCGGGGCTGCGGAACTCCTTCCATTCGGTGACCAGGACGAGGGCCGAGGCCGCCTTGAGCGCATCGTATTTGCTCTCGCAGTAGGTGACGGCGGTGTTGCCCTTCAGGTAGTGCTTCTTGGCCTCGTCCATGGCCTTGGGGTCGTAAACGGCCACGGCGGCGCCTCGGCGCGTCAGCTCCTCGATCAAGGGAAGCACGGGGGCCTCCCTCATGTCGTCGGTCTCGGGTTTGAACGAGAGGCCCCACACGGCGAAGGTATGGCCCTTGAGGTCCTCGCCGAAGCGCTGGACCACCTTGCTGCCCAGCACGCGCTTCTGGTCGCGGTTCACGCCCTCCACCGCGTGGAGGATGCGGGGCGTGTACCCGTGGTCCAGGGCCGTGCGCTCGAGGGCTTGGACGTCTTTGGGGAAGCAGCTTCCCCCGTATCCGCAACCGGGGTAGATGAAGCTGTAGCCGATGCGGCTGTCGCTTCCGATGCCCACCCTCACCTTCGTGACGTCGGCCCCCACTCTCTCGCAGATGTTGGCCACCTCGTTCATGAAGCTGATCTTGGTCGCCAGCATGGCGTTCGCCGCGTATTTCGTCATCTCGGCGCTGCGCACGTCCATGCCGATGAACCTGTCGTTGATGACAATGAAGGGCCTGTAGAGTTCGCGCATGGTCTCAAGAGCCTCGGGGTCGTCGGCGCCGATGACCACGCGGTCGGGCTTCATGAAGTCGTCGATGGCCGCCCCTTCCTTGAGGAACTCGGGGTTGCTGACCACCGAGAACCCGTGCTCGACGCCCCGCGCTTTCAGTTCGGCCGAAATGGCAGCCTGGACCTTGTCGGCCGTGCCCACAGGCACCGTGCTCTTGTCGACCACCACCAGGGGGTGGACGATGAAGCGCCCGATGTCCCGGGCCACCTTCAACACGTACTGCAGGTCGGCGCTCCCGTCCTCGCCGGTGGGGGTTCCGACGGCGATGAACACGATCTGCGCGGTGGCCAGGGCCTCCTCAAGGCTCGTCGTGAACGACAGCGTGCCGTTCTTCACGTTGTCCTTCACCATGGCCTCGAGGCCCGGCTCGTAAATGGGGATGACCCCGCGTTTCAGTCCGGCGACCTTCGCTTCGTCGATATCGACGCAGGTGACGGTGTTTCCCATTTGCGCAAAGCAGGTTCCCGTCACCAATCCGACGTAACCGGTGCCAACCATGGTCAGCTTCATGGCTTCTCCTTCTTGAGGCGGGCCTCGGCCAAGACCGAGGCGACAATCTGTTTCAATTCGCCGGGAAAGAACAACCCCACGAGGGCGTCCTGGCCCGGCACGGCCTGGGGCACCGATGACACGGTGCGGTACCGGATCAGAGTACCCGGTTTGCCGCCGAAGGTCACGGGCTCAAGGTCCCAGCCGCCTTGCATATTGTCGATGGTTCCGTCGGTGCGTTCTTGGGTCCAGCGGACCGCCGCTCCGCCCGAGTCCAGCCGGTGGACAACCACCCGGAGCGTGAACTTGTTGGTCACCGAGAACGCGAACACAGTCACCACGTTGGTTTCGCTCAGGAGGACCGCGTCGCCGTCCGTGACCACGTCGGCAGTCCGGACCGTGCGGAACAGCCGCGGATAGGCGGTCCAGTCGGTGATGACGTCGAGCAGTCGGTCCGGTCCCAGGTCGGTGGTGGCCTCGGCCGTGCCCGAGAGAGTCATCCAGGTTTTGCCGGCGACCACGGTGTTGAAAACATGGGAGTCGACCACCCTGGGCTCGGCCGAAAGCCCGCCGCCAAGCATTAACAGCGTCAATGCCGCCGCCCAGTTCATGACTTGCCGTCGGAACTCTTGATATCGAAGTTGAAAGAGGCCTTGAGCGTCAAAGACCAAACGCGGTCCTCACTGTCGGGGTTGTTCGCGATGTACCGGGACCCCGTTGCCCCGTAGACGCTGGTCAACGCCATGCTGAGGTCGATGTGGGGAAGCGCCGTGCTCACGATGCCGAAGATGACCTGCCCCGAGCCGTCGGCAAACGACTGAAGCCACGCCACTGAGGGTTTGACGGACATGAAGTTCAGCGCTTCGGTGCTGGCCGCGACACCGAGGCTCTGGTCGCTGAACCCGAGGTTCTCGTTCGATACCACGGCAAACGAACCCGTACTACCCTCACCGCTCACCAGCCACTCGGTCTGCAGCTTCAGCCATTTGGTGTCGTCCCCGAATTCCCTGTAGAGGCCGGCAACCCCCGTCGTACTCATCTGCCCCGCAGTGCCCCGTTCCCAGAGCGTCTCGACAAAGACGTCAGCGCCCAAAACGCTAGTCTTAACGTAGCCGTCGAGCTTTCCGCCCACGTTGCTGTTGTAGAACCCCGACGCACCCAAAGAAAACATCTTGGCGCTGTATTCCAGGAGCAAGGCGTCACCCAGCGAGTCGAGGGCAAGTCCGTTCGTGATGTTGTACTGCGAATCGTTCTTTATGGCTACTACGGTCAAGTTGACTGGGCCGAGGGCCGCCGCCATTTTGGCGGCGATTCCGTTCTCAATGCCCTGGACGAGGTTGCCCGGGTTGAAGATCTTTCCTTGGCCCCACGACAGCGTCTGCCGACCCAGGCGGAAGATGGCCGCGTCCCCAAGCGAGTAGTCGAGGAACAATTCCTTGACCAGGATTTCCGAAAACGACAACGTCGAATTTGTCAGGTTGATTTCGGGTTGATAGGGGTTGTAAAGGTACGTGTTCGTCGTGTTCTGGGTGGGGTACGAAATGTAAAGCGAGGCGTACGCGCGGGCCGTCTTGTCCAGACGCATGTCCGTCCCGAACCCGAAGTTGAGGGCATCGACGGGTGTGTTGACCAGGGTGCCGTCTTGGCGGTAACCGCTGATGTAGTACCCCTGCACGTCAAGGCTTTCAAAGAAATTGATCGACCTGCCGTTGAACGGGTCTATGCTGACCTTCTGCGTGGTGTCGGCCTTGCTGTCGGGTTCAGGATTCGTGAACAGCGAGTCGGTCGAGTCCTGTGCCCATGTCGAACCAGCAATCACCGCCCACAGGAGCGCCGCGCCAAACAGCCTCACTGCGAATTCTTTTCCAGGTACGATTGGGTGAAGATCAGCGAAGGCAGCGGGTCGGTGCTCAGCTTGCCCATGGAGTATTCAGTGACTTCATTCCTAAACACCCCGTTGAGCGTCTTGCCCATCAGAGCGTCGATAATGGTCACCTTCTTGGGAATGAAGCGCCCCTTGAACTCCTGATACGACGGCATGGCCGAGGTGCGCAACAGTTGCCCGGAAAGGCTGTAGTCTTCCTTCTTGCGGACCAAGTTGTCAGGGGTAATCCACAGTTTCGTTCGAGCGAACGTCACGTCGTCGTGGATGGCCTCGAGGTTCAGCACCGTTGTGTCGAAGGGCCCAAGCTTCTCTTTGGATTGCGAGACGATCTTGTAGTCCTCGGCGAACGTCGACCGGGTGAAGTCGGAGTTTCGGGCGTTGGAGTTCTGAAACCTGTCCTTGGCGCTGGTCACCGTAAAGTGGCGGGTCGGAACCGTTTCGTAAAGCCAAAGGTTGTTGCCGATGTTCAGGTAGCCTTTCCCTTTGTCGCTGTCGGGCTTCAGCCGCAGCCTGACGTATTTTTCCTCGCGGTCGCGGCGGAACAGAGCGATGGTGCGTTCGGTGACGCCCTCCCCGGGCTTCGTAGTCGTCATAACAATCTCGGTCGAAAAATCTGAGTCGAGGAACGACGCTTGGGCGTCGATTTTGGCGAGGATGGCCTTAGAGTCCGACTGAGCGAACGCGCCCCCTGCCAGCAGGAATCCGCAAATCAATAACATGAATCTCATTTTCTTCCTTGTCCTTTCACTCTTGCCTTAGGGCCTCGACGGGCCGCGCCAGCGCGGCACGCAGGGCGGGTCGGATGGCCCCGGTCAGAGTGGTGAGCCACATGACGGCCACGACCGCCAACACGTTAGGCCAGGCCCAAGCCCACGCCACGTGTCCCTTTTGAAGAAACATTTGGGTCATTAGGTTACCCGAAAAGTCGATTTGCCCCAGAGACCAGAGGACAATGGCCCCCAGAAGCAGACCCACCGCCGAACTGAGCAGGCCGAGCATGAGACTTTCAGTCAGGAACAGCGACACCACCGAACCCCTCTGCATCCCCAGAGCTCGCATGGTTCCGATTTCCCTCGTTCGCTCAAAGGCTATCATCTGGTAGGTGTTGTACACCCCGATGGCGACGACGAGCAGGAACACGATGGCAAGGAGGGCGTTGACGGCGTAGATGGCCTGGATCAGGTCGTTGATCTGCTTGAGACGGCCGCTCAAGGGGAGCACGGCGTACGTGGTGACTGTTGGGTTGTTCGCATCCGACCAAGCGTACGCGGCATCCAAGGTGCCCACCCAGGGCAAGGTGGGCACCACGCTCTTCAGGTGCCGCCAGACGGCCTTGGCCCCCGCGTCGGAGTCCCCGTCCGAAGCCAGGGTGATGCCCAGTTCAGTGATGGCTTCTGGCGGGCGGGCCAAAACCTTGTTCAAGGTCCGGTAGTCGAGGTACGAGGCGAACCCAAAGAAGCTCGAGTCCTGGAAAACTCCTACAAGGTGCAGGGTGATTGTGTTGCGGAACCCCTTTGTGGTTTTGACCATCAGGACAACCTCGTCACCGACCCGCAGGTGGAGTCTCTGGGCTGTATCGTTGGACACCCAGAGCCCATCCTCGGGCAGGGCACCCTCGGGAAGCCCGCCCTCGACGAACTCCTGCTTCGAGAAGTTCGCGCGCTCCACTGCAAAATCTAAGCCAATGACGCGGCGCTGCACCAGCGACACCCCATTGAAGATTAGCTTGGCGTCGTACTCGTAGTAGATGCTGCGCCGGTGGTGGTAGGCAATATTGAGATCCGAGGCGCTGAACGCCAATTCGATGGCCGGTTCGTCGTGAATAATCCAATCGGCGGGCTTCTTCATACCCAAGACCATTACGTCACCTGAGAAGTAGCGCGCTGCTTTCTCGCGAACGGTTCGCGTCAGCGACTCGGTGACGCCGAAGAGCACCGTAAACACGATAGCACCAAGCACCAGGGCGGTGGCCAGAACGCGGTAACGGTGGAACTGAAGCACGAAGTTGCGCCAGGCGATACCTCCCATGGCCGCTAGTCCCTGGCCATGGCCTGCAAGGGTGAGACCTTGAGGGCTTTGTTAACGGGGATGACGGTGGCCAGGGCGCCAAGGACAAGGCTGAGGAGCACGTGCTCACCCATCAGGGGAATTGAAAGTTCGGGCGAGTAGCGGACGGTGCCAAGGAGAGTCGCCAGGAACTGGTTGTCGATCGGAATTCCTCCTGCCCAACCCGCCCCGGCGACGACAAGGGCGCCGAACAAGACGCCGACAGCCCCGGCCCCCGTGACGAGCACCACTGTCTCCCACGAGATGAGGCGAGCCACCCAACCGCGCCCCGCTCCCAGCGAGCGCATCGTGCCGATCTCCTTGGTCCGTTCCGCCACGGCCAACGACATCGAGTTCATGACCACCAGACCGGCCACCAGCGAGATGAAGATCAGGCCGAGGTTAAAAAGAAGCTGGATAAACCATACGATCTTGGCGTTGCCGCCCGCCGTGCCGCGCCAGTCCCGAATTTGCAGAGGGGCAGCGGCATTCTTCAACGCGGCCTCGAGAAGCACTCCCGACTCAGCCGGATGCGCAACCCGGATCAGCACGAAATTCCACGTCTTGGGGTCTTCTACCGGGCCTTTGGTATCCCCGGCCATCGACTGGGTGACCGCTTCGAACGAGATGCCCTCGGCCTCGGACGCCTTGGTGTCCTTGGCGCCAGCAAAAAGGTCATCGACGCTGTCGGCCGTCACCGTAGCCTCGGCGCCTTGGCCCGTCGCCTGGGTGATGAAGTAGCCCGCCAGGGCACGGCTCGTACCAACGTCGATCAGAGCGGCGTTTTCGAGCAGGGGGTCGTAGGCAGGATAGTCGTAAACCCCCGCCAGCGGGACCTCCCGAATGGCGAAAGAGTCGTCCTGGGGGGCGGTCAGCAGGAATTTTGAACCCAGCGGCGGGGCGTGACCCAGAGCCTGGGTCGCCTTGGCGTACAGCTTGGCGTTCAGGAAAAGTGCGGGTTTCCCAAGTTCGGGAGCAGCCCCCAGAACCACCTTGAGCGACGGGAAGAAGCTCAGGTAGCTGCCGATGTCGGCGCCAAAGAGGGGGCAAGGGCTGGAAAACCCGTCGAGGCTCAGCTTGGCGGCCCCGACGACGACGGGCTGCAGGCTGGCGGTGGGAAGAGCCTTCCGGGTCGCATCGACGACCTGATCGTAGTCGAGGATGAGGGGCATCTTGAAGAATTCGCCCAGAAGGGGGAGTTCGCTCCCAAAAAGGGTGAAGGGATCTTCGGAGGCCGAGCTGATCGAAAGGTCGGCGGTGAGACTGGTTTGGAAGGTGCGCTGCAGCCCCGCGTCGGTGCCCGAAAACACAGTGTTGCCGAGAAACAGCAACGCCAACGTCGCGGCAAGAAAAAGCGCCAGCGGTAATCGTTTGCGGAAATACAGGCGGGTGTTCTTCAAGGCCAACAGAAAAGTCATGAGCGTCGTACCGTTGTACCCTATCGGCACCCAGGGGTCAAGGTTGCAGGCTTTTGGCCAAGACCCGCTTGAAAATATCAGCGTACTGGGTGGCTATCGTCTGGGGGGAGAAGCGCTCGGCCGTAAGGTCCCGCCCCCGAGACGCCCAGACCCGGGCTTGGGCGGGGACCTCCAGCAGCCGCCGGATGCCCGTGGCGATGGCCGCGGGGTCGCCAGGAGCAAACAGCACGCCATTATCGCCGTCGACCACGAACTCCTTCACGGCGGGGAGAGCCGAGGCCGCAACGGGGCAGTTGAGGCACCAGGCTTCCAGAATCACTAGGCCCAGGCCCTCCCAGAGGCTGGGCAGCACAAAGGCGTCGGCCGCCGCGTACAGGTCGGCCACCTGGGGGTACAACCCCAGCAGGCGCACTTCTTCCCCCAAGTTCAGCCTCGCGATCTGCGCCTCGAGGTCGCCGCGCAGGGGCCCCTCGCCGGCCAGCACCAGCCTCAGGTCGGTCATCCCCTGGTCCTTCAGCCGACCGAAGGCTTCAATGAGATCAGCCTGTCCCTTTTGGGCCGCCAGCCGGGCCACTGTGACCAGAAGCCTGACGGGTTCGTCCCAGCCCCAGGTACTCAGCAGTTCCGCCCTCAATCGTCGGACTACCAACCTCCCGGGATCGACGGGGTTGAAGATCACTGTGTGGGGAGTCCTGAGGAAGCCGCCGGCCACGAAGCTGGCGTTGCACGTCTGGCTCACCCCCGTCCGTTCCGCCACGCGACCGTCGCTGACCCAGTAGCCGAAGTTGGTCAGTCGGCCGTGGTGCTGTTTGATGTTGTGGTGGGTGGTCACCATGGGTATTCGTCCCTTCACCCAAGGTGTGTAAATGTCGGCGCGGCCCAAGTGCGTCGAGATCAAGTCGGGCTTGAGCTCGCGAATGGCACGCCGAAGGCGCGCCAGGGCCCCGAACACCGATCGGGGACCCACGTTCAGGGAGTGGAGCTCGAACCCCAGGCTTCGGCACCGGGCCACCGAGGCGTGGCTTTCGGGAAGGGGCTCCAGCGCCAGGAAGACGCAGTCCCAGTCCTGGTCTCGCCAAAAAGGCGCCAAGTCGAGCAGGATGTTGGGGATGGCGCCGTTTTCGAAGCTGGTGGTGACAAAGAGCAGGCGCTTCATTCCATCTCCTGGGGATCGACAACCACGTCGGTCGAGTGCGGGTCGGCGCCGCCCGCAGGTCTGGCCAGCCTGTAGTCGTAGTCGAGGCCCAAGGCGCGGGCCAGACTGAAGTAGCAGTTGTTGTGCGCGTCGCCCAGCAACCGGATTTCGGTGACTCGCGCGCCTGGCACCATAAACAACATGTTGGTCAGTCCGGCGCCGTGGTTGGACACCAGCTCGCGGGTCTCGGCCAGCAGCTTGACCTGATCGGCAAAGGGCATTCCCTCAAGGTGCACCGTCTCAAAGCCCCGGGTCTCAAGGACGGCCCGCAGCGCGTCCTCGTTGAGGACCCGCCGGCGGGCGGCCCGGCTGCGGCTGATGTACAGCTTGCGGTGCGGCGCTGCGGCGCCGGAAAGCACCCGCCAAGCCCGTCCCAGCTCGACCATGAGCGCTGGCCTGTAGTTGCCCGAAGGGGCGACTGCAGGGGCAAGGCAAGCACCGTCCAAACGCCACCTTACATGGGCAGGCACCGTTCTGTGGGTCAGAGAGGGAAACACCGCAAGACTCTCGGCCATGAAGCCAAAGCGCGAGGCGAACTCGGGCATCAGCAGTTCGAAGCTGCCCAGGGAGTCGCGGAGCCACCACAGCCGGGGAAGTGTCTCGGTGACCCAGTGGAAGTACCCGTTCGAAAGCCTGTCGGTGGCCATCAGGGGCGTTCGGCCCGCCGAAGGGACGAAGGTTTCGCGCCGGGTGGTCGCCCGAACGGCCCACCCCTTCAGCAGCCCCCGCCACCCACCCAAGTCGGCGTGCCAGCCGGCGGGGTAGAACGCCCCGGTCACTGTCTGGGTCGACACCGCAGGAAACTCCTTCACCGCCTCGGCGGCGAACAGCCGAGCGTCGTCGGGGTGGCGAAGAGGCGGGGGGGTGCGGGTTACAGTCTCGGGGGGAAGGGTTTGGGTCAACCCAGCGCCTTTCGGAAGAACGCGATGGTGCGCTTGAGTCCCTCCTCAAGGTCGATGGTGGGGCTCCAGCCCAAGGCGTCTTGGGCCAGGGTAATGTCGGGTTTCCGCTGCCGCGGGTCGTCCTGGGGTAGGGGTTGGAAGGTCAGTTTGGCCTTGGTCCCCGTCAGGCGGATCACTTTCTCGGCCAGTTCGAGCATGGTGAACTCGCCGGGGTTGCCGATGTTCACAGGGCCGGTAGTGTCCGACGCCATCAAGCGGACGAAGCCCTCGATCAGGTCGTCCACGTAGCAGAACGACCGGGTCTGCTGGCCTTCGCCGAAGATGGTGAGGTCCTGGCCGCGCAAGGCCTGGACGATGAAGTTGCTCACCACCCGGCCGTCTTGCGGGTGCATGCGCGGGCCGTAGGTGTTAAAGATGCGGACCACCTTGATGTCGACCCCGTGCTGGCGCTTGTAGTCGAAGAACAGTGTCTCGGCGCAGCGCTTCCCCTCGTCGTAGCAACTGCGGATGCCGATGGGGTTCACCTTGCCCCAGTACGATTCGGGCTGGGGGTGGACGTCGGGGTCGCCGTAGACCTCGCTGGTCGAGGCTTGGAAAACCCGGGCCTTGGTGCGCTTGGCCAGCTCGAGCATGTTCAGCGCGCCCAGAACGCTTGTCCTCGTGGTCTGGACGGGGTCAAACTGGTAGTGGACCGGGCTGGCGGGGCACGCGAGGTTGTAGATCTCGTCGACCTCGGTGAAGTAGGG
>Ga0181516_10003638_pt1 | contig 10204 bp, 6 predicted proteins | sample PEATcosm2014_Bin_25_FD_121104 | JGI IMG/M metagenome (GOLD analysis project Ga0181516, IMG submission 121104) | Peatland microbial communities from MTU Mesocosm Facility, Houghton, MI, USA - PEATcosm2014_Bin01_10_metaG | ecosystem: Environmental > Terrestrial > Soil > Wetlands > Peat | place...
CGCCGCCAGATCAAGCAGATCCAGGAAGACTACAAAACCCAGATGGACAAATTGCGGGAGGGCCTCACCGAGGCGCTCTCCAACATCCTTCTCGGTGAAAAGATCCCTCTGGATGTGATCAACGGCCAGACGGGCGAGGTCATCATTCCTGCGAATCGCAAGATTACGAAGACCCTCCTGCGCAAGCTGGCCGCGGTCTCCAAGCACGTCGAGATCGACCCGTCGCCGGTCAAGATCAAGATCATGGAAATCATCGGTTCCTACCAGGGGAAGTTCGATGAACTTGAAGGTGACCGTGAGCGCAAGATCGCTGCTATCGAGCTGGGAGAAGATTCCGGCTCCGGTGTCATCAAACAGGTCAAGGTCTACGTCGCCACCAAGCACAAGCTGGAGGTCGGAGACAAGATGGCCGGACGCCATGGTAACAAGGGTGTGGTCGCCAAGATCGTTGCGGCTGAAGACATGCCCTTCCTCCCCGACGGCACGCCGATTGAAATCTGCCTGAATCCGCTGGGCGTTCCCTCGCGTATGAATGTCGGACAGGTGTTGGAGACGCACCTTGGCTGGGCCTGCAAAAAGCTCGGCATCAAGGTCGCCACGCCCGTCTTCGACGGCATTCCCGAGAAGAAGGTTCGTGAGTACCTCAAGCAGGCCGGCCTGCCCACCACGGGCAAGAGCGTCCTTTACGACGGCCGCACGGGCGAACGCCTCGATCAGGAGGTCGTTGTCGGCTACATCTACATGATGAAGCTGAATCACTTGGTGTCGCACAAGATCCACGCCCGCGCAGTGGGTCCGTATTCGCTCGTCACGCAGCAGCCGCTCGGCGGCAAGGCCCAGTACGGCGGCCAGCGCTTCGGCGAAATGGAAGTGTGGGCGTTGGAAGCCTATGGCGCGGCGCACACGCTTCAGGAATTGCTCACCGTGAAGTCCGATGACGTCAACGGTCGCACCAAGATCTACGAGTCGCTCGTCAAGGGCGACAACACGCTGTCGGCCGGCACGCCGGAATCGTTCAACGTCCTCATCAAGGAAATCCAGTCCCTCGGACTTGATATCCGCCTGCAGAAACGCGACGCGCTGAGCCTCAGTTCCTCCACCGGAACCTGAGGCCGCCCGTTCTCGCAATCCTTAACGACAACCTGGGAGATATTTCATGAGTACCGAACAAGCAGCCGCCGCACGCGAAGAGGCCCGCACAGTCCTTGGCCTCGACGAGAATCCGTTCGACTGCGTTTCGATCACGGTCGCCGCCCCCGAGAGCATGCGCGCATGGTCGCGGGGCGAAGTCAAAAATCCGGAGACGATCAACTACCGCACGTTCAAACCGGAACCCGGCGGTCTGTTCTGCCAGAAGATCTTCGGCCCGGTGCGCGACTACGAGTGCGCCTGCGGAAAATACAAGCGCATCAAATACAAGGACGTCGTCTGCGACCGTTGCGGCGTCGAGGTGACCATTGCCCGCGTGCGTCGCGAACGCATGGGTCATATCGAACTCGCCGTTCCCGTCGCCCACATCTGGTTCCTCAAGAGCATGCCGAGCCGTCTCGGCCTGCTGCTCGACGTGACCGCCCGTTCGCTCGAGCGGGTCATCTACTATGAGAACTACATGGTGGTTGATCCGGGCAAGACGCCGCTGGAACTGAAGCAGCTGCTCACGGACAACGAGTATCGCCAGGCCATCGAGGAATATGGCGACGATGCCTTCACTGCGAAGATGGGCGCCGAGGCCGTTCGCGATGTGCTCAAGGGCATGGATCTCGGAGCGACGGTTGCGGAGCTGCAGGAGCAGATGCGCGCCACGCGCTCAAAGCAGATCAAGAAGAAGCTCTCCAAGCGGCTGAAGGTCATCCAGGGATTCATTCATTCAAAGGCACGACCCGAGTGGATGGTCCTTGAAACCCTCCCGGTGATCCCGCCTGATCTGCGGCCGCTGGTTCCGCTCGAGGGAGGTCGTTTCGCAACGTCCGATCTCAATGACCTCTATCGCCGCGTCATCAACCGGAACAATCGTCTTAAGAACCTGCTGCAGCTGAAGACGCCCGACGTCATCATCCACAACGAAAAGCGGATGCTGCAGGAAGCGGTTGACGCTCTCTTTGACAATGGTCGCCACGGTCGTCCTGTGACCGGCGCCGGCAATCGACCGCTGAAATCCCTGAGCGACATGCTCAAGGGCAAGCAGGGCCGGTTCCGCCAGAATTTGCTCGGCAAGCGCGTCGATTATTCGGGCCGCTCGGTCATCGTCATCGGGCCGGAGCTGAAGCTCAATCAATGCGGCCTGCCCAAGAAGATGGCCCTGGTGCTTTTCGAGCCGTTCATTATCCGCCGCCTGAAAGAGCTGGGTTTCGTGCACACCGTGCGCGGCGCCCGCAAGATGATTGAGAAGAAGTCCCCCGAGGTCTGGGACATCTTGGAGGAGGTGACCAAGGGACATCCGGTGCTTCTCAATCGTGCACCGACCCTTCACCGCCTTTCAATCCAGGCGTTTGAACCAATCCTGATCGAAGGCGAAGCCATTCGCGTCCATCCGCTCGTTTGCACGGCGTACAATGCCGACTTTGACGGTGACCAGATGGCCGTGCATGTGCCGCTTTCTCTCGAGGCGATCCTGGAGTGCAAGCTCCTGATGATGTCCACGAACAACATCTTTTCGCCTTCGAGCGGAAAACCGATTCTGACTCCCTCGCAGGACATCGTGCTCGGTTCCTACTACCTCACCATTGAGCCGCGCAAGAAGCCGGCGAAGGACCAGCGCGTTCCGCTGCTCTCCGGTCTGCAGGAAGTTCTTTATGCGGAGTCCGACGGCGTGTTGAAAAAGCACGACTGGGTCGACGTGCCCAATCCCGACTACGGCCGCACGACTGTTTACGGGAACAAAGATCGCAAGACCGTCCGCACCACCGTCGGTCGCGTCATCTTCAATCAGATCTGGCCGGCCAGCGTCGGCTTTGTGAACTTTGCGGTTCCGAAGTCCAAGCTGGGCGACCTGATTCTCAATACCTACAAGTCGGCCGGTCAGGTTGCCACCGTTGAGACGCTCGACAAGTTGAAGGAGCTCGGCTTCCAGACCGCCTTCAAGGCCGGCATCTCGATCGGAATCGACGACATGATCATTCCGGAGACGAAAAAAGACATCGTCGCCGAAACGCGCAAAAAGATCGCCGAGGTCGAAAGCCAGTTCAGCAAGGGTATCATCACCGAGGGCGAGCGGAAGAACAAGGTCATCGACCTTTGGACCGCCGCCACCGACCGGATCGCCAAGGAAGTGTTCGCCAAGCTGGATGCGAACGAGGGAAAGACAGAGGTCAACCCCGTTTACATCATGATGGACTCGGGAGCCCGCGGCAATCGCCAGCAGGTCCGTCAGCTTTGCGGCACCCGCGGACTCATGGCCAAGCCTTCGGGCGAAATCATCGAGCGCCCGATTCTGTCGTCGTTCCGCGAGGGCCTGACAGTGCTCGAGTATTTCAACTCAACACACGGTGCCCGCAAGGGACTCGCCGATACAGCGCTTAAGACCGCTGACGCCGGGTACCTCACGCGCAAGCTGTGCGACGTCGCCATGGACGTCATTATCGCCGAGGAAGATTGCGGCACGCGGGAAGGCGTTTGGAAGAAGGCGATCTACGAAGGGGATGACGAGATCGTCGGACTTCGCGAACGCATTGTCGGCCGTTGCGCCAGCGACGACATTTCCGATCCGCTCAATCCCGCCGAGCTTCTTGTCCGTTCGGGCGATTTGATCTCCGAAGAGACCGCCCACCGGATCGAAGACGCCGGCATCGAACGAATCAAGGTCATGTCGCCTCTGACGTCGACAAGCCAGTACGGCATCGACGCCAAGTCGTACGGCATCAATCTCGCCACCAGCAAGGTGGCCAAGATCGGCGACTCCGTCGGCATCATCGCCGCGCAGTCGATCGGTGAACCCGGTACCCAGCTGACGATGCGGACCTTCCACATCGGCGGCGTGGCCAGCGGTGGATTCAAGCAACCGGAAATTCGCGTCCGGACCGCAGGCAAGGTGCGCTACCACGGCCTCCGCATGGTGCAGACGGCGGATGGCGCCAGCATCGTGCTGAACAAAACGGGCACGATCCAGATCCTCGACGATGAGGAAAAGGAGGTCGAGACATACAACATCGTCATCGGCTCGGTCATCAATGTGGGCGATGGCCAGATGATCGACAAGGGCCAGGTTCTCGCCTTGTGGGATCCGTACAACGTGCCGGTGCTCTCGGAAAAGGGTGGTGCGCTGACGTTCAAGGACATGATTCCCGGGGTCACCGTGAAACGGGAACTCGATGAGTCGACAGGCCGCATTGCGACGGTGGTCATCGAGCACAAGGAAGACCTCAATCCGCAGATCGAAGTGCGCGACGCGTCTGGAAAAGCGACAGCCGCCTACTCGATTCCGGTCGGAGCGCAGATGGTCGTCAGCGAGGGTGACACGATCTCCCCCGGTGCCCTGCTTGCAAAAACCCCGCGCCAGGCCTCCAAGACCAAGGACATCACGGGTGGTCTGCCGCGTGTGGCCGAACTGTTCGAGGCCCGCCGTCCGAAAGACGCGGCGGAGATGGCCCGGATCGATGGGGTCGTCAACTTCGAGGGCTCGATTCGCGGCAAGCGCCGCCTGCTCGTGAAGAACGAGGAAACCGCACAGGAGGAGGAGCATCTTATTCCCCACGGCAAGCACATCATTGTGCAGCCGGGAGACGTGGTGCACAAGGGCCAGCACCTGACCGACGGCGCGGCGGATCCGCACGAGATCCTTGAAATCCTTGGGCCGGCGGCGTTGTACGATTTCCTCATTTCACAGGTGCAGGAGGTCTACCGGTTGCAGGGTGTGACGATCAACGACAAGCACATCGAGATCATCATCCGACAGATGCTGCGCAAGGTGCGCATCACCGACCCGGGTGATAGCGAATGGTTCTGGGGCGAGCAGGTCGATCGCGGGTCGTTCCTCCGTGAGAATCAGCGGTTGGACGCGGCGGGCGGCAAGCCGGCCGAGGCCGAGCCGATTCTGCTCGGCATCACCAAGGCGTCCCTCGAAACGGAGAGCTTCATCTCCGCGGCATCATTCCAGGAAACCACGCGCGTCCTCACCGATGCCTCGACGCTCGGCAAGGTCGATCTGCTCAAGGGGTTCAAGGAAAACGTGATCATGGGTCATCTGATTCCGGCTGGCACGGGCCTCCCGAAATACAAGAACCTGAGAATTACGCTTCCCTTTGGCGTTGAGTTGCCTCCCATCGAGGAACCCAAGATCACAACCGAGGCCAGCTAACTGAAACCTGTTCGGATTCGCCCAGTAAGCTTCGCTCCTATCGAATGGCTCGCGCCATTCTGAGGAGCGGGCGGGGCGAGTCATCAAATTGGGGCGGGGTCGCTGACCCCGCCTTTTGTTTTCGTGGCTTCCCGGGCGAGGCTCGCGAAGACGCACAAGATGGCCAGCGGGCCGCGTTCAGAACTTGAGCCGGGTGTTCGTGTGGCCGCACTGGGGGCAGACGGCGGTCTCGTTGCGGGACTTCGCAGTATACAGCCGACCGCAGCGGAGACAGTAAAAAGTCAGCTTCTGGCGCTCGGAATCGAAAAGAGCGTGATCCCGCCGATCATAGTAAATCCAGACTCCGAAAAAAAAGACGAGGACCAGCAGGCAATAGAGTGAAGCTCCGAGGGTGAGATCCATGTTCAAAAATGGTGGAAACCACCAACCGGCTCTTGTATCAGGAATCTCGCTTCAAATTCATTTCGCGGTGGCGGGAGCCGCGGGGGCATTTGGAGGGCTGCCGGGCTGAGGCTGGGTTTCCGGCGGGACAGGCGCGGCGCCCGTGTCCGCCGTCGGCGCCTGAGACGATTGGCTGGGGAACGGCATCTCGAAATCACTCTCCGGAAATTTCTCGTTGAGCGTTATCCTGTCGAAAGACATGACCAGTTGCTGCTCCACCGCCTGGCCCTTTGCGTCAGTGCCTTTCAGCGTTTGGGTGATTCTTTTCGCGAAGCGCAGTCCGTCGACAATGATCTCCCCCTCCTCCCGGATGCTTCCACCCTGTTCCGTCTCTGTGAGCAACAGTTTCCCCGTTTCAGGATCGAAGTAGCGGAAGAAGACAATGTCAGCGTCATGACGGAAGGCGAGCTTGACCGCCGGGCGGCCGTCCACGGTGGCAGGCCCTAGGTTTTCCACGCTGCCGTCGCAACGATCGATGCCCTTGTAAAAACTCAAGTTCTCCCATGTTCTTGCCCGGAGTCTCTTGATCTGATCCGGGCTAAGCACACTGAGTTTCCAGCTGTTGGGGTCCTTGGTATCCAGTGTTTGCTGCCAGGCCGCATATCCGTCCAGTGCCGTCGTGTCGGTTGTGTCGGCCCCCTTGACTTCAATCCGCTGCTGGTAGGGTTTCTGGAAGATGACTTCGATGCTCACCTTTGGCGGCTGCGGCGCTCCCGGCGCGAGCTTGCCGGGCTCCATGACTCCGATGAAATGAATGGAAGTGACGGCGTCCAGCGCAGCTTCACTGCCAACATAGGCCCGAGCCTTGGCAATGATCGCGTCGGCGGTTTGCCCCAGGGCGGGCCGCACAAATCCCAGCGCAACGCCACCGAGCAAAAGGACGAAACATTTCCGGGTCGCAGAGTGCATCTTGGTAATCGGGAGGAGGATTGAATCTGGCCGGGCGAGGCCGGCTTCGCAATTGGAAACCCTATTCCCATTCAATGGTGGCTGGCGGCTTTGAACTGATGTCCAAAACCACCCGGCTAACCCCGCGCACTTCGTTCGTAATTCGGCTGGAGATGCGTTGAAGCAATTCGTAGGGAAGGCGCGCCCAATCAGCGGTCATCGCGTCCTTGCTCTCCACAATTCTGATCGCGATCACCCATGCATAATTGCGTTCGTCGCCGACTACGCCGACGGACTTCACGGGAAGAAACACGCAGAACGACTGCCAGACTTTCCAGTACCAGCCTGACTGCATCATCTCGTCATGGAGGATGGCATCGGCGCACCGCAGAATCTCAAGGCGGACCGGGAGGATCTCGCCGACCATGCGCACGCCAAGGCCGGGTCCGGGAAATGGTTGGCGCCATACGACTTCGCGCGGCAATCCAAGCTGCTTGCCAACGACTCGCACCTCGTCCTTGAAAAGCTCCCGCAACGGCTCGATCAGGCGGAGGCGCATGCGGGCCGGCAGCCCGCCGACATTGTGATGGCTCTTGATCAGTGCTGCCGGGTTGTTTCCGATGGCCACGCTTTCAATGACGTCGGGATACAGGGTGCCCTGCGCCAGAAAATCGGCGGCACCGATCGATTTGAGCGATCGTTCGAACACTTCGATGAACGTCCGGCCAATGATTTTGCGCTTCTGTTCGGGTTCGGTGATCCCCTTCAGCCTGCGGAGAAACAGGGATGCAGCGTCAGCAACCCGAAGATCGATGCGGAAGTGTTTCTTGTACAGCTCGACCACGGCTTCGCGCTCTCCCTTGCGCAACAGGCCGTTGTCGACAAATACGCAGGTGAGCTGGCGGCCGATCGCCTGGTGGAGCAGGGCGGCGGCGACCGATGAGTCCACCCCGCCGCTGAGACCGAGAATGACGCGACCCGACCCGACCGTAGACCGAATTTCTGCCACTGCCTGGGTAATGAAACTCTTCATTGACCAGTCTTGGCGGGCGCCGCAGACGCCGACAAGAAAGTTGCGGACAACGTCGACGCCGTGTTCGGTGTGAAACACCTCGGGATGAAACTGAATTCCGTAAAAATTCCGCTTCCGATCCTCGATGGCTGCAAACGGAGAATTCTCGGTAATCCCGATCGCCTTGAATCCAGGCGGGAGCTTGACCACGCGGTCCCCGTGGGAATTCCATACCCGAAGCTTGCGCGGGAGTCCGGCGAAAAGCCGCCCGGGATGCTTTATTGTGAGGGTGCCGTGGCCGTATTCGCGATGGTCGCTCTTGGCCGTTGTGCCTCCCAATAGGTGGCCGAAAAGCTGGATTCCGTAGCAGATCCCAAGAACCGGAACGCCGAGTTCAAAAATGCCGCGATCCGGAAGGGGCGCCTCCGATGCAAGCACGCTGCTCGGACCACCTGAAAGAATGATTCCGATCACGCCGTCCTTCCGGAGCGTCTCAGCAGGAGTCGAGAAGTGATAGATCTTCGAGTAGACTTGGCACTCTCGGATCCGGCGCGCGATCACCTGAGTATATTGGGAACCAAAATCGATGACGGCGATTGTCTGTGCCATGTGAAGTTATGGAGGGAACGTTTACGGCGAGGCAATACCGAATAAATGGCAATAGGGAAAGCCGGGGATTTTCGGCAGCAATACGAACCTCTGAAAAGATCTTGTCATTCTTTTGAGCACGGAGAATATCGAAATCCCTCCCGCCAAAAAAGCATTAGTAGAGCATTGCTCCTGGTGCTTTACGCCCGGCCTTCATCGGCCGGGCGTTTTTTTTGGCCTGAGTGAATCTGAGCGGGCAATCGCCTTCGTTGTGATCTGATTGTGACGAACGCGCACCTCTTGTGGTTTCGGCGCCGAGTGAGGGCGCCGGCATCAATCACGTGTGCCGAATCCACTCCGCTTTCGCTGGAAATGTTCAATCGGCCTTCGATTGTGAAACTTTGGCCTTGCTTTGGGCATCACAGCTATGCTTTTCTGACCATCCTTTTTCTCTCTCAACGCCCGCGCGTTCTCGGCCCCGGCTGATGAATGCTTCTCGGACCGCGAGTCTGGGGATCGAATCCCAAATTTCGCGAACCGTCTTTTTTTTCGCAAAAACGCTTGCCGAAGGCGACCCCTCTGGTAGCGTTCGCGCCTTTTCCGTCAAATTCTCCCGTCGTTTTCAGTCTCTATATGCCAACCATCAACCAGCTCGTGAGGAAGGGCCGCCGTCTGATCCGCGCCAAGTCAAAGGCACCGGCGCTTCAGGGCAATCCATTCCGCCGTGGCGTCTGTGTTCAAGTGATGACGCGCACGCCGAAGAAGCCCAATTCCGCCATCCGCAAGGTCGCAAAGGTGCGCCTCACGAACGGTTATGAAGTGATCTCGTACATTCCCGACGAGGGCCACAATTTGCAGGAGCACTCGATTGTGTTGGTTCGCGGAGGCCGTGTGAAGGATCTGCCTGGTGTCCGTTATCATATTGTCCGCGGCACCCTCGACGCGACTGGCGTCGAAAAACGTCGTCGCAGCCGTTCCAAGTACGGCGTCAAACGCCCGAAGGAAGTCAAGAAGGCCTAACTTTTACCAGGAGAGCACTGAACCATGTCACGCCGTCACAGAGCAGTCAAGCGGGAGACCATTCCGGATATCCGTTACAGCAGCCCGCTGGTTGCGCATTTGATCAACGTCATCATGCAACGGGGCAAGAAGAGCCTTGCCCAGCGCATCGTCTACGGAGCGTTTGAGCGGGTGAGCGAAAAGCTCAACAAGGGCGATCCCGTGGACCTGATGATCGGCGCGCTGGAGAACGCCCGTCCGCGTCTTGAGGTCAAGAGCCGCCGCGTCGGTGGAGCCACCTACCAGGTTCCTGTTGAAATTTCCTATGAGCGTCAGGAGAGCCTGGCATTGCGCTGGATTGTGACCGCTGCCGCTGACCGCAAGGGCACGCCGATGCCCGAAGCTCTCGCTGCTGAAATCGTCGACGCATATAATAATACCGGGTCTGTCGTCAAAAAGAAGGAAGACACCCATAAGATGGCTCAGGCCAATCGAGCCTTTGCCCACCTCCGCTGGTAGCCAGCCTTTGACCGAATGTCTGTTAATATCCAGATTGTTACTGACAAGGCCAAGCTGTCGCCGGCCAACTCTCCCCAGCGCCCGGCGCCGATGGAGTGGACCCGCAACATTGGCATTGCTGCGCATATCGACGCCGGCAAGACGACCACCACTGAGCGCATTCTTTATTATTCCGGTGCGGTCCACAAGATGGGCGAGGTCCACGAAGGCACGACCGTTACTGACTGGATGGAACAGGAGCGCGAGCGCGGCATCACCATTACAGCCGCGGCCATTTCCTGCGCGTGGATTCCTTCCATCGGGCCGTTCGCACCAATCAAGCACCGGATAAACATAATCGATACCCCGGGACACGTCGATTTCACCGCTGAGGTTGAGCGGTCGCTTCGGGTTCTCGACGGTGCAGTTGCAGTTTTTTGTGCGGTGGGCCGAGTTCAGCCCCAATCAGAGACAGTCTGGCGCCA
>Ga0181516_10003640_pt1 | contig 10196 bp, 4 predicted proteins | sample PEATcosm2014_Bin_25_FD_121104 | JGI IMG/M metagenome (GOLD analysis project Ga0181516, IMG submission 121104) | Peatland microbial communities from MTU Mesocosm Facility, Houghton, MI, USA - PEATcosm2014_Bin01_10_metaG | ecosystem: Environmental > Terrestrial > Soil > Wetlands > Peat | place...
GATTCATGTTGACTACCGCGCCACGCACATGAATGACCGTGTTGCGATCGCTATGGGTGTCGGCCAGCAGATGGTTGATTCGTTTGCCGACCTGTTGCAGCGCTTCGGTTTTTGTTGCCACGAAGATGTCGATCACGCGCCGGATTTGATAGTGATCCACTTCGGTGGGCGTGTTGATCGTCTTGATATCGGCAACGGAACTAAGGGGCGTGTAACCCGCCGAGTGGCCGCCCTGCCCGGGCATTCGCGACGACGCCATGCGGGCCGGCTGAAGCGGACTGTAGCCCTGCGGACGAACGCCGCGGATGGGAATGTTCTTTAAATCCTCGATCGACATGTTGTCGAGGTAGCGGTTGGCATACTGCACGGTCACCATGTAACTGTTGCCGCTGTGCGGATCGATCCAGTAACTCGGCGCAACCATGCCGTCGGAAGTCATCGCGGTAATCACGTTCTGGACGATGTCTTTAGCGGTGAGCCCAATCAGGCTGGCTCGCTGACGATCGATGTTCAGCGCGATGCCGGGATAATTCAAGTCTTGTGGAATATAAACGCCGCTCACGTTGGGCAGCGTTTCGATCTTTGCGGCGAGCGAACGAGCCAGGTCGTACGCGCCCTCCATGTTCATCGAACTTACCTGGATGTCGATAGGTGCGGGGAGGCCCTGGTTAATCACTCCGTCCACCAGGCCGCCCGCCTGGTAGTAAGTCGAGAGTTCCGGCATTTCCCGCGCGAGTTTTGCCTGCACGCGGCGCATGTATTCGTAGCTGCCAATGCCGTGATCTTCCTTGAGGCTCGTCTGCACAAATGCGGTGTCCATTGATGCGTTGGTGGTGAAGATAGCCGACAAGTCGGGGTAGACGCCGATGTTCGACACGATCATGTCGAGGTCGCGCGGCATGACCACGCTGCGGATCACATCTTCTACTTTGGCAATGTACTCGTTACTTACTTCCAGGCGCGTGCCGCTGGGCATGCGAACGTTGACAACAAACTGGCCCGGGTCTGTCCGCGGGAAGTAGGCCCGGCCGAGAAATGGAAACAGGCCCAAGAGAATGAGCGCGAGGGCTCCGAGAATGACTGCTCCGGTAAAGGTCGGTTTCTGAAGGACGCGATAAGCGAGCCTCTCGTAAGCGTTAAGAAAGTTCTGGAAATGGCCGTTGAAGCGATCGAGGAATCGTTTGAACAGCGAGGTCTTCCGTGCCTGCGTAGTTTCCGATTCAACACGATGCTCGATGTGAATAAACTTGGCGCAGAAGAGCGGGACGACGGTCATCGCAAAAAAGTAAGAAGCAAAGATGGAAAGGACTACGCCCAGCCCGAGAGGCGTAAAGATATACTTGCTGATCCCGGAAAGGAACGTGACCGGAAAGAACACGATCGACGTGGTGGACGTGGCCGCGAGTACGGCCAGTGAAACTTCCATGCCGCCTTTTTCAGCGGCTTCACGCGGGGGGCTGCCCATTTCCATGTAGCGGAAAATATTCTCGAGCACAACGACCGAATCATCGATGAGGCGCGAGAATGCGAGCGCCAAACCGCCGAGGATCATGGTGTTGATCGATCCTCCAAATACGTTTGTCAGCAGCAGGCAAACCAGCGCGGAGAGCGGAATGGACAGCATCACGGCAAATGTGGCCCGCGGACTGCCGAGGAATACAAGAATCATCAGCCCGGTCAGAACGAGGCCGATGGTGGCTTCCTTTACCAGGTTCTTGATGGCGAGCTTTACAAAGATGGATTGATCGAACACGGCATCCGTGCGCAGCGAATCTGGAACGTCTACCAGCTTTTTGATCGCGGACTTGATTCCATCCACGATGCTGATCGTGTTGCTGTCGCCGCCCTGCTTGAAGATGGGAACGTAAACCGAACGCTGGCCGTCGATACGCACAATGTTGTATTGCAGCGCGCCGGAGTCGACCGCCTGCCCAATATCTCCCACCAGCACGGATGAGTTTCCGAAGGACTTCAGCGGCATCTGGTTCATGGCCGAGGCGGTCGGGAACTGGCTGTTGGCGTAAATGTTGAAGTCCTTGCCGCCGACACGAACGTCGCCCGCGGGGAGAATCAGATTGGAGTTGTCGACAGCTTTCACAACGTCATTCAAGCTCAGGTTGCGCGCTTCGAGTTTCAGCGGATCGACATAGATCTGGATCTGGCGGTAAGTGCCTCCATAAGGCTGCGGCACCGACGCTCCTTGCACATTGGAGATCTGATTCCGCAATTGAAACTGCGCGAGATCCTTCAATCGCGTTTCATTCAATCCTTGTCCCTTGAGTGTCACAAGGCACACGGGTTGTGTTGAAGCGTCCATGCCCAGCACCACCGGCGGAAGAGTTCCCGGAGGCAGGCGGCGCAAATCCGCCATGGCCAGATTGGCGATGTTACTCAGCGCCGCATTCGGATTCGTTCCGGCTTTGAAGTAGATCTTGATGAGGCTTACGCCGGTGAGAGACCGCGACTCGCTGTGGTCCACGTTGGCGGCGAGGGTAAAGAATCGCTCGAATGTGTTGGTGATATCCGCTTCAATCTGGCGGGGCGGCATGCCGTTATAAAACGTCGCGACCACCACCACCGGCATGTCGATTCGCGGGAACAGATCGACCGGCATGCGCGCAACTGTGACGGCGCCGATGAGCGCCACCACCAGGCACAGCATGAGAATGAAAAACGGAAACCGAAGAGCGAACTTTGGCATTACTTCGGGCCTCCGGGAGATTGCCTGGGACTGCCGACAGCCGGCGTGGCCGCTTTCGCTCGATGGCTCGCAGGCTTGCCGCTTACGGCCCGATGTTCGGCGGGAGCATCGGGCGCCGCTTGGCTCGCGGTATCTTCTTCGCCTCTCATGTCGATCATGCCTCCCGTCTCCTGGAGGGTTTCGGAGGCTTGCGTCGACTGCACCGAGGGATTGACCTCTTCGTTCTCCTGGTACTTCTCCTGGGCGCCGATGATCACTCGATCGCCCGGATTCAAGCCGCTTTTGATCTCTGCCAGTTTGGACCCCTGAATGCCGATCTCGACCCGACGCTGATGCACGCGGTTCGAACCATCCACGACGTATACAGTCCGTTGATTTCCATTGAGCACCAAGGCCTCGATAGGAATGGTCACCACATGATTTGCGCCCGCCAGGCGGAGCATGGTGTTGGCATACATGCCGGGAGAGATCTGCAGATCCTGGTTCTGCACATCCACTTCGGTCTCCATCGTGCGGGTTTCGAAGTTTACGTCGCGCGTGAAGCGGGCGATCTTTCCAGTGAGCGAGCGGCCAATCGCGTCCACCCGGACCTCGAGCGCATCCCCGTCGTGGACATACCGAACGTCGCTTTCAGGGACCGGAATGCGCAGGCGCAAAAGCGTACTCTGCGAGATGCGAACGATAGGAAGATCCTGGCTGTTCGAATTGGTGCCGCCCTGGATGAGCGCCCCTGTGTCGGCATACCGCCAAACCACGACGCCGGCTATTGGCGCCTGAACGGTGGTGTAGTCGTGCAGTGCCTGGACGCGCTGGTTGTTGGCCTGGGCTCCCCCGGAATGCTGTTTGGCCGCGGCCATGGCGGATTTGGACGCATCGACTTGGGCCTCGGCGGAAAGATCTTTCGCCTGCGCGTCATCGAGTTCCTGTTGCGCAATCAGGCCGGGATGCCCTTTTGCCGCGTCTTCCAAACGCTGATAGGCAGAGTGAAGTGCTGCATGGGTGGCAACCGCGCGAGCAACGTCGTGCTCGGCACTGGTAAGCTCTTCCTTGCTCTGGTCCACCTCGAAAACCGATTGCTGTAATTGCGCCTTCAATTCCGGCACTTCGAGAATGGCAAGCGTTTGACCCTGGCGTACGATGTCCCCGATATCGACGTTGATTTGCCTCATATAACCGCTGATCTTGGGGTGGACGTCAACCACCTGGTAGGGCTGAAACTGCCCGGCTACGGTCAATACGTGCGAGATATCGCCGCGCTGAGCGACGGCGACCTGCGCTGTCGGAACAGATGCGGCCTTGGCGTCTTCGCGACTCGCGTCGGAATGACACGCAGCCATGGCGGAGACGATGGAGATTGAAACCAGGGCATGAAATAGCATGGAGATTTTCTTACGCATTCACTGCTGCTCCTGAGTCACAGTTGCTTTCATTTGTTCCCTCGCTAAAGGTTGGGGCCGCGACCACTGCCGCGAAGTCGGAGGCATCCGCGCAGGGCGTATGGCGCCGCCATTCAGGCGATCCAAGCTTGCCGCGGCTTTCTCTTGCATGAATTGGCGCACAGCACAGGAGCAATGGAGAATTCTCCTGCGGTTCGCTTCACGAGCGTCCACACCTCGCCGCGATATTCCGGACGAACCGTGAGAAATCGAGCGATGTGCCGATACCGAGAAAGCCGGAAACGCCTAATTTCCCGGAGTTTAACCCCGTGCGAGCGAACTGAGGAAAAAGGGAACCGAAGACCTTAGTCCAGGCAAAGCTGGGAGGAAGGGGGAGCTCGCAAAGCGACCTGCGACTCTGCGGCCAGGCGTAGCTTCTCCGTCGCGTCGTCTGCGGCCCATGGAACAGGGACCGAACGGCCGGCCGGTTGTGCCTGCGGAGCCAATGCCAGAAATCGCGTGCGATTGCGATCGCCTGGCATGCCGCTCACCCTGCGCTGACAAACGGCAAATCCGGTGCGATTTCCCAGCCAGAGCTTTGCTACCTGTACTCGCGTGGACGGCGCAGGATGCGGGTGATAAAGAGAAAGCTTGTAAGCCGTGCCCCACAGCGCGATGGCAACCATGAGCCCCATGAGAACGACTTGCACGGGGCTGATCCAAGCCTTTAGTCCGCGCCGGTGAGGTTCGCCGGGCCGATCGTCGCCGACGGCCAATGGTGAATTCGCAGGTGGGAGCAATGCGTTCAATATTTTTGACTTGGGCCTTAAACCCTGTGGGGGTCCAGGAAAGACCATCCCACGAGTTTAGACGCGCCAGCCCTGACTGAAGTTGCACAGTTTCCAACACCGGATATCTCCGGAGCCGAGGGTCATTCTATGTGTGGGGTCTGTCAAGTCGACGAAGGGGTTGAACTTATATCACATTCGAATTGAGACACTCTCCGGCGCAATGGCGGAGTCGGTTGACAGCTTTCCCAGCATGCGCGGTCCGCACCCATAGGCCTGCGAAAACACCTTGTAGAACTGCGCATAACTGCCAAAGCCGGCCGCATATACCGCGTGGGTAAGACTCTTCTCGCCGGCCTTGCGGTAGAACTCCCAGAAGCGGGAAAGGCGCAGCGAGTTGCGATATCGGCTCAACGAAACGCCGATCTGCTGGCTGAATGTGCGGCTCAGGTACGACTCGCTGACGCCGCAACTGGCCGCCAGTTCGCAGAGGTCCTGTTCACAATTGCCTTCGCTCAGGAGTTTGAGCGCGCGACGTACCGCGGGATGCAGCGCCACGGCGTCGCTTAGCACGTTGCCGGTCTTCATGCTGCGCCAACTCAGTAACAGAAGGTGCTGCAGGCCCGCATTGAGCCCATCCGGATCGCCGTGCTCATAGCGGAATCCGGAACCAACACCGAATCCGGCTTCGCGGTTCAAAATATCCGAGTCCAGCGATCCGTGCATCAGCGAGTCCATTGTCTTGCGGATCAAGTCGAATGTGACGGGCTCGAGTACCGTCCGGAGCACGCCGTCCCGATCGATGTCCTCGCGTTTGAGCCCGGCATACATGGGCGTGCGGCAGGATCGCGCAATGAGCGACGGGGTGAAGACCGCGATATAACATTGCGCATCTGCGGAAAGATCGACGAGTTGGTGTTCCTGCTGCGGAAACAGCCACAGAAGCGTGCGCGGCTGAAAGGTGAAGCGGCGGCCGCTCAGCACATAGGTGATCGTTCCCTGCACAACGAGATTCAGCTCGAGCTCGGCGTGACAATGGCTTTTGAGGCGCGGGGGATTTCGGATGGATTCTGCCAGGAAGAGAAACCCGTCGTACCCCGCGGCAATCTTCAAATCGTCGAGCATGGCGACAAATTACGATAACTTCGGAACAACTGTCAAGAAGATCAACCTCGCGCGCCGGGGCTAGGATAATGCAGCGGATGATCCCCGTCCGCCGCCCCGGCCATACGAGTGGAAACCCCGTTTTCCGGTCCTGAGCACAGCCGCAAGCAAACTTGAACCTCGCCGCAATGCACGGATTGAAGCGGCGTGGGCCTTCGGACAAGATTCGATCATACTATGCACTGAGCGGTCGCAATGGATGAGGCGACGATGGCCGTCTCATTGAGCGAGCACTTGATCCCCCTTGGCTTTCCCGGGCGCGGCGTGCAAGTTCCGCGAGGCGAAACACTCTACGGACTTTGAGTTGTGGAGTCGAAGATGAACCAGCCTGCAAGCGTGGCGCAACAGCCGTTTGCGAAACTCGACTATAGTTTGACCGGGCTCGATGCCACCCTGGCGATTGAAAGAGGCCTGGCAGAAGCCGAATGGTACCAGTGCCCGGTGCCGCGCGAGACTATGCGCAAGTTGCTCCAACGCCGCGATGGTCCGGCCTTGCGCGACACGCTACTTTGGTTTGCACTCATATTCACAAGCGGCTATGCGGCGTTCGAGCTTTGGGGAACGTGGTGGTTCCTGTTGCCGTACGTTGCTTACAGCGTGCTCTACGCATCCACTTCCGATTCGCGCTGGCACGAGAGCGGCCACGGCACCGCGTTCAAGACCGACTGGATGAACAATGCGTTGTATGAGATTGCATCGTTCATGATCATGCGCGAGTCGACGGTGTGGCGCTGGAGCCATAATCGCCACCACAGCGACACGATTATCGTTGGCCGCGATCCGGAAATTCCGGCGCCTCGACCGCCAGACGTGAAGGCGATTGTGAAGGCGTTCTTCAACCTTGTCGTGTACCCGAAATACTTCAAGCACATTGTCCTGCATGCCCGGGGCCGCGTCTCCGCGGACGAACGGACCTTTATCCCGGAGTCTGAGTTTGGCAAAGTCTATTTGCGGGCGCGTATTTATGTCGCGATCTACGCATTCGTGATTGCGCTCGCGATCTACGACCGCAGCGTTCTTCCGTTGTTATTTGTGGGCCTCACAAATCTCTTCGGTTCATGGCTTGGCCTGGTTTACGGATTCACGCAGCACGCGGGCCTTGCGGAAAACGTGCTCGACCATCGCCTGAACAGCCGCACACTGTACATGAATGCGGTTAACCGCTATCTCTACTGGAACATGAATCACCACATTGAGCACCACATGTTCCCGCTGGTGCCGTATCACGCGCTTGGCGAGCTTCATATTGCAATCAAGAACGATTGTCCCCAGCCCTACCTGGGACTGTATGGCGCGTGGCGCGAAATTATTCCGACGATTCTGCGGCAGGTGAAGGACCCGGCATTCCATGTGAAGCGAAAACTCCCGGAGCCGCGGGTTACAACACGCGAGACCTTCTATGCATCCGACGAAGACCCCGATGCGGAAGGCTGGGTCGAGGTTTGCAACGCGCGCAGCCTGGGCCGCGCCGATGTGGTCCGCTTCGATCATGGCAAGAAGACCTTTGCGCTCTTTCGCGACGGCGAGGGACAACTCTACGCGACCGATGGAACCTGCACGCACGGAAATGTCCATCTCTCCACCGGGCTCGTAAAGGGGAAGATCGTCGAGTGCGCCAAGCACAACGGGCGTTTTCACCTCGCGGACGGCTCGCCGGCGCGTACCCCGGTTTGCCGCGGCCTGGCAACTTATCCCATCGCTGAAGTGAAAGGGCGTTTGCGCGTAAACGTTTTGTGTGCCGGTGGAGCGGGCGTGCGCGCGCAAAAGACATTCCGGTTTCGCGTAGTGAGCAATCGCAGCGTCGCCACATTTATCAAAGAGTTGGTGCTCGAACCCATGGACGAATCCGACGTTGTCGCCTTTGTTCCCGGGGACTACCTGCAACTCGACATCCCTACATATGACGCGATAAAGTTTCGCGACTTCGATATTCCCGAGCCGTTCGCAACGGTTTGGCGGAACCAGCACATCTTCGATCTGACTGCGCACAATTCCATGCCGGGCCGCCGCAACAACTACTCCCTGGCCAGCAATGGGCAAAGCGAGCGCGTGCTGCGATTCAACGTGCGCATCGCTACGCCGCCGCCGGGACAGGACTGCGCGCCGGGTGTTGGTTCGAGTTATGTGTTCAGCCTCAAGCCGGGCGACGTGGTTTCGGGAATCGGTCCCTTCGGAGACTTCCACATCAAGCCGACGCAGCGCGAGATGGTTTATATCGGCGGTGGCGCCGGCATGGCTCCGCTGCGCGCGCACCTGTCGCATCTGCTCGAAACGCAGAGCACGGCGCGAAAGATCGGCTACTGGTATGGAGCCCGCTCGCGGCAGGAGATCTTCTACGCCGAGTACTTCCAGGCGCTCGCGGCGCAGCATCGCAACTTCGACTTTCACCTGGCGCTCTCATCGCCGCTGCCTGAGGATGAGTGGGCGGGCCACATCGGTTTCATCCACGAAGTTGTTCAACAGGAATATCTGCAATATCACGCCAATCCCAATTCGGTTGAGTTTTACTTGTGCGGGCCGCCCATGATGATCAAGGCGTGCGATCGAATGTTGGCGGAGATCGGCGTCGTCCCCGGCCAGATTGCTTACGACGAGTTCTAGAGCCTCTCTCCCGCGGGTGCGGAGTGCGGCGTGCGGCCCGGACGTCCAAGTGACGGCCGGCCAACCACTCAACGCCTTAGACCGCGGGTTGAGAGATCCGGGAATCTGGACGCTACCTGTTTTCCGCAATCCGCGGCGATCGTTTTATCCCGAATGATCTCGAAAATCTGACCTCTTTGCGCCACTCAACTTGCCACAAGCGGGATTTTCACTAGAATAGGAAATCTGACGCCGGCCACGCTTCTCCCCATTTGCCCCTGGGCCGGACGATGGATACGCGGAAGAACACTGGAACAGGAACCAAGCCCTCGCAAGGAGTCGATGGATGGATCCCGCACCTTTGCCGATCGAAGATATAGAGAAGGCGCTTGTCGAGCAATTGCCTCCTCTTACACCGAACGCGGCTGCGGTTGAGGCAGATCGATGTCTCTACTGTTACGACGCGCCGTGTACGCATGCCTGCCCCACGCACATCGACATTCCTCGCTTCATCAAGAAGATCGCAACTGGAAATCTCCGCGGGTCCGCCGATACCATCTACGCTTCCAATTTACTGGGAGCGACCTGTGCGCGCGTTTGTCCGGTGCAGGAGTTATGCGAAGGCGCCTGCGTTCTGGGTGCCGATCACAAGCCCATCGCCATTGGTCGCCTGCAGCGTTTTGCCATGGATTTCGCGAGCGCGCGGAACGTTCGTCCCCAAGTGAAGGCGACGCCCACAGGCAGACGAATTGCGGTCATCGGCGCAGGTCCAGCAGGTCTTTCCTGCGCGGGTCAACTTGCCTTGCAGGGTCATGCGGTCACGATTGTTGAAAAGCGGGAAATGCCCGGCGGTCTTTCAACTTATGGCATCATCGCGCTCCGGGAACCAATGGAGATCGCTGTCGCAGAAGCGCGCATGATTGAGAGCCTTGGCGTACAAATAGAGACCGGCCTGGAGTTCGGCAGCGGTGTCTCTCTTGCGGCGCTGCAAAAGGACTATGAGGCTATCGTACTGAGTGTGGGCTTGGGCGCAACGCCTGGCCTCGGGATCGATGGCGAGCCATACATCACTGACGGACTCGATTTCATAGAGGGCAGCAAAGTTAGTGCGCAAACGCTTCGGGTCGGCAGCAATGTGATCGTCATTGGCGCAGGCAATACCGCCATCGATTGTGCGACGATTGCCAGGCGCCTCGGCGCCCAGCGCGTCACCATCGTCTACCGCCGGACCGAGCGAGAGATGACCTGCTACGAACACGAATACGAATTCGCGCGCAAAGAGGCAATCGACTTTCGTTTCCTTAGTCAACCTTGTCGGGTCGTGATAGAGCACGGACGTGTGGTTGGGCTTGCGTGCCTGCGTGTTGAACTCGGTGTGCCCGATGCGTCCGGTCGCGCCACGCCAACGCCGATTGCAGGTTCAGAGTTTATGCTCGCGGCGGACCACGTGATCAAGGCCATCGGTCAAAACAAGCCGGCCCTCGCTCGTCTTCTCGGCCTTCAGACGCGGAGCGGATTTATCGCGGTCGACGCGGATTTCCAAACCAGTCTGCCTGGCGTCTACGCTATCGGCGATTGCATTCGCGC
>Ga0181516_10003641_pt1 | contig 10195 bp, 14 predicted proteins | sample PEATcosm2014_Bin_25_FD_121104 | JGI IMG/M metagenome (GOLD analysis project Ga0181516, IMG submission 121104) | Peatland microbial communities from MTU Mesocosm Facility, Houghton, MI, USA - PEATcosm2014_Bin01_10_metaG | ecosystem: Environmental > Terrestrial > Soil > Wetlands > Peat | place...
AAAACCGCACAGCCCGTGCGGTTCCTACCCAATATGATGCAATAAAGAATCACCAAAAAAACCTACGCTGCCAGTAACTCCGCAAGCATGTCGGTTAAGAACATTTCCAAATGTTCGCGGCGCCCCACTTCAGCCTCAACCTCGGCTTGCGCTGCGGCCTCTTGAGCTTTTTTCATTTCAACATATTTAACGAAATCGATAACCATGAAGCTTCTCCGTATTTGTTAAGAAGGACTATACCCTATTTTTCATGGTTAATAAAGTGTGAAAGTAATAGTCTCTAATCCCTTGTTATTGAATCAAAATTTGGCAAGTGATCGTCAACCTAAATTCTTTTCCATTTTTACGCACGTCATGTCACGCCCGGAAGGGAGGTGATGGATGGCTCTACCTATTACTTTGTATCCCTTATTCACATAAAAACTCTCGGCATTTAAGCTGGAATCTAACCCTAGATTTTTGACACCGCGCTTACGAGCTTCCTCTTCAATACAAGCGAGTAATTCTCTGCCGACACCTTTATATTTATTTGGCGCGACATAAACGGCGCGGAGTTCTTCCCCAGAGCATTTTACCATAGCAAAGCCTAAAATTTTGGACGCCGCTTCCGCCGCAAGGACAATGAAGTCTGAATCAGAAATTTCAGACTCTATCCGTGCAACGCTTTTTTTATCATCAGGATTAAACGCCCACGCTTTAATAATTTCTTGGTCATAGAAGTCTCGTGCTCGTTCCACAATAGCTTGGCGATGCGCTTCCAATATTTGGAGGGCATCAGACGGCACCGCAAAACGTATCTTATATCCTGAAGCCATTTAGCTCACTTTAACACAATGCACAAAAAAATTACTCCGCATCCGGCCTCAGGCTGTAGCCCTCGCCGCGTACGGTGACAAGGTAACGCGGATTTTTGGCGTCGGATTCAATCTTGCGGCGCAATCGCGTAACCTGCACGTCGATCGTGCGGTCGTTAATCGCCTGCCCTGCCGCGCTGCGTTCTGCCAAAACCTCACGGCTAAGAACCTGCCCTTGTGCATCGGCCAAAGCACGCATCAGCGCTGCCTCCATCCCCGTCAACGCCACAATCTCATCGCCGGATTTTAATTCGTTGCGTTCAGGATCGTAAGTCCACGCCCCCAATCGCAACTCGGTCTTGGTCATATCTCGCGGTTTCGGCGCGCGGCGCAATATTGCATTAATGCGAAGCAATAGCTCGCGCGGCGCAAAGGGCTTCATCAGATAATCGTCCGCGCCCGCTTCCAAGCCTTCAATACGGTCTTCGGTTTCGCCTTTGGCCGTCAGCAATAAAACCGGTAAGGGCCGTGCGCCTGCATCGGCCTTGCGCAAAGCGCGCGTGAGACCAAACCCGTTTTCGCCGGGCATCATCACGTCGAGCACCATAAGATCGAAGGCAAGGCTTTTCAATTTCGCGCGCGCATCGAAGGCGTTCTGCGCCGTGGCCACGACAAAACCCTGCTCACCAAGATAACGCGCCAGAAGACCGCGCAACCGCGTATCGTCATCAACGACCAGAATATGCGGCGCGAGAGTGAGGGACAAAGGATAACCTCATTAACAAAGCTATTGCCTTGGATTCCCGCTTTCGCGGGGATACGATTTTTCTAAACTCACCTGCGCCCCAAAGGGCTTGGTTCGTTAAGAAAAATTCTAGTTCTTCCGGTCGACGACGAAGCGCGCGACATCTTCCAAATGTTTGGCGCGGCCTTCGAATACTGACAGATGACGGATGGCCTGTTCAGATAAAAGCGTCGCTTGGCTACGTGCGCGTTCAGCGCCCAAGATGGTGACAAAGGTCGCCTTGCCCGCCTCGGCATCGCGGCCAACCGGTTTTCCGGTTTCGGCTTCGCTGCCCTCGGCATCGAGCAGATCATCGATGATCTGGAACGCCAAGCCAAGATCGTGCGCATAGGCGCGCAGCGCGTTGGTGTGCTGCTGTGAAGCTTTGCCTAAAATAGCGCCCGCTTCGGTCGATACAGCAATCAGCTCGCCGGTCTTCATCCGCTGCAAGCGCGTGATCGCGCCGATATCAAGTTGCGTCGTTTCTGCGATAAGGTCGAGCATCTGCCCGCCCACCATTCCTTGCGCGCCCGAAGCCTTTGCCAAAGCGGCGACAAGCCGACAACGTACTTGCGGATCTTCATGCGTACGCGGATCGGCGAGAATTTCGAACGCGATCGTTAATAGAGCATCGCCGGCAAGAACAGCCGTCGCTTCGTCATATTTCTTGTGCACGGTCGGATTACCACGGCGCAAATCAGAATTATCCATTGCGGGCAAATCATCATGGATCAGAGAATAACAATGCACACATTCAACGGCCGCCGCCGCACGCAAGGCACATTCATCCCCGACGCCAAAAATGCGTGCTGATGTCATGACCAAAAACGGGCGCAACCGTTTGCCGCCGTTCAATGTGCCATAGCGCATCGCTTCGAACAGCCGGTTTTCCGGAAATTCTGTGTTGGGTAAAATGCGTTGCAGCGCATCGACAACAGCCGTGGCGGCATCCTGCATGGCAGAGGCAAGGGTGGGGCTAACAGAAGGCATGAAAAAAAACGGGGGTTTGGGGTTGAAAGTTAGGGTTGGAATGGCTTGGTAGATATCACGCCATCGGCGCTCACGGTAATTTGTTCGATCTTTGCCTGTGCTTCACGCAATTTTGTTTCGCAGTGACGCTTGAGCATAGCCCCGCGTTCATAAGCCTTGATCGCATCATCGAGTTTTGCTTTTCCGTCTTCAAGTTGCTTGACGAGCTTTTCCAGCTCGGTTAAAGCTTCTTCGAAGCTAAGCGAGGCAATATCGGCTGAAATGTTTGATGCTGATTCCTTCATGGGTGCGAACTTTAGCCCGATCAGACACATTTCGGCAAGAAGAACTCATCGATATCCTCCACATTCCGTGCTTTAAAAGGGGAAATAAATATGTTAAAAAAATGTCAGAAGATAAATATGGACTTAGATAGTACAGTATTGGTATTATAGAAAAATGATCAGACTCAGCCGCCTCACAGACTATGCCGTCGTTCTCTTGTCATACATGGGAAAAGAAGGAAGCAAGGATTTATGGGCCGCATCCGACCTTGCGGAGAAATCCGGTTTACCTATGCCGACGGTTGCAAAAGTTCTCAAACTTCTCGCCAAGACAGGCATGATCTCCGCGCAGCGCGGCGCGACCGGCGGCTATAAGCTGACGCGCCCTGCAAGCGAGATCAAGGTTGTCGAAATCATCGAAGCCATGGATGGCCCGGTCAATATCACAGACTGCAGCGATGGGGGATTACACAAGGATTGCCAACTCTGCGGCAAGTGCCCCATGACGATTGGATGGAGAAAAGTCAACGCAGTCATTCGCCACGCGTTGGAAAATATCTCTCTGGCCGAAATGGAAATTGTGGCTGTACCCTTCCCCGTTCAGGAAAGAGAAGCGCGGCTCGCAGAAGGGCAATAAAATGCCCTCGAATACAACGGCTTTGGCCAAGGATCTGGCTGAACAAAAATACAAATACGGATTTGTCACTGTCCTCGAGCAGGAAACCGCGCCAGCCGGTGTGAACGAAGATACGATCCGCTTTATCTCGGCAAAAAAAAACGAACCTGAGTGGCTGCTGGACTGGCGCTTGAAAGCTTTCCGTCATTGGCAAACGATGACGGAGCCAGATTGGGCCAAAGTTCATTATCCCAAAATCGATTACCAAAGCGCGTCTTATTACTCTGAACCCAAGCAGGGCAAAAAACCGCAGACGCTGGACGACGTAGACCCCGAAATATTGAAGACCTATGCCAAACTCGGCATTCCGCTTCAAGAACAGGAAATTCTGGCCGGCGTCGCGGAGCGCCGCGTCGCGGTTGATGCGGTGTTCGATAGCGTGTCGGTGGCGACGACATATAAGAAGGAATTGGAATCCCACGGCATCATTTTTTGCCCGATGTCCGAAGCGGTTTTAAATCATGCTGACTTGGTCAAAAAATATCTTGGTTCCGTCGTGCCGATCACGGATAATTTTTTTGCCACGCTGAATTCCGCCGTTTTCACTGACGGGTCGTTTGTTTATATCCCCAAAGGTGTACGCTGCCCGATGGAACTATCCACCTATTTCCGTATCAATGCCGAAAACACGGGACAGTTCGAACGCACGCTGATTATCGCCGACGAAGGTGCCTCGGTCAGTTATCTGGAAGGCTGCACAGCGCCCAAGCGCGACGAAAACCAACTTCACGCCGCCGTCGTCGAACTGATTGCGCTGGACGATGCCAAGATTAAATATTCAACCGTGCAGAATTGGTATCCCGGCGACAAGGACGGCAAAGGTGGCATTTATAATTTTGTCACCAAACGCGGAGCTTGCCGTGGCAAGCGTTCGAAGATTTCATGGACGCAAGTCGAAACCGGATCGGCGATTACATGGAAGTACCCCAGTTGCATATTGCAAGGCGACGACAGCGTCGGAGAATTTTATTCGGTCGCGATCACCAATAATGCCCAGCAAGCCGATACAGGAACTAAAATGATTCACATCGGCAAGAACACGCGTTCGACGATTGTCTCCAAAGGCATCAGCGCCGGCCGCGCACAAAACACCTATCGCGGCCTTGTCAAAATTTTGCGCACGGCATCGGGCGCACGAAACAAAACCCAATGCGACAGTTTGCTGATCGGCGATAAATGCGGCGCGCATACCGTTCCTTACATTGAATCGCGCCAGCCCAAGGCCCGCATCGAACACGAAGCGACAACCTCAAAAGTTAGTGAAGACCAGCTTTTTTACTGCCAACAGCGCGGACTGAGTACCGAGGAAGCCATGGCCCTGATCGTCAACGGCTTCTGCAAGGAAGTGTTGCAAGAATTGCCGATGGAATTTGCCGTTGAGGCGCAGAAGCTGGTAAGCATAAGTTTGGAAGGAAGCGTCGGCTAATGCTTGAAATCAAAAACCTCCACGCCTCTATCTCCGGCAAAGAAATTCTCAAAGGTATCGACTTGTTGATACCTTCTGGCCAAGTGCATGCCATCATGGGACCCAATGGTTCCGGCAAAAGCACTTTGTCTTACGTCCTTGCGGGACGCGCCGGATATGAGGTGACCGAAGGCAGCGTGACGTTTAACGGCAAGGACTTACTGAAACTGAACACCGAACAACGCGCGGCGACGGGCGTTTTTCTGGCGATGCAGTATCCCGTGGAAATTCCGGGCGTCACCAATATGATGTTTTTGAAAACCGCGTTGAACGCCATTCGTCAATCGCGCGGCGAGAGCGAGCTGGACGCCATGCAGATGCTGAAACTTTTACGCAGCAAGGCCAAAAACATCGGCCTGTCCGAGGAAATGCTGAAACGCGCGGTCAATGTAGGCTTTTCCGGCGGCGAGAAAAAACGTAACGAGATTTTGCAAATGGCAGTGCTGGAGCCGGCCTTATGCGTTCTCGACGAAACCGACAGCGGACTCGACATCGACGCCTTGAAGATCGTCGCGGACGGAGTCAACGCCCTGCGCTCGCCTGACCGTTCGATGCTCGTCATCACCCACTATCAACGTTTGCTTGATTACATCACTCCGGACGCCGTCCATGTCCTCGCCCATGGCAAAATTCAAAAGAGCGGCGGCGCAGAACTGGCGCACGAGCTGGAAGCCAAAGGCTATGCCGACTTCGGGGACGAGGCTGCCTAATGAACGCAGCGCAGAAATTCATCGTTTGGGATTGGAACGGAACGTTGTTGGACGACACAGATGTCATTCTGGATTGCGTCAACATCGCGTTAAAAAAAATGGAATGCGCAACGATTTCAATAGAAACATTGCATAACACCCCAAGCAAATCGTTGAAAGAGTTTTATCTCACACTCGGCGTGCCTGAGAAAAAAATAACTCCCTATCTCACTGAAGAACGCCATGTGTTTCATGATAATTATGAGCCCCGTGCCGATCATGCGCCGCTGCGCAAAGGCGCGCGCGCTTTGTTGGAGAAGTTGAAGGCCAACAACACGTTAAACTTCATCTTAAGCAATCACATTACCGATCAGATTGTGCGGATGCTTAAACGCCACGACATTCACTCTTTTTTCGACGAAGTTATGGGCTATGCCAGCCGCGATAAGCAATTCCGTGATATAACCAAGGGCGAAAAATTACGCCAGTATCTTCAAGACAAGAACTTGATCGCTTCAAACGCTATGATCATCGGCGATACCAAAGAAGAAATAGAAATAGGCCACAAACTAGGCATAAGCAGCGTCGCCATTACAGGAGGCCAAATCGCCGAAGATCATTTGCGTGCATCAAAGCCGGATCATGTTGTACATTCGCTTGATGACTTTTATCTTGTCCTTCAGAAACGAGGGTTTTTAGCATGACCTCCGTGCAAAAATTCATCGTTTGGGACTGGAACGGAACCTTGCAAGACGATTTCGAGGCTTCGGTCGCCTGCGCTAACATGAATTTACAAAATGTCGGTAGGCCCCCTGTCGATAAAGACACTTACCGCGAATGTTTTGACGTGCCAATTGATCGGTTTTACCGTAATCTTGGGCTGACTGAAGACGAAATTGTGCGTTGCCTTGACCCTATGCAGGAACTTTATTTTTCCAGCTATGACAAAATGGTTGCCAACGTCGATTTTCGCCATGGAGGCCGGGAAATTCTCGACTACGCCAAACAACAAGGCATCATGAATTTGATCCTCAGCAATCACTTGATCGAAGCGATTGCCAAGGACCTGCACCGCTTGAAAAAACGCGACGCCTTCCACGAAATTCTCGCTTGGCCTAGCCGTGATGCGCAGTTTAAAGAACCCAAAGGCAATCTCCTGACACGCTTTATGTCTCACCTCGACCTTCGTCCTGAAAACGGAATTATCGTCGGCGACACACCAGAGGAAGTAAAAGTCGCGCGTGAATTGGGCTTGGTCAGCGTCGCCCTTTCCGGCGGATATAATTCGGTAGCCCTTCTGGAAAAAGCCAAACCGGACCACATTATTCATTCACTGCTCGATCTGAAGCCAATCCTGCGTCAACGAAAGTTCGCCGCATGACACTCGCCGCCTTCATCGACCGCAGCCGCCGCGAGAAAGAGGATTGGAAATATACCGATCTCTCCAGCCTCCTCGCCTCGTCATTCCCGCGAAAGCGGGAATCCAGTGCGAGCGATAGCGAGCATATGAGGCCAAAGACAGTTCAAACTGAAACACCGTTAGTTATACGCGCCGTAGACGCGGCGCAGCTGGATTCCCGCTTTCGCGGGAATGACGCTGTTGTTGAGGATCATCACGCGCGTCTCTTTTTCATGAACGGCGTTTTGCAGACTAAGCTGTCGCAGTTCGCTTCGCTTCCGCCTAATCTTTTAACCGGAGATTTGGCGTCGGGATACAAACTGACTTTGGGCGAAAAAACCTGCCTTGTGGCGCAACCCATCGAAATGGTTTTTGCGAGTGATGACAATGCGCCGAAAGAAATTGCGATAAAACTTTCCATCACTATCGGCAGCAATGGTCGGTTGACATTGTTGGAAAATCACCTCGCCTCCAGTGCGATTACGACGATGGAAACCGACATCCGCTTGCATCCGCGCGCAAAATTCGTGCATGGAAAGATTGTGCAAGGCGGCGCGCATCTAGCAACACATCAAATAAACCTTGCAACAGGTTGTTATTACAATAATTTTTCTATGTTGCGCGGCGGATTGCCTATGCGCAATGAACTCAATGTTTGGCTCGAAGGTGAAGAGGCGCAAGCTGCTCTAAACGGCGCGATGCTTCTGCGTGGCAGCGAACACGCCGACACCACTACGCGCATTACACATCAAGCGCCGAATTGCGCCAGCCGTCAGGTCTACAAAACTGTTCTCGACGGAAAATCGCGCGGCGTTTTCCAAGGTCGCATTACCGTCGCCAAAGACGCGCAAAAAAGCGACGGCTATCAATTAAGCCGCGCGTTGCTTCTGTCCGACCAAGCCGAAATGGACGCCAAGCCGGAACTGGAAATCTATGCCGACGATGTGAAATGCAGTCACGGCAGCGCCATTGGCGACTTGGATGAAAACGCCATCTTCTATCTGCGCTCGCGCGGATTGAACGAGGCGCAGGCGCGCGCCTTGCTTATCGAAGCCTTCATCAATGAGACGCTCGACACGATCCAAATCGAAGAATGGCGCGACATTTTCCGTCGCGAAATTCAAGGGTGGGCACAATGAGTTTTTCCATCGAAAAAGTTCGCAAAGATTTTCCTGCGATCGCGCAAACCATCCATGGACATCCTCTCGCCTATCTTGACACTGGCGCGAGCGCCCTCAAACCGCGTGCCGTCATCGACGCGATGTCGCATTTTATGGAAACCGACTACGCCAACATTCATCGCGGCGTGCACGAACTCAGCCAACGCGCGACCAACCAATACGAAGCCGTGCGCCAGAAGGTTCAACGCTTCATCAATGCCGAGCATGAAGATGAAATCGTCTTCACCCACGGTGGCACCGAATCCGCGAACCTGTGGCGCAAGCATGGGGCCGCACGTTTCTGAAATCTGGCGACGAGATTGTCATAACCGCGCTCGAACACCACGCTAACATCGTGCCGTGGCAAATGCTGCGCGAGCAAATTGGTATAGTATTGCGCGTTATTCCTGTAACGCCCGCAGGCGAAGTACGGCTTGAAGATGTGCGTGCGGCTTTGTCTCCCAAAACAAAACTGGTTGCCTTCGCGCATGTCTCAAACGTGCTTGGCACCATTTTGCCCGCTAAGGAAATTGTCGCGCTGGCACACGAAGCCGGAGCCCTGGCTCTCATTGATGGCTGCCAATCCATCAGCCACTTGCCGATTGATGTGCAAGAGATTGACGCGGATTTCTTCTTTTTCTCCGGCCACAAAATCTATGGCCCCACCGGCATCGGCATTCTGTATGGCAAGCGCGATATTCTGGCCAAAATGCCGCCCTATCAAGGCGGCGGCGATATGATTGCCTCGGTCACTTTCGCCGAAACGACTTATAAAGAACCGCCGCATCGTTTTGAAGCTGGCACGCCACCTATTACCGAAGTTATCGGCCTTGGCGCTGCGCTGGATTATGTTTCTGCTATCGGTATTAAAAATATCGCCCCATATGAAGATGAAATTCTGGCTTACGCGACTGACAAACTTTCGCGCATCAAAGGCCTGCAAATTATTGGCACCGCCGCAAAAAAATCTGGCATTATTTCTTTCGTCATGGACCAAGCCCACCCGCACGACATCGGCACGATCCTCGACCGAAACGGCGTCGCCATCCGCGCTGGACATCACTGCGCCCAACCTTTAATGGAACATCTCGGCCTCGTCGCGACAGCCCGCGCCTCCTTCGGCCTCTACACCACGCGCGCGGATATTGACGCGCTGGTAACGGCGGTTGAAAAAGTGCAGGAGATATTCGGATGAACGACGACTTGCGCGACCTCTACCAAGACTTAATCCTCGATCACGGGAAACATCCGCGCAATTTTCATGTCTTGCCAAACGCCAATCATGAAGCGTTGGGGCACAACCCCTTGTGCGGAGACAAGATCAATCTCTATGTCTCTGTTGATGATCGTGGTATAATCCAAGATATTGGTTTTCAGGGCAGCGGCTGCGCGATTTCGGTGGCTTCGGCCTCGATGATGACGGAAATGCTGAAAGGCAAAACGGCGGAGGAAGCGGCAAAACTGTTCACCTATTTGCACAATTCCTGCACCGGCCAACCTTCTGATGAGGCCGGGTTGGACGAAGACGCGACCGACCGCATCAAAGCCTTATCCGGCGTGCGCGACTATCCTATTCGCGTTAAATGCGCGACCCTCGCGTGGCACACATTGCAAGCGGCACTAAAAGACAAACAGAAAGTTTCGACTGAATGACCGATCTTCCACAAACATCGCCAGAGGCAATGGCCGAACAAGTCGCCCTTATCGGCGAGCGGGTCATTGCGAATATGAAAACCGTCTTCGACCCGGAAATTCCGGTAAATATTTACGATCTTGGCTTGATCTACAGGCTCGATATTAATCCCAAGGAAGACAACACGTTCGACGCCACCATCGACATGACTTTGACGACCCCCAATTGCCCCGTTGCCGAACAAATGCCCGCCATGGTGCAACAAGCCGTAGAGCGCACGGAAGGCGCGAACATCGTCAACGTTAATCTGGTCTGGGATCCGCCCTGGGATCGCGCAAGCAT
>Ga0181516_10003645_pt1 | contig 10188 bp, 10 predicted proteins | sample PEATcosm2014_Bin_25_FD_121104 | JGI IMG/M metagenome (GOLD analysis project Ga0181516, IMG submission 121104) | Peatland microbial communities from MTU Mesocosm Facility, Houghton, MI, USA - PEATcosm2014_Bin01_10_metaG | ecosystem: Environmental > Terrestrial > Soil > Wetlands > Peat | place...
GCGAACAAGATTTGTTTTCATGAATCGTTCCTTCATCAAGTTTTTTCTCCGCGATTGGTCACTATCCGCCGCGCGTTCGAAGCCGCTCGAAATTGCGGTTGTGCCGCCGGTTGACAGCCGCAACGTCACGCCCGATAGTTTAGGAAAAAGAGTTCATTATGAGCAAGCTTGCTGAAAAAGAATGTGTGCCTTGCAAGGGCAGCACGGCTCCACTCAAGGGCGGCGACCTTTCCGCGCTGGCTGCCGAATTGGGCGCCGATTGGAAGGTGGTGGAAGAACATCACCTCGAAAAGGAGTTCAAATTCAAGAATTTTCGTGACGCCCTCGCCTTCACCAACCGCGTCGGCGAACTCGCCGAACGCCTCAATCATCATCCCGACATTTTCCTCGCCTGGGGCCAGGTCAAGCTCTCGCTCTGGACCCACTCCATCGGCGGCCTGAGCGAAAGCGACTTCGTTTTTGCCGCGAAGGTCGGGGCTTTGTAATCAATTATTTTTCTCCTCCGCCCGATACGAAGGGATTTCTGGCGAATGCGTATTCCGATACGATGCGTCCGCCCATGAGATGTTCCTGGATGATTTTCTCGAGGGTCTCCGGCGTGCATGAATGATACCAGACGCCCTCCGGATAAACGACGGCGATCGGGCCGTTCATGCACGCGCGCAGACAGTTTGCCTTGGTCCGGTAAACGAGCGGTTCGGGACCCGCCAGTTTCAGTTCCTTCAGCCGCTTCTTCAAGAATTCCCAGGATTCCAATCCCTTTTCCCTGGGCGCGCACTTGGGTTCAGTTTGGTCGGCGCACAAAAAAATATGCCGCCGGTACTTCTCCAGACCCAGCGCTTCCATGGCGGCGGTTAGTTCAGTGGTCATTATCTGCGTTGCAGCATCATGCGGTTGCTCTGCCGAATGCGCAAGACCCACCCCGTGCGTTTGCACGAAAGAACGGCCCATAATTTAGAATTATTCCAAATATTGACAACTTCGGCGGGCCGGTTAGAGTTTGGCCGTGATGAGTGATTCTGAGCAAGCCGGGATTGATCGCCGCTTGAATGAGCGGCTGGCCACGAGCGGCTTCCGTTTCACGCCGCAGCGGCAGCACGTCTATGATGTGCTCATGCAAAAGCGCGACCACCCCACCGTCGAGGAGGTTTTCATGCGCGCCAAGCAGGCCATGCCGGACATCTCGATGGCCACGGTTTACAATTGCCTGGATGCCCTCGTCCAGTGCGGGCTCATCCGCCACGTCAACTTGGACCGTGCGGCCACCCGGTTCTGCCCCAACATGAAGGAGCACTGCCACTTTTATTGCGACGAATGCGGCGGCATCTACGATGTTGATTTTCCCGCGAACGGAAACCGGGCCGGCCTGAAAGTCCCGGAGGGCTTCAAGGTGAAGCAATTCGACGTATCCATCCGGGGCCTGTGCCGCGATTGCGCCGCCCGGCAAAAACGCTGAACCGAGCAAACCACCATTTTGACCGCAACGATATAAAGAACGATGAGCACCGCCACCGATACGATTGAGGAATTCGTAAACAAGGAATACAAATACGGATTCACCACCAACGTTGAGACCGACGCCATCCCGCCGGGGCTCAGCGAAGACGTGGTTCGTCTTATTTCCTCAAAGAAGAACGAGCCGAAGTTCCTGCTCGAATGGCGCCTCAAGGCCTACCGGCATTGGCTCACGCTGACCGAGCCCAAATGGCCTCACGTCCATTACCCGCCCATTGACTATCAGGCCTCCATCTATTACGCGGCACCCAAACCCAAGAAGGTGCTCAACAACATCGATGAGGTGGATCCTGAATTGCTTAAAACATTCGAGAAGCTGGGCATCTCCCTCAACGAGCAAAAGCGCCTCACCGGTGTGGCCGTGGACGCCGTCGTGGACAGCGTCTCCGTGGCCACGACATTCCAGAAGGACCTGGCAAAGGTCGGCGTGATTTTCTGTTCCTTCTCCGAAGCCGTGCAAAAGCACCCTGACCTCGTCGAGAAATACCTCGGCAGCGTGGTGCCCGCCGGTGACAATTTTTTTGCGGCGCTAAATGCCGCGGTTTTCAGCGACGGTTCGTTCTGCTACATCCCGAAGGGCGTGCGCTGTCCGATGGAGCTTTCCACTTATTTTCGCATCAACACCGCCAACACCGGCCAGTTCGAGCGCACGCTCATCATCGCCGAGGAGGGCGCGTACGTCAGCTACCTCGAAGGTTGCACCGCCCCGATGCGCGATGAGCACCAGCTTCATGCTGCCGTCGTCGAACTAGTCGCCCTCGGCAAGAAGTCCGAGATAAAATATTCGACGGTCCAGAACTGGTATCCGGGCGACAAGAACGGGCGGGGTGGGGTTTACAACTTCGTCACCAAACGCGGCAAATGCATCGGCGAGAATTCCAAAATATCGTGGACGCAGGTCGAGACCGGCTCCGCCATCACCTGGAAGTATCCCAGCGTCATTTTGCAAGGGGACAATTCCATTGGCGAATTTTATTCCGTCGCGCTCACGAACAACTATCAGCAGGCCGACACCGGCACGAAGATGATTCACGTCGGAAAGAACACCCGGAGCACCATCGTCTCGAAGGGCATTTCCGCCGGACGCGGCCAAAACAATTACCGCGGGCTGGTGAAAATCATGAAGAACGCGGCCGGCTCGCGCAATTTTTCGCAGTGCGATTCGCTCTTGCTCGGGGACAAGTGCGGCGCGCACACCTTTCCCTACATCGAAGTCCGGAACACGTCTTCGCAGGTCGAGCATGAGGCCTCGACGTCCAAGATCGGCGAGGACCAGATATTTTACTGCAACCAGCGGGGCATCTCCACGCAGGACGCCGTCAACATGATCGTCAATGGCTTCTGCAAGGAAGTGTTCCGCGAACTGCCGATGGAATTTGCCGTTGAGGCGCAGAAGCTCCTCGGCGTGAGCCTGGAGGGCAGTGTTGGATAGAATGGCGCCGCCATGTTATTTCATCAGGATGTCAAACTGCCGTGATGTGTTATAAAATTGATTTTACGAAATGAACGACAAACCCTTGCTCGAAATCAAGAACCTCCATGCCGGCGTTGAGAACAAGCAGATTCTCAAAGGCATCAACCTCAGTCTGAATCCCGGCGAGGTCCATGCCATCATGGGCCCCAACGGCAGCGGCAAAAGCACCCTTGCCGCCATTCTCGCCGGACGCGCCGGCTACGACGTCACGCAGGGCCAGGTCCTCTACCGCGGCCTTGACCTGCTGGACCTCGACCCGGAGGAACGCGCCCGCGAAGGAGTTTTCCTCGCGTTCCAATACCCGGTTGAAATTCCCGGCGTCAACAGCGCGTACTTCCTGAAGGCCGCGCTCAACGAAATCCGCAAGCACCGGGGCGAGGCCGCCCTCGACGCGATGGAGTTTCTCGCCCTCATCAAACAGAAGATGAAGCTGCTCGAATTAAATGAGGACCTCCTCAAGCGCCCCGTCAATGAGGGTTTCTCCGGCGGCGAAAAGAAGCGCAACGAAATCTTCCAGATGGCCGTGCTCGACCCCAAGCTTGCCATCCTCGACGAAACAGATTCGGGCCTCGACATTGACGCCTTGAAAGTCGTCGCGGCCGGCGTCAATAAACTGAAGCGCGCCGACAACACGCAACTGGTCATCACGCATTACCAGCGCCTCCTGGACTACATCGTCCCTGATTTCGTGCACGTGCTTTGCGACGGCCGCATCGTCCGCACCGGCGGCAAGGAGCTGGCCTTGGAACTCGAGGAAAAGGGTTACGACTGGATCATCAACCAGGAGCCTGTCACGGCTTGAGGGTGGACCGGACGAAGCAGCACGGATTCCCTTTTCAGGCGGCTTCGTCGTGACGAATCTCAAACCTGGCCGCACCGTATTTTTCCCGCCTGCTTATCCGGTGGTCGCGCCCGGTTCCGTTAACGTACGGAATCACTTCTCCTACAGCGGGGATTCGGCATTTCCATTTGACTTTGGGCTCAAAGGTGGTATTAGTTTTAGTATCGCAGCAGCTTAGTCTCGAACGGTCTGATTTATGACGTACTCTCTTTGCCGTGCCTGTAAACGGACGGCGCTGGTTCTGCTTTTGCCGTTGTTCCTTGCAACGGCCGGAGCGCGCGCTACCTCCTTCTTTTACCAGTTTACCAATGTTTTTGCCGGCACCCGGCCGGAAGGCTCGCCGGCGTGGGTGAGTGCGCTGTTTTCAGACGTAACACCCGGAACGGTGCAATTAAAGATTTCGGCGGACGCGCTCACCGGCGGCGAGTTTCTCAGCGCGATGTTTTTCAACCTTGATCCAAGTCTCAAGCCTACCAAGTTGATTTTCAGCTACGTCAGCGGGAGCGGCGGCTTCACTCTCCCCACAATCAAGGAAGGCGCCAACCGTTTCAACGCCGATGGCCAGGGGAAGTACGACATCGATTTCACTTTCAGCCAGAACGCCGCCCACGAGTTCACCGGCAATGATTACGTCGTGTATGACATCACGTCCTCGGCGTTCACGCTGACGGCTTCCGATTTTGACGTTCTCAGCACCGCAGCGGGCGGCTGCAGCGGACTTCTCGCCGCCGCAGAGATTTCGGACATTCCCGGAAAGTGCAATTCCACCGGCGCCGGCTGGGTGGCGCCGGCGGGTCTGTCACCCGTTCCTGAACCTCACGCCTTCGCGTTGCTTGCGCTGGGTGGGGGCTTTTGCGCCGCTGGTTGCTGGCGGCGGATTTTCACCGGACGGATTTAAACAATCCCGGTGCGCGAGTCCACTAGCGCGCTGATTCCGACGCAGCCAGAGCGCTTGGCGATGATTGAAATTTGGCGCCGGTAGCGGTTAAAATGACAACGTCCCGTACATCTACTGACCCAAAAAGAAACTTGACCTGTAACTCGTTTGCCGTTACTCTCTACGAAGTATTCTAAAAGTTCCAGCCTATGATGTATTCCATCCAGTGCGAAATGCGGGCGAATCGTCGGAAGGTTCTTTCCATGGGCCTGAGTGTGGCCTTTTTTCTGTGCATTTTGGGCCATCCAGGTCTTGCGCAACAGGAACTTGGCTCGTCGCCGCCAGCCGCCAATTCCCCGCAATGGGTGGTGGGGCCAGCCACTGCCAGCATTGGAAGCACCGCGGACATTGCTGTTCCGGAAGGCTGCCGGTTTACAGACCAGAATTTCGCCCGGGTCGTGCTTGCCAATTCCCGTCAACCGATTCCCGAGAATCTCGTTGGCTTGCTCTTCCCGGATTCGCACCGGTGGTTTGCCGTCATCCAGTTCACCGAGATGGGTTACGTCAAAGTTGGCGACAAGGAGAGCTTGGATGCAGATGACATCCTGAATAAATACCAGGCCGATATTGCCGTACAAAGCAGGGAGCACTCCCTGATGGGCTCGCGCGCAGCCGTTCCCGATCTCTCATGGGAACTCAAGCCAGTCTATGATCCCGCCCAAAACAAGCTGGAATACGCCATGCGGGCAAAAAGCGGTATTGGTGGGTCAATCAATTACGTTGTCAATTGGCTTGGCCGCCGGGGAATGTTGAACGTCACCATCGTGATGTCCGATCAATCGGCTTTCGATCTTGCGTCCCTGCGCGACGCCGTCAAAGGGGTTACTTTCAAGAAAGGCGAACGCTACGCTGATTTCCAGCCACAAGACCGGGTTGCCCACTCGAGCCTCGCGGAATTGATTTTGAATTCTGATGGCGCTCCGCCGCTTTCCCGATTGGCACGTCTGGCGCGCAACAAGTTCGTCTGGGCGGGAGCCGCGGCATTTCTTCTTGTGGGGGGCGTCGGCTTGACGGTTCTGACTTTGAAACGGCGCAAGGTTCGCTACTACCGTATGGAGGACAAGCGCCGTCGCGCCGCGGTAAGTCAACCCGCTGCGACCAACGGCCACGCCGTGAACGGAAACGGCCAGCCTCAGGTTCAACTCGCCAATGGCCAGACCGCGCTCCGGCCCAACGGCGGCGGTTTTCAGCGCAATGGCCATCGCCGCCGGAAGAAGCGCTTCAGCTACCATGCTTTTTATTCGGATATGGTAATGAACCTGACCCGCTGCAACTACGTGGGTTCCCCCGGAGGCTTCCTCCATGGGCAATCAACCCAGCTCGACAGTTCGGCGCCTCAGGAGATTGGACATACCCCCGCGATGCCTGACACGGCAAATCTCTTGGTGGCAGAGACTTCCAAGTTGATTCAAAGCCAGCAAAAACTGATTGAAGGGCAACGGAAACTTATCGAAGAACAGAGCAAACTGATCCAGGAGAAAAGCATGCTCATCGAAGCCGAGACAAGGGTGATGGGAAAGCAATCTGAAATGCTTGCGGAACAGCAGCTTATGTAGGGCCGCTGCAGGCCAACTAATTACAAGAAAGAACTTGACTTATCATTGTGGAAGGCCTAAGAATATCCGAACTGAACCACAACTTTAAACCTACTAGTTTTACTATGAAAACCGGCAAAAGTTTTCGCGGAGCGCAAGCAAGGACGGCTGCGCCCGTTTTTCTGGCCGTCCTTGCCCTCGCTTTTCAAGCCGTCAACAGCGGCGCTCAAATAACGCTTGCCCCCGGGGACAATTCCTCGGTGCAGGTCGATCCTGTCGCCGGTGGCGTGGCCAACTGGCTTATCAACGGCAACAACATTTTGAATTCTTCGCTGGGCGGATCGCAGTGGTTTTACTATTCGTCCTCCGTCAATCCGGGAGCTGCTCCGACGGGTGTTCAAAATGGCATTGGAGTGCTCTCCAGCCCCAGCGTAAGCATCAATGGGGACGTTGCCAGCTTAAACACGATGTATGGCAACGGCAGCAATCCTTTCAGCCTCCAAGCCGTTTATACGTTGACCGGCGGACAGCCCGGAAGCGCCAATTCTGATCTGACGGAGATCATCAACGTCAAGAACAACCAGTCCTCCGCGTTAACGTTTCACTTTTTTCAATACGCGAATTTCACTGTCCCAAACGGCAATGTTTCGCTTCAGACCACCCTTTTCCGCGGCACTCCCCTTTACACTCTTGCGCAGGTTGCCGGAGGGGCCGTTTCGTTGTCGGAGTATGTTGATGGCGAATTAAATCCCGGCGCGAATGAAGGCACGATTACTCCCAGCCTTGTTGCCCTGACGTCCACCGTCGGGTATGGATTGCCCGGCCCGGCGGTCACCACCAGCGGTTCGGGCGATGCTTGGCTTCTCGAGTGGGACGTCACCATCCCCGTGAATGGTACTTTCCAATTGAGCAAGGACATCTACGCCACGGTGCTTGCGTCCACGCCCGAACCGGCTTCGGTGTCTCTGCTTTCCATTGGCTTGCTCGGTTTCGGGGCGTTCGGGTTTTACCGCCGGCGCTTCGCCAAATAAGCTGGCGCGCCGTTTGGGCGCGTGTGGAGAGGTTTTTTTAGACGGGGTAACGTTCGATTCCAGTCCAACCGGGCTGCGATTACAATCTGTTTTGTTTTCAGGCAGACAATGTCGGCTGAGCCAACCGGGTTCCTCAACGTGAGGGTGGAAATGGTTGGACTGCCCTGCCTGGGACGGGGCAACCCAAATCACTTACACTTCATGCGACGCTCGAAAAGAATCCTCATGGTTGTCGCCCTCCTGGGGCTCGGGCTTCCATCCACGCGCGCCGGATTGCTCTTCACCAACCTCATCAGCCTGGTTGCCGCCAACGGCTCCTACCCGGTCGCCGGTTTGGTGCAGGGATTGGATGGCAATTTCTACGGCACGGCATATCAGGGAGGTTCGGGCATTCCCGGTTCCGGCACGGTGTTTCGGATTTCTGCCGGCGGCGTTTTTTCAAATCTGTTTTCATTCAACAGCTCCAACGGCGCAAATCCTTATGCGGGGCTTGTGCAGGGCACCAACGGTAATTTTTACGGCACCACCGAGCAGGGCGGCACGAACGGCGGTTTCGGAAGCATATTTGAAATCACGCCGGCGGGGGCGTTGACCACGCTGCTTTCCTTCAACAACACCAACGGCGCCTATCCGGAGGCCACGCTCGCACCCGGCGCAGACGGCAATTTCTACGGCACGACGTCCGCGGGCGGCACCAATGGCGGCTTCGGCACAGTTTTTCGAATTTCGCCCGCGGGAGATTTCGCCAGCCTGGTTTCCTTCAACAACACGAACGGAGCCAGCCCCTACGCCGCGTTGACCCAGGGAAAGAATGGGAATTTTTACGGCACCACCGTGGCCGGCGGCACCAACGGCGGTTACGGCACGGCGTTCGAGATGACGTCGACCGGATCGCTCACCACGTTGTATTCATTCGACAATACCAATGGCGCGAATCCTTACGCTGCGCTGGTGCTGGGAGCCGACCGCAATTGGTATGGCACGGCGTCCTCCGGCGGCGCCTCGAACAACGGCACAATTTTCCTGATCAGTTCGGCGGGAGCCTTCACCACGCTGTTCGCCTTCAATGGCGCCGACGGCGCGTATCCATATGGTTCGTTGCTTCAATGCGCCGACGGAAGTTTTTACGGAACCACCGAGGCAGGCGGCACCAACAATTACGGGACTGTGTTCAAATGGAGCCCGGGCGGCGGTCTCTTGCAGTTGATTTCCTTTGATTATATCAGCAACGGCTCCTACCCGCTGGCCGGGCTGATACAGGGCGCGGACGGCGATTTTTACGGCACAGCCCATCGTGGAGATGCCGGCGTCAAGGGCGGCGTTTTCCGCATCAGTGCTCCCGTAGCGCCCGTGTTCAAGTCCGCCGCAGTGTCTGCGGGTTCCATGTGGCTTTCCTGGACTTCCGTGGCAGGGCAGACTTATCAACTGCAGGGTTGCTCCGGGTTCAATCCGACCAACTGGTACCTGCTCGGGACCAATTATCTTGCGACCAATGGCATGGCGAGCGCCTCTGATTCCGTGCCGCTGTATCCGTCGCAGCGCTTCTATCGCGTCGTCCTTTTGCCCTAGGAATTCGATTTCTGCCGTCCATTTCCTCCGGGATCAAGGGCGTTGAGCACCGCACACAGAGCCGCCAGCCGTGGCGCGAGAATACCGGCCTCCCGCGCCTGCGTGAGCGGTTCCAGAAATAGCGTGTCCATCTCCAGCGCCTGCCCCCGTTCGAAATCGAGCAGTGTCGATGCCTTGTACGATCCCATGTCCCGCGTACGAGCGATCTGTTTGTCCGCGTTTGCGGTCGACAGCTTGTGTCCGCGCGCGTTCGCGATGGCGATGACTTCCAGCATCAATTCCCGCGCCAGTCGTTCCCAGGCCGGCTCCGCCAGCAGCCGGTCGGTTGGCAGGCATTCTCCCAACGCGGTTCCGGACGGAACCACGCCGCTCATCACCGAGGCGTAACCCGCGGCGGCGGCCACGCCCAGCCCGTTGAACGGGACGTTCCACACGAGCTTTTCCCAATGCGCGCTTTCCAGGTTGTCCGTCACCTTGCACGGCACGCCGGCGTTGCGGATCAGCGCGGAGATATCATGCGTGCGCGGTTCCGGCCAGCGCCGATATTCCCCCATCACAATGGTCCCATGCGCCAAGTGCCGTACGACTCCCGGCTCAATCCGGTTGAGGCAGACAAAGCACAATCCGCCGAGGATTTTCTCGCCCCCCAAATTCTGTGCCAGCAACTCCTCGTTTCCCAGACCGTTCTGCAAGGTCATGACGGCGGTGGCCGGGCCGACCAGCGGCGACACCAGCCGTCCCACTTGATCGTTCGCCGTCGTCTTCAACCCGATCAACACCAGGTCGCAAACTCCGATTTCCTCCGGCGACCGCGCGCACCGCGGGTGGAAGCGGAAATCCCCCTCCGGGCTGAGAATTTGCACTCCCTTGCGCCGCACTGCCTCGTAGTCCGAGCGCAGCAGAAAATGGGTTTCCTGCCCGGATCGGCCCAGTTTGGCCCCGTAATAGCTCCCCACCGCGCCGCAGCCCACCACCCCGATCTTCATGACACGCCCGCCGGTGAATGAAAACGGCACTCCGAGGTCCTCAGAGTGCCGATGGAAAGCGACCTATTGCTTACTTCGCGCCCAGGATCGCGTCCTTGGCGGCCTTCGCCACGCGGAACTTCACAACGCGCTTGGCGGGGATGTTGATTTGCTCGCCGGTGGCGGGATTGCGGCCGATGCGCGCCTTGCGGTTGACCAGCACGAGCTTGCCCAGGCCGGGCAGGGTGAAAGTGTTCTTGGCGTTCTTGTATGCCAGGTCCGCGATGGAATCGAGGATTTCGGCAGCCTGCTTCTTGCTGA
>Ga0181516_10003646_pt1 | contig 10187 bp, 7 predicted proteins | sample PEATcosm2014_Bin_25_FD_121104 | JGI IMG/M metagenome (GOLD analysis project Ga0181516, IMG submission 121104) | Peatland microbial communities from MTU Mesocosm Facility, Houghton, MI, USA - PEATcosm2014_Bin01_10_metaG | ecosystem: Environmental > Terrestrial > Soil > Wetlands > Peat | place...
CTGATGCACCTCATGGGGCTGCACGGCAAGAGCTTCATCCCCCTGATCATGGGCACCGGCTGCAACGTGCCCGCGGTGCAGGCCACCCGCACCATCGAGTCCCGCACCGACCGCTTCATCACCATCCTGGTGGCGCCGCTGGTGTCCTGCTCGGCCCGGCTGCAGGTGTTCATCCTCATCGCCGGCACCTTCTTCCGCCCGGTGCAGGCCGCCCTGGCCATCATCGCCCTGCACGTGCTGGGCTTCGGCCTGGCCATGGTGATGGGCAAGGTGCTGCGCCTGACCCTGTTCCGGGGCGAGAGCACGCCCTTCGTCATGGAGCTGCCCCCGTACCGCATGCCGGTGCTGAAGGCCACCGTCATCCACATGTGGGAGAAGGGCCGGCTGTTCCTCACCCGGGCGGGCACGGTGATCCTGGCCGGAGCCACCCTGGTCTGGTTCCTCTCCCACTATCCCGGGATCACCAACCGCGCCTGGGCCGCCCAGCGCCAGCAGCAGGAGAGCGCCGTCCGCGCCCGGAACCTGGCCCCGGCCGAGGAGAAGGGCCAGCTGGACCAGCTGGACCTGGATTCCGAAAGCCGCATCATGAATTCCAGCCTGGCGGCGCGCTTCGGCCACATGGTCCAGCCGGTGCTGGCGCCCATCCTCGACCCCGACCGCACGCGGCCCGAGGCCTGGAAGGACGGGGTGGCCCTGACCGCGGGCTTCGTGGCCAAGGAGATCGTCGTCAGCACCATGGGGGTGGTCAACCAGGCCAAGGCCGAGAAGGAGGGCGAAGGCCCCGGGCTGAGCCCCCTGCAGCAGACCCTGCGCAAGAACTCCGGCTTCACCCCGCTGACCTCGTTCGCCTTCATGGTGTTCATCCTGCTCTACACCCCCTGCCTGGGCCTGGTGGGCATGATCCTGAAGGAGACCCGCAGCCTGGCCTGGACCGGCTTCTCCGTGGCCTACGGGCTCGGCCTGGCCTGGATCATGGCCTGGGGGACGGTGGTGCTCGGGCGGTTTTGCGGCTTCGCATGAAGGAGATGGCATGAACGTTCAAGGCTGGATCGCCCTGGGGATCGTCGCCCTGGCGGCCCTGTTTTTCGGCCGGAAGTTCTTCCGCAACCTGGCCCGGCGCGGCCAGGACGCCGGCTGCGGCTGCAGCGACGGCGGCGGGTGCTGCGGCAAGGCCCGGCGCAAGACCTAGTTCCCACCTGGAAATCCATCATGGTCGCGCTTTTTGCCTAGTCGAGAATAGTGCTGGCCTCGTTCCTTGATTGGTGCAAGATTGGGAACCTCACGTCATCCCCGGAGGTCGCCATGATCAGCCGCACCATGCAGGACGCCTTGAACCTGCAGATCAACCTGGAACAGTACTCCGCCCAGCTCTACCTCGCCATGAGCGCCCATTGCGACGCCCTGAGCTTCAAGGGCTTCGCCCACTGGCTGCGGATCCAGGCCGGAGAAGAGACCGCCCACGCGGTCAAGCTCATCGACTTCGTCCTGGACCGCAAGGGCAAGCTGGAGCTGAAGCCCGTGGCCGCCCCGCCCCAGGAGTTCGGCGGCGTGATCCAGGTGTTCGAGCAGACCCTGGAGCACGAGATGGGCATCACCCAGAAGATCAACGCCCTGTTCGCCCAGGCCCGGGCCGAGAAGGACTACGCCAGCGAGATCAAGCTGCAGTGGTACGTGTCCGAGCAGGTGGAGGAGGAGGCCAGTGTCGGCCAGGTGGTGGACCACCTGCACGCGGTGGGGGACCAGGGCGGCGGCATCTGGTACCTGGATTCGAGGATGGGCAAGCGGACGCTGAAGGCCGTCTGAGGCGCCAGTGGGGGGACCCTGCGTCCCCCCACCGAGAATCGTTCTAGAACGTCCTGCGGGACACCATGGCGTTGGCCATGAGCAGGCCCAGCATCAGCGCCACGGTCACGGAGAACGACTGGAAGCCCGCCTGGAGGCCCTCCAGGGTCTGCTGTTCCATCATCAGGGTCAGGCTGCGCAGCCCCAGGCTGCCGGGCAGGATCAGCATCAGGGAGGGCAGGAGCAGCACCGCCCCGGGCCTGCGGGTGCGGCGCGCGTAGTGGTTGCACGCCGCCCCCAGCAGCAGCGCGGCGATGCCCGCCCCCGCTTCCGGCCCCAGCAGGTGGGCGCCCGCGTGCGCACTGCCCCAGGCCAGGGCGCTGGCGCCCAGGGTCCAGCCGTAGTCCGCCAGCCGGCCCTGGAAGATGATCAGGAAGGCCAGGGCCACCAGGGCCACGGCCGGGACCACGGTCCAGGCCGGCAGGCCGACCGGGTCCACCAGGTGGCCCCGCAGCCACGGGGCATCCAGCCGCTGGCCCAGGCCCACCCCGAAGGCCAGGAGCACGAACACCAGTCCCGTGCCGGCCATGCGCGCGGTGCCGGAGACCAGGTTGCCGGTGCCCAGCTCCTGCATGGACACCAGCAGCCCGAGCCCGGGCAGCAGGCCGATGATCCCGCTGAGCACCAGGATGGGATAGGACACCTCGGGCAGGAACCGGCCCAGGAGCCCGCCCGCAATGGCGCTGAGCAGCCCGCCCAGCAGCGGGGCCAGGCGGGCCAGGTGGGGCTTCTTCTGGGCCAGGTGCACCGCGGCCCCCACCAGCAGGCCCACCATCGCCCCCAGCACCACCTCCCGCCAGCCGCCGCCGAAGATCTTGGCCATGCCCATGGCGGCGAAGCCGTGGGCGGCCACCTTCAGCCAGAACCCGAAGCGGGGGGGCCGCGCGGTGAGTTCGGCCAGGTGGGCCCGGGCGGCATGGACATCCAGCCGGTCCTGGAGCACCAGGTCCACCAGCGCCTCGGCTTCGGCCAGCTGGGCCAGGCTGGACCGGCCGGCGTCGCCCCGCATCAGGTAGGTCTTGCTGTGGTGCCCTTCCTTGCGCAAGGAGGCCAGGAACCCGGTGGGGGTGGCGAACACCGCGCCCTCCAGGCCCAGGTGCTGGGACACCCGCCCCAGGGCATTCTCCAGGGTCGACACGCTGACCCCGAAGGCCTGCAAGGCCCGGCCCAGCTCAAGCACGAAGGCCACTTCCGGGATGGAACTGGCCAGAGGGGCCGCGGCCGCGGCGCTGGGCGAAGGGTTTTCCATGGGATCCTCATCCCAACGATACCCTTCCTGGCCGGCTACGGGTACGTTCGGGTCCCGACATTGACCCGCTGCCGGGCCGGCGAGCCTGCGCTCGCCTCTCCAGCAGCCTAAGGCGGCGAGGAGAGCGTGCTTCACTGGATGGAGCCCGTGATTTCATTAATTATTAAAATGTTTTCAGGCAATGGCAAACCCGTAACACCATACAAATGATTTAATTTGCAATGAATAGCTATTTATACTCGACCTCTGGTTGCACATTATTTATAAATTATTATATTATTGCTTCACCATGGGGCTTCCCCATCCGGTGCTTTCGAGGTTCGGCCATGGCGAGATCCATCCGCAAGCTGCACGCCCTCCTGCACGGTCCCGCGCTCCTCACCCTGCTCGCGAGCGTCATCGGGGCACCGCTGGCCGAGGCCTCGACCAAGCCCAAGGCCGGCAAGCGGCACACCCGGGCCGCCGGGACCCAGCCCTCGGTGGCCCCACCCGCAGCGGCGGTTCCCGAGGCGGCACCCGCCCCGGACTCGGCGGACAGGGCGGCAGGCCCGGCGGCGGTCGCTGCGGCCGTGCCCACGCCCTCCCCGGAAACCGCCCATACGCCGCCGCCGGTGTCGGCTGGGACCAGCGTCAGCCCCGTCAACCGTCTCGACATCGCGGCCGCCGCGGACCACAAGGGTTCAGGAGCGGCCGGGCCGGCGCTCGAGACCAAAGCCTCCAGCGATTCCTCTTCCTGGGGATTCGCAACCGTTGATGCGTTCGCGGCCGCCTTGAAAAAACACATCGCCACCAACCCCGGCATTGACCACATGTGCAGCGCCCTGGGCCTCACCGGGCAGCACCTGGAAGGAAAAGCCATGGGCGCGCCCCAGAGGGAGCTGCTGGAGCAGGCCCGGGCGGCGAGCAGCCAGGGCATCTGCATCGACCGGGCCATGGTCGCCGCGACCAGGCTGGCTGCGGGCATCGATCCCGCTGAAATTGACCTTGAGCTCAAGAGAAGGCAAGAGGAAATGACCGTATTCCACGGCTTGTCCCAAGGACCGTTCCAACGCGAACAGGGCGGCGACACGTCACTGGATGTAATATATTTTCAATACGGATTGGGAGCCATCCGCAATCATGCACCCGTGGCGTTCTCCCTGGAGACGGATGCGGATCAGGCAGGTTTCCTCAAGCTGATCGAAGAGAGTAAAGGCAAGACCTTCATTCTAAGTTTCGTGCAACATCTCGAAACAAGTCGACAAACCCACGTCGTGGCCTTCCAGGTGGACGCCACGGCAGCCAACCTCAAGACCTACGATCCCGACGGTGCGGGCTGGTTTGATATTCCCCTCGAACGCGCATGGAGCGCCTTGAGCAACTACAGCGAGGAATCCGGACTGTCGGAGCCCTATACCTCGGTAGAACTCAAGCCCCTCGCCACGGAATGACCGCCTGCGTCCAACCCAGTGGGACACGAACCATCCGGACCCAAAAAAAGGTTTAGCGGGAATGGCGTGCTTCAGCACGTCATTCCCGCTAAACCAACGAAAAACCGGGACCCGTACCTACCGGTACCGGTTCACTTCAACGGCAACACCACGAACAGGCTGGCGGACTTCCGCTTGACCAGCAGCAGCAAGCTGCCGTCCTTCCGGGCATCCGCCACGGCGCTCTGGAACTCGGCGACCTTGGCCACGCGCTTGCGGTTCACCTCCGCGATCAGGTCCCCTTCCTGCAGTCCGACCATGGCGGCGGGACTGCCCTGGTCCACGTCGGTGATCACCACCCCGGCCTTTTCGGTCAGGCCGTAGCGCTGGGCCAGGTCCGGGCTCAGGGCCTGCAAGGTGAGCCCCAGCTTGGGCTGCTCGGCCGGCTGTTCATCGCTGGTGGCCTCGGCGGTGTCAGGGGTCGCGCTGCCGAGGGTCACGGTGAGGCTCAGGTCCTTGCCGCCCCGCACCACGCCCAGCTTGGCCTTGGTGCCCGGCGCCACGGCGGCCACCCGGTTGCGCAGCTCGCGGGTGTTCTGGATGTCCTTGCCGTCGAAGCTGGTGATGACGTCGCCCACCTTGACCCCCGCCTTGTCCGCGGCGGAGTCGGGCACCACGGAGCTGACCAGGGCGCCGTTGGGCTCGGCCAGGTTGAACTGCTTGGCCAGGTCCTTGTCCAGGTCCTGGATGCCCACGCCCAGCAGGCCGCGGGTGATCCTGCCGCCCTTGGTGAGGGTGGGCAGCATATTGTTGATCATGTTCGACGGGATGGCGAAGCCGACCCCGGCGGAGCTGCCGCTGGCGGTGGCGATGGCGCTGTTCATGCCGATCACCTCGCCCTTCATGTTCACCAGCGGGCCGCCGGAGTTGCCCGGGTTGATGGGCGCGTCGGTCTGCAGGAAGTCCTCGTAGTCGGCGATGCCCACGTCCGAACGGCCGATGGCGCTGATGATCCCGGTGGTCACGGTCTGGGTCAGGCCGAACGGGGCGCCGATGGCCAGCACCAGCTCGCCCTGGCGCAGGGCGTCGGAGTTGCCCAGCTTCACCGCCGGCAGGTCCGGGGGCACCTTGCCCTTGATCCGGATCACCGCCACGTCGGTCTTCGGGTCGGTGCTGACGACTTCGGCCGGGAACTCGCGCTTGTCCGAAAGCCGGATCTTGATGTCGTCCGCATCCTTGACCACGTGGTTGTTGGTGAGGATCAGGCCGGACTTGTCCAGGATCATGCCCGAGCCCATGCCCCGCTGGGGAGTCATGCGCTCCTTGGGCGCGGACCGGCGCTGCGGGGCCTGCTGGCCGAAGAACTGCTGGAACAGGTCGTCGCCGAACGGGAAGCCGAAATCCGGTGTCTGGGTGCGCACCATCTTCTCGGAGTAGACGCTGACCACCGCCGGCTTGACGTGGGCCGCCACGGCGATGAAGGCGTTGCTCAAGGCCACCGCCGGCGCGGTCACCGCCTCGGTGAGGGGCGGCGGCGGCTCCATCGCCTTGGGCGAGGAGCAGCGGGCGGTGATGGCCAGCATGCCGCCGCCCACCAGCAGGGGCACGGCCAGGATGCTGGCGGTGAAGACGACAAAGCGTTTCATGGGCGATCTCCTTTTGAACGGTTACCCCGGGGCGAGGCGAGTATGGCGAGGGTGCCGGAAGCATGCAGCGTTCGCAGTGCGATTCGGCTGGTCATGGGGTGCGTCCCTCCTGCTTCGGCCATGTAATCAAGAAACGAGCCATGTTTGCAAGACTGGCCTGGAATCCGATTCCCGGACCACGGCCCCTCCGGGGAGGGCATAATTCCCTGGGGACAGGGCATTTTTCCCGGTTTCCCCGGTCCCCGGCCCACAGTTTGGGACCAGGCACGGCTGGAATCAAGTTGGCCCTTCCTTTGCTACCTCCCCATGGGGGTCCTTTGGTGATCAAACGCCTTGACGATGCTGCGGCCCATGCCGAAACCGGCCGGTCCTCCGGCCACGGCATGGGCCGCATGTGGCTGCTGGGGGCCACCATGATCCTCGCCCTGGGCTGCGTCCTGGGGGTGAACCTGTTCCTGGAGGCCCGGGAGGCCCGGGCCGCCTTCGAGGATTTCAAGGACTCCCAGGTGAAGGTGGCGGAAGCGGCGGCCTGCGTCCTGCTGTCCAACCTCGAGGCCTCCGCCACCCCGCTGCCCTGGGTGCTGCGGGACCTGCACCCCCTGGAGCAGCCGGGCATCACCCGGCTCTTCGTGCGGCCTCCGGACCGGCCCTGGGTCTGCCTGGAGGGCATGGAGATGGCGGCACCGCCCCTGGAGCGGGCCGGCATCACCCAGGGGCGCTGGTCCCTGGTGAGCCCGGACGAGGCGGCCTACCTGGGGCTTCCGGAGCGCAGCGCCGCCCTGGCCCTGAGCGGAGCCATGGACCGCAACGGCCGGACCTGGATCGTGGCGGTGGCCGGCACCGCCTTCCGGGAACCGGACCGCTCGCGCAACTCCCGCTGGCGGCTGCTGGCCAGCTTCGTGTCCATGGGCGCGTTCCTGTTCATCCTCGGCTGGTGGGCCCTGCGCTTCCAGAAGCAGGAGCTGGAGCTGGCCCGGGAGATCGAGCTGCGGGAACTGGGCCGGCACAAGGACCAGGAGCTGAGCCAGGCCGGCCGGGCCGCCACCATGCTGACCCTGGCCTCGGGCGTGGCCCACGAGATCGGCACCCCGCTGGGGGTGATCTCCGGCCGGGCGGCCCAGCTGGCCACCCGGGTCCGGGAGGATGACCGCAACCTGCGCCTGGCCCAGACCATCCAGGAGGAGGTGGAGCACATCAACCAGACCATCCGCCGGTTCCTGGAGCTGGCCCGGGGCGGCACGCCCCGGTCCGAGGAGTTCGCCACCCGCGAGCTGGTGCAGTCGGCCGCGACCATGGTCGAGCACCGGTTCCAGAAGGCCGGGGTGGAGCTGGCGGTGGACGCCCCGCCGGAACTGCCGGGCATGCGCGGCGACTTCCAGCTGCTGGAGCATGTGCTGGTGAACCTCCTGCTCAACGCCTGCGACGCCTCCCAGAAGGGCGACCGGGTGGAGCTCACGGCCCGGGCGGCGGAGGGGAAGATGATCCTGGAAGTGACGGACCAGGGCAAGGGGATCCCCGAGCACCTGGCCGAGCGGGTCATGGAGCCGTTCTTCACCACCAAGGCCCAGGGCCAGGGCAGCGGGCTGGGCCTGGCCATGGCCCGGGAGATCGTCGTGATGCACCGGGGCGAGATCAGCATCGAGCGGATCCAGCCCCGGGGCACGCGCATCCGGGTCGGCTTGCCGGCCATCTAGGAGGACATATGGGGGCCCGGATCCTGGTGGTGGACGACCACATCGAGATGGCCGAGATGCTGGTGGAATCCCTGGCCGACGCCGGCTTCGAGGCCGATGCCCTGGCCTCCGGGAGCGCCGCCCTGGAGCGCCTGGAGGCGGGCAACGTGGACGCCCTGGTCACCGACCTGCGCATGGACCAGGTGAGCGGCCTGGACCTGCTGGCCGCCAGCAAGCGGTCCTCGCCCCAGCGGCCGGTCATCGTCATGACCGCCTACGGCGCCATCGACACGGCGGTGGAATCCATCCGCCAGGGGGCCTACCACTACCTCACCAAGCCGTTCCAGCCGGAAGAGCTGGTGATCTTCCTGAAGCGGGCCCTGGAGGAGCGCAACCTGCAGCAGGAGGCCAAGCTGCTGCGCCGGGCCCTCCGCGGGCAGCTGGGCGGCGGCATCATCGGCACCAGCGCGGGCATGCGCGAGGTGCTGGACCTCATGGAGCGGGTGGCGGCGGTGGACGTGCCGGTGCTGCTCAGCGGCGAGACCGGCACCGGCAAGAGCCTGGTGGCGGGAGCCATCCACGCCATGAGCCCGCGCGCCAAGGCGGCGTTCGTGGCGGTGAACTGCGCGGCGCTGCCCGAGGCCCTGCTGGAGAGCGAGCTGTTCGGCCACATGAAAGGCAGCTTCACCGGCGCCACCTCCGATCGGCCCGGCCTGTTCGTGGAGGCCGAGCACGGCACCATCCTCCTGGACGAGATCGCCGAGCTGCCCCTGGCCATCCAGGCCAAGCTGCTGCACGTCCTGGAGCGCGGCTCGGTGCGTCCGGTGGGGTCCTCCCGGGAGCGGCCGGTGGACGTGCGGATCATCGCCGCCACCCACCGGGACCTCCAGGAGATGGCCCACCAGCAGAAGTTCCGGGAGGACCTCCTGTACCGGCTGGACGTGGTGGCCATCCACGTCCCGGCCCTGCGCCACCGCCGGGAGGACATCATCCCCCTGGTGGAGCATTTCCTCGCCACCTTCCGGGCCAAGTACCCCAGCAGCCCGGTGGCCAGCTTCACCCCCGCGGCCCTGGCCCGGCTCATGGACTATCCCTGGCCCGGGAACGTGCGTGAGCTGGCCCACCTGATCCAGCGGGTGGTGGTCCTGGGCAAGAGCCCCGTGGCCGACCTGGAGGATCTCCCCCCTGGACTGCTGCAGGATCCCCTGGCGGCCCAGAACGGCTTCACCGAGATCCTGCCGGCCCGGGAACTCCAGCACCGCTACGCGGCGTGGGCCCTGGAGCGCTGCGGCGGCCACAAGAGCCGCACCGCCGAACGCCTGGGCATCGACATCAAGACCCTGAACCGCTGGCTCCAGGAGGGGAGCGGGGGGGAGGAGTAGTGGGGATCCGGGTCCCGGCGCACTCGGAGCCCTACAGCGGATGGTCCTCGTGGAAGCGCTTGAGCCGGGCCTCCAGCTCCGGGAACTGGGCGCGGGAGACCAGCGAGGTGCAGGCGCGCATGCCTTCGGTGCGCTCGCTGCCGGTGATGTCCAGGGTGATGGCGCTGATGCCGTAGGGCAGGAGCTCGCCCAGGAGCTGGCCGCCGGTCAGCCCCGGATAGGCGAAGGTGAAGTAGAAGCCGTCCCCCACCGGCTCCTCCAGGTCCTTGTCGTAGACGATCCGGAAGCCGTTGGCCACGAACAGCTCCTTCATGATCCTGGCCTTCTCGCCGTACTCCTTGACGGTCGCCACGAAATCCAGCTCGCCGTCGTTCACCGCCTTGAGCATCGCCGCCAGGGCGCACTGGGCGGAATGGGAGGTGCCGGAGGTCAGGGCGTAGATGGCGCCGAACAGGATGGAGTGCCCCAGCTGGTCGGAGGCGAAATACCGCAGCAGGTCGGGGCTGCGCATCTTCCAGACATGGTCCGAGATGACCATCAGCCCGATGCGCTCGCCGGCGTAGCTGAACGCCTTGGAGCTGGAGATGAGCAGGATGTAGTTGTCGGTGTACTTGGCCACGGTGGGCTGGTACGGGGCCTGGCCGGGCTTGGAGTAGTCCTTGCGGAAATCCATGCCGAAGTAGGCCAGGTCCTCGATGACCACGACCTGGTACTGGGTGGCCAGCTCGCCGATGGTGCGCAGCTCCTCCTCGGTGAGGCAGATCCAGGAGGGGTTGTTGGGGCTGGAGTAGAGGATCGAGGACACCTTGCCGTCCTTGAGGCAGGACTCCAGCTTGGCCCGCAGCCTGGGCCCGCGGTGCTCGTACATGTCGAACGACCGGTAGCCGTGCCCCAGCAGCTTGCACTGCTGCTTCTGCACCGGGAAGCCCGGGTCCAGGAACAGCGTCCCCTCCCGGTCGGCCCACATGCGGTTGACGGTGAGGAAG
>Ga0181516_10003647_pt1 | contig 10186 bp, 12 predicted proteins | sample PEATcosm2014_Bin_25_FD_121104 | JGI IMG/M metagenome (GOLD analysis project Ga0181516, IMG submission 121104) | Peatland microbial communities from MTU Mesocosm Facility, Houghton, MI, USA - PEATcosm2014_Bin01_10_metaG | ecosystem: Environmental > Terrestrial > Soil > Wetlands > Peat | place...
CTGCCCGATGCTCGACGCCGCCAGCGCCTTCATCGACCGCACCACGGCCGCCAGATCCTGCGCCGTTGATATTTTCCGGCTCAACCCTTCGGTGGTCCCGCTCACGGCGCGGGCGTCTTGGTACCGGGCGCGGGCGCGGCTTGGAATTCCCGCAGCGCTTGCGTCGCCACCTTCAGCGTCGCGGCACGATCGGCATCGCTGAGCTTGTCGGCGGTGGTGAATCGTCCCACGATATCCGCCGGGAGGTTTACCGTCGACTTGCAGAGTGCCTGTTCGGCATCACTGACCTTCTCGAGCGGCACGGCGTCGAACAGTCCCGCTGCGAGCGCGAGCAGCACGGCGATCTGATCGGGCAGCGACACCGGTTGGGATTCCGGCTGCCTGAGGCAGGCTCGGATGCGCCGACCGTGCTCGATGGTCTTGCGCGTCGACTCATCGAGGCGGGTGCCGAAGCGGGCGAAGGACTCCAATTCCTCGAACTGCGAGTAGGCGAGCTTGAGGGTACCGGCCACTGCCCGATACGCCGCCCGCTGCGCCGCACCGCCCAAGCGCGACACCGATTTGCCGACGTCCACCGCCGGCAGTATTCCCAACTCGAACAGCGTGGGCGAGAGATAAATCTGGCCGTCGGTGATCGAGATGAGATTGGTCGGAATGTAGGCCGAGATGTCCTGCGCTTCGGTTTCGATGATCGGCAGCGCCGTCAGCGAGCCGCCGCCGCGCTGCGGTGACAGGTGCGTGGCCCGTTCCAGCAGCCGCGAATGGATATAGAAAATATCGCCGGGAAACGCTTCGCGGCCTGGCGGGCGCCGCAGCAGCAGCGAGATCTCGCGATAGCTGCGCGCATGGTGCGTGAGGTCGTCGTAGACGATCAGCACGTCGCGCCCCTGCTCCATGAAATGCTCCGCGATGCTGGTCGCGGCATACGGGGCAATGTATGACAGGCCCGGCGCCTCGTTGCCCTCGGCGACGATCACCACGGTGTAAGGCATGGCGCCGCGTTCGCCGAGCGTGGCCACAACCTTGGCGACTGCCGCCGCGCGTTGGCCAATGGCGCAATAGACGCACACCACATTCTTGCCGCGCTGATTCAAGACCGTGTCGATCGCGATCGAGGTCTTGCCGGTCTGGCGGTCGCCGAGAATCAATTCGCGTTGGCCACGCCCGATCGGAATCATGGCGTCGACAACTTTGAGTCCGGTTTGCAGCGGCACGGTCACCGGCGAGCGGTCCATGATGGGGGGCGAGGGACGCTCGACCGGCCGCCGATCGCCGGCCTCGAGGGCGTCCTTGCCGTCGAGCGCCTTCCCTAAGGGGTCGATCACCCGCCCCAGCAAACGGTCCCCGACCGGCACATCCGTGACCCGTCCCGTACGGGTCACTTCATCGCCGGCGCGCAAATGCTCATTGTCTCCGAGCAGCACCACCCCGACTTCTTCTTCATCGACGTTGAAGGCAATGCCGAGAAGGCCACCGGGAAATCGAATCAGTTCCTCGAACCCGACGCCGGGGAGGCCCGACACGGTGGCGATCCCGGTGGAGACATTCGCGATCAGGCCCACCTCGCGCGTGCGCAGCTGCGGCACGAAGGCCTCGCGGGTGCATTGCAGGTCGGCGAAGGCATGATCCAGCGTCGTCTGCAGAAAACCCGGCGCCGCACTCATGAGGCTGCGGCGACTGGTGCCACTGCCGGCGCGACCGCTACCGGCTTGTTCGCAGCAGGCGCGCTTTCGGCCTGGAACAGAGCGTCCAGCTTCTGCTCCATCATCTTCAGATAATCCGCGATGCTCCAGGCGAGTTTCTGGCCGTTGGCCATCAGTTCAATGCCGCAGACCGCGGCGGGTGCGGTGATGAAGCGGACGTGGACCTCGGCGGAAAAGGCTTCGTTGAGCGCGTTTTGAATCGTTGCCTGCACGGCGGCCGGCAATTCGAAACTGCTGCGCAATAGCGCGGGGTCGGTGCACTCTCGCAGCGCGGCGGCCAGGAGAGCCTTCGACTTGGCATCCATGATGCGCAGCCGGCGAGTGAACACCTCTCCCATCCGCTCTTCGAGATTCGCGCTCGCGAGATCCGCCAACGCCTTGCGCGCAATGGCAAACACCTCGCCCTGGGCCAGCCGCGTGACTTGCCGTCCCAGCAGCGTCCGGTCGGCCGCGAGCGCACTCGCCGAGCTGGCCCGCAGCTCATCGGCATCCTGGCGCGCTTGCTTCAACACCGCATCGCGCTCCTCGGCGCAGCGCGCGGCCGCCTTGGCCGCGAGCGCGCCGCGCTCCTGGTCGAACGCCTGGTTCTTGCGGTCGAACTCATCGTGTTGCTGCTGCGCCTCGGTCAGCTTCGAGGCGGCCTTGGCGAGCTCGCCGGCGATGCGCTGTTCGCGCGCAGCGATGGCATCCAGCACGGGCTGGTACAGAAATCGCTTCAGCAGCCACACCAGAATCAGGAAGTTCACTATCTGTGCCCCGACGGTGAACCAGTCGATCAGCATGGGTCATTTCCCCGCGGTCGAGGCGATGAAATGACTCCAGAACGGATTGGCGAAAATCAGGATCATCGAGACCACGAAGCAGTAAATCGCCAGGGATTCGATCATCGCCAGGCCGACGAACAGGGTGCGGGTGATGGTGGCGGATGCATCGGGCTGCTGTGCCAACGAACTCAATGCCAGCGCCACCGCCCGGCCCTCGCCGAGCGCCGGGCCTACGGAGCCGATGGCGATGGTGAGCCCGGCGGTGATGATGGAGGCGATGGCGATCAGAGTGCTGCTATCCATGAGGAGTCCCTTTCTGGCTGACGCTGGTGGCGGCCGCGATGTAGACCGCGGCGAGAATACTGAAGATGTAGGCCTGCACCATGCCGGTGAGCAGGCCGAGCGCGGTCATGAGGATCGGAAACAGATAAGGGGTGATGGTCAGCAAAATACCGATGATCATCACGCCGCTCATCATGTTGCCGAACAGGCGAACGGCCAGTGCGAGCGTGCGCGACAGCTCGCTGATAATGTTGAACGGCAGCATGATGACGGTGGGGGCCGCGTAGGTCTTGAGATAGCCCCACAGGCTCTGTTCCCGAACCCCGAAATAAGGCACCGCCATGAATACGCACAGGGCGAGCGCCGCGGTGGTCGAGAGCGAACCGGTCGGGGGCGCAAATCCCGGCACCACCGTCAGCAGGCTCGAGAGCGCGACGAACAGAAACAGCGTGCCCAGGAAGGGCAGATATTTTGCCGGCTCCCGCAAACCGACGTCGGCGATCTGTTTTTCCAGGCCGGTGACGATGATTTCGAGCGCCGCCTGCCCGCGCGAGACCTCGCCGGCGCTGACCAGCCGGCGGGTGATCAGCTTCGCGCTCAAGCTCATCGCTGCCATCATCGCCCAGGTGGTCACCATGGTGCCGTTGAGCTTGAAAAAGCCGTGCTGCCAGAGAATCTGCTGATCGGAACTGAGATTCACGCAGTGCTCGCCGAGCGTGTTCGCGTCAGCCGGCTGACGGCGCCGCGCGCCGCGAGGAAGCCGATCATGCACATCGCGCCGTTGCGCCAGTCGCCGCGTGTCGCCAGAAAGAATCCGCCGAGCGCAATGCTCATCCGCACAGTGAAGCTGCCGAAGAACCACAGCGCCGGCGCATGGGAGGCCAGGCCGCTGCGAATGGTCCACCACAGGCCGCCGAAAAAGATCGCGCCGAGCGCGCCGCCGGCAAGTGTCGCGAACACCAGCTTCGAGGCTTCACTCATCGCTTTAGGTCCATGGCTCGGTTCTGGCGCGACACCCAGTGCCAGGCATTGACGCAGCCCAGAACCAACCCCGCGGTGAGCCAGGCGAGGGTCCAGGAATGCGGCCCCGGGTGACGGTGGTCCCACCACAGGCCGAGCACCGCGCCCAGTACCGTCGGCACCGCGACCGACCAGCCGATGAGCCCGGACATGCCGAGCCCAAACCAGACCGTCTGCGTCCCCGCGGCCCGCGCCCGCAGTTTGCGCGCTGCCTTGGCGGCCACCTGCTGCGCAAATTCCGTGCCGTCATCGGCCATGCTCGGCCTGCTGAAATTGCACCAGGCCGCCGACCAGGCTGGCTTCCATCTTGAAGACCGCGCCGCGCACCGCGCGCTGCTGCGCGTCGAGGACCGAGAACTGCTGTTTGACCGCCTGATGCAGAGCGCTCAAGTCCGAGCCGCGGATGGCACGGCGCACCGATACCAGCACGTCCGCGCCGGCCTTGACCAGCACCCCGTCGTCGACCGCCAGATAGACCGTTCCACCAGCCGCTGTTTGGTACGCCAGAATGCCCGGCACCAGCGCCGCGGCGCAGTCGAGCCGGTTCGGCAGCAGCCCGAATGATCCCTAGATGCTTTCCGCGACGATGCGGGTCACGCCGGATATGTCCGCGAAGATCTCAAAGGGAAGCAGCACTTTAAGATGCATGCGGGGCCACCGGCGCGTGTGCCTCGCTGATCGCGCCGATCATATAGAACGCGCTCTCGGGATAGTCCTTGAACTCATCGCGCAGGATGCGTTCGCAGCCATCGAGGCTGTCCTTCAGGCTGACGAGCTTTCCCTTGATGGCGCTGAACTGCTCGGTCGTAAAGAAGGGCTGCGTCAGGAACCGCTCAAGCTGCCGGGCCCGGGCCACGACCTTGCGGTCCTCCGGCGAGAGCTGCTCCAGACCGAGCATGGCGATGACGTCCTTGAGATCCTCATACTGGGCCAGCGTGCGACGGATGTGCTGCGCCAACGCGTAGTGGCGCTCCCCGACGATGCCGGGGGTGGCCATCTTCGAATTGGACTGCAGCAGGTCGATGGCCGGATACAGGCCCTCGCTGGCGCGTTTGCGCGACAGGACGATGGACGCGGACAGATGCGAGAACACATGTACCGCCGCGGGGTCGGTCAAGTCGTCGGCGGGTACATACACCGCCTGAATCGAGGTGATGGCGCCCGCGCGGGTGTTCGCGATGCGCTCTTCCAATCCCGACAGCTCGGTGCTCATCGTCGGCTGGTAGCCCAGGCGCGAGGGCATCTGCCCCATGAGGCCGGAGACTTCCATGCCCGCCTGGATGAAGCGGAAGATATTATCGATCAGCAGCAGCACGTCCCGATGTTCATCGTCGCGAAAATATTCGGCCATGGTCAGCGCCGTGTCGCCCACGCGGAAGCGGCTGCCGGGCGGTTCATTCATTTGCCCGAAGATCATGACCATGTCCTCGAGCACCCCGGCCGACTTCATCTCGCGGTACAGCTCCTCGCCCTCGCGGCAGCGTTCGCCGATGCCGCAAAAAATGCTGACGCCTTTCTGATGGCCGATCATGTTGTGAATCATTTCGGTCAGCAGCACCGTCTTGCCGACGCCCGCGCCGCCGAATAGCCCCGCCTTGCCGCCGCGCTCCAGCGGCACCAGCACATCGATGGCCTTGATTCCGGTCTCGAACACTTCCGACCGCGTCGAGCGTTCAGCCAATGCCGGCGGCGCGCGGTGAATGCTGCGCCAGGTGACGTCCGCAGGCTCAGGTCCGCGATCGATGGCGCGCCCAAAGACGTCGAACATGCGGCCGATGATGTTCTTGCCGACCGGCGCCTGCAGCGGGGCGCCGGTGTTCTCGACCGGCATCCCCCGAGCGAGGCCCTGGGTAGGCGTCAAGGCAATGCCGCGCACGCGATGCGCATCCAGTTGACTCATCACTTCGATGACGATCTCGGATTTCCCTCCCGCCCGCAGCACCGAATTGAGCGGCGGCAAGGAGCGCTCGAAGCGCACGTCGACGACACTGCCGCGCACGGCCGCGACCGCACCGAGACTCGCGCGTGGGTCCTCGCCGTGCATGTCGATGGATGGCTTCCGCGGATGATGAGTAGGGCGTGAGGCCACTCTGCGCCGTGCCCGCCGTCGTATCTGTGCGCCAACGCACCCAACAGACGCGGTCTTCGCAATCACCGCCGATCCATCGCCGGCTGTTCAGGGGCAGAAAAACTGTGTGTTTCGCGCGTTCCGGTATGCTCCGGCGCAGATTCCGTGGTTGAAAGCCTAGTTTGCCTACAAGTAAAGTACGGCGGGCTTCGGACAAAAACCTGGAGAACCATGAGTTGGCTGATGATTGCCTTTATCGGCTGCGAACTTCTTGTCGTCCTTTTCATCGCGCTGCACGACTGGGTGCCCCTGGGTAAGCTGAGCAATCCGCTGGCGATTCGCGCAGCGGACGCAAGAAGCAGACTGCTCGTAGTGACAGTGATCAGCGCACTGCCCTATGCCATCGGATTAGCAGCAAGCGCTCACTACGCCACAACTGGTTTCCCAGTGTGGCTGGGGTACTGGCTGTGGATCAGCTATATCGCGGGTCTTTATGGGATGCTGCGCGCCTGGTGGGTACCCTACTTGCTGCTCGAGGATCCTGTGCGCGCGGCACGTTACCAGGCGCGATTTGCGAACACGCAGTCATTCCTACCAACGCGAAACGGAATCAGGCCCGATACGCTTCACGTCTGTTTTCACGGCGTCTTTCTCCTGACGTTGATTTTGCTTTGCGTGTTGACATTTTCCACGCATGTCATTCTGCCAGATCGATGAATCGGCTCGAAATGGCCAAACATATTCTGGAACTCAGGCAGGTTGGCGGGCGTCTCGTACCAGCACAGGGCCTCGAATTTTTTCCAAAGATCGAGAACCACCGGGTTCTTGTGCGCGCCCTCGATGGCATCCTGCGAAACCCATTCGAAAATCTCGACGATCGTCTCATCGGCACAGCGCATGACGATTGACGTTCGATCTGTAACGAGGCCTTCGGCACGCAATGGCGGCAGATGGTTCGATAACAATCTACGATAAGCTGTCCACAACGCCCAAGGGCGCAAGTTCATGGCGCCTGCCTGGCATCCTGGCTATCCCGATTGATCTTTATCTGCTTCGCAAGCTCGGGATCGAGGCTGATGGCAATTTTCGTCTCTTCCACTGCCGCGTCACTGTTGCCCAGCCGTCCCAACGCGGCGCCTCGATAGAGGTGAGCGAGCGCAAGCTTCGGAGCCAGCCGGAGTGCCTCATCTTCGTCCTCCAGCGCGCGTTGATAATCGCCCTCGCGCATATAGAGCAAACCGCGCTCCATCCGAAGCCGCGGCTCGGCAGGCTGACACTCGATCGCGTGCGAATAGTCGGCCAGCGCTTCGGGAAATGCCCCGCGCGCAGTTCTTATTTTCGCGCGGTTATACAGTGCGGAGACCAGATCTGGGTCCAGGCGTAAGGCCGCGTCATAGTCCTTAAGCGCCGCATCGAAATTGCTCTGAGAAGCAAAGTAGACCCCGCGATTGAAATAAATGCCAGCAAAGTCGGGGGCAATTTCAATCGCTATATTGTAGTCGGCCAGAGCCTTGGCCTTCTCCCCCATGAAGTCGTAAATATTGGCTCGCCCGAGGTGCAGCAGCGCGAGCTGCCTGGCCTGATAGACTTTCGCGTCGATCGCGCTGGTGCAGGCAGATTCGATCTTGACCGGCGCCGTTCCCCTGGGCTCACCTTCAGTGCACATCATTGCCAGCGCGGCGATTTCTCCGCTCCCGGTGCTATCAGCGAGCGCTCGCACAGCCATCAGGGGCAGGAGGACTGTCAACCATAAGGCGGGCGTATTCACTGGCGCCCTGGGGCTGCAGCCGCAACCATCGACGCTGCGTTACTCGACCGTAAACGGCACCAAGGTCGAGAGCGTTCCATCCGGAGTCGTGACTTGAACGATTCCGCTGGTGGCTCCCGCCGGAACGGTGGCAATGATGTGAGTTGCAGTCGCCGTAAATGTCGCCGGCGTGCCATTGAATGTCACCGCTGAGGTATCCGCCAGGCCATAACCCAATATCCTGACCGTACCACCGGGTTCAGAGGACGCCGGTACTACATTCACGAAGGTCGGCTCATCCGGCACCGTCAAGCTGTATACGACGCCATCGCCTGGATTACCCCCTCCCGCTATGCCGTACATGATGCCGCTGGTCGCCTGCACCATTGGATTTGCCGGGCTGATCCCATCGAAGCAGTCCTGTTTGGCGCAGAATGCATGCAGCGTTTTGAAGTCGCCGGCGGTCGTGATGCTGAAGAGCGTGCCGCCACTGTGCGCTCCTCCAAAGGGAGTGCTGCCGTACAGCAGGCCATCGGAGGCCTGAATCAAAGCGCTCTGCGGGTATTCACCATCAGGACAGCCCGACTTGGTGCAGAAGCTGTGCAACGTCTTGAGGTGGTTGCCGGGTGTGACAAAGGAAAAGATGGTCCCGTCGTCTCCCGCCCCGCCATTGCCGCTGATCCCATAAAGGACACCATTGGTAGCAAGCACCAGTCCGGCCTGCGGCTTCGCGCCATTGGGGCAGCCATCCTGCACACAGAAATTGTACAAGGTGGTCAGTTTGCCGGCGGAGGTGATATCAAAAATCGTTCCGCAACCACCCCCGCATTGGGTGCCGCCTGAGCCCGTGCCGCCATAATCAGCGGTCGCGATGTAACGTCCCTGCTGCCACTGGATAAATCCACCCACCGAGTCATAGCCTGGCAGGCAGCTGTCGACGCAGAAGCTGTAGATGGTCGTGAGCTTTCCCTGCAGCGTAATCTTGAAGACACTGCCGCAACCGGTCGGCTGGGTACCGTTGTTGCCGCACGCCGATCCCGTACCGCCATGCGCGGTGAAACCGTAGATTTCCCCATCACTCCCCAGCAGCAAATTGCCTTGTGGTTGTGACCCGTCCGTGCAACTCGCCTGCGAGCAGAAACTGTAGAGCGTGGTCAGTACGCCGGCGGGCGTCAGTCGAAAAACGGTACCGCAGGTCGCTACGGTTTCCCCGCCGCAGTCGATGCTGCTATTGGCTCCGCCCTCACTGGTTATGCCGTAATAATTGCCATCGTGGCCCAGGATCAGGCCGCCTGGTCCTTGTCCATCGGCACAATTGGGCAGCGAGCAGAATGTGTAAACCTGCGTGTACTTGCCGGCCGGAGTCATTTTGAAAATGCCCCCGCCACCTCCGTACGCGCCTTCGTCGTTACCTGCACCCCAGATATTCCCATCCAGACCCTGGATCAACGGACCGCCGTTACCGAGCGAGCCGCCCGCTGAGACGAAGTTGTAAAGCACCTTGTAGGTCTGCGCCGAGGCTTCGTGCGGCACGAATGCGCACACGGCCAGCGCCATCAAGGATTTCAACCAACCGACCGTCTGGGTATGCGGCCTCATGATCCAGCTCCCTTTGTCGCTACCGTGCATTGTAGCCGGGCGACGAAGATCAGCGAAAGAAGATCTGGAGGCTAGGGTCGGAATCGAACCGGCGTAGACGGCTTTGCAGGCCGCTGCATGACCACTCTGCCACCTAGCCCGCATGGATGGCGCAACAGCCCGGGCACATTAGAATAGACGCGTGCTCCGAAGGCCAATAGGCCCTTCAGGCCACGGCAGCCCTGAGGGCTCGAAACATTGGAGCGGGAAACGAGGCTCGAACTCGCGACCTCAACCTTGGCAAGGTTGCGCTCTACCAACTGAGCTATTCCCGCGCCGGCAAGGGACGGAATCTTAAGTCGCCGCGAGCGCAAGTCAAGGCAGGACCGAGACTTTTCTGCTCGCCCGGTGGCAAGATCCTCACTTTCAGTACGAGGTTCTGGTGTGTCCGACGAAGATTTACCAACCCTGCCTTCGGCATGAGCGCGAGAAGACCGTCGGCACTGCACGCACTGATCCTGGCTGCCGGGGCCTCCAGGCGATTCGGATCGCCCAAGCAGCTGGTACGTGTCGCCGGGCAATCGCTGCTGCAACGCGCAGTGGCGCACGCCACCGAGCAACTTGGCGCTGCCGTGACAGTCGTCCTGGGCGCACACGCCGCCGCCATCGCAGAAACGCTGCCACCTGGCAGCGCGGGAACACTGGTCAATCGCAACTGGCAGGAGGGCATCGGAAGCTCGATACGCATTGGCGTGCAGCGGCTCCCCGGCGCCTGCGACGCAGTACTGCTGGTGCTGGCCGATCAGCCACTGGTGGGCGCAGAAACTTTGCGAAGATTGATCACCGCCTGGCGGCGGCAGCCCAGACAAATCATCGCATCACATTACGGCAGCGTTACCGGCGTGCCCGCCATCTTTCCCCGCTGGTGCTTTGGCGATCTGAGTGCGCTGCGGGGCGATCAGGGCGCGAGAATAGTGATTCGTCGATACGCCGATCATGTGGTGCGACTGGCGCACCCTGAAGC
>Ga0181516_10003648_pt1 | contig 10186 bp, 6 predicted proteins | sample PEATcosm2014_Bin_25_FD_121104 | JGI IMG/M metagenome (GOLD analysis project Ga0181516, IMG submission 121104) | Peatland microbial communities from MTU Mesocosm Facility, Houghton, MI, USA - PEATcosm2014_Bin01_10_metaG | ecosystem: Environmental > Terrestrial > Soil > Wetlands > Peat | place...
ACTACCCCGGGCTGAGCCTGCAGGCGGCCTGCCGGATGTGCGTGGTGCGCCAGGAGAAGGTGCCGAAGCTGCAGACGGCGTGCACAACGCAGATTGCCGAGGGACAGGTCTTCTTTACCGATACGCCGGAGGTGGTGCAGGCGCGCAAGGCAACGCTGCAACTGCTGCTGGGGAATCATCCGCTGGACTGCCCGGTGTGCGACGCGGGCGGCGAGTGCGAGTTGCAGGACATGACGTTCAAGTACGGCGCGGCGGACAGCTTTTACGCGGAGCCGAAGAATCATCGCGAGGAGCAGAAGTGGTCGCCGGTGGTGTACTTCGACCGGCCGCGGTGCATCCTGTGCTATCGCTGTGTGCGGATGTGCGGCGAGGGGATGGATGTGTTTGCGCTGGCGGTGGAGAACCGCGGAGCGTCGTCGGTGATTACGCCGAATATACCGGCGCAACTGACGCCCGACAACCTGGCGCAGGTGGACTGCGAGCAGTGCGGGATGTGCATCGACGCATGTCCGGTGGGCGCGCTGACCAGTGGGACGTATCGCTACAAGACGCGCCCGTGGGAGATGAACCATGTTGCGACCATCTGCACGCACTGTGGCGATGGCTGCAAGACGACGCTGGGCGTGCGGTCGACCTCGGATGGGTCCGAGATAGTGCGGGGCGACAACCGCGACAAGTCCGGGATGAACGGCGACTTTCTGTGCAACAAGGGGCGCTATGCCTTCGACTTTGCCAACAGCAGCGAGCGGATTACGCAGCCGCTGATCCGCCAGTTGAATGGCGAGCTGAAGCCGGCGAGCTGGGAAGAGGCACTGACCTACGTTGGCAAGAAGCTGGCAGAGTTGCGCGACACGCGCGGCGGCAAGAGCATCGGCGTGATCGGCGGCAACCGGCTGACGAACGAAGAGGCATACCTGCTGCAGAAGTTCGCGCGGTCCGTGCTGAGCACGAACAATGTTGACCACCACCGTACGGCGGACTATGTGGCGTTTGCGCAGGCGCTGGCGGGCACCACGGAGCGTACGGCTTCGCTGCGCGATACGCTGAGCGCGAAGGCGGTGCTGCTGGTGGGCGGCGATCCGACGAACCAGAGCCCGGCGACCGCATGGAATCTGCGGACGGCGGTGCGGCTGAATGGCGCGAAGTTGTTTATCGCGAATACAGCCGAGATCAAGCTGCGGCGGCAGGCGAAGGCGTTTGTGAAGGTGAGCGAGTTTGGCTATGGCGCGCTGGCGACGTATCTTGCCGGCGATGCAGGTGCCGCGAGCTCCGCCGCTGCCGATACAGATGCGCTGTCTCGCTTTGCCGAAGGGGTGAAGGCCGAGGAGAATCTGCTGATCCTGCTTGGATCTGATCTGCGCGGGGCTGACCTGAAGCGCTGGATCGAGATTGGGCTGACGCATCCGGGGGCGAAGTTTGCGCTGCTGGGAGACTATGCGAACTCTCGCGGGGCGGCCGACATGGGACTGCTGCCGGACATGCTGCCCGGCTACACGCCCGTGGGGGCCATCGACACGCAGAACCCCGGCAGCAGGATCGCAATGGAGTATGTTGCCCCGACCGAGCCGGGCCTGGACATGCTGGAGATGTTCGACGCAGCGGCGAAGGGCGCGTTGTCCGCGCTGTACGTAGTGGGAGCGAACCCGGTGGCCCGCTATGGTGTGGACGCTGCCGCGCTGAAGGACACGTTTGTGGTGGTGCAGGAGATGTTTCTGACCGAGACCGCGGCGCTGGCCGACGTGGTGCTGCCCGCGGCGAATCTGTATGAGAAGTCCGGCTCCGTGACGAACAGCTATGGCGATCTGCAGCAGGTGAAAAAGGCTGGCGATCGCGCGGGCGTGCGCACGGATTTCGAAATGATCGTGCGGATCGCGGACAAGATGGGTGCGGATGTGCGAAAGCTGGTGCCGTTTGGAGCTGGAGTGCGTGCGGACATGGGGCAGACGCGCGGGGCGCAGTCGGGCGAGGCGGACCGGCATGCGGTTTGGCTGACCGCCAACAATATGGAGCCGCGGCTGAGCCCGTTCGATGCGTATGCGATTCTGGATGAGATTCAGCGGCTGGTTCCGGGATACGATCTGAAGCGGCTGCAACTGCTGGCGGGCGATGACCAGCACCTGTCCCCGGCTGCGACGCCGGTTCGCGATAGTGCGGGCCTGGTGCAGATTTCAAAGCGCCGCGATCTGGTGCTGCCGGCCAACGATACGCTGTTTACCTCGGGAACGCTGGGTCGCTATTCCGCGATGCTCAACGACCTGCAACAGAACGAAGCTCGACGTCACCTAACCGAGAAAGATCAGACCGCGGCCGACTAGACCCGAGCCAGAGAGAAGCCTTGACCCATCTAACCAACTTCGAAGTCTTCCTCCTGCTGAGCGTGCTGAAGGTCGCCGTGGTGCTGGTGATCACGCTGATGTGCGTGGCCTACACCGTGCTGCTGGAGCGCAAGCTGCTTGGGCATATGCAGAATCGCTGGGGGCCGAGCCGGGTTGGCCCGTTCGGCCTGCTGCAGCCGCTGGTTGACGGCGCCAAGCTCTTCCTGAAAGAGGACCTGATGCCGCTGGCGGTAGAGCGCCCGCTGTTTCTGGCGGCGCCCGTGATCGCGCTGGGCTGCGCCTTGATATCCGTTGCTGTAGTGCCGTTTGGGGCGGTCACAACAGTGAAGGGCGTGGACATGTTCCAGATCGCCAATGTCAATATCGGGCTACTGGTGATTCTCGGCATTACGTCGATTGGCGTATACGGCATCGCGCTGTCGGGTTGGTCGTCGAACAACAAGTACTCGCTGCTGGGTTCGCTGCGTTCGACGGCGCAGGTCATCAGTTATGAGCTTGCGTTGGGCTTGTCGCTTGTCGGAGTTGTCCTGCGCGCACAGTCGCTGAACCTGCGCGCGATTGTGGAGAGCCAGTCCGCACATGGGGCGCTCTCGTGGAACATCTTTGGCGGCTGCCAGTTTGTGGCCTTCTTTATCTATTTGATGGCGGCGTATGCAGAGACCAATCGTTCGCCCTTCGATCTGCCGGAGGCGGAGACCGAACTGGTTGCGGGCTACCATACGGAATATAGCTCCATGAAGTTCGCGATGTTTTTTATGGCAGAGTATGCCAACATGATCACCGTTGGCTGCGTCGCTACCCTGCTGTTCTTCGGGGGTGCGACCAGTCCCTTCGGACACCTTATTCCGGCGGTGGGTGGACGCTACGTGCAGGCGATTCTGCCAGTATTCTGGTTCGTCGCCAAGGTCTTCGGATTTCTTGCTCTCTACATCTGGGTGCGGGCCACTCTGCCGCGCTTTCGTTATGACCAATTGATGAGCTTCGGCTGGAAGTTTCTGCTGCCGCTTGCCATGGTCAATATTCTCGTCACCAGCCTCGTCCTCGCCCTGCGAGGATAAACCGCAGCTATCTTACAATCGGAAGATACGCAGGACACAACGGAATCATGCAGCTAGCACTCTTCTTCATCTTCGGCACACTGGCGGTTGCAGGGGCTTTGAATCTGCTGTTGCAACGGCATCCGATCAACAGCGCACTGTCGCTGGTGGTGGTGATGATGTCGCTGGCGGTGCTGTACTGGTCGCTGGGCGCGGAGTTTCTGGCGGCCGCACAGGTGATTGTGTACTCCGGCGCGATTATGGTGCTGTTTGTGTTCGTGATTATGCTGCTGAATGCCGGTGAGGAAGAAGAGACCCATGGCAGCCGCGCTGCATACACGGTGGGCATACCTGGCGCTACCGCCATCTTCTGCCTGCTGAGTTTTGTTTTTCTATCGGAGCGGCATGCACTGGGTTCGGCGAATATCGGAGGATACCTGAACCGCGGCGTGGACAACATTGCGGAGGTGAGCGCGATGCTGTTCACCAAACTGCTGCTTCCGTTTGAAGTGACCTCGATTTTGATTCTGGTGGCGATTCTGGGCGCAGTTGTGCTGGCGCGGAAGGAGCAATAGCCATGGTGCCGATCGCTTACTATCTTGTGCTGGCCGCGATTCTGTTTTCCATCGGCATTGCCGCGTTCCTGATCAAGCGCAATGTCATCACTATCTTCATCTCGATTGAGTTGATGCTCAACGCCGTCAATCTGACCTTCGTCGCGTTCGCCCACATGTGGCACCAGGTGGGGGGGCAGATCTTTGTCTTCTTTGTGATGGTAGTGGCCGCGGCGGAGGCTGCGGTCGGACTCGCCATCATTATCTCCATCTTCCGCACGCGTCGGACGTTGAATGTCGACGAGATCGACCTGATGAAATCATGAACGCCATGCCTGCGAGTTATCTCTGGTTGATTCCGCTTTTGCCGTTTGCCGGCTTCCTGATCAACGGGACGCTGGGGCGCAAGTTGCCGCGGCCCGCGGTGAGTGCCGTGGCGCTGCTGTTTACCGCCGTGCCCGCGGTGCTGGTGGCCTGGTTGTGGAGCACGATGCACTCGGCGGGCGAACTGTCGATGGAAGTTGTGGGACGGCCGTGGATCCAGATCACGGGCTTCCAGGTGAACTTTGCATTCGCCGTCGATCACCTGACGCTGCTGATGCTGGGAGTGGTAACCGGCGTCGGGTTTCTGATCCACGTCTATTCGGTTGGATACATGGCGCATGAAGAGGGCTATTGGCGCTTCTTTGCGTATCTCAACCTGTTCATGTTTTTTATGTCGGTGCTGGTGCTGGCTGCCAACTTCCTGCTGCTCTTTGTGGGCTGGGAAGGCGTGGGCCTGGCAAGCTACCTGCTGATTGGCTTCTACTTCCGCAAGGACTCCGCGGCAAACGCAGGCAAGAAAGCGTTTGTGGTGAACCGGATTGGCGACTTTGGATTCTTGCTGGCGATGTTCCTGCTGATTGCGCACTTCGGCTCGCTCAGCTTCCATCAGGTGTTTGCCACGATTGGCCAGCACCCGGAGTGGCAGGGTGCGCGGTTCCTAACGGTGATAGCGCTGTTGTTGGTGCTGGGAGCCGCGGGCAAGTCTGCCCAGATTCCCCTGTATGTGTGGCTGCCGGACGCGATGGAAGGCCCGACGCCGGTCTCCGCGCTCATCCACGCAGCCACGATGGTCACGGCCGGAATCTACATGGTGGCGCGCGCGCATGTGTTGTTCGATCACGCTCCGGCGGCACTGATGGTGGTGGCTTGCATCGGCGCTGCCACCGCGATCTTTGCAGCGTCGATCGGGATGGTGCAACACGACATCAAGCGGGTGCTGGCCTACTCCACCGTCTCGCAGCTTGGATACATGTTTCTGGCGTGCGGAGTGGGAGCCTATACGGCCGGCATCTTCCACCTGCTGACGCATGCGTTCTTCAAGGCGCTGCTGTTCCTCGCGGCGGGATCTGTTATCCACGCGCTGGGCGGCGAGCAGGACATGCGAAAGATGGGCGGACTGAGGACGCGTATCCCAGTCACCTTCTGGACGATGAGCGCGGGCGTATTGGCGATTGCTGGGATTCCGCCGCTTGCAGGGTTCTTCTCCAAGGACGAGATCCTCTACCAGACCTTCGTTTCACCGAATCCGATTGGAAAGCTGCTGTGGCTCGTCGGCCTGGTCACGGCGGGCATGACGTCGTTCTACATGTTCCGGCTGTGGTTCAAGACTTTTTTCGGAGCGCCGCGATTTGAACAGAGCAGCGCGGAGCACCATGGCGCAGCCGTCCATGCGCGCTCGACGACGACCCTGACGATGGTGGCCGAGGAGGATGAAGAGCCAGCCCATGCGCATGGCGTGCATGAGTCGCCGTGGATCATGCTCCTCCCGCTGGTGATTCTGGCAGCGCTTTCGGTGGTTGGCGGATGGGTTGGAGTGCCGGCTGCACTGGGCGGCCACAACGAGATCGAGCACTTTCTGGCGCCGGTGTTTGCGAGTGGGACCATTGCGGAGGCACCTGTGTCTGGGGGTGGGCATGGCCTTGAGCTTGCGCTGGCTGCCATCTCCGTGCTGGTTGCGGTGGCCGGATTTTACCTGGCGTACCTCTTTTACTTCAAGAAGCCAGGTATGGCTGCTGCACTTGCCCGGCGCAACCAACTCGCCTACACCACACTGGAAAATAAATATTGGGTCGACGAGTTTTACCGCAATTTCCTTGTGATTCCATTGCTGATGTTTACTCGTGGAATTCTGGAATTGCTCTTTGAGCGCGGCGTGGTGAACGGCTCAGGACGGGCGATCGGCTTTGGGACTCGGGGCTTTGCATGGATGACGCGGAGTCAGATTTCGGGCAATATTCGCTCGTACGCCGGGTGGCTTGCCATGGGCGCGGCTGCCGTAATCGCCGTCATGATCTTTGGCCGGACGCTGTGGGTGCACTTATGAGGACGCGATGAACATCGACCATCTTATTCTGACGCTCATCGTGTTCGTCCCGCTGGCAGGCGCGCTGCTGCTGGCGCTGCTGCCGGACCGCGGCAGCAACATGCAATGGGGAGCGCTGGCGGTAACTCTGCTTACGTTTGGGCTGACGCTGCATCTTCCGTTCCACTACTCGTATGCTGCACCGAGCGGCGCATTCCAGTTTGAGCGGAATCTGCCCTGGATCCCCTGGCCGGTTATCCACTACCACGTTGGCATCGATGGCCTGTCCATGTGGTTGATGGTATTGACGGGCCTGCTGGCACCGCTCGGAGTGCTGATCTCTTGGCGCACAATCGGCAGCCGCAAGAAGCTGTTTTACGTGCTGTTCCTGCTGCAGCAGGTGGCGATGATGGGCATCTTCATCTCGCTGGACATGTTCCTCTACTATGCGTTCTGGGAGATGTCGCTGGTGCCGATGACGCTGCTGATCGCCACGTTTGGCCGCTCCGAGAAGCGCCGCCAGGCGGCGATCAAGTACTTCCTGTACGCGTTCATTCCGTCTGCGCTACTGCTAGTGGGGATGCTGTGGGTCTATGCGCAGGCCGGAACATTTGACCTGCCGAGGCTGTCTGCTCTTGCAGCGCAACACGCGCTCTCCGCCAATAGGTCCGCGTTGTGGCTCGCCTCGCTCGCGTTTCTGCTGGCCTTTGCGGTGAAGGTGCCAGTGTTCCCATTGCACGGGTGGCTGAGCGACGCGATCTTTGAAGCGCCTACCGCGGCGGTGATGGTACTGGCAGGCAAGACCGGCCTTTATTCGATTCTGCGATTCTCGTTCGGCATCTTTCCGGCAGAGTCGCATCGGATCGCTCCGCTGCTGATCGCGCTGGCCTCCATCGGGATTGTGTACGGCGCGCTGCTGGCGCTGGTGCAAAACAATCTGAGGCGCCTGGCGGCTTATTCCACGCTTGGACATCTGAGTTTTATCATCCTGGGCATCTTCACATTCACCATTGCCGGGCTCGGCGGCGGCATCTACCACATCCTGAACGAGTCGCTGGCGGGGGCCTGCTTGTTCATGCTGCTTGGTCTCCTGTACGAGCGGTACGGCACGGACGATATGCGGCAGTTGGGCGGACTGGCTGCCAGGCTGCCCTGGGTTGCGACCATGTTTGTCGTCACGGCGCTCGCCGCCATCGGCCTGCCTATGCTGAGCGGATTCGTTGGGGAGTTTTTGATCCTCTCCGGCTCGATGCAATCGACGTTCGCGCATCATCATATGTGGACGGCGTTTGCGGCGCTCGGCGTCATCTTCAGCGCAGCCTACATGCTCACCATGATTCAGCGTGTCTTCTATGGTGACCTTGGGCCCAAGCCGCGATCCACTGCTGGTTGGGATCTGGACGCGCGGGAACATCTGGCGTTGTGGCCCATGGTCGCGCTGTTCCTGGCAATGGGCGTGGTGTCGCCCTTCTGGTTCAAGGCCATCGACCCAACTGCCGTGGCCATCGCGAGTCGTGCAGGATGCGCCCCGCCTGCCGCAGGAGCCGGGATGCCGCATGCGGCTCCCAGCTACGATGGCGCATCCATTGCGGCCGATCCGGCCAAGTCAGCAGTCGCGTTACCCGCGATTCCGGGAGGCGCGCACGAATGACACTGCCCACAAACATCATCGCTCTTCTGCCGGAATATGTTGCGACGATAACCGCGGTTCTCATCATGCTGATCGAGGCTGTGCTGAAGCCTGGGACCAGCCGCAAGCCGCTGGGGTGGCTCGCCATCCTGGGCGCCACGGCGACTGGATGCATCAGCTATTATCAGCTCCGGCTGGGGGTGCTGACCGCGTATAGCGGGACGATCCAGGTCGACCCCTTCAGCATTTATTTTCACCTGCTGATTGCTGCGGTGGTTGTGGCTACGCTGCTGGGCTCGCTGGATTATTTTGAGGGCAACGCAGGGCATGCCGGCGAGTACTATGCGCTGGTGCTGTTCGGGGCTGTGGGCATGATGTTGATGACCTGCTCCGTCGAGCTGCTGATGGTGTTTATCGGGCTGGAGATATCCTCCATCTCGACCTACATCATGGCCGGCTTCCGCAAAGGACAGGCGACCGGGTCCGAGGCATCCATCAAGTACTTCCTGCTCGGTTCCTTTGCGACAGCCTTCTTTTTATATGGCATCGCCCTGGCGTTCGGTGCGACCGGCAGTACCAGTATCGCCGCCATCGCTGCCGGGCTGGGTTCCACGGACACGCCGCGGATGGCATTCCTGGCACTGGCGTTGATGTTGATCGGACTCGGCTTCAAAGTATCGGCTGCGCCGTTCCACGTGTGGACGCCGGATGTCTATCAGGGCGCGCCGGCTCCGGTGGTCGGCCTGATGTCCACAGCGCCCAAGGCCGCGGCGTTCGCCGTTCTGCTGCGCATTACCTTCTCCGGGTTCCCAGGGATGCAGCATCGCTGGGCCATCCTGATGTGGGTGCTGGCCGCGCTTTCCATGACCATCGGGAATCTGGGCGCATTGAAGCAGACCGATGTGAAGCGTATGTTGGCCTACTCCAGCATCGCCCACGCAGGGTATCTGCTGGTGGCATTCACGGCGTTTCCTCGCGCCGGCGTTGCTGCTGCGTGCTTCTATACCGCGTCGTATGCTGCCATGAACGTTGGCGCCTTTGCCGTGGTCACCCAGGTGGGCGGATACAACGAGGCACTGCGGACGATCGAGGACTATCGCGGTCTCGCCGTCCGGCGTCCTGTGCTGGCTGCGTTGCTGGGCTTCTTCCTGCTGTCGCTGATCGGGATTCCGTTTACGGGCGGCTTCTTCGGCAAGTTCTATGTATTCTCCAGCGCGCTCCAGGCAGGGCACGTGTGGCTCGCCGTGGTGGGACTGATCAACAGCGGAGTTGGCTGCTTCTATTACCTCAAGCTCCTGGGATCTGTGTATGCAGCGCCTGAGGAGACAGCCGGCGCGGGCGCGATGGACGAACCCGCCATCGCGCGGCGGATCAGCGTCCCTGCGGGGCTCGCCCTTACTCTGACGGCTGCGGCTACCCTGGTGCTGGGGATACTCCCGGGCCGCATCCTTCACCTGGCGGACTTTGCCAGTTGGACGCTCGGCAACGACCGCGCGAAGAGTATAGCCGCAGAATCGCAGCCAGCACCCCAGAATGAGTCCCAGGCTCAACCAGTCTCCGCCGCGATCAAGCCTTAGGTTTTCTGAAGCTATAGTTTCCAGCTGTGGCCTTTACAGACGCCGGCGACTTGGCTACTCTAAAGGCACACGGGAAAGGAGGATGGTCCAGCCTATGAAAATTGACAGTAAGAGTTGCACAACGGTACGTGAGGTGACTGAGGCTTAGAGCGTCCTGCTCTAGTCCTGGCGTTTCTACTGAAGTTCCACGCCGAGGCCCGTCCAAGAGAGGACGCCTCAGGTCAATCTCAACAGCTCACCGCCGCAAAGCCCGCGCACTCCTGCGCGGGCTTTGTGTTTTTGTTTCCTGCTCGAACCTTGAACCTCGAACCTAGTAAACTGTCCTTCATGCAACCTCTCGTCATCGCCGGCCGCGCCTTTCAGTCTCGCCTCATCGTTGGAACAGGGAAGTACAAGGATGGTCCCCAGACCCAGGCCGCCATTGAGGCCTCCGGCGCGGAGATGGTCACAGTCGCCGTCCGCCGCGTGAATCTGGACCGCTCGCGCGAGTCGCTGTTGGATTTTCTCGATCCCCAGCGTTACTTCCTGCTGCCCAACACCGCCGGCTGCTACACCGCGGACGAGGCGATCCGCACCGCACGGCTGGGAAGGGAAGTGGGCATCTCCGACTGGGTCAAGATTGAGGTCATCGGCGACAAGGCGACCCTCTATCCCGACATCCAGGCCACGCTGGAAGCCACTCGCGTTCTGGTCAAGGAGGGCTTC
>Ga0181516_10003649_pt1 | contig 10185 bp, 4 predicted proteins | sample PEATcosm2014_Bin_25_FD_121104 | JGI IMG/M metagenome (GOLD analysis project Ga0181516, IMG submission 121104) | Peatland microbial communities from MTU Mesocosm Facility, Houghton, MI, USA - PEATcosm2014_Bin01_10_metaG | ecosystem: Environmental > Terrestrial > Soil > Wetlands > Peat | place...
GTCGGCGGCGTATCCACACCGGCCGGCGTCACGATTCTAGTCGAGAACCCATGAGAAAACTATCACTCGCTTTCCTCGTTTCCCTGCCCCTGGCGGGCCAGACCTACACGGTTTCCACCGTCGCGGGAGGCGGCATCCCGGTCAACATTCCGGCCACGTCGGCCGATCTCCCAGCCAGCCCTTCGGTGGCCGTCGATGCCAAGGGCAACGTCTATTTCTCGGGCTTCTACACCGTGCTCCGAATGGACGCGGCCACCCGAATCCTGACCCTCGTGGCCGGCAACGCCACCCCAGGCTTCAGCGGCGATAACGGCCCGGCCGCGAGCGCCCAGTTGACCCAACCCAATGCCGTTGCGGTGGACTCCGCTGGCAACGTCTACATCGCCGACGGCAACCGCATCCGCAAAGTATCGAACGGGATCATCACCACCATCGCGGGGAACGGAACCGCCGGGGCTACCGGCGATGGCGGTCCGGCCGTCAGTGCCGAGGTCGCGCCGCTAGGCCTTGCGTTCGATTTGAGCGGCAGCCTGTATTTCACCAACTCCGTCCCTAACATGGCCGGTGCCTTCCCGGGCTTCGCGCACCTGAGCACGGTCCGCAAAATCTCTCAGGGAGTGGTCACCACGGTTGCCGGAAATGGAACCTGCTGCGGCATCACTGGCGACGGCGTCCCGGCTACCAGCACGCCGTTGTACGAACTCACCGCCATCGCCGTCGATAGCAGCGGCAATTTGTATGTTCCCTCTACGACTAATACCAACATAGGAAACATAGGCGCTATCTATAAGATCTCGGGCGGCGCGATCGACATCATCGCGGGAGGGCCGGACTCGCTGCTGTCTACAGAAGACGGCTTCTACCCCAATCCTCCGTATTCAGAGATTGCCGGCATCGCGGTGGATTCAGCCGGCAATATCTATATCGCCGACTATCTCGACTACCGCGTCCGCGAAATCTCCGGCGGGGCGGTCGCCACCATCGCGGGCAACGGAACTTTCGGGTACAGCGGCGACGGCGGCCCGGCCACCAGCGCTCAAGTGACTTACCCGGACGGAATCGCGGTGGATTCAGCCGGCAACCTTTATGTCTCCGAGATTGACGGCCGCATTCGCGAGATCTCCAAGGGCATCATCACCACCGCGGCCGGAAACGGAACCTTCGGCTTCGGCGGCGACAACGGTCCCGCCACCAGCGCGCAATTGTATCTGCCGCAAGGCATCGCCGTGGATTCCGCCGGCAATCTCTATATTGCCGACGAGTACAATAACCGCGTCCGCGAAGTATCGAATGGAATCATGACCACGCTGGCTGGCAGCGCGACGCAAGGCTACGCCGGCGACGGCGGACCGGCCACCGCCGCCGGCTTGTTCATGCCGCAAGGCGTCACGGTGGATTCCGCCGGCAATGTCTATATCGCCGACACCGACGACGGCCGCGTGCGCGAAGTTTCGAATGGAGCGATTACGACCGCGGCGGGCAATCTGGGCCATCCCACGCAAGTAACCGCAGACGGCGCCGGCAACGTCTACATCAGCGACGCCAATGGTGTCCGCAAGCTCTCTGGCGGAATCGTCTCAAGCGTGGCCGGCAATGGAACGATTGGTTTCAGCGGCGACGGCGGTCCGGCCACCAGTGCCCAATTGTTTGCGGCCTACGGCATTGCCGTAGACTCGGCCGGCAGCGTCTACATCGCCGACGCGGGTAACAATCGCATCCGCAAAGTCTCCAATGGCATCATCACCACCGTAGCCGGCAACGGCACGGCGGGCTATAGCGGCGACAACGGCCCCGCCACCAGCGGCGCGCTGAACGGCCCGCAAAGCATCGCCGTGGACACCGCCGGCAACCTCTATATTGCCGACACCAATAACTACTCGATCCGCAAAGTCTCGAACGGCGTCATCGCTACCATTGCGGGCACCGGAACCGCCGGCTTCAGCGGCGCCCAAATCGAGCCAACCGATATCGCGGTGGACTCAGGCGGCAACGTGTACTTCTCCGAACAGTACGCCTACCGCGTCCGCGTGCTCAAGCCCTGCTTTGGCCAGTGTCCGCCACAGGCCGCGCCGGCGATCGCAGCGGTGGTCAACGGCGCCAGTTTCCAACCGGGCATCGCAGCCGGCTCCTGGGTGACGATTCAGGGCGCCAACCTGGCTAATACCATCGACCAGGTGGCGACCGGCAGCCTGCCCACCGCGCTCGATGGCGTGAGTGTCTCGATCGACGGCAAGCCGGCCTTTGTGGATTACGTCAGCCCCACACAAATCAACGTGCAGGCGCCATCGGACAGTGCGATCGGCCCCGTGAGCGTTGTCGTTACCAATAACGGCGCCGCCAGTGCTCCCGCGCCGGCGCAACTCGAAGCCGCGGCCCCGGCATTCTTCCTGTACTCCGGGACGAACTACGCCATCGCCTCGCGCCTGCCCGATTACGCGGAGGTGGGCGACCCGTCGGCCCCGGCTAAGCCCGGCGACACCGTCGTGCTGTGGGGCACGGGCTTCGGTGCGACCAGTCCGGCCGTCCCCGCCGGTACAACGGTGAGCGGCGTCCCGGTGGTGGTGCCCACCCCCACAGTTACCGTCGGCGGCGTGCCCGTGACGGTGGTGAGCGCGTTGCTGACCTCTGGCTGCGCGGGGCTGTATCAGGTGACGATCGAGCTTCCCGCCAATGTGCCGGCGGGCGCCGTGGCCGTGGAAGCCTCGGCCGGAGGCTCGCCGTCACCGGCCGGAGTGCTGCTGTTCGTCGCGGGGCAGTGAACTGCCGCCCATTTCCGCGCCGCTCTGGTCGAGAAGCCGGGGTGTACACTGAACCAGACCTGAAAATCCACAATAGAGATTCCGGTCCGCAAGAAAGCTGGTAGCCTTAAGCCATGAGACTGCGAACTTTGCTTTGCGCCATTGTCGCGTGCCCTCTCGCCCTCGTCGTGGGGCAGGGCCAAACCAGGCCGGTCCCAAGCACCTCTGCTTCGGAAATCCCGCACTTGCGGAAGCAGGGCACGGCCACCCAACTGATTGTCGATGGCAAGCCTTTCCTGATGCTCGCCGGAGAATTGCGCAACTCCAATTCCTCCACCGTCGAATACCCGAAGGCGATCTGGCCCAGGATGGTGGCGATGCACGTCAATACCGTCCTCAGCGCAGTCCATTGGGAGTTGATCGAGCCCCAGGAGGGTAAATTCGATTTCTCCCTCGTGGACAGCCAGATCCGGGACGCGCAAGCGTACCATCTGCGGCTGATTTTCCTGTGGTTCGGAAGCTGGAAAAACGGGGTATCCAGCTATATTCCGGCCTGGGTGAAAACCAACCAGAGCCGGTTTCCACGCGTTCCCGACAGGGAGGGCAAAGGCACCGAGATCCTCACCACCTTGAGCGCGGCGAACCGCGATGCCGATGCGCACGCTTTCGCCGCCCTGATGCGGCATATCAAGGAAGTGGACCCCACACGCAGGGTGATCATGATGCAGGTGGAGAACGAAGTCGGCCTGGGTGGCGACTCGCGGGACAGGAGCGAGGCGGCCAATAAGGCTTTCACCAGCGCCGTGCCCAAAGAGTTGCTGGACTATATAGCCGCCAACAAAGACAAGCTGCATCCGATGCTCCGCAAGGCGTGGGAAGCGGCCGGGTCAAAGACCGCCGGGACGTGGGAAGAAGTCTTCGGCAAGAGCACTTATTCGGACGATGTCTTCATGGCCTGGAACTATGCCAAATATGTTGGCGCGGTGGCCGCGGCGGGCAAGGCCGAATATCCGCTGCCCATGTTCGTGAACAACGCGTGCTCCATGCCCAGTCCGGAACGGCCGGCGCCGCGCGGCGGCGGGCGCCCTCAGCCCGAGGTGGGGAACGTCTGGAAGGTTGGGGCGCCGGCCATCGACATCCGCGGGCCAGACCTGTACAGTCCGAATCTCCCCGTCTGGGTGAACTGGTACCAGGAAGCCTTCGCCGGGGACAACCCGCTGTTCATCCCCGAGACGGATGGCAACACGGGCACCTACCACTCCTTCTATGTTTTTGGGCAGCATGACGGCATGGGATTTTCGCCATTCGCCATCGACGAGTACAGCCTCGCGCGCCCCGGCATGAAGCCTATTGAGCCGGCGGAACTGGGGCTGGCGCGGAGCTACGCCACACTGACGCAACTGGCCCCCGTGATTCTGGAAAACCAGGGCAAGGGCAAGATGGCCGGGATCGTAGTGGGCGCGGGCGAGCCGGCGCAGAAGATCACGCTGGGCAACTACGTCCTGGAAGCGAGCTATCCGCGGAGCTTCCGAGGGGCGGCGCCGGGCGCCGCGACCGCGCCGGTGTTTGCGACGGTGTCGCTCGAAGCAACCACGCTGCCGGAGCGGACCGGCGCGCTCTTCCTCTCGCTGGGTCCGGACGAGTACCTGGTGGCCGGCAGCGGACCGCTGGAAGTCAGATTTGCCGCTGCTCCGAACACGCCGGGGGATCCGATCGCCGGCATCCTTTCCATCGAGGAAGGCACCTATCTCCATGGCCGCTGGGAACCGGGACGCCGCCTGAACGGAGACGAGAACGGCGGTGGCAAAGACCTGCGGCTTGGCGGCGATGCCAGCCGTAACGGGCTGATCCAGCGAATCAAGCTCTATCGCTACCGCTGATGCGGAGCACGGGAGCGGGCCGGGCGGGACCGCCGGCCCGCACCCGAAGACTCGGCGTTTCAGATCTTCTCCCATTCCCACAGCCCGAATCCCAGCATACGATCGAGCGGCATTCCCGCGTGCTTCAGGTGATCTTCCCCGGCCCCTCCGCCGTCTCGATCATACCGGCGCAGGCATCGGCCGATGCCTGCGGCGCGTCTTTCTTTTATGCAGGGATTGCAACGCCGCCGGCGTCCGAACCTCCAGCCACATGATACGCCAAGCCCGCGCGCTCGCAGTGTCGCAGACCAGTTCGCGCATCTGCACACCGTGCATCTGCCGGCGGCGCGACTGCTGCGCCGATGAGGGAAAGTGTGGTACAAGAATACCGTCTATGTCTATTCGTGTTCGCACTTTTCTGCTGTTCCTGGCGCCGATCGTGGGGATTGCGGCCGCAGATCTTTCCCCGGCGTGCCGGCAAGCCGCGTCGGCGCTGAATTCGGACTTCCTGAACGCCAAGGAAGAGTCGTCGATCACCTTGAGAATCCCGGGCGATGACGCCGCGGAGAAAACCGCCATTGTCCTGGGCCCCTCGACACCCGGTCCTCTGGCCGCTCTCGGCCAGTACCTGGAAGGGACCAATACCAGTCTTCCCGATATTCTGAAACGCGCGTCGCGCAACACGGCGGCATTGAACACGCTTCTGAACGACAGACGCGATGACACTGCCACACAGACTGCGTATACAGATTGTTCCACCGAGTTAGGCCTGGCGAAGTTCTTCGACCTTGTCGCGCGAAATTCCGGCGCGCCCGATTGGGCCGGCGTCGCAACCAATGTTCATTCGCTCTTCACCACTAATCGGGGATCTCTTACCAGCTTCTTATACCATTGGGACAGGAAAGAACCTCTGCCAGCGGTATTCTTCCTTTTCAATGCAGTGCAGCAGGATCCCCGCTCCATCAATAACTTCAGGGCGGCATACAACGCGGATGGACCCAGGCTGGCGCAAATCATCCGCGCAGAGGTGGGAGTAATTTGCAAATGGGACGACATCGTGTCGGTTTCCCAATTCGAGAAGGAGCACAACGCCGGGAAGTTTCAGGGCTTCTTAAGCCGGCTCGATCAGCAAAAGACTCCGGAAGCGTACGATTGGCTGTTCAAGCAGTTGCTTGGCAAGGACCAGGCGTCCAAAGACAACTTTGGGGCGTGCCGAAAGGCCGATGCCCCGAGAGTCGATTGCATTGCCCACAAAGCCTTCAACCACGAGCAGGACTTCGACAAATGCGCCAACTCCCGCTAGGGGGCAATTGGACACTCCCCGAGACTCATTGGTAGCGGTAGAGCGTCACTCGCTGAATGCGCTCCGCGCTGGGGCGTAATTGGGGGATGGGCAGCGCGCCCTTCGGGGGCCACAGCAGCGCCACCGCATCCCCCTGCGCGGCTTCGTCGCCGGCCAGCCAGCGCCCCGGAACCCAGCGGCCATTCACGAAGTTGCCTTCCTCCACGGTCGCGAGGCCGGCAAACGGGGGCCCCGGTGTGTTAGGAGAAAAAGCGATGCTCACGCCGAAGCCGGCCACGATGTATTCGTCGGGCCCCGTCGCGATGAAAAGCGCCCCGGCTTGCGTCGGGATCTCCGCTGTCGCCCCACGCGTACCTACCGGGCTGCCCAGGAACGCAACCTGCAGCGTATAATTCCCCAACGCGATCTGCTTCGGCGGATCCTTCGGTTGCAACAGGACGGCGGACATGGTGCCTTTGCCCTGGTGTTCCAGAATCAGAGGCGTCAACTGCGTGAGTATGTCGTAGCCGATTTGGAAATCGGCGTCGGGCACCCGGTTTGGCCAGAAAGACCCATCCACACCGAAAGGGGAAAAGCCGATAGCGTCATGGCGTCCGAAGGCGTAGAGTGCTCTCGCCGCGCCTTCGAGGCCGGTGGACGTCTCGGGTACGAAGAGCGGGTTCCCGGATTGCGTGTACCGGTCGGTCGACGTCTGAAAGTCGAAACCGTAGGTGTCGGGCCCAAACAGATCGATCCGCGGCGCGCCGGCACGCCAAACGTCCATCGCGTCGGGCATAGGGCCGCCGCTCTGGCTGCCTCTGGGCGCCCTCCCAAATCCGGACTGCGGGCAGTTCGTGAACATCGGTATCGGGTACTCGGCTTTGCCCGCGTCCACCACCCGGCCCACGTAGCGCGAAAAGTGCCAGGCCATGAAAATCTCATCCGCCGGCCTGCCCTTGCCGAACACCTCTTCCCAGGTTCCGGACGTCTTGAAACCGCCCGCCTCCCACACCTTGCGCAGCTCCGGGATCAGGCTGTCCTTGTGCTGCTCCAGGTCGTCCATCAGTTCTTTCGGCGCCGGTCCGTCGAAAGCCTTATTGGCCGCGGGCGACCGGTCCCGCGTGTCCCCCTGCATGCCGACCTCGTTCTCCACCTGGATTGCGATGACCGTGTGCTCGCGGCCGTCCACTTCCTTGACATGCCGCATCAGGGCTGCAAAGGCGCGCGCATCGGCGTCCCGGCTGGCATCGCCGAAGGGGCTGAGCAGTTCGATGCTCCGGCTCCCTGTGACCTGGACGCGCGGCTGCCCGAATCCGAATACGGGCCAGGTGCCCCCTACTATCTGGGCCCGCGGGAAACGCTGGAAGTCCCTCTTCACCCAGTCAGGCGGGTAGCCGGACAGGCCGTTCTTCCAACTGGCGAACCACAGAAGCACGAGCCGCAGGTTTTGGCTCCTGGCTTCCCGGATCAGGCCGTCCGGTATGCTGAAGTCGAACTTCCCTTCCTGTGGTTCGATCTGGGACCAGTAAACGCCCGCCAGTACCGTATTGAGTTTTGCCGCCGCCAGCATCGGCCAGATCGGCTTGGTGTACTCGACGTTCGAGGGGCTGCTGTTGCTCAGTTCCCCCGCCAGCGCCAGGAACGGCCTTCCGTCCACGATCAGTTGGGTGGCCGTCCCCTGCTTCCTCAGGTGAGGGATATCGGAAGCGGCAGTTTGTCCCTGACTCGCAGCGAATGCCAAAGAGAAGGCGAATGCCGCGCAAAACAGGATTCGTAGTTTCATGATTGCCTCCAGCGCATGACTCCATTTTGGACTCCTACGTCCTGTTCAGTGTACACCTAACTCGCCAAATAGCCTGCACGCCGGGAGACTTTCGCGCGTCCTCAACCATGACCGAATTTTCGTGGTGGAGCACAGCGCTAGTATGAGGTCCCGGAACCGCGTCCTGATTCTTGCCGGCATCGCCTGGAGCGCTGCCACCGCGCTCATCGCCGCGGAACATCACGGCATCGTCACTTTTCATGGATTGCCGGTTCCTGGCGCGGTGGTTACGGCATCCCAGGGCGACAGCAAATTCACCACATCCACCGGCGAGGACGGCACCTATTCGTTCCGCGATCTTCCCGATGGCAACTGGACCGTCGAGGTACAAATGGCCGGGTTCACCAAGGCCTCGCGTGAAATTGGCGTCAGCCCCGGCGCGCCGCCGCCTACCTGGGACCTCAAACTGGCGCCGCCTCAGACCGTTCCGGCCCCTGCGGCCGCTGCGTCGCCACCCGGACCGCCGGGAGCAGGTCGCGGCCCAAGCGGCGCGGGCGGCGCGGTTCCGGCTGGCGGTCGCGGTGCTCCGCAAATGACTCCGGAGCAGGCCCGCGCCCGCGCGGCGGCTCAGCGGACAGCGCAGGACCAGGCTCAGTCGCGCGCCGCCGCCGTAGCCGCCATCGGCGGTGGTGGGGGCGGCGACACCCTGGTGCTGGCTGGTTCCGTGGGAGGCGGTGGAGGGGGCATCTCCGCAGGCAACGCCATCGCCGGCTCCCAGTACAATGGCAACGCCTCCTTTTCCCTGGACAATTCGGCGCTGGACGCCAGGGCTTACTCGCTCAACGGGATCGAGACGCCCAAACCTTCATTCGCCAAAGGACGCATCGGTGTCGCGTTCGGCGGGCCGCTGAAGATTCCCCACCTGCTCAGCGGCAAGGGCGGCACATTCACCTTCAACTACAACATGGGGCGCACGCGCAGCGCCGCCACTTCCGACGCCACTGTCCCAACGGCGCTTGAGCGCATCGGAGATTTTTCCCAGTCGGTAGTCGAGGGCCCCGTGACGGTTGACGACCCCACCAGCGGGAATCCTTTCCCGGGCAACAAGATTCCCGCCGCGCGGCTGAGCGGCGCAGCCCTGGCCCTGGCCAACTATTACCCGCAGCCCAACGCGTCCGGCTCCCGGCTGAACTACCAGACGTCGCTGCTCAGCGTGAGCAACCAGGACAACCTCAATGCCCGCCTGAACCAGACCCTCGGCAAGAAGGACCGCCTGTCGGGCGGCGTAGGCTGGCAACGCTCCAACGCCCAAAACCCCAACATCTTCAGTTTTGTCGACCAGACCGCCAGCTACGGCGTCAACAGCAACGTCGCGTGGTCCCACACCTTCAGCAAGCGGCTCATCCAGAACCTCAGCTACAATTTCAGCCGGTCGCGCACCCAGGTGTTGCCTTATTTCGCAACCCTCAATCGAAACATCGCCCAGCAGCTTGGCATTCAGGGCACGTCTTCCCTGCCGCAAGACTGGGGTCCGCCCAATCTCAGCTTCACCAACTTCACCGGCCTCACCGACGGCGTCGCCTCGCTTTCGCGCAACCAGAACACGGGCGTCAATTACGGCCTCAGCTTCATCCGCGCGAAACACCAATGGAGCCTCGGGACCGGCTACTCGCGGCAGCAGCTCAATCCCCGGACCGATCCGAACGGGCGCGGCTCTTTCACGTTCACCGGGCAATCGCCGGGCGCTCAGTTCCCCAGCGGTTACGATTTCGCCGATTTCCTGCTGGACCAGCCGGCGGTCGCCTCCGTCCGCTTCGGCAACGCCGACAAGTACCTGCGCAATTCGCGGTTGAGCTTCTACGTGCAGGACAACTGGACCATCAGCAAGGCCCTGACCGCCAACGCCGGCCTGCGCTGGGACTATACGGCGCCCTTCACCGAGGTCTACAACCGCCTGGCCAACCTGGATGTCAGCCGCGGTTTTACCAATGCCGCGGTAGTAGTAGCGGGACAGGCGGGGCCCTATTCCGGCAGCCTGCCCGCTTCGCTGATCCGGAAGGAGTACGACGGCTTTTCGCCCAACTTCGGGCTGGGGTGGCGGCCTTTCCCGAAGAACACCAAGTCGCCCACCACGGTTCGCGTGGGCTTCAACCGGAGCCGCACCCTGGACGGTTACACGGCCATCGCCAACAACCTGTCCGGGCAGCCTCCTTTTGCCAAAGTACTGAGCATCGCCAGCTCCGCGTCCAACCCGCTGGCCATGGAGAACGCTTTTCTCAACACGCCGGCTACCGCCAATACTTACGCCGTCGACCCGAATTACCGCATGATCGCGTTGAATTCGGTGCAGCTCATGGTGCAACAATCTTTCAAAGGCTATTACGGAATGGCCGGGTTCTATTATATCGACGCTTCTCACCTGGATCAGACCTCTTTGCCGAATTCCCTGGCGCCCGGCTTGCCGGTGCCCGTGAACGGTCCGCCGGTGGGCTATATCTACGAGCAGTCGAACGGCAAGCTCCAGGGCTTGGAGCAGTTCTTTCA
>Ga0181516_10003651_pt1 | contig 10180 bp, 7 predicted proteins | sample PEATcosm2014_Bin_25_FD_121104 | JGI IMG/M metagenome (GOLD analysis project Ga0181516, IMG submission 121104) | Peatland microbial communities from MTU Mesocosm Facility, Houghton, MI, USA - PEATcosm2014_Bin01_10_metaG | ecosystem: Environmental > Terrestrial > Soil > Wetlands > Peat | place...
CCAGCTCATCCAGCTCCGCACGCAGATCGCGAAGAACGCGGGCTTTGCGAATTACCGCGATTTCGCCTTCCGCCAGAAATGCCGGTTTGATTACACGCCGGAAAACTGCTTTCAATTTCACGACGCCGTGGAAAAGGAAATCATGCCCGCCGTCCGCGAAATCCAGCACGACCGCCAGCGCCAGTTAAAACTGGAAAAGCTCCGCCCGTGGGACCTGGCCGTGGATCCGCAGAACCGCGCGCCATTAAAGCCGTTCGCCGAAGTTGGCGAAATGGTTGCGCGCACGCAGAAAATTTTCAACCAGCTCGACGCCGAGCTCGCGGCGGGTTTCCAACAGATGCAGGATCTGAAGCTGCTCGATCTCGATAACCGCAAAGGCAAGGCCCCGGGCGGGTATCAATCCACGCTGAACGAAGCACGCGTGCCGTTCATTTTCATGAACGCCATCGGACTGCAACGCGACGTGGAAACGCTTTTGCACGAGGCCGGCCATGCGTTCCACGCGCAGGCCACGCGCGACGAGGATTTGTATGCGTATCGCGGCGCGCCGATTGAATTCTGCGAAGTCGCCTCGATGGCGATGGAACTGCTCGGCAACGAGTTTCTCGAAGAGTTTTATCCGACCGCCGAGGCGAACCGCGCGCGCAAGACGCACCTCGAAGGCATCATCGGCTTCTTTCCGTGGATGGCGACGGTGGATGCGTTTCAGCACTGGATTTACACGCACGCCGGCCACTCGCGCGCTGAGCGCAAGGCGGCCTATCTGCAGCTCATGGACCGCTTCGGCGGCGACGTGGATTATTCCGGCTACGAGGAAGTCCGCGCATACTCTTGGCACCGGCAGCTCCACATTTTCCTGCATCCGTTTTACTATGTGGAATACGGCATCGCGCAGCTCGGCGCGCTGCAGGTGTGGGCGAATTCGCGGCGCGACCAGGTGAAGGCGCTGACCGATTACAAAAAATCCCTGGCGCTCGGCGGCTCGCGTCCGCTGCCGGAATTGTTCGCGGCTGCGGGCTGCAAATTTCAATTTGACGCCGCCACCATCCAGCCGCTGATTCAACTGGCGAGCACCGAGCTGAAGAAATTGTGAGTTTTAAGTTTTTAATTTTAAGTTGAAAGCCGGTGGGCTTTGTCCACCAACTAAAAACGGAACACTAAAAATTAAAAACTGTCTCAGCGCGCATCGCCGATCTGCTCCGCCAAATCTTCCACCGTCCAGTTCGCCCGCGCCGCCTGCAATTGATCCGCCGCCGCGCCGTGCTGCCAGACGGCATAGCGCAAGGTTTGGGCGACATCCGCCTGCAACGCCGGTTGCGCCAGCAGCCCGGCGATGAAACCGGACAACAAATCCCCGCTGCCGCCCTGGGCCAGATGCGGATTGCCGGAAGGATTCACAAAAATTTCACCGTCGCTGCGCCCGACCAACGTCTGATGGCCTTTCAAAACCACCCAGCAATCGCCGAAGCGCCTGGAGATTTCACGCAAGGCCGTCACGCGGCCCGCCTGGATTTTTTGAACGGGCCAGTTCAGCAGGCGCGCGGCCTCGCCGGGATGCGGCGTCAGCACGCGGATTAATTTTTTCCCCACCGGCCCGGCCACCAGAAAATCCAATGCGCTCGCATCCACGACGAGCGGACCGTCCTGATAACGCCACCAGTGCCGCACCTCGACCCGGAGTTTTTCCGGCACGTCGCGCGCTGCCAGCCCTGGACCGGTAAGCACCGCGCCGACGGCGGCGGAAAATTTTGCGTCCGGCTGCCATGCCTTCACCATCGCGGACTGCAATTGCGACGCGACGGCGAGATAAACATTTTCCTGCGTGGTCACCGTCACGACGCCGGGCTGCGCCCGCTGCGCGCCGCGCGTGGCGATCACCGCCGCGCCGTGAAAACCCAGGCTGCCCGCCACAATCGCCACATGTCCGAAAGAGCCTTTGTGATCCGCCACCGGGCGCGGCGGCGGAAAATTTTGAAAATCCGACGGCAGCGTCCAGTTCAATTCCACGGTGTGCGGGCAAGGAATCAAGCCTGCGTCGTCCGCCACCTCCAACCGGCCGACGAAAGCCCACGCTGACGCGGCAAGCATGCCGGTTTTCGGCGCGCCGATGGTGAGCGTGACGGCGGCTTCGATGGCCGCGCCAAAGGTTTCGCCGGTGTCCGCATTGAGGCCGGAGGGAATGTCCACGGCCAGCACGGGAATTTTCGCGGCGTTCACGGCGGCGATAATTTTCTGCCACGACTCGGCGAGCGGACGGTTGAGGCCGATGCCGAAAATGCCGTCAATGATCAGCGCCGGTTTTTCCGCCAGCGCCATTTCGAGCGGGAGCAGATCGGTGTCCGGCAACAGCAGTTCGAGGATTTTGACCTTCCGGTTTTCCAGAAATTCCTTGGCCGCGCGGGCGTCGTCGCCGTTGTGGCCTTTGCCGGCGAGGATGAGAATGAAATCATCGGCCCGCGTGAGCCGGCGGGCGCGGCGGGCGAGCTGTTTGCCCACGCGGCGGATGACCTCGGCCTCGGTCTGGCCGGTGGCCCAGGTGGCTTTTTCCCATTCGCGCATCCGCGCAACATTGACGACCGGAACTGGCATACAAGCCAGATCGTGGCAAAACTTTTCACCGGGCAAAAGCAGAATGTCGCGATCAGCGTCTTTATGTTTTTTTAATGTCCCGGCCAGGTTTCTTAATTAGCCATTTTGTCTGATCGCAGCGAATCATGTCGGCATGAATAAATGGCAATCGGCGGCTGAATTCGGTTGGTGGCAAGCGCAACCCCGCCCTGCCCGCTCATAAACCCAAACGAAACCTATGACTGATTTAATTTTCACCGCCGTCATCGCCCTGTTTTTTGTGGCGGGCGAAATCTACGCCCATTGGTGCCAAAAACTCTGAATCATTTTTATGGAAAACATTATTGTCGGCCTCATTTCCCTCGCGCTGTTCGCCTATCTGTTCATCGCGATGGTTTATCCTGAAAAATTTTAACAACTGCCAACCATGAATTCATCCGGCTGGTTACAACTCGCCCTTTACGTCGGCGCGCTCGCGCTCATCACCAAACCGATGGGGCTTTACCTCATGCGGGTGCTCGATGCGAACGGCAAAACCTGGCTCGACCCGGTGATTCGTCCGGTCGAACGCCTTTCCTATTGGGCCATGGGCGTGCGCCCGGAGCGGGAGCAAACTTGGCGGCAATACACCTGGGCAATGCTCTTGTTCAGCTTGGTGAGCTGCGTGTTCACCTATGCCATCCTGCGCCTGCAAAATCATCTGCCGCTGAATCCGCAGGGCTTTGGCGCGCTGTCGCCGGACTTGGCGTTCAACACCGCCGTCAGCTTCACGACCAACACCAACTGGCAGAGCTATGCCGGCGAATCCACCATGTCCTATCTTTCGCAGATGGTCGCGCTGGTGATCCACAACTTTGGTTCGGCGGCCACCGGCATCGCCATCGCCGCGGCGTTGGTGCGCGGCATCGCGCGGCATTCCACGCAATTGCTCGGCAACTTCTGGGTGGATCTGGTGCGCGTGACTTATTATTTGTTGGTGCCGATCTGTCTGGTTTTCGCGGTCGTGCTGGTGTCACAGGGCATGATTCAAAACTTCAAGCCTTACACCCAGGCGAAGCTCCTTGAACCTTACACGATCCAGGTTCAGCAGACTGATGCCAAAGGCCAGCCGGTGACGACGAACATGACGGTCACGGTGGATGGCAAATCAGTCATGACCAACGTGCCCGTCATGGTGAGTCAAACCGTGGACACACAGTCCATCGCGCAAGGCCCGATGGCGTCGCAGGTCGCCATCAAAATGCTCGGCACAAACGGCGGCGGAAACACCAACGCCAACGCCGCGCATCCGTTTGAAAACCCCACGCCACTCTCCAACTTTTTGCAGATGCTTTCCATCTTCGCGATTGGCAGTGGCCTCACCTATTACCTTGGCCGCATGACCAAAAACCAGGGACATGGCTGGTCCATCTGGGGCGCGATGATGACATTGTTTCTCGCCGGAACGCTGCTGTGCTGGTGGTCCGAAGCGCACGGAAATCCCATCCACCAGCAGCTCGGCGTCGTCGCGGCGGACGGCAACATGGAAGGCAAGGAAGTCCGCTTCGGCATTTTCAATTCCGCCTTGTTCGCCACCATCACCACCGATGCCTCCTGCGGCGCGGTCAATGCAATGCACGATTCGTTCACGCCGCTCGGCGGGTTCGTGCCGCTGTTCAACATCCAGCTCGGTGAAATCATCATCGGCGGCGTCGGGGCCGGGCTTTACGGAATGCTCGTGTTCGTCGTGCTCGCCGTCTTCATCGCCGGCCTGATGGTCGGGCGCACGCCGGAATACCTCGGCAAAAAAATCCAGTCCTTCGACGTGAAAATGGCGATGCTGTCGCTGCTGATTCTCTGCCTGACCATCCTCGGCTTTTCGGCCTGGGCCATGGTGAGCGCCTGGGGATTGGCGGGGCTCAACAACTCCGGCCCGCACGGCCTGAGCGAAATTCTCTACGCCTATTCCTCCTGCGTGGGCAACAACGGCAGCGCCTTCGCCGGCCTTTCCGCCAACACGCCGTGGTATAACACCACGCTCGGCATCGCCATGCTGTTCGGCCGTTTTCTCATGATCATTCCGATCATGGCGCTGGCCGGTTCGCTCGCGCAGAAAAAGCTCGTGCCGGCGAGTGCGGGCACGTTCCCCGTCTCCGGCGGCACGTTCATCATTTTGCTGCTCGGCACGGTGCTGCTGGTCGGCGCGCTGAATTTTCTCCCGGCGCTGACGCTCGGCCCGATTGTGGAGCACTTCCTGATGCTCCAGGGAAAACTGTTTTAATCACGCATCATCTTTCACGCACCTATGACTCATAAAGCCCCTTCATTGTTCGATTGGAAAATCGCCGGCCCGGCGGTGGGCGACGCTTTCAAGAAGCTCGACCCGCGCCTGATGGTCAAGAACCCCGTCATGTTCGTGACGATGGTGGGCGCGGCGCTGACCACCGTCGGCATTTTTACGGCGACGGCTGACCGCAGCTTCATCGCGCAGCTCGCGGTCTGGCTCTGGTTCACCGTTTTGTTCGCGAATTTTGCCGAAGCCGTCGCGGAAGGCCGCGGCAAGGCGCAGGCCCAGGCGTTGCGAGGCACGCGCGTGAATACCGTCGCCCGCCGCATCGGCAAAAACGGCAAAGTGGAAGAAGTCAGCGCCGACAGCCTGCGCAAAGGCGATGTCGTCCTCGTGCGCGCCGGCGAAATGATTCCGGCGGATGGCGACGTCATTGAAGGCGCGGCCACGGTGGATGAATCCGCCATCACCGGCGAATCCGCGCCCGTCATCCGCGAAAGCGGCGGCGACCGCAGCGCCGTCACCGGCGGCACGCGCGTGTTGTCCGACGAAATCAAAATCCGCATTTCGATCAATCCCGGCGAAGGTTTCCTCGACCGCATGATCGCGCTGGTCGAAGGTGCCGCGCGCCAGAAAACGCCGAACGAAATTGCGCTCACGATTTTGCTCGCCGCGCTGACGCTGATTTTTCTGCTCGTCTGCATCACGCTCAAACCGTTTGGCATTTATTCCGCCACGGTGTTTTCCGTGCCGGTGCTGATCGCGCTGCTCGTGTGTTTGATTCCCACGACCATCGGCGGATTATTGAGCGCCATCGGCATCGCGGGCATGGATCGTCTGTTGCAGCACAATGTCCTCGCGATGAGCGGCCGCTCCGTCGAGGCTTCCGGCGACGTGGATGTGCTGCTGCTCGACAAGACCGGCACGATCACGCTCGGCAACCGCCAGGCCACGGAGTTTATTCCCGCGCCGCTCATCACCATTGAGCGCCTCGCCGACGCCGCGCAACTCGCTTCGCTCGCCGATGAAACGCCGGAAGGCCGCAGCATCGCCGTGCTCGCCAAGGAAAAATTCGGTCTGCGCGGCCGCGAAGTCGCGGCGGCGCAGGCCGTTTTTGTGCCGTTCTCCGCGCAGACGCGCATGAGCGGCGTGGATTTTCCGGCGCTGGACGGCCAGCCCGTTCGCCGCATCCGCAAAGGCGCGTCCGAGGCCATGCGCGTTTTGGTTGACCGCGAAGGCGGCCTTTTCCCGCAAATGGTTTTGGACACCGTGGACAAGGTTTCGCGCTCCGGCGGCACGCCGCTCGTGGTCACCGACGGCAAGGAAGTGCTCGGGGTGATTCATCTCAAAGACATTGTCAAAGGCGGCATCAAGGAACGTTTTGCGCAGCTCCGAAAAATGGGCATCCGCACCGTGATGATCACCGGCGACAACAAGCTCACCGCCACCGCCATCGCGGCCGAAGCCGGCGTGGACGATTTTCTGGCCGAGGCCAAACCCGAGGACAAGCTCGCGCTCATCCGCAAGGAACAGGCTGGCGGCCGCATGGTGGCGATGATCGGCGACGGCACGAACGACGCGCCCGCGCTCGCGCAAGCCGATGTCGGTGTGGCGATGAACACCGGCACGCAGGCCGCGAAAGAAGCCGGCAACATGGTGGACCTCGATTCGAATCCGACGAAGCTCATCGAGATCATCGAAATTGGAAAACAACTCCTGATAACGCGCGGTTCGCTGACCACGTTCAGCATCGCGAACGACGTGGCGAAATACTTCGCCATCATTCCTGCGATGCTGATGGCCACGTTCCCCGCCATCGCGCCGCTCAACGTCATGCACCTGCACAGCCCGAACAGCGCGATCTTGAGCGCGATTATTTTCAACGCGCTCATCATCGTCGCGTTGATTCCGCTGGCGCTGCGCGGCGTGAAATTCCAGCCCATCGGCGCGCTCCAGATTTTACAGCGCAACCTGCTCATCTACGGCCTCGGCGGCATCATCATCCCGTTCATCGGCATCAAGGCGATTGACGTCATCATCACCGGGCTGCATCTCGTATAAAATGAAAACGAACTTTCACCACCAAGACACTAAGAACACCAAGGGAGAATTTTTCGCCATGGCGTTCGGCGCGCTGGAGCGGGCATTACCATTCAATTTCGGTTGCTCTTGGTGTCTTTCTGTCTTGGTGGTTAACCAAACTTGCTTATGAAAAACCTATTCTCTGAAACCCGCGCCGCCGTGATGGTCACGCTGGTGTTCGCCATCGTCTGCTGCGGCATTTATCCGCTCGCCGTGTTTGGCGTCTCGCAAATTCTGTTCCGCGAGCAGGCCAACGGCAGCCTGATCGTCGGCAAGGATGGCACAATCCATGGCTCGCGCCTGATTGGCCAGCAGTTCACCCTCGACAAGTATTTCATCTCCCGCCCGTCGGATGCCGGCGCCAACGGCATGGCTTACGACCCGACCAGTTCCGGCGGCAGCAACCTCGGCCCGACCTCCCAAAAGCTGCACGACGCCATCGCGCAAAACATTGCGGCCTATCGCGCCCAAAACAATCTCGCCACCAACGCCATCGTGCCGGCCGACGCCGTCACCGCGTCCGCCAGCGGCCTGGACCCGCACATCAGCCTGCGCAACGCCGAGCTGCAAACCCCGCGCGTCGCCAAGGCGCGCGGCTTGAGCGAGGACAAAGTGCGCGAACTCATCCGCGCGCACACCGACGCCGCCAGCCTCGGCATTCTCGGCGAACCGGGCGTGAATGTGCTGCAACTGAATCTCGCGCTGGACGAATTGGCGGCGAAATAAAACGGTGGCGTTTCGAACTGCGAATTTTGTGAGCCACGATTTTATGAACGAGCTGAAGGTGCTGCTCTATTTGGTGGTCGGCTTCGTCGGCATCCTGCTGCTCGCCAACTGGGCGTTGAAGCGGTTTGGCCCGCGCAAATAAACAAGAGCCGCCGCGCGGCCGGCCGGCAAATTTCGTCGCAATTCGCGACGCGGAGGCGGGGGTGTTTCATCGCCAGGCCGCCCGTGGCCTGGCGATGAAGACCGGCCCCCGCAATTCCTCCCTTTCGTCGCTTGCCAGCCGGCCGGCTTCTTTGGTAAAACCGTCCGGTATGGATTCAGAAGCCTTCATCCGTTGGGCGCTGGACAAAGCGCGAACCGTGGAAGAACGCTACACGACCGAGCTGCTGGTGGAGCAAGGCGTGAGCTGGTGGAATTCGCGGCGCCAGATTTACCAGCGCGAAGGTTACGAGGCGAGACGTGAACGCCAGCGGCAACTGGGTTGTGCCGGTGAATGAAGGCTCGCAACCTGCTGCCGTAGTTCGTGCCAATCTGCAAAATCCCCGTCTCACCTTCAAGACACCGCCCTTTCCAGCCTCGCGGAAGCCCAAAACTGTCGAATTTTGCCCTTTTGCCACGTCGCGGATGACCGGGACCGCCGCGCGGACGACCGGGCCAACGTCGCGGACGGACGGGATCAACTGGCGCGGGCGCGGAAACGGGTTGCCTGCCGCCGGGAGCCAACCACGCATGACCGGATCCTTTCGCGCAGGGTGGTTTTTCAAGCGCGGAGGGCGGAGGGCGGAATGCGGAGCACGCGGATCGAGCCGGAATCGCCTGGACCGGATTGCAACTGGCCGGAAGCCACTCGCGGATGACCGGGAAGGGATGCGGCATGGGCGATTTCAATTGCGGCATGCGGAACACGGAGTGCGGATGCTGCGATTTCAATTGCGGCATGCGGAACACGGAGTGCGGATGCTGCGATTTCAATTGCGAAATGGGGAGTGCGGAATGCGGAATGAGCGATTCCGTTTGCGGCGGGCTGGTTCAAAAACGCGGGCGGCGTGTCCGTCCGCACGGCATAAGCGGCATTGACTCGAAGCATTATGAAAAATTTCAAAAATGATGATTGACGGGCAGTGGCCGCCGGCGCTAAAACAGCAAGCGCGTGAAAAAATCATTACTTAACCGCACGGGTATGGCCGCGACAGTAGTGGCCTACATGACCAAATTCATCTCCATCTGGACCGGCAACAAAGCCGTTACGGACACCATGTCGAAGTTGACGAGTGCCTTGGGCACGGTTGGCGACAAGGCGCAACAACAGGAGGCACCCATCATCGGGGAGGAGGCGAAAAAGGCGCTGGTGCGCCATGATTACGAGGAGGAAATCATGCGGATTGCCGGGCAACTCTGCTCGCTGGCCGACAAGATTGGCGACACGAACCTGGGCGCGCAAACGGAGTTGACGCTGGCGCAGCTTGACAAGCAATCCGTGGATGTGCTGGAGGCCACCGGCGAGCGCGTTTCCGGCCTGGCCACGGCCAATCTTGCGGCGCTGGCGGACTACGGCATCACGCCGGCGGACGTGACGGCGCTGGACGCCTTGACAACACAGTTTCATGGCGTGAAAACCGCGCCACGCAAAGCCATCGCCACGCGCGCGGGTCAGACGAAGACGATGCCGCCGGCGGTCAAGAGCGTGACCAGCCTGCTGCGGAATCATCTGGACAAGCAGATGCTCATGTTCAAAAAGAGCAACCCGGAGTTTTACGCCGGCTACCTGAGCGCGCGGGTGGTGATTGACCGGCATGGCAAAGGTGCTTCCACGCCGACGCCCGCGCCGGCACCGACCCCGGCGAACACCCAACCGGCGAAATAATTCTGCAGCTTCTAACCGGAGCGGCTTTCCACCGAAAGCCGCTTTTCTTTTGTGTCAGGTTGCGGCGCCCGGCCGGGATGCGGCCACGGTGCATTTCGTGGTTTAATCCGCCTTTGTTTTCAGCTTAAACTGGCGGCGTGAACGATGGCGACCGCCCCAATCCCGACGCCCTGCTCGCGGCCCTCCAGACCGAGACCGCGCGCAAAACGCGCGGGCGACTCAAAGTTTTCCTCGGCATGTGCCCCGGCGTCGGCAAAACCTACGCCATGCTTGAGGCGGCCCAGCGCGAGTTGAAAAGCGGACGCGATGTCGTCATCGGCTACGTCGAAACACATGGCCGCAAGGAAACCGACGCGCTGACCGAAGGGCTGCCGCTCGTGCCCCGGAAAATTTCCGAGCACCGCGGCCTCACGCTCGGCGAAATGGATCTGGACGCCGTGCTGGCGCGCCGTCCGCAGCTCGCGCTGGTGGATGAACTCGCGCACACGAACGCGCCCGGCTCCCGCCATCCCAAACGCTGGCAGGACGTGAACGAACTGCTCGACGCCGGTATTGACGTGTTCACGACGCTCAACGTCCAGCACATTGAAAGCCGCGCCGACACGGTGCGCCAAATCACGGGCGCGGAAATCCGCGAAACGGTTTCCGACAGCATACTCGACGCGGCGCAAATC
>Ga0181516_10003652_pt1 | contig 10173 bp, 9 predicted proteins | sample PEATcosm2014_Bin_25_FD_121104 | JGI IMG/M metagenome (GOLD analysis project Ga0181516, IMG submission 121104) | Peatland microbial communities from MTU Mesocosm Facility, Houghton, MI, USA - PEATcosm2014_Bin01_10_metaG | ecosystem: Environmental > Terrestrial > Soil > Wetlands > Peat | place...
AAAGTTTTCCATTTGGGGCCGACACCCGTGTCAATAAGCCGAATGACATCGAGTGTAACGCAGTCAACAGCCATAACATGCCCCCAGTTATCTTCCGTCCTGCCGGTCAACACGCCCAAGTTCAGACAGAGCAATACATCATTATTGTCTTCAATGATTTTTGTTAGACGTTGGATAAAGTCGGCTTCATCCTTGATCTGGCTGGCGGGCACACAAACAAAACGAAGGGGTGTTTTAAGCTCATCAAGAGCTTTTTGCATGCCGTATTGTTTTTCATTTTGAATTTGAGTGCCAAATCCACTGGCAACGACAGGGGTTTCCGCATGACGCGGATTCCAGAATTCGCTTTTGCGGTTTGTCGGAACAACCAGACCCAAATGATAGCCGATCAATTCCTGCGGCAATAAGGGAATGCCTCGGCGCAACATAATCATTGATAAACTCGCAGCTACGCAGCAGTAAGGCTGTTGCGGTATCGGGACATAGCGAGAGTCGGGCGGAACGATATCCATTTAGCTTGCCAACCGCGCTTTCACCAACCCACCCGCTTGCGAAAAATCCATCTGCCCGGCATAGGCTTTTTTCAATTCGCCCATCACCTTGCCCATGTCTTTGACGCTGCTGGCTCCGGTCTCAGCGACGATTTTGTCGATGGCTTCTTTGACGGCGGCTTCGTCCATTTGTTTGGGCAGGAAGCGTTCGATGACGGTGATTTCTTCGCTTTCCTGTTTGACCAGATCGGCGCGGTTACCTTTTTCGTAGAGAGCAATGGATTCGCGGCGCTGCTTGATCATGCCTTGCAGCATGGCCAGAATTTCGTCGTCTTTGATGCCATCGGTAATGCCCTTCGGGCGCGCCGCGATGTCGAGGTCTTTCATGCGCGACATCATGAGCCGCGTCGTTGCCAAAGTACGTTCGTCTTTGGCGCGCATGGCGTCTTTCATCGCATCGGTGATTTGAGTGCGTAACATCGTGGTTCTCCTTAAAAATGTGGGGGCATTGTAGAAGCTTGGGCTTGCAGGTGCAACTGCGCGCTATTTCCCCAGATTCAGCCGCCGATAACTCAGCGCTTCCGCGATATGGAGGCGATTAACGCCATCTTGTCCTGCCAAATCAGCCAGAGTTCGCGCCACGCGCAGCACGCGGTGGTAGCCGCGGGCGGAAAGTTTCATTTGTTCGGCGGCTTGGGTCAGAAGATTGCGTCCGGCTTGATCGGGCGCGGCGACTTTTTCTAGAAGTTCGCCGTCGGCCTCGGCATTGGTGCGGGGCAGGGCGGCGTTTTTATTGTCGTTGGCCAGAGCCTGATAACGCGCCGTTTGGATATCGCGCGCCGCCAATACGCGGGACGCGACCATGGCACTGTCTTCGGAGGGCGGCGGCAGACTTAAATCGGCGGCACTGACGGCGGGGACGTCAACATGGCAGTCGATGCGATCAAGCAATGGCCCCGAAATGCGTGCTTGGTAATCGGCGGCACAAATCGGCGCGCGGCCGCAGGTGCGCGAAGGATCGGCTAGATGTCCGCAACGGCATGGATTCATCGCTGCGATCAACTGGACCCGCGCGGGATAGGTGACGTGGTGATTGGCGCGGGAGACAACAGCGCGGCCTGTTTCCAGCGGCTGACGCAAAGCTTCCAGCGTGGCGCGCTGAAATTCAGGCAATTCGTCGAGGAACAAAACACCATTATGTGCCAGAGAAATTTCTCCAGGTTTGGCCTTCATGCCTCCGCCGACAAGCGAGGGCAGGGAGGCCGAATGATGCGGATCACGGAACGGGCGGCGGCGCAGCAATTTTCCTTCGTCCAGCAACCCGGCCAGCGAATGGATCATCGAAACATCCAAAGCCTCGTCGGCGGCAAGCGGCGGCAAAATGCCGGGCAATCGCGCCGCTAACATGCTTTTGCCAGCGCCGGGAGGGCCGATCATCAATAAATTATGACCGCCTGCTGCAACGACTTCCAAGGCGCGTTTGGCGATTTCCTGCCCTTTGATGTCGCGCAAGTCGGGACAGCCGAATTCTTCGCTTTGCACCCGCGCCTCGGGACGCCCCAGAACTTGCGTGCCTTTAAAATGATTGATGAGGGCGAGGAGAGACGGTGCGGCCAGAACTTCCAGATCGCCCGCCCAAACCGCCTCGCCACCATTTTTGGCGGGACAGATCAAGCCGCGCCCTGCGGCGCTGGCATTAACGGCGGCGGGTAGAACCCCAGCCACGGACGACAAAGCGCCATCGAGCGCCAATTCGCCCAGCGCCGTGTAACGCGCTATTTCCTCCGGCGGCAAAACACCCATGGCAGCCAGCAAGCCCAGTGCAATCGGCAAATCGAAATGCGAACCTTCTTTCAGCACATCAGCGGGTGCCAAATTGACGGCGATGTGCTTCGCAGGAAGAGACAGCCCCAGCGCGTACAAGGCGGCGCGCACCCTCTCGCGGCTTTCGGCCACTGCCTTATCGGGCAAACCAACAAGATTGAATCGCGGCACCCCCGATGACATTTGAACTTGAACGTCAATGTCCAGAACGTCAGTGCCTTCAAAGGCAACCGTAGTAACGCGTGCGACCATAGGGGGATGAATAGGTTCAAGGTGTGGTAATTTCCTGTAGCATGATCGCGAGAGGAGAGAAAGGGGGAACCATGGGGCTTTAAGGCTATGGTTTTAAACTTGAACAAGGAACAGCAGTGAACTTGTCGCCTAAATTAATCGCCCCATAAACTAGCGGATCAAGAGTGGGCTTGACGGTTTCTCCGCCATCGAGGCCCGACAGAGACATCCAGGTATGGTAGATATCTATTTGAGCAATGCGTTGTCCGTTCAACACGGAAGACAGGATTTTCTCCGGTGCGCCCGTTTTTTGCTCAGCTTCATTCCACATGACAAAAACTGGAACCATGTAAGCTGCCAAGGATGAACGCGGTGATACATGGCGCAATAAGCCATTATGGTCGCGTAGCAAATTCTCGCCGTGATCAGATGTATAAACGGCAATGGCAGGAACTTTAACTTTATCAATCATGTGTGCGAGCTCGCTAAGAAACTTTGCTGTGTTCTCATTCGCGCGGTCATAGCGAAGGTTTTCAAGATCTTCATCGGACAGACCCGTCGGTTCAGAGGGGAACAAATCGGCGGGATAACGATCTTCATATGCAAAATGGCTGCCCATGATGTGCAGGACTAGGGCTTTGGGTTGTCCTTGGTAACCATCATCCATAAGAGGATTTACAAAGTTTTCCGTAACGGGCAGTAATTGCTCGTCGTAAGTGGCGGCTTCGCCTGAAAAAGAATCCCAGTATAATCCGCGCCCTTTGGTTACCTCAGGGCCAACAAAGCCAATTTGTGTGCCGGAGGCAAACCACCCCACTGTATATCCTGCTGATTGCAGGCGCGAAAGCCCTGTAGGGGCATTTTTAGCTTCTACTTGATGATCTGGCGTTGTTCCCGTAATCAGCATAGGTACAGAAAGAGCGGTTGAATCATGCCCCACGCAAGCAGGCGGCAACCACGCTGCTAGATTGGCCTGAACACGCGCGCCAAGTTCTTTTGACGAAGGGCCGCGATTGACTTTGTCGGGGCCAAAGCCGTCGGCGCGCATGCTTTCGCCGATTACCAAAATTGATAAATGTGGAACGGATATTTTGACGCTTTCATGCGCGTCGGCATGAGTAATCATAGAGTCATCATTTATCCGCAGGGAAGGATTTTCAATATAACTTAGTGCAATCGAACTGATCTCGCCGAGAACAGTCGCATGCGTCTCCTCTGCCGTCATCAACCAATATGGCGCCTTCGAGTCCAGCAACTGCCACCAAAATCCGGCGACGACAGGAAGCAAGCTCAGACACAAAATTGCATTCCTTAAAGCTACAGAAGTGCGATTCTGGGAAAAGACGGTTTGAATAGCAAGCCCCGTTGCTCCAGTCAGAAGCCCGATAAATGCCAAGGCAATCCATTTGAAGGAACCTGAGTCTAACGATGTGTGTATGGCGGATAAAATATCCGCACAGTCGGCCTCTTGCAGGATTGCAAATGCTGTGACTGGCTGAGGTGCCATCCCATTCATGGAAATATATGCGAGCAGCGCCAGCACTAGAGGCGAGAGAATCCATAATAAGCCTAAGCAAAAATGGAAGCCCTTGCGCGGCAGAAAAGAGGGAACCAGATTCGCCAGTGCGCTCCATAAAGCCAGTCTTAGGATTGCATGTGAAATGTGGCCATTAGCTATTATTTCAGCGGTCGTGCTAAATAAAGCCGCCGCAAATAAAAGACGTGAGAGAAAATCAGCGGGAAATCTAGAGGGCCGTTTCATGGGGTGCTGTGTACTCTGATTATGTCAGCCGCAAACTCACAAAAGAGAAGTTTTGAAGCGCGTATCATTGGTATTTCCAGAACAAAACCAACGATTTTATTTGTTATGAAACACGCTCAACTGTCAAGCGAGATCGAGAAGACTCAAGGTGCGGGCAAAGAAAAAGCGGGGAGTTCGAACTCCCCGCTTTCCTTTGTCATAAAACCGATGAAGAGACTGTATTACGTCCCCTTCGTATCGGGTTACATTATGCTCATATCAAAGATAACGGCAAAGCCATCGTTCAGTGAACCACCCGTGCAGAGATCGGGGGCGGCAAACTGCCCAGCAGGTAATGGGGCAGTAGCCACAAAACCGCCTACCGCTGTTGCTGATGCAGCTAAAGCAGTTGGCATCGTCGTGTTATTGCCCACGCCCCCGGCAGCGGCTACCTTGCTGTTGACAGAGCCAACGAGACCCGGGATTGCGCCGCCACTTTGACTAGAGGCTGACATATTATAAAAGCCGGACAATTGCGCGCAACCAGCATCGGAGATACCGTCAATTTCAACGGCAAATTGCTGACCGGCACCAACCACATAGGCAAAGTTTACAGTTGGATTCAAATGCCATGGATTACCCACGATACCTGGTGTGGAGCTCTGCCAATTGACAGGAAATTCGCCTGGCGTCGTAATGACTGTAGGTGTAGCGACCGCTATGCCTGTATTGGCCGAAGTCGCATACATTGAACGAACCGCTTGCGAAGCAGACAAAATCCCTTGTTGCCCTTGATTGGCTTTAAGGTTGGCATAAACGCCTGATGCCGCCGCCCAGATTGCGCCCAGGATCAAGCCGATGATGCCCAGAACGATCGCGATTTCGGTAAGGGTAAAGCCTTTTTTACGCTGTTCCAAACGCGATTGCGTTGGGATTGTTTTGCTGATCATGTCGCCTTCTCCTTAAGGTTTGATGAGGATGAACTGGTAGGGCAATCACGTATGAAACTATTGATGCTGAAATTACGCGCCCATGCACATTTAGCCAGTCATTCGTTAATTTTTAATTAAAGGTTGGTCCTGATTAAAGGACAGATGAAGAACCAGAAAATAATAGCAATTCTTATGTGCGCACGTACTCATCTGCACAAGGATATTTCGTGTGGTTAACACTTATACAGGGGCGTTTGGGTTCTCTCGATCACTCGCGTTGTTTCCGCGCCTTGTGGATGCGCAGGCGGTTGACGCGGCTTTGATCCATTTCCAAAACTTCAAAGCTCATGCCCTCATCTCCTTGGAATATTTCCCCGACATGCGGCACGCGTCCCGCCAGATGCGCGACATAACCGCCCAGCGTATCGACGTCTTCGCCGTCCATCGGGGGCAGGCGAAAATCGGTTTGCGCCTCGAAAGATTCAATTGTCAGGCGCGCATCGGCCAGCAAAGTGCCATCGGCGCGGATGATGACAGACGGCGTGGTGGGGGCATCGTGTTCATCTTCGATCTCGCCGACGATTTCCTCGACCAGATCTTCGATCGTCACCAGCCCGTCGATACCGCCGAATTCGTCGATAACGACAGCCATGTGCTGGCGCGTCTGCCGCATTTGCAGCAAAAGCTTGGACGCAGGCATGGAAGGCGCGACATATAAAACGGGACGCAGAATATCGGCAATGGCGCAGACACGGCCTTGCGCGAGAAAAGGCACGATGTCCTTGACATGCGCCATGCCGATGACGTCGTCCAAAGTTCCGCGATAAATGGGGATGCGGCTGTAACCTCGGGATGACATTTCATCGACCAATTCCTTGATCGAGGCATTGACGTCAAGCGCCGTGATGTCGGCGCGCGGCAACATGCAATCTCCCACGCGACGTTCGCGCAGACGAATGATGTTGGACAGCAAAAGGCGTTCGGCGGCCGAGATGCCGGATTCGGACAGCGGCTCCTCGATCAACTCCTCGACCACTTCGCGCAAAGCTTCGGCATCGACGGGAGGGCTGATGAAATGGACGATCTGATGCCAGAGTTCGAGCCAAAATCTTCGCGGCTCTTCGGCTGGCGCTGGTGCAGAGGAAGCAGATGCGATGGTATCGTTCATTAGTGTTGTTTTTTAGTTCTTGAAAATGGTGACGCGTAGGGATCAGGCAGGCCGAGCGACTTCATAATTTTGATTTCCAGTTTTTCCATCTGCTCAGCTTCCTGCTCATCCATGTGATCATACCCGAAAAGATGTAAAAGCCCATGGATGATTAAGTGCGTAATATGATCACCCAAAATCTTGTCATCTTTTTTGGCCTCAGCCGCAACATATTGATAGGCGAGCGCGATATCGCCGAGTTCGATGGCATGTTTTTGCTTACCAAGGCGGGGCAATTCATCCGCCGTATATTGTGGAAAGGACAAAACATTGGTTGCTTTATCCATACCGCGAAAATCGTGATTCAATTGCCGCACTTTGGCGTTTCCGGCCAAAAGGACGGTGGCTGTCGCAGGAAAGCGCAGATGTTTCGGCAAATAATCAAGGATTGCCTGCGCTGCTGCTTGTAATCGCGCGCGCAAACGCGGCACGCGCCGCCAAGCAGCAAGTGTGATCTGAAAGTCGAGAGAGACAGTGGGGTGAGGCATGTGTGAACGAGAATGCCTATTCATCAGTGGCTCGTAAAGAGGAAAAGTGGAGTTTGCTATTGGGCCACTCAATTGTTGGCGCACGGCTCGAGAGTGAGAGATTGATAATATGAGGCTATATCCTCAGCCGCAAGTTCCTCAATTGCGCGTTCGCATTTTATGCGCTTAGGTTCGGTATCATTGCGGAGCAAGTCTTTTTGGCCATCCCTGAAGGCGATTTCTAAATTTCTGCCAACCCGGCCGCAAACATTTCCAACATTTTCATCTGTTAGGTTTAACGGGATAAAAGCCGCGTTTTCGCGGGATCTATCCAAAGGGACAGGAACGTAGAGTTCGGATTCTTCATCGCGGCAAAGAACGATGCTGCCCTTGTGCGGTTTCTCGACCCACCTTCCAATAGGTGGTGCCATGGGGTCACGCAAAACAAAAACCAATGTTTCCGGCCGATGTTTGCGGCTGCTGATCTGATCTTCCGTTGTAACAACAGCGCACTCCACTTGTCTGAATGCCGTGATAAGGGCAGACATAAGCGGATAGTTTATATTCTTGATGCCATTCACTCTTGTCGTCGCCATATGGCGCGCAAGATTGACTTTCTCTTCGTAGAATTTTTTTAAGACGGGCTTCTTGTGGGAGGCATAATCATTGAGTGGACGGACAGAAATAAAGCCAGTGCTGGCAACTTGATCGTACGAAGCCTTAACAAAACTCATAGAACGCCCCTGAAAAAAACCAACGCAATATCAGGGGAAACTTATAGAGAGAATCTCTAGAAATCCACGACTAATTCGCCATTGAGGCTGTTTGATCGTGCCTGTGTAATCTTAACCTTAAGCTCCTCACCATTCATGCGCGCCAGCGCAACTTCAGGTGCAGTGATATAGACCGATTGCATATAAGGTGTGCGACCAAAAAGCTGGCCTTCGTGGTGGCCATCATCGTCAAACAGGACGGGAACGGTTTGGCCAATCAGGCTGTGGTTAAATTTGATTTGCTGCGCGCGCAACAGGCTTTGCAGTTCTTGCAAGCGCTCATCTTTAACCTTTTCGGTTATTTGGTTTTGCATCGCGGCGGCGGGCGTACCCGGGCGGCGGCTATATTTGAATGAGTAGGCTTGAGCAAAAGTGACGTCGCGCACAAGTTGCATCGTCGCCTGAAAATCCGCATCGCTTTCGCCCGGAAAGCCGACGATAAAATCCGAAGACAACGCGATATCGGAACGCGCGGTGCGCAATTTGTCGATGATGCGGCGGTAATCTGCCCCCGTATGTTTGCGGTTCATGGCTTCCAGAATTTTATCCGAACCGCTTTGCACGGGCAGGTGCAAAAACGGCATCAGCTGCGGCACATCGCGGTGGGCGGCGATCAGCTCGTCATCCATATCGCGCGGATGCGAAGTCATATAGCGCAGGCGTTTCAAATCCGGAATTTCCGCAAGGCGGTAAAACAAGCGCCCCAATTTCCACGCCGCCCCGTCTTGCCCCGCGCCGTGATAGGCGTTGACGTTCTGGCCGAGCAGGGTGATCTCGCGCGCGCCGCTCTCAACCAAAGTTTCGGCTTCGGCAATAATGGCTTCGGGGCCACGCGAATATTCTGCGCCGCGCGTATAAGGTACGACGCAGAACGTGCAAAATTTGTCGCAGCCTTCCTGTATCGACAGAAACGCGCTGATACCGCTATGATCTTGCTGCGGCAGCGCATCGAATTTTGGTGCGGCGGGAAATTCGGTATTAAGGACGCCGCCGACCTCGCGCGTGACGCGGGCGATCATTTCCGGCAATTGGTGATAGGTTTGTGGCCCGAAAACCATATCGACATAAGGGGCGCGGCGTTGAATTTCCGCGCCTTCGGCCTGCGCCACGCATCCGGCCACGGCCACAATCATGCGTTCGCCTTTGGCCGCCTTATCCGCTTGCATCGTGCGCACACGCCCCAATTCCGAGAACAGCTTTTCCGTCGCTTTCTCGCGTATATGGCAAGTATTGAAAATGACCAAATCGGCGCCCGCGGCATCGTCCGAAGGCGCATAGCCCAAAGGCGCCACGACATCGGCCATACGGCCCGAGTCATAGACATTCATCTGGCAACCCCAGGTCTTGATATGCAGCTTTTTGGTCATACTTCTTTATTCTATAGCAGTCGGCGCTTGCACCATCGCGTGCCCCGCCAAGCTATGCTCAATGCCACGGGCGACCATGTCCTGGCAAGTCGCCGCTAAAACCTTGCGGTTGGGGCAATCTGCGGTTGTCAGTACCTGATGGAAAACAACGTCCAGCGTGAATTTTCCATGCTTAAACACATTCCATAAATGCGGCACCAGTGTCATATCGCCGTACCAAGCGTACAAAGCGCGTTCCTCGCGCAGGATGGGAAATCCATCAAGCTCGGTGCAGGTCAATGAAACGGGCTGAACTGTTATTTTCAAATCTTGCGCGGCACCTTCGACGACGCCGAACAGGCTGCTTTTAAAATGCAAGGCCGTCAAACCGTCCGACGAGGTGCCTTCCGGAAACAGGATCAAGCTTTGCCGTTTGGCAAGCAGCTCTTGCAATTGCGTGCGCTGTTCGGCGGCGCGCGGCGCACGGCGTTCGATGAAAACGGTATTTTGTATGCGTGCCAGAAAACCAAACAAAGGCCAACTCGCGACTTCAGACTTAGCGATAAAGCTTGCGGGCAAGAGAGAGCCAAGGATGATCACATCAAGGTATGATACATGATTGGCGGCAAACAAAACCGGCGAGGTTGTTGCCGGTTCGCCGTAAACGCGCAAACGAATGCCCAAAAGCCGCAATACAAGGTGGTGAAAAAAGCGTGGAATCGTGTAAGGATGCAGGGGGTCAAGGCGCTTGTAAACCAGCGTGACCGGAACCAGCAGAATAATAAGCGCCAAAAATGCCGCCACTTTCAGTGCGCCGTTTATAATGGCGAGGATGTCGCAGAGCTTTTTCATACACGGTCTGTCGCACAAATAACGCGAGGAATCCACCTCTTCCGAACCTTGTTCCATGGGAGACTGAAAAAGGATTTAGTCAGGGGCGAGGGAATCGTAAAAACTCCCCATTGTCAGCACAGTTCTTGTAACCATCTTCATTCTGGACTTTTGACGTACGCCTTCGTACCATTGCACATCGTTTGCATCCAATGGGCGCGCCTTATTTATCCTGACGACATTCGGCATCATTAACGTACGATCCAGGCATTTGACGAATCCCAAATTCACATATCGGCCACGCGCATCGACGCTTATAATGTGAGTCGG
>Ga0181516_10003653_pt1 | contig 10172 bp, 9 predicted proteins | sample PEATcosm2014_Bin_25_FD_121104 | JGI IMG/M metagenome (GOLD analysis project Ga0181516, IMG submission 121104) | Peatland microbial communities from MTU Mesocosm Facility, Houghton, MI, USA - PEATcosm2014_Bin01_10_metaG | ecosystem: Environmental > Terrestrial > Soil > Wetlands > Peat | place...
AACTCCGGCGACGCCGCCCAGGCCTCAAACGATTTGCTTGAGGCACTGAAGCTCAGCCCCGAGACCCCCGCCGACACGTTGCTCGCCGCCAGCCTCGCAGAATCGAGCGGTCAGTTTGACTCCGCCGAGGCCGCCTACCGTCGCCTGCTCGTTAAAGACCCCAAATCGATCCCCGCAAATGCCGGCCTCGCCCATGTGCTCATCGTCCAGAAGAAATATCCCGAGGCCGAAACGCTATTGCGCGCCGCCGTCTCCCAGGCCCCCGACGACCCGGCGCTCACCGCGCAACTGGCCGGCGTCCTCGCTGCCGAGAACAACGCCGAAGCCCTGCCCCTGCTCCAGAAGCTTCACGCTGCTCACCCGCAGGACCGCGCCATTACCCGCATGCTTGCCGATGTCCTAGCCGAATCCGGGGACGCCGCCGGCTCCGACAAGCTAGATATGGCCCTACTGGCCGCAACACCCGACGATGCCAATCTCCTCGTCGCCCACGGTCAGAACCTGACCCGCCAGCTCAAATATGCCGAAGCCTTCGCAGCCTTCGATAGGGCCACCCGCCTCGACTCCGCCAATGGCGACGGTTGGAGCGGCCTCGCCTTCGCCGCCTCAAAAACTGCTCAACCCGCTATCGCATTGCATGCCCTTACCATGCGGTCAAAGTTGCTGCCAGAGGTTCCATCGACCTATTTTCTCTGGGCGACATCCTACGATACGTTGCACGAAGAGGAACAAGCCGTTTCGTACTACCACCAATTCCTCGATGCGGCTCAAGGCAGGTTTCCCAATCAGGAGTGGCAGGCGCGGCAAAGACTGCTGCTGCTCGAAAAGAAAAAGTGAATTGCTTTTCGATATTGCGAAACGAACTTGTTTGACTGTTTTCTTTCCACAATTTGTGCCGGAACGAGGTGGTAACCGGAGAAATGCAAATTTGCTCTTGCATCTCTCTGCTAAATGCGCCATCGTTACGGCGTGGGGTAGTGGCGGAGTTTACTTCAAGCGATCCGCCCGGGTTTCCGCAGCAGCGGAGGTTCCTCATGCGGGTTTTCGTCTCTCTGGCGGCTCTCGTACTTCTACCCGTTCTGACTTTGCCGGCCTATGCCTACTCTCCGGACGAGAAAGTTCCGGATCAGGACTCCATCGCCGCCCTCCAAGCCAAGATTCTGCTCGCTCCTCCTCGCGAGCAATGCTTCCTATACGCCGAACTCATTCACCAGATGACTGAGTTCAGCCTGCGCCAGTACTCCGCCGGCAATGTCGATCAAGCGAATGATCTCCTCAAACAAGTCCAGTTGCTCGCCCACAAGGTTCATCTGTCTGTCGACAACGACAACAAGCGCCTCAAGAATGCCGAGATCCTTCTCCGTCACACCGCTTTCCGCCTCACAGAGATGCTTCACTCCTCGAGCTACCAAGACCGCCCTCTCGTGGCCGAGACTCTTGCCCAGGTCAATCAGGCTGAGAACGAAGCCATGCTGGACGTCTTCAAAAAATAGTTCCCGCCCTCCCCCGACTCACGCGCACTTTCCTTCTGATCCACCCTCTTCCAGTCCCACTTACTTCTGTCTGTGGTTCAATGAATCGCTGCAGCAAACGTGGTTCGATAATTCTCCATAGAGGATGAACGCGATGTACGCCTCACGCCATTTCTCATTCGTTCTTATTTCGCTTTTCTTCGCGGCCCCGCTCGTCGCGCAAAAGCAGCACCGCCAGCCACTCACCGAGGCCCAAATCGACCAGATACTTGAGGCCGGCATCGATCCTAATCAACGCATCGGCCTCTACACGAAGTTCCTCGACGACCGCGTCGAGACCATCAAGGGACTCATTCCCCGCGGCCACTCCAACGCCCGCGCCCATCGGCTCGACGACGAATTGCAGGACCTCACGGCCCTGATGGATGAACTCGGCTCCAACCTCGATCAATATGGCGAGCGCAAAGCCGATCTGCGTAAATCTCTCAAGACGCTCAACGAAGATGCGTCCCGCTGGCGCGACGTTCTCAATTCCCTTCCTACCGAGCCGGGCTTCGATCTCTCCCGCACCGAAGCCATCGACAGCGTCAAAGATCTCTCTGACCAGATCGGACCGCTTTTCAAAGAACAAACCGACTATTTCAAACTCCACAAAGACGAAAAGGGCCAGGAGCGCGCCGAGCCCAAGCCACAGTGATGGTTTTACGTCCCGATCACGGGCCGCTGTCCACGGCCTTTCGTGTGCTACCCTCCATTTTGGTGACCGCTGACTTCGCCCCCATCTTTCAGCAAGAATACCGGGCTCTTCGCCCCCGGGCGCCCATGCCGCCCATCGTCATTCGCTTCCGCCGCTTCACTTCTCTCAACACCACGATCCGTCTTCGTGAGGGCCAGATCCGCGTCAGCCTCTCCGATCTCCTCGAGGGAGCTCCCGAAAGCGTTATCCGCGCCATTGCCCACATCCTGCTCGCCAAGCTCTATCGCAAGCCCATCGACCCCGCGCACAATCTGCGTTTCAAGCGTTTTGCTTCCAGCGCCGCCGTCACCCGCCAGACAGAACTCATCCGCCACGCTCGCGGCACCAAGCGTTACTCCGGTCCCGAGGGCCGCTTTTACAATCTTGAAGAAGTCTTCGACACGTTGAATGTGCAGTTCTTCGGCGGATTGCTTGGTCGCCCCGACCTTACCTGGAGCGAGACCAACGCCAGACGCTCTCTGGGCCACTATGACGCCGCCCACAACACCATCGTCGTCAGTCGCGTCTTCGACCGTCCCTCAAGCCCGCGATACGCCGTCGAATACCTGCTCTATCACGAGATGCTTCATCTCAAGCATCCTGTCCGGATGCGCGGCCTGCGCCGCTGTGTTCACTCCGCAGCATTCAAGGCCGACGAACAGCGCTTCCCCCAGCTTAAAGAGGCCCTCGCCTTCATCAAGCGCCTCTAAAATCGGTACCTCAGTGCCACCTGCATCAGACGTGGAGGCATCGCGCTCACTGCCTCGCCAAAGCTCTCGCTCGAGATGTTCCCGCTTACTGATGACGCGCCAAAAAACTGAGCGTGATTGAACACATTGAAAGCCTCCGCGCGAAACTCGATCGCTCGATCGTCGCCTACGTGTACATCACGCGACACCGTGGCATCGAAGCCCTCCATCCCGGGACCCGAAAAGAATCTCCGCCGCGCATTCCCCATCGTTCCCAACGCAGGCAGGCTGAAGTCGCTCGCGTCAAAAATCGCCGCACCATTCCGCGGATTGCGATTCAGATGCAGCGCCCCGTTCCACTCCGGCGTGTCCACGCCATTGTTGTTGATCCCATTCGGAATCGTGCCCAGCAGCGAAGTGTCGTTGTTGTTCATGAGCGTCACCGGCAGCCCAGAAGTGAACCTCGCGATCCCCGCCACCGCCCAACCATTCGCGACCGTCTGCATTGCACCCTTGCCCCCCACGCGCGGCAGCTGATAATTGAAGCTCGTCACCAGATTGTGTCGCATGTCGTACGCAGACAATCCCCGGTTTAACGACGGATTGATAGGATTCACCGGCTCGGGCAACCCCGCCGACTGATCGATCGATTTTGAATACGTGTAGCTCGCCAGCACTTCTAACCCATGCGAACGATGATTCAGCGTGGCCTCCAGTGCGTTGTACCCAGCATTCGCGATTGTCCTCTGCAACTCCACGCTGCCAAACGCCGGGCCAAACTGCGTTCGGGCCGCCTGCTCATTAAACGGCCCGCATGCCGAGCCCAGGCTTAAACACAGCGCGGGATCGCCCGGATTCGCCTCTTCCAGCGCCAGCAGATGGTGCGACCCTGCTCCCACATAGCTCAACGTCGCCAGCGTAGAGTCTCCCAGCTTCCGCTCCACGCTTGCCATCCAGTGTTCCGCGTAGGGTGTCACATCGTTCGGATCAACCGCGGGAATGCCTACCAACGGCTCAAACTGCGTCCAGTCCACTGTCGTGTTGGGATGGGATAAGCTCGCCCCATATGCCACCTTTTGAAGCGGGAACCGCTGCCCTGCATTCGCCCCCGTTGCTGCCACCGTAAACGGATTCTCAAACAGCGGTGGCGCTGCCGACGTGTACGTGTACCCATAGGGCGGGTTTGCGCTCATGATTCCCGCCGACAGTCCCTCATACGCCGTGTAGAAAATCCCATAGCCCAGGCGAATACTCGTCGTCCCCGCACCGCCGGCGACCTTCTTCCAAAGCCCGCTGCCCTCGGGCACCGGCGACCATGCCAGCCCGATACGTGGAGCCAGATCATTCCGTCCCGGTGCGAGTGACCGCGGCACTCCCTTATCGCCGGGAAACACCAGTCCCTCCGGTGCGCCGGGGAACACCTGCGACTGTTCGCCCTTGACTAAAGTTTGAAGCTGATTGAACTTCTCATCCCACGGCCGGATTCGATCCCACCTCACTCCATAGTTCAATGTGAGCTGGCTCGTGGCTTTCCAACTGTCCTGGACAAACGCCGCCAGATACAAATTCCGATTGTAGAAATCCCTCGCCTGCCCTTGCGTGTAGCTCGACGGTACTCCCAGCATAAAGTCCGCAAAATCCAGCCCCGTCTCCGATCCATTGAAGATAAAACTGCCATTGAAAACCACGTCGGGATGGGTATTGATCTGGCTCTCGTGCATCTCGCCGCCAAACTTCAATCCGTGCTTGCCGAGAATTCGCGAAAACGCGTCGCTGACTTCGTAAATGTTCTCCGCCTGCACGAGGGCAGTCGTGTCCACGCCCATGGTGAAATCGTTGAAGGCCACATTCTCAATGCCCTGTGTCGACGGCTTGAGCGCAATGATGTTTGTGAATCCCTGCGATGCCAATGACGGCCCTACTCCGCCCTTCGGTTGCCCAACCGCATTCCCGTTGCGCATAAAGCTCAAGTGAAACTCGTTCAGCGCCGCGTTGCCAAAGGTCATTGTGTGCGCCAGACTCGCCAGTTGTGCGCGCCCGTTCGAAGTCGCATCAAACCCCGGCACGCTGGCCCCACCTGTACCCGTGGGATAAGGATTGTCGAGCGAATAATTGTCGAGAAAGTAATAGGCCGTCAACGTGCCTTTGCCATGCGTCCAGTCCGCACGCAAACCGCCCTTATCGTCTTGCAGAGTCTGGGCTTCCGCCGCCGTTGCAAACAGCGCGCTTCCAGCATTTGGTGGAGGCACAAACTGCAGCAGGTTTATCGCCGGCGCCGCCCACGCCGCCTGCGGAATCTTTCCATCCGGGAAAACCTGCGCATAGGGCTCGCCCGCCGTCACCGTCTGTCCAAGCCGTGCAGACAGCAGTTCCGCCCAATACGGCCCGCTCACACTCCCCGTCAGCGGATTCTGGTTGAAATCTCCTTCGCGCTCCGCGAGAGACGGCACCGCGATATCGCCCGTATCGATTCCCTCCGTTAGCCGCGTTCCTTGATAATCCCCAAACAGCGCCAGGCTTTTCCAGCGAAATGGCTCGCCCCCAAGCGTTCCGCCAAATTGATTTTGCCGATACGCCGCCCTGTCCTGCGAGAAATAGTTCCGCGCGTCGAGCGCCGTGTTGCGCAAAAACTCGAACGCGCTTGCGTGCAACTTCGCCGTGCCTGCCTTCGTCACCACCAGCACCTGGCCGCCGCTCGAGTTGCCATACTCAGCATCAAAGTTCGACGTGAGCACCCTGAAGCTGTCAATCGCATCCAGGTTGGGCACAATCGACGTGCCCATATTCACGTCTTCCTCCACATCGCTTCCGTTCACGCGAAAACCGTTCGAAGTCTCACGCTGCCCGCTGATTGAGAGATTCCCAGGATTCGCATCGCCCGACGGCGGCGTCGACGCCACCCCGGTCATGATCACTGCGCCCGGCTGCGCCGTATTCTGCGGCACGATCCCCGGCTGTACCGCCATTAAGTCTGTAAAGTTGCGCCCGTTCAGAGGCACGCCTTCAATCTTTTTCGTGTCCAGATTCTCTCCCAATTGCGTACTGGTGGTCTCCGCCGCCAGCGCATCGGCGGTCACCTCGACGGTTTGGCTGTTTGCTTCCACCGCCAAGGCCACATCGATCTGCGCCTGGGGTGCAGCATCGCTCACCGCAACCTGCCCGTGGTAAATTGCGAACCCGTTCGCGTGAACCAGGACTTCGTAGCTCCCTGCCGCCGGCACTTCGACTCGAAATGCGCCTCGCTCATCGCTCTGGGTTGAGATCGGCGCACCGGCAGCCTGCCTCAGGGTCACCGCAGCACCGGGAATCATCCCTCCCGTAGCATCGTGGACAACCCCACTCACAGAAAGGGCCTGCGCCACGGCATCGATTGCAAGCCATTGAAACGAAAGGATGAGTGCGACAAGAAGACAACGACTTTTCATGGGGAATGAGCCTTTCCGGAGACATCGAATTCAGATCTATAATGGATCAATCCAGAAGCGCCAACCGCGTGCCCTGGAATTGCGACCAATTCGGTCTCACTTGATATACGACAAATTAAGTCCGAGATCTTGGCAGTGATTGGCGTCACACGGCATACCAAGCCCGGTGTTCCCGCCCCGGAACAGACCATCTCCCCTTCCAGTTCTGGTACATCTCCTGAGGGATGGCTGGTCGTTCTCCTCACGTGTTCGACTATTTTTTCCGACATCTTCATCAAGCACGCATCCAATCAGTGCAAGAGCAAATGGAGGTCGACTTGCCGTCACTCGCATGGTTTCTTCCCTGCCTTCAGGGCCTGATGTTCGGGCTTCTGGCCATGACCCTCCACGAGGCAGGCCATCTAATCGCCGCGCTCGCCGTCGGCGTTCGCATCAAGACCGTAGGCATCCGCTGGAAAGGTCTTTATACGGTTCGCGAGTCCGGCCCGGCCCAGAAGAACCTCATCGTCTCGCTGGCAGGCCCCCTCACCAACCTCATCCTGTTGTTGCTCTGGCCTTTGTCGGAGAGTTTCTTCCTCGCCAATCTCTGCTTCACGTTCTTCAACCTGCTCCCGATCCAGGGCTCCGACGGCGATCGCATCCTTACCTGCTGGCAACAGATGAAAAGAGAGGGCTGGACAGCACCCAGCTTCTTCCGCGCGCACAAGTCGCCCCTTGCCAAGCTAGTTTCGACCCACAGACACAGCGCATCCGTCAGCCACGTGCCGCAAAGCGGCGACTGACAACCTTTTCCATTTGTGAAATTGGAATCGGGAGGCCGAGCAGCGGAGCTGCTTAAACTGTCGCCTTTTCCGCCGGACGTCTTGCATCTTCTGGCGCACGCCGCGTCGCCGCCCAGGCGATCAGCACGATACCCGCCACCGCCGCTCCCGCGCTGGCAAGCTGCGCATTCGACAGACCCCAAAGCACCCTGGGATTCCGCCGAATAAACTCCACCAGGAACCGCGCCGCGCCGGTCAGCACCAGGTACTCGCCCAGAATCCATCCAGTCGGCCGCGGTTTGTTGCCGCGCACCCACAACCACCAGCCAATCAGCAATCCCGCGCCGAGCTCATAGAGCGGCGTGGGATGCACACGCACCAGCGTCGGCTCAATCCCGTTTGGAAAGCTCATGCCCCAGGGCAGATTCGTTGCAATCCCGTAGCATCCATCGCCCGACAAAAAGCAGCCAATCCGCCCGATCCCGTAGCCGATCGCAGCCGCCGGCGCGCAAAGGTCCAGCGTCCGCAACCCGCCGATGCCTGCCCGCCAGCCCTGCAAAATCAGTGCCGCAATGCCAAACGTGAGTCCGCCAAACCAGGCGAAGCCGGCTGAATCGTACAGCACCCGCCAGCCGTATTCGCGAAACTCCGCCGGCGTATCCAGAACGTGCCAAACCTTGGCGCCCACAATGCCGGCCACCACAGCCAGCGCCACCATCCCCACCGCATCGGCATCAATTCCCGCGCGCTTAAATGCGCGGTCAACTACAAATGCCCCAACCACCGCGGCCAGCCAGAGCATCAGCCCGAAGGTCGGAATGTCGAAGTGCCAGAAATGCAGGTTCAGATGGATATACGGAATCATCTCTTCAAGTATAGACGCGCAACAGCCCTGCTGGGTTCGTCTCAGGCCCCGCATTGACTCCGCCCGCAATTTTCACAGCCCGCCCCGCCCTTAACCCGCTTATTCGAGTCATACTATCGGCATGGCAACCATTACCTATCAGGGCCTGGAGATCCTCTACACACATCAACAGATAGCCGAGCGCGTGGCTGAAATGGGCACGCAGATTACCCGCGACCTGAACGGCGAAAAGCTGGTAATGGTCGGCGTGCTCAAGGGCGCAGCCATCTTTCTCTCTGACCTGGCCCGCGCGGTTCAGGTCGACACTACATTCGACTTCGTCGCCGTCTCAAGTTACGGCAAAGGCCAGCGCTCCTCCGGCGCTGTGAAGCTGATCAAAGATCTCGACGAGCCCATCGAAGGCAAAAACGTTCTCATCGTCGAAGACATTCTCGATACGGGCCTCACCCTCGCCTACCTGCGCAAAATCTTCCTGCAGCACAAGCCCAAAACCCTGCGCATTGCCACCCTGCTCGACAAGCCATCCCGCAGAATCGAAAAGATCGATGCCGATTACGTCGGCTTCCCCATTCCCAATCTCTTCGTTATCGGCTACGGAATGGACTATGCAGAGCGCTACCGCAATCTGCCAGACATCTGCCTCATGTCGCCCGATCACCCGGAATAGCGTCTAACTCCCCGGCGGATACACGATGAACAGCACCACAGATTTGACCGCGACTGAGTTGCTCACGGCAGCGTATCGCGACTTCAATGCCCGCAAGATCGACGCCGTTCTCGCGCGCCTGCATCCCCAGGTCGAGTGGGCAAACGGAATGGAGGGTGGCCACGTCAATGGGCGTGAAGAGGTGCGCGCCTATTGGACACGCCAGTGGAAAACTCTCGATCCCAACGTAGACCCTCTCAGCATCCAACGGGATGACGCTGGCCGCTGGATCGTCGAAGTTCATCAAGTCGTTCGCGATCTCTCCGGTGAAGTACTTGTCGACACGATAGTTCATCATGCCTATCGCATTGCATCCGGATTGATCGAACGAATGGACATTGAGAACCCCGTTGAATCCCAAAATAGAAACACGCTTCAGTAACGAGACGGCCGTTACTTGGCCCGGCACCCATCAGGCCTTATACTCATCTCCCGGAGAGTCCTTGAAGAGCTGCAATCGCCGGCCAACAAGCAGTGAAAGGAGCATCGCACGATGACTACCATTACGCCCATCGGCGAAGCTGATCTCGATTTCGATCATGGCACCTTTGATTCCGCCGCCTTCTCCAGTCAGGCTCTGAGCAACTGGCAGTCGCTGGCCGCCGTCATCGATCACACCCTGCTCAAACCCGACGCGACCCGCGAACAAATCGAAAGCCTCTGCGACGAAGCCATCCGCTATCGCTTCGCCTGCGCGATGGTCAATCCGCTGTGGGCTTCGACCGCGGTCGGCATCCTCTCCGGCACCGGCATTCCGGTCGGCGTGGTGATCGGTTTCCCCCTTGGCGCTTCGCTCGTATCCACGCTAAGGCAGGAAGCGGCTGCTCTGGCGCGTCTCGGCGCACGGGAACTGGACATGGTGATTCCCATCGGCCAGCTCAAGAGCGGCAACCACCAGGCCGTTCAACATGCCGTGCACGCTGCGGCGACCGTTGCTCATCACCAGGGCGCGATTCTCAAAGTCATTCTTGAAACCGCCCTGCTGACCGTCGAAGAAAAGCTGCGTGCCGCCGAATTAGCGATCCAGGGAGGCGCAGATTTTCTCAAGACCTCGACTGGATTTGCCTCTGGGGGCGCAACGGTGGCCGATGTGGCTCTGTTGCGCGGCGTTGCAGGCGGACGTTGCGGCGTTAAAGCCTCCGGTGGCATTCGCAAGCTCGCCGACGTGCGGGCCATGCTCGAAGCCGGCGCCAACCGCATCGGCGCATCCGCCTCTGTTGCCATCGTGCAGGAGCTCGGCGCAGAATAGCGGCGCTTCGCTCATTTCGTGGATCGTACAGCGATACAGGAAAAACTGTCGTTGCTAACTTGGGAGTTTGGGTCCGGCAACTGGTGGTGCGACTCGGTTTGCGTGGGGCTCGCATACAGCAGTACAGCGTTAACCCAAGCGGTGTTAGCGGTGTTAGCGGAGCTAGCGGAGTTAGCGGGCACCTGCGGTGCGGCAGACGCGCTGCGCGCCTTAAGACTTGCCAGCAGTTCGCGGCGGTTAGCGGGCACCTGCGGCGCGGCCAACTCCGC
>Ga0181516_10003654_pt1 | contig 10172 bp, 11 predicted proteins | sample PEATcosm2014_Bin_25_FD_121104 | JGI IMG/M metagenome (GOLD analysis project Ga0181516, IMG submission 121104) | Peatland microbial communities from MTU Mesocosm Facility, Houghton, MI, USA - PEATcosm2014_Bin01_10_metaG | ecosystem: Environmental > Terrestrial > Soil > Wetlands > Peat | place...
ATGCGCAGGAACAGCAGCATGACGATGCTCTGATAGAACACCGAAATTACGGTCGTATTGACCTGGGTCTGCGGGTCGAGGATATTTACCAGGGAGTAGCCCATCTGCATGCCGAGCACCTGCCCCGCCATCTGCGCGGCTTCGAAGACGATATTGGTTGCGATCCCCATGCCTACGCCGATCAGAAACTCCATGAAGACCATCAGCGGCCAGGTGGCCAGCGTGGAGGGGGTGAGATCGTGACTGACCGCGGGAAACAGCAGCACCGTGATCGACAGCACCAGAATCGCCTTTACCCGCGCGGGAATGGCGACGCTGCCGAAGAACGGCGCGAACAGCATCAGCCCCGTAAGGCGCACCCCGATGGTCAGCAGCCCGCTGACGATCGTGAGCAAAGGGATCTGGATCATTGCAGGTACCCGTGGAAATCGGAGAGGGTGAGCAGTGTGTAGTGGGCGAGATGGCGCCACATCCAGGGCATCATGAAAAACAGGGCCGCGCCGGTGGCGAGCAGACGGGAGACTGTGGAAACGGTGTTGTCTTGCAGCGAGGTGAGTACCTGGATGATGTTCACCGTGAGACTGACAAAGATGGCCACGGCCAGAATCGGGCCAACCAGGATGATTACCTCCTGCAGCATCAATCTTCCGAGCAAAACAACCTGATCGACGTCCATTACTGGAAGCTCCTCATCAATGAACCGACCAATAGGTGCCAGCCATCTACCATGAGAAAAAGCAGAAGCTTGAGCGGGGTTGAGATGACGACCGGTGGCAACTGCATCATGCCTACCGACGTAGTAATAGAAGCCACCACGATGTCCACGATCAGGAACGGCAGGAACAGCACGGTCCCGATCTGGAAGCCGGCTTTGAGCTCAGACAGGATGTAGGCCGGCAGCAACACGCGCATGGATACATCGTTGATGGACGCCGGATGAGGCTCGTGCGCCAGGTCGGTAAAGAGTTGCACATCTTTGTCACGCACATAGTGGGACATGAAGTGCCGCATCGGATCCTCCGCGCGCGAGAGTGCGTCGATGGGAGTGATCTCGTTGGCCTGCATGGGGATGAAGGCGTCCTGGTAGATCTGATTTGCAACCGGCTGCATCAGGAAGAACGTCATGATGAGCGACAAGCCGATCAGGGTCTGGTTCGATGGCGTGGTTTGCAGTCCAAGCGCCTGGCGCAGAAAGTGGAAGACGATCAACAGGCGCGCAAAGGGCGTCATACACACAAGGATGGATGGAATCAGCGTCAGCGCCGTGAGCATGACGATGACGTTCCAGGGCACCGATCCGCCATTGACTCCGGGAATCTGGAGGACGCCGCCAATGTCCCCGGGCGCGGCGGGTCCTGCTGGCTTGCTGGTGATTCTGATTCTCGGCGCGGGCGCGGATGCCAGCGGCGTGCGCCGCAACGGCGCCGGAGCAGCCGGGGTCGCCTGGCTCTGCGCAGCCGCCAATTGAGAAATCTGAGCCACGGTGAGGGGCGTTGCACCGGTGAGCTGCGCGATGCCCGTTGCCGGCGCGGGCGGCCCAGCTTGCGCGCTCATCGCCGTCGCAGCGGCGAGCAGCAGGCTGACGGCCAATGCGAGATTCTTTGCCTGATGCGAGACGGTCATGCCACTTCTCCGCGAATGTTCCTCATGCCAACGCTCGCCGGCTCCTGTTGCGCCGGGCTGAGCTGAGCGAGCAGGGTGACGCCGGATGCGCCTCCGCCGATCAGGAACTCGCGCCCTTCGATGCAGATGATCGACACGAACCGCTTTTCGCCGAGGGAAACTGTCTCGGCAACGCGGAGCCGCTTGGTCGCACTCTGCGCGTACTTCGTCTGGAGCCACGACCACGCACGCAGGAGCGGAGTGGGGCCGAGCTGTTTCGCTCTCCCTGGCTTCGCTAGAGGCGTGGGTTTCGCCAACGGCGTAGGCTCCGCCAGCGGCGTGGGCTCCGGCCGCGGAGCGAGCTCGGGACGCGAAGTAAACGCCATCTGCGGCGTCCCGCGAACGACCCATTCTTCGGCGGAGTCTGTCAACGCAGCGTGGAAGGTTGACATCGGGCGTTCCGGCCCAGCCGCGAGCGAGGGTTGTGCCGGGCTGGAGCCCGAAGAGGCAAAGCGCGGTATGCGAACCTTTACGATCATCCTTGCTCCGTAATGCGAACCGCCAGGCGGTCGCCGACAACTTCAAATTCTGTCCATCCGATCAGCAACTGGTTCACGCGAAGCGGCACGTCGCTGGTGTGATGGGTCGCCGTCTCCACGATGGAGCCCTTGGCCAGCTTCAGCAGGTCGGCGATCGTGAAGCGCACCACCGGCAGCTCCAGGCTGAGGGTGCAAGGCAACCACGGCACGGTGTCGAGGAGGTCCTGACCTGCCTCCGCCGGGACCGGAACATTGGGCGGGGCGGCGTTGGCTTCCAGCATCTGGACTGCGGTGTTCATTTGGGCCTCAAACTCTCGGGTACCATTCGTCCCATGGACGGCCATAAGCTTTCGGGCCATATCCGTGAAGGAGGACAAGTGGAGCGGTTGCAGAAAGGACAATTGCAATCGGAGTGCCGAAATGGGAAACGCTGGTGGAAGCACCGCGCCCGCTGCATATCCGAATCCAGGCTATTGGATTCAGATGGGTTGCAGGCAATACGCGCTCGCCCGCTCACCCCTCCCGCCTGGTGAGACAGGCATGAGAGTGGATGGCCGGCGAGCGCCCTCCCGCCAGTTTGGGGGTCACGTGGCGGGAGGCTCTAATCTGAAGCTAAGAACTCAAACGGGTTATGTCCGGGCGCTAGCTCATCATCTGGATAGTCGCCTGAGAGATCTGGTTGAGGGTTGTGAGCGCCTTGGCGTTGGCCTCATAACCCTGCTGGGCCACGATCATCTTAGAGAACTCCCCGGAAAGGCTGACGTTGGATCCCTCGACGGACCCTCCCGTAATGGATCCATTACCACCGGCTCCAGCCTGGCCAACCACTGCCGCGCCCGAAGCAAACGTGGCTTGATAGTCGTTGGTCCCTGTCTGCTGCAGCCCTTGCGTATTCGCGAAGGTCGCCACTGCGACCTGGCCCAGCGCCAGCGTCTGTTTATTACTGAACTGGCCCTGCACGGTCCCGTCCGGAAGCACGGAATAGCCTGTGAGCGATCCAACACCGAAGCCGTCCTGGTTGGTCGTAGTCGTGGCGCTGGTAGCGTTCTGCTGTGTGATGGTGGGGCTGCTCGAAGAACCATTCAGGTTCCAGGTGAGGTTCATCGGCGCCGCTCCGTCCGCCAGGCCGGTGATGTTGATGCCGGTTACCGTGCCAGTCGGCGCGGTCAGTTGGCCGGAAGAGTTGAAGGTGAGCGCGCCCGAAGCGATGGTCGTCGGGCTTCCGGTTCCGCCCGTGGCCGATGCCGGAAGCGTGACGCTGTAGCTCCAGTTGTTGGGAGAGGTATTCGTATAGTTGACACTCAATGTCTGCGCGGTGCCGAGCGAGTCGTATACCGTGATTGGCGTGCTGAAGCTGGTGCCGGCCGCGGTGCTGGAGTCGAGGTTGGTGCTCATGCTGAAGCTGGTGCTGGCTACGCCGGGCATGGTGGTTGCCTGGTTGACCGAGATCGGCGCGAGCGCGGCATCGGTGGACACCACCCCGTCGACCGCAGGATACCCCATCACCAACTCACCACTCGGCGAAGTCAACTGTCCTGACGAATTCGTGGTGAAGTCGCCAGAGCGTGTGTAATCAGTGGCGCCGCTGGCGTTTTGCATAACGAAGAAGCCGTTGCCCTGCAGGGCCATGTTCGACGAGACGCCGGTCGAGCTGACTGAGCCGTCGCTGAAATTGGCGGTCGAACCGGCAACCTGGACACCGTCTCCGGTCTGGATGGGGTCGCCGTTTCCCGAGGTTCCTTGCATCTGGTTGAAGATGTCGCCGAAGCTGAGGTTCTGGTCCTTATAGCCGTCGGTGTTAAGGTTCGCAAGGTTGTTGGCAATGTTGTTGAGCGAGGATGCGGTGGCTTCCAGGCCTGAGAGTGGGATCGCAAATGCTGACATTATCTTCCTCCTGTGATGCGGAACTTTAGTGTGTTGCGGGTGTGCTGAAGCTGCCGTACAGATTCATCAGCGCGTTGGGATCGGACATGGGAGTGTAGGCCGGTAACGACTGGCTGGCTGCGGACGAGGCGGCCGCCGCTGCGCTCGCGGGCGATGCACTGGTCGAGGCGCCTGCGACCATCGCCGTCGCCGGGTTCGAGCTCGACGCCGCTCCGGCGCTCGGAGCTGCGGGAGTCATGCTGCTTAGCGTCTGGTTGATGGAGATGAGTTGATCAAGCTGGTTCAGCGAGACCATCTGGCCCACCATCGCGGTCGGATCGACGGGTGCCGTCGGGTCCTGGTTCTGCAGCTCGGTCACCAGCAGATTGAGGAATGTGCTTTGCAGATCGGTAGACGATGTTCCGGTGGAACTGCTGGTGCTGCTCGAGGTGCTCGAAGAATTGGTCGTCGCGCGGGGCGCACTCGCACTGCCTGCGGTTTGCGGTGCGGCCACGTCCGGTGTGAATCCTTGAATGTTCATTTGCCTGCCTCTTTCTTCAAACGTGATTTCTCTCTAAGCTCTGATGTCCAGCCGGTATCCAGTGCTTGCGCCGGCGAGTACTGACGGGTTTATGCCAACGTCGGGGTCCGGCGCCACCGCAGCGCCTGCGACCGGAACGGACAGGGCAGACGACCTCGGCTCTCTTTGCTGAGAACTGCCCTGTCCGGTGGTCGAAGCGGCCTGATGGTTGACCTGGATCAACGTGTTCAGGCCGGAGTCGTTGCCCAGCTTCGTCTGCACGGAGGCGACATGCGCGGAGATCGCCTGGCTCAAGCCGGAATGGTCCAGCGATATCTGCGCCAGCATCTGCTGCGGCGAGACCGATGTGCGAATCGAGATGGACCCGAACTCACTGGAGTGGAGTCCAACCCGCATCTCCGTCTCGCTCATCGACTGGACGATTCTGGAGGCGTTGATTCCGGTGGCCGCTGTGATCTCGTCACCGTCCAACGAGCTTGGGGTCGCATCGCTGCGATCAGGGCGAGATGCCTCCGGAAGACTGCCGGCCGTGGCGGTCGCGGTTGGCGCGTCGTGGGTGAGTGCCGGAGTTGGAATCGGCTGGGCCTGCGCGGCGCTGCTGTCCGCGATCTTCGGCATTGCGGCTACGGATTGCGAGGCATCCGCCTGCGAGTGCTCTGCAGGCTGGTTGTTGCTTTGGGCATTGTTCTGGCTATTGCTTTGGACGCTGTGCGAGGAGCCGCCGCTCGCTGTGCCGGCAGGCTTCGCATTCGTCGTGTCGGTCGCATTCGGCGCGTCGGCGTTCCTAGGGCGGATTGCATCTGCAGTGCTCTTCAGAGGGGCCTTGCCGGCGGACTGAATCGAGTCTGCTTTGTTCGGGAGCATCGCGGCGGTCGATGGCGCCATTTGGAGCTCGAAGGTCTCGGCTGCGGGCTGTGCGGCGACACCCGGTCCGGCCGGAACGGCCAGGCTTGATGAATCCGCCACACCCGATGCCACAGAAATAGCTGAGACATCAGCCGGGACCGCCGCATCTGCGGCCTTATTCTGCGGTGTGGGGACGCTCGGCTGCGGCAATTCGATTATGGCTTGGTCCGATGCATCGGCCTTCGGCTGGGCCGTTATCAACTGCGGAGACGGAGCGGGCGAGCTGCCGGGAATGCTAAAGTCTGGAGCTTCCGCTGCGGTCTTTGCGGAACCATCACTCGCGCGAGTGTCGTCCTGCCCGCCGGATGAGACTTTTGTCTGGGTAGCTGCTTGATCGGCGGGGGGCGGAACTGGGATAGTTGGGGCCGCACTCTCGTTGGGGAGCGGCTGCGCTAGCGGCTTGGTCTCCGAACGGCTGGCCGTGCTCGTAGCGGAGCGCGTCTTCGACTCGGTGCTCGTGGTGCGGTTGCCCGCATTGAGACGATCGGACGAGTCCGCGAGCGCCGCTTGAAAGCTGATGCCGGACGGAATCGCGGATGCCGGAGTCGGCATAACTGCTGTCGGGGACGACGCCGTTGATGAGGCTGCAATTCGCACGCCTGGGATAGTGCACGCCGCGTGCCAGCATTTCGGCTTTCGGATTTACGTCCGCGACCGACCTAAATGAATGACTAAAAACGAGTTCCAGGATGGCTTGTTTTGCGCTGGCGCGAAGCGTCATGTTGTACTCGGCAACGGTTGCCGTACGGACTGGGCAAGGGCTGCCCAGTTGATGGCTTGCATGGCGAAGGAGCCCGGCCTGCGTCTTGAAGTTTGTTGCGCCACGGCTCCGGTGCACTCGTGCAGCGACACGCGGGAATGCTTCTGGAAGATGTGAGGGGGCGCAAACTAGCCGCGTTGGCGGCGGGCTATGAATATGTCGTCGAGATATTTCTGCTGAGCGCGCGTTTGTTCCACCTCATACGCACTGCGCTGCTCCTTGAATAGATTGATCATGGTCTCGTGCTCGCGATGGGCCGTCAGGTAGACCTTCATCTGCTTCAAGCGCTGTTCTTCAAGCCCTTGAAGGGTGACGCGGAGAGCGTTCTTGGCTTCGGCTGCGGCCTGCGCCTCCCACAGCATGGTATGCAATTGGCCTGCGGGCACGGCCTGCTGCAGCACCTGGTTCCGCGCGGTATGGGCCTTCTCGATCGCCACAGTCAGTTCGTCGATCTGATGCGCGATGCGGGCCATTTCAAGTTGAATGCGCTGCAGAGCGCGCTCTTCGCGCCTCTCAAGGCCTTCTTTCACCCGAAGCACCGTCGCAAGTGGAAACCGAAACGCCATGCCGCAACCATCTCCCGTACCCATTTAAGGGCGGATCTTCGCTAGCTCGGCAACGCCAGCAACGATGCGACCGCGTCGGTGTACTTGCATTGGTCGTCTGGACGCTGCTGGAGAAACAGGTTCAGCGCGGGCAGGTTCTGCACAGCCTTATCCAGAATCGGGTCCGAATCTTTCTGATACGCGCCGATCCGAATCAGGTCTTCCGATCGCGCATACGCCGCCATGGACATGCGCAGCGCGTTGGCTTTGGCTAGATGCGGCTTGGTTACCACGCTCGACATCAGCCGGCTGAGGCTCTGCAGGACCGAGATGGGAGGATAGTGGTTGTTCATGGCCAGGTTGCGGTCCAGCACCACATGGCCGTCCAGCAGCGAGCGCACGGTATCGACCACCGGGTCCTGCTGATCGTCACCTTCCATCAGCACGGTGTAGAAGGCAGTGATGCTGCCTTGCGAAAAGTTTCCGGTTCGTTCCACCAGGCGGGCGAGCATGTTCAGCACCGACGGCGTGTAGCCCTTCGCCGTGGGCGGCTCGCCGGCGGCCAGACCGATCTCGCGCTGGGCCATCGCAAACCGCGTCAGCGAATCGACGATCAGCAGCACGTTCTTTCCCAAGCTGGCAAAGTACTCGGCGACCGCGGTGGCCGACAGCGCCGCGCGGATGCGCAACAGCGGCGATTGGTCGGAGGTGGAGACGATGACGACGGCGCGCTTGAGGCCTTCTTCGCCGAGGACTTCGAGGAACTCGCCGACCTCGCGTCCGCGTTCGCCCACCAGCGCAAGCACGGTCATGTCCGCCGCGGTCCCGCGCGCCATCATGCCGATGAGGGTGCTCTTGCCGACGCCGCTGCCGCCGAAGATGCCGACGCGCTGGCCGCGGCCGCAGGTGACGAATGCGTCGATCGCCTTGATGCCGCAGCCCAGCGGCTCGCGGATGGGAACGCGATCGAGTGGGAGCGGCGCGGAGCCGTCGATTGCAACCGAATGCGTGGCCCGATACTCGCCTTTGCTGTCGAGCACGTTGCCCGTCGGATCGATGACGCGCCCGAGCAGTCCAGGACCGACGCGCACGGATGGACGCGCGCCCCACGTGGTGATGCGATCACCGAAGCGGATTCCCTGCGGCTGATCGGCCGACATGGACAACATCGTCGATCCGCGAAATCCGATGATCTCGCCAGAAAAGCTGCGCCCGCCGGCGCCGACGATCTCGCAGGACTCGCCGACCACGCAGAATGGCCCTTCCGACTCGATTAAATTGCCGACGACCTGACTGACCCGGCCCGTCCACCGCAATGTCGAACCGTCGTCGAGGAAGCGGGTGTACGGAGCCAGGAGCGGGCGATTCATCGATTCTCCGGCCGCAACGCCAGCAGATCGAAGAATCCTTGTTCGACCTCCTTGAGTTGCGTATCCAGTCCAAAGTTGGCGACTCCCAACTCAGTCTCCACCAGGCAGTCATGATCGCTGAGCGCCGCGTCCTCGATCACATCGATCTGCGCAACGCACGACTGCCCCGCAAAGTATTCCTTCCATCGCTTGCCGCCCCCCGGTCCCACTCGCACCGTGACGCTCGATCCCTCGCGCATCTTTTCGATGGTCATGCGCACCAGCGCCGCGACCAGCATCGGATCGACCTGCGCCTCGCGATGCAGAATCTTGGCAGCAATCGCCAGTGCAAGCTGGACCACCTCGGCTTCGACGCGCGCGTAGTATTCGGTCCGCTGCACTTCAAACGCCGCGATCGCGGATGCCAGCGGCGCCTGGGCGGCTTTCAACTTTGCCTCATATTCCTGGCGAGATCTTTGTTCTGTCTGGCGCGTGGCCTCGACCACTTCGCGCTGAATCCTGGCTGCGAGTTCCTCTTCTGACAGGGTCACGGTCGGGCGGCGGCGGTTTACCCCGCTCGTAGTGCGCATCCCGGGCCGGCTGGTGCCGTCCGAGGTGACATGCCCGGCCATGTCGCGGTATTCCATCGCCGTGATCGGCAGGGAAAACAGGCTCTCAAATTCCACGCTAGAGGACATATTCGTCTTCTCCTTCTGCTTTCAGTACGAGCTTGCCTTCGGACTCGAGCTTGCGCGCAATGGCAACAATCTCCGATTGCGCTTTCGCTACTTCCTTGCTGCGAACGGGACCCATCATCTCCGAGTCCTCCTGCATCATCTCGACCGCACGCGAGGACATAGTGCGGAAGAAGTGGCCCTTCAATTCCTCGCTCGCCCCCTTGAGAGCGATCATCAGTGTCTTCTTGTCGATGGTGTTCATCAACTCGCGCAGCTCGCGCTCGGGGACACCCATGAAGTCGTCGAAGCGGAACATCATATCGCGAATGGTGATAGCCAGCGTTGGCTCCTCAACCTCGATCCTGTCGAGGATTTCTCGCGCGGTCGTCGAATCCATCTTGTTCATCATTTCGGCAACGTTCTTTGAGCCTGTGTCCGCCTGCTTGCTGCGGTCGCCTACGGACTTCAGGCGGCGGCCCAGCACCGCGGAGATCTTTGCCGCGACCTCGGGCGAGGTTTGCCCCAGGTTGGCAAGACGCCGGACGCAATCGGCGCGATCGTCCGGCTCCATGCTCATCAGCAACGCGGACGCCTGCTTGGAGTCGAGGTGGCCCAGCACGAGCGCTTTGGTCTGCGGGCGCTCGCCGACCAGGAACTTCGCCAACTGCTCTGGGTTTGCCTTCTTCAACGAGTCGAGCTCGCTTGGCTCTTCCCTTCGGGTCAAGCGCTCCACCATGCTCTTGGCGCCGTTCTCGCCAAACGCCTTCACCAGCAGCCGGGTGGCGACATCGTGACCGCCCACGGCGATGAAGTCCTGCGCCGCCATCATCTGCTGGTACTCTTCCAGGACGCCGAGGGTCACGTCGAACGGGACCTGACCGAGCTTCGCCACCTCGTCGGTGACGCGTTGCAGGTCCTGATCCGGCAGGTTGCGCATAATCGCGGCCGCAGGCTCGTCTCCAAGCAACGACAACAGAATCGCTGCCTTGCGCGCACCCGCTATTGAATAATTGCCCAACGAACTCATGAAGGCTCCTCCCGCAACCATGCCTGTACCGCGCGCGCAGTGTTGACCGGCTTCTGCCGGATCATCTCAATCGTCTGCTCTTTCAACTGGTTCGCGCTGCGGGTGTCGTTTACGCCGGCGCCGATGGCCAGCCGACTGCCCCCAGCACCATCAAGCGCCGGCTGAGCTGCCTGGTACGACTGCCCCGGCGCAAGCGCCTGGCGTTGAATCGGCCGAAGCACAAAGAGATACGCCATGATGAAGAGCATGAGCAGCGACACGGGCCGCACGAGGGACGAGTAGTCCGTCACAGCCTTCTGCGCCTTCTGTTCCCAGTTCGGAGCGACAAAATCTGCCCCTGTCACCGGAGAGTCGAAGGAAAGA
>Ga0181516_10003656_pt1 | contig 10169 bp, 9 predicted proteins | sample PEATcosm2014_Bin_25_FD_121104 | JGI IMG/M metagenome (GOLD analysis project Ga0181516, IMG submission 121104) | Peatland microbial communities from MTU Mesocosm Facility, Houghton, MI, USA - PEATcosm2014_Bin01_10_metaG | ecosystem: Environmental > Terrestrial > Soil > Wetlands > Peat | place...
AAGGGTGACGACTCAATGAACTCGAAGGCCTTGCAGGAGAATGTCGTCGTTTACGTCGCTCTTCTGGCGCTTTTCTCGCTCGTGATTACGTACCAGATTAAGTCGTCACTGGAGACGGTTCACGTGGAGAGGAATTACGACTTCTTCGTGCCGTTTGTTTTCCAGCCTTTCACCAATCGGATTAACGACCTTGCGTACGTGCTGAACTGGGAGGCGGGAACACAGCTCGATCCAATACCGCATTCCGTACTTCATCGTGGGGACGAAATCCTGAGCGTGAACGGACGTCCCTCCCGTGGTCTGTCTCTGTACCTCCGGACGTTGGTGGGCGATCCTTCCGTTCGGCCAGCGTCCGGGTGGCATGGGTTCACCGTGACGGCTCGCACTGCTGACTCGACAGTTCGTCATGTGGAGTTCGCTTTTCCCCACTGCACATGCGGTGTTCCAAGCTTGGCGGAGGCGGTTTCGGTTTGGGTTGTTCCGCCAGTGTTTTGCGTGGTCCTTGGTTTTGCGACGGTCCTCTGGAGGCCCAAGGCACTTTTGGCTTGGGGATTCCTAACTGCCCTGCTGGCGCTCTCACAGGTACAGTTTTGGGCCGATGACTACACGGGCTTTCAGCTCACCAGCACACCCATGGCATGGGGCAACTGGCTTCGATTGTTCGGAGTGGGATATCGAGCATTGGTTCAGTCTCTCTGGCCTGCCGGACTGCTCGTCGCTTCCACCCACTTCTACCGGCGGCGCAGCGGGGCGGTGCGCCGGGCGCTTGGGTTATCCATGCTATTCCTGCTTTACGCCGTGCTCCGAGCGGTCCAGCAAATCGCCTGGTCGGAGGACTATCGGCCCTTCATCGCCCTGCACCGTTTCCTCGCTTCTTGCGAGACCGGGTTTGTGGCATGGACATTGATTGCGGTGGCCGTTTTGAGTTGGACTTTGAGCCGCCGACTGGGCGTGGGAGCTTCCGGTTTGGCGCTGACCGCGATCATCACGCTGTATTGGGGCGCCTCGCCGGTGACGCACGGCGACTGGGTGGCCTACGTGGACGGTACGCGCCGCTTCGTCTTCGACGTCCCGACCGTTCACAACACGCCGGCACTGGCGATCACGCTGTACGTTGGGGGCATGTTCGGATTGGCCTTGCTGGTTTTCAGGCCGCAAGTAAGATTCCTTGAGGCGCTCGGATGCCTGCTCTTCCTGCCCCTTCTCTTCGACTTCGCCGCGAGAGCGGGTGTGTTCTGGTACCCCTTGGAAGAGGGCTTCTTTCGTTACTGGTATGGTGCGGCATCCGCACTGGCGGGAATCGGCCTCGCGTGCCTCTTCTGGTCCATCCTGAAGCGGACCGCTATCGAATGAAGTCACGCCGCACTCCTGGAGGGGTGACTTTCCGGTAACCCCAGAAAACGGCCATTTCGGAAGCCGGACCGCTCCGGTTCGCCATGGCGGGCTGATGCAGGGGAGCAAAAAATGCCCGATGGGCGACACGGACCGAGGCCACTCGCGGCCAGTCGCGCGCAGGATGTACCTGCAACATTGGGGCCGTGACGGCCATATCGGAAACCGGCCCCGATCTCGCGTGGGTCGTTGCGCAGAGGTCCCCTGCGAAGCAGGGACGCCCGCAGTATTGGGGAGTGGCGCTTCAAACTATCGGAGGCGGATCGGTCAGCGGGCCGGTGCGTCTTATTGTGGCGTTTCGTGAGATGCGGCGGTCAGGCTCTTGGTCACCAGGCTCCCGAGACCGAACCCTCCCTGCGAAGAAATGACTTGAGCCAGGCTCTCTTCGGCTACACCCATGGCGCAGGACGAAGCCGAGTCTTCCCCGGAACCAAGCCAGCTTTCCTCGCCGCTGTGGGTCATGCGTAGTAGTTCGGAGATGAGAAGCGCCTCGAACTGCTGCCCGGCCTGTTGGAGGGGGCGCGCGGCGGCGAGGGCGGAACCGCCGGCCGCCGGGAGCGAAGCTTGTATTCCATCGATGGCATTCATATCGGTTCCTCGGATGCGTTGCGGTGCAGTCCTAGATCACGTCCAGTTCGGCGCTCAGGGCGCCGGCGCTTTTCAAGCCTTGCAGAATCGCGATCACGTCACGAGGCGTGGCGCCGATGGCGTTGAGCGACCGGACCAGGTCCTCCACCGTGCTTCCCTGCGGCAGAGTGATGCTGCGGGCCTTCTCTTCCCGCGCTTGCACGCTGGTCTGCGGAACCACCTCGGTGGTGCCTTGGGAAAGCGGCCCAGGCTGCGATACTTCGAAGGTGGTCTGAATCTCCACCGTCAGCGCGCCGTGCATCACCGTTACCGGCAGGATGTTTACGTTCCGGCCCATCACGATGGTTCCCGTCCGCTCATCGACGACCACGCGCTCGATGGTATCGGCCTCCACGGTCAGGAGTTCAATCTCGGCGATGAATTCGGTGGGGCGCGCCGCGTAGTCCGGGGGAATCGATATGGCGACCGCGGCGGAATCTTCGGTGCGGGCGAGCGACGGGCTGCCGGCCGCGGCTGGAAAACGCCGATTGACGGCGGCCGCGATTCGCGTAGCGGTGGTGAAATCGGCCTGGCGTAATTCCAGCCGCAGGGTCCCCTCGAGCGAACCGTGCGGCGCGGCGAGTTCCACAATGGCGCCGCCGGGAATCCGCCCCGTGGTGGGGTGATTCAACGTCTGGCTGTTATTGCCCCGTCCCGCAAGATAGGCGCCGAGCACCAGCGGCCCTTGGGCGATGGAGTAGACTTTGCCGTCCACGCCGCGCAGGCTGGTCAGCAGCAGAACACCGCCCTGGAGGCTGGTGGCGTCGCCAATGGCGGCGACCACAACATCGATTCTCGATCCGGGCCGCGCGAACGGGGGCAGGGTCGCGGTAGCCATGATGGCCGCCGTGTTCTGCACGCGAATGGTAGTCGAGGTTACCGTGAGGCCCATTTCGCGGAGGATGTTGGTCAGGCTCTGCACGGAGAAGACCGTCTGCTGCCGGTCGCCCGTGCCGTTGAGCCCAACCACGAGCCCGTAGCCGATCAGGGGATTGTCGCGCACGCCTTCCACGGCTGCCAGTTCCTTAATGCGAACGGCGCCCGGAGAGGACGGCGCAACGGCGAGCGCGGCGGCGGATATGGCGAGCAAAAGGCAGGTGTTAGGTCGCATAAAATTCAAAACGGCAGGATTCCCAGGAGCAGCCGATACAGGAACGACGGGCGCCGGACAACGTCGCCCACCACCCCTTTTCCGTTCACGAAAACTTCCATCTGCGCCAGGAGGCCGGATTGTATACTGTTGTCCTGCGCCAGGTCGATGGGACGAATTACGCCGCGGACCACGATCACCTGGCGCTCGCCGTTCACTTCCACGGTCTTGCCGCCCTCGACCACCAGGTAGCCGTTGGGAAGCACGCCCGCTACGCGCGCGCTGATGGTGGTGGTGAGCGAGGTCTGGCGCATGGTGCTCCCTTCGCCGTCGAGCGTGGTGCTGCCGCCAAGGTTGATGAGATTCGCCAGCGCCGAACTGCCTCCGAACTTGTGGCCCAGAGCGCCAACGCTGGCGGCGGCGGTGGAAGCTCGCTGCGTTTTGGTGGTGCCGCTCGACAGAGCCGACAGGTTCTCATTAATCATGATGGTGACGAGGTCGTTCAAGCGGTACGCCTTGGGGTCGCGGCAGAGATCCGAGAGAGGCGCGCCGGGCAGCCAGAGCGACCCGGGTGAAGCCGGTGGCGCGGTTTGGGACTGCCGCACCGACGCTTCCACATATTGTTCGAGTGGGGAAGGCTCCGGAGGCTTCGCCGGCGCCTTCGGTTTTTGCGCCGCGGCGGCACTGCTTGAAACTAACAGCGCGGCCAAGATCCCATAGACCCGTTTCGCATTTTGCATTTCCGTCTCCTGCTCTGCCTCCGCGACGGAGGCGGCTGCCGTCCCATCCTGGCTGAAACCGCTCCCTGACGGTCGCGGCTCCGACATGGGTGCATCGATCGCGCAGTACCTACCTGGCTCCAATCGTCACGACCGCCCGGTCCCGGCCATCCACGCGTGCGCGAAAATGGGCCGCCGATTCGAGATTCGTCAGCGGGATCGTCTCGCCGGCCCAGCCGCAACGCTCCGCGCGGGCCACCAGACGAATTCGCATGGGGCCGTTGCGCACCTCGACCTGAACGGTGTCTCCGGCCTGAATTTCCGGTGGCGAGGTCAGATCGGACAGACGAATTTCGGCGCCCGGTTCGATCCTGGTGCGAGGCGCCCGCCCCACTACCTCGCCGGCCGAAGAAGCGTAGACACCAACGTCGAACCCATCCGTGACCATAGCGGTGGCGAGCTGGCTTTCGGCAATCGGCTCGCCAGGCGCGAGCGCGGTCCGCGCCATCACTCTGCGCGCGGGCGCCCGGATGCGCACCTTGGCCCAAACGGAAAAGCGCCAGCCGGCGGAATATACGACGTAACCTCTCCAGAACAGTATGCGGCCGAGAGGCCCCGGTACGGCTTCCAGATCTCTCTTTTCGAAAACGAGCTCTCCGGGAGGCACGGGAAACTGGCTGTGCTCGGCGACTTCGATGGCGCCGGCTTCACAGCCCAGGACCCGAGCCATGGCGGCAGCCAGCGCGGCCGGCGAGAGAGCTTCGGCGGGCCACTCGAAACAGACATCGCGCAGAGGTCCGGCGGACAGGCGATTCTGGCGGACCAGGCGCGCCAGTTCCAAGCCTTGAAACACGCGGCGGGCGCCGGCCATGGGCGCGACGCCGACGGGCATTCGCGGGTCAAGAGCGGCGAATACGGGATTCGCCGCGGCGAGATCCCCCGCCAGGATGGCCGGGCCGTGCACCGGCAGACAGGCGATTGCGGTTGCGTCCGCGTTTGCGAAGGCGTCCGCCGCGGCCAGAGCGCCCAGACCGGCCGCCAGCGCCATACGAATGGCGATCCCAACCCGGATGTAACGTGACCATCCCATGGCGCCCTCCTCGTCAACGGCTGAGGCTATTGGTTTGCTGCGCCATGTCGTCGGCGGCTTTGGCGACTTTCGAGTTCGCCTCATAAGCCCGCTGGCACACGATCATGTTGGTGAACTCTTCCACCACGTTTACGTTCGACTGTTCGATGTAATTCTGCAGCAGCGTGCCATTGCCTTCCTGGCCGCCCGGAACACCGACGGATGGTGTGCCGGAGGCGTCGGTCTGTTGGTAGAGGCTGCCGCCGACGCTTTCCAGGCCGGCCGGGTTTTGAAAGTTCGCCAGCAGGATCTGGCCCGCCTGCTGGGATTGAGTTTGTCCCGGCAGGGTGTAGCTGACGGTGCCATCCTGTGCGATGGTAATCGACTGAGTGCCGGGGGGAATGCGAATTTGCGGGTCCAGGTAATCGCCCTGCGCGGTGACAATGTTGCCGTTGTGGTCGAGCTGAAAGGAGCCGGCGCGGGTATAGGCCTCTTCTCCGTTCTGCCGGCGGATCTGAAAGAATCCGCTGCCCTGTATCACCATGTCGAGCGGGCTATCGGTCTCAGTGGAGTTACCCTGAGTGAAGATCATCCCGTTGGAAACGGCCTTGGTGCCCAGGCCAACCTGCAGGCCCACCGAAACGGTGGAGCCGGCGCCCGAGGCCGCGCCGGGCTGCGCCATAGTCTGATAGAGAAGGTCCTGAAAGTTGGACCGGCGCGATTTGTAACCCGTGGTGCTCGCATTGGCGAGGTTATTGGCGATGTTATCCAGGGTTAGCTGCTGGGCCGTCATTCCGCTGGCTGCGCTGTATAATGCTCTCGTCATGATTCCGGATACCTCCGCTTAAGAAATTACCTTGGCGACTTCGCCGATGGCTTTACTGTTCATGTCCATGTTGATCTGGACGGCCTTAGTCAGCATTTCGAACTGACGCATAATGTCGATGAGCCGGACGGCCGATTGCGGGCTACTGACGTTAGATCCTTCGACGTTTCCCTGCAGCACCGACGTGCCGTCCGCCGCCCGGGCCGTGTCCGCAGAGGTGTAATACGCGCCGGCGGCCTTGACCATGGACGCGGGCGATGGGAAGTTGACGATGGAGAGGCTGCCCAATGCCTGCCCGTTCTGAGAGACTGCCCCGGCGGGAGAGACCTGCAGGGGATGGGCCGCATCCACGGCGAGGGCCGTGCCATCGTTCAGAAGAACCGGGTAACCTTCCGCCGACGTGACCGCGCCGCCGCTCATCACGCGAAACTGCCCGGCGCGCGTATAGAGCGGTCCATTGGGGCCCTTGAGAGCGAAGAAACCTTCGCCGCTCAACGCCATGTCGAGCTGGTTGCCGGTCGGCTGGATCAAGCCCTGGGAGAAATCGGTCCAGTTGCGCTCGATGACCGGCAGGGTAGCGGTAACCGGATCGGCATCCGCGCCGCTAGAGACGGCAGCCTGCGACATGTAGAGGCTGTAGGATTCGGAGTCCTTCTTATATCCGGCCGTAGACGCGTTGGCGAGGTTATTGGCCAGGATTTCGAGCGATTCCATTCGCGAACGAAGGCCGCTGGCGGCGCTGATGGTGAGAGGATCCATAACGCACTTTTCCCATGGCAAGTGGCGCGCCAAATCGGGCAACGGCCGGGAGTGGCGGGTGCGGACCGCGTCCGGGAGCGTGTTGGAGACGGGCGGGCGGCGAGATTCCGCCGCTTCCCGGCGCGAGTTTTCGCCAGCACGAGCGGGGATTTCGCAGAAAAAGCGGAGCTTATTGGCGATAAGTATAAAGAGAGATGCTTCCATGCCGCTACTTGAGGAACCTTGCAGGAATCTGATAGCTTCGTCCAAGCTGCGCCCTTTCCCGTCCGTGGCCTTGCGCCTGATGTCCCTCATCCAACAGGAACAGATCAGCCTGACGGAGCTGGGACGAGTACTCGAAACGGATGCGCCGCTCGCGGTAACCGTTCTCAGGGCCGCCAATTCTCCGTTATTCGCTCACAGAGAGATCAGAAGCATCCCCCTGGCCCTGGCGGTTCTGGGACTGGACCGGGTCTGTCTGCTCGCTCTCACCGCGGCGGTGTTCCATACTCTGCCCTCGTCGGTGCGGCGCGACTATGTGCGGGCGTGGTGGAGGCACAACCTGGCCACGGCGCTGGCCGCCAAGCATCTCTCGCCCTGGGACATGGTGGCGGAGTACGTCTATATGTGCGGCCTGGTGCACAGCGTGGGACAACTGATTCTATTCGAGGCTTTCCCGGTTCGTTACGACAGCCTGCTGGTGGAAAGGGCGGCGACGGGCGCGCCGCTGCTAGAAATGGAGCGAGGCTTCTTTGGAGTGGATCACTGTGAGCTGGGAGCGGCTCTGTTAAGCAAGTGGAACGTTCCGCCGGAGATGGTGGACACGGCCGCGCACTATCTCGATCCCGAGCATGCGAATACCAGGAGCGCGGGGCTGGTGCATATCGCCTGCCTGGTGGCGGATCACCTGGGTTTCAGCGTTTGTCCAGGAGTGTTAGGCCCGATTGACGGCCTGCCGGCCGTGGCCCGGAACACTCTCGGCGACGAGAAGGTCTGTCTGGAAATTACCGAGAAAGTGGAGGCCATCGAGTCCAGTCTGGCGCGGTGAGGCTGTGAAGTTGGCCCTCAATCTGCATCGCAACCGGCATGGTGATCGGCGTCGGTATAAGCGGCATGGCGGCTGGGGCGCCGCGGCCGAATGCAGACACCGAAACGGCCAAACCGGTTGCGTTCGCCGGCGAAAGCTTCGCGGCCGAGATGCTGGGTTTTCTGCAGACCGAAGTAAGTGGGCTAAGTGCGTGGGGCGCGGCGGTTCCGCCCGCGGGCGCAACCGGGGGCCATACCACCGATCCTGAAACTGGCGATTCTTCGCCGCGGAATATCGCCGCATCGCCGATGGCGGGCTGGGGAACGCTCGCAACCATGTTATCGATTGCGCCCGCGGCGCTGCCGCAGCGTAGCCCCGGCACGGTGTCACAGCCTCGCGGAAGCTATCGAAAGCCGGCGACCTTCGCGAGCCAGCGGGTTGCGGCGTCAGCGACGGCGCCGCTGGTTTTCGGCGCACCGGCGCAACTAGCCGCGAACCGGGAGGCGCCGTCCGCAGATCAGGGCGGTGTGATCCCATTAGTGGGGCAGGGGAATGCGGTGGCCACGCCGGCTGCCATGCGGCCCGTGCCGGAACCGGCCATGGCGGCTGGCTGGTCCGAGGGCGTCGGCGGCGCCGGCGTCACCGGCGTCACCGGACAGGCCATTGCGGGCACGGCGGATGTGAGTGCCGGCTTCGCCGCGGAGTTTACCGCGAGCGAGGTATCGTTTGGCAATGCAGTGTTGGCTTTCGCGGCTCGTGTTACCGCGCAGACGGCTCCGGGCACCGGGCCCGCGGCGGCGGTGATGCCGGCACCGGTTCTGGCGAACCTGCTGGCGGCGGGCGGCAGCGGCGAAGTCTCCGACGCCCGCCTGGCGCCGGCGGCCGGGGCGGAGCGTGGCGGCGATGGCCTGCCTGTGGTAGAACATGCACCCGTTGCCGAAGGAATGGCTCAGGCAGCCGGGGACAACGCCAAATCCGTTCCGCCGGATGGAAACCTGAAGACCGGGCCGGCTGGCGGGGCGGGGGAAACGGGGGCCGCGGACGGGCCTGCGGCCACTGTGGCAGAGCTTCCGCCCGTTGGCGAAGTAACGGCCAGACCAGCCGGGGACAATGCCAATTCCGCTTCGCCGGATGGAAATCCCCGGACCGGGCCGGCACCGGCGGCGGGGGAAACGGGGGCTTGGGACGGGCCTGCGGCCGCGGCGGCGGAAACGGCGCCCGCGGCGGGGGGCAGGCAGGCAGCGGCCGCGGACGCGGCGGGGCCTGCAGCGGGTGAAAAACCGCGCGCGAGAGAGGACAATACCGGGGCCGATCAACTGCCCGCGGCGGCTCCGGCCGCCGGGCTCGTGCCGCGAGACCTTAGTGCCGGCGCCGTGGCGCCCCGGGGGCGGGACACATCCCCGGAATGGCAGCCCACCGCCACGCCCGATTCCACCCGCGAAGACACGGCCGCTCCAACACCGATGCGCGAGGTGTCCATCCGCATCGCCAATGAGAACTCGCAAACCGCGGACGTGCGGATGACGGAACGGAATGGAGTAATCCAGGTGGAGGTTCGGGCGTCCGATGCTTCGCTGGCCAACTCGCTGCGAAGCGACGTGGGCGAGTTGGTGCGCGGGCTCGCTCCGGGCGGCTTGGGTGTGGAGGTATGGCACGCGGGTTCGCCATCGCAAACGGCCGCGGACGGCGATGCCCGGGGCGGCGCCCGCGGCGAAGCGCAATCCCAACCACGGAACGGCCAGGATGCCCCGGCGTCCGGGAGCCAACAGCGAAATGGCGACGGCGGGCGGCGGCAAGCTCCGCCGTGGCTCGATGAACTCGAATCGATTCCCAACCAGGTAAGGAGAAAGAGCGGATGACAGTCAATTCCCTGGCGCTTGGCGCGGATGCGGCAAGCCCCTACGACGAAACCTCGGCGGGTGGCGCCACATCGTCCTCCGGAACGTCCTCGACGGACTCCTCGACGGATAGTAACGAGGTTACCGAGAACCAGTTCCTGCAACTGCTGGTGACGCAACTCAAGAATCAGGATCCCCTGAACCCGACCGACAGCGACCAGTTCATGAGCGAACTGGCGCAGTTCAGCCAACTACAGGAAGTTATCGGGGTACATCAGGACCTGGACGCACTCCTACAGGCGAACGGCATCCAGGTTCCTAACTCCAGTACGGATTGAAACAAGACCGAGAATAACATCGGAGAAAGAGGTAATAGAGCTATGTTGACCGCATTTTCGACCGCATTATCGACGCTGGACGCCAATGAAATGGGTATCGATGTCGCCGGCAACAACCTGGCGAATCTGAGCACGCCCGGCTATAAGGCGACCACTCTCGACTTCAGCGAGGCGATGGCCCAGACCTCGGCGGATGGCACCACGCAGTTGGGCATGGGCGTGGCGATGCCTACCACCAGCCGCGACTCCACGGAGGGAGCGCTGGTTCCCAACTCCGGGCCGCTGACAGCCGCCATTCAAGGCGACGGTTACTTCATGGTCCAGGACGCCACTGGCAACGTCCTCTATACAAGGGACGGCAACTTCCAACTGGACGCTCAGGGTAACCTGCTCTCACAGTCGGGCGAACAAGTGCTTGGGGTAAACGGCCCGATTCAGGTGCCATCGACTAACCTGGCTCCCACGGCGACGACCGCCATGACTATCGACCTCAATCTCGACGCCG
>Ga0181516_10003657_pt1 | contig 10168 bp, 10 predicted proteins | sample PEATcosm2014_Bin_25_FD_121104 | JGI IMG/M metagenome (GOLD analysis project Ga0181516, IMG submission 121104) | Peatland microbial communities from MTU Mesocosm Facility, Houghton, MI, USA - PEATcosm2014_Bin01_10_metaG | ecosystem: Environmental > Terrestrial > Soil > Wetlands > Peat | place...
CGAAGTGATTTAAGTGAAGTGATTGGGATAGGAAATGGATTACATTGAAGGCGGCTGGCCGGCGGCTGCGTGAACCTGTTTCATGCCACGCAACTTTCGCTGATCAACATCCGCGAGGAGGAGACCACGATCCGCGCGCGGCAGGAGCAGTTGAATAATCCGCCGGGAATCCCAGGCGAGGCGTAGCGTTTCATCCATGCGCCCGCGTTTTGAAAATGGTTGTATCACTGGGGCTGATTTGCTGCGACAGTGGCACATTGGTTTTTCAACATGAACATTTCATCCGCCATTTTTTATTGCAGCGCGCCGGACCTGGATTCGTGTCCGGGCGAGTCGCTGCCGGAGTTCGCGTTCATCGGCCGTTCGAACTCCGGCAAGTCGTCGCTGTTGAACATGCTCGCGGGCAAGGGAATTTTGGCGCGTGTCTCGCCCACGCCGGGTTTCACAAAGCTCATCAATTTTTTCACGATGAACAAGACGTGGCGGCTGGTGGATCTGCCGGGCTACGGTTTCGCGGAGGGGGCAAAGAAGGACAGCGCGCGGTTCAACAGGGCAGTGGCGCGCTACCTGAAACACCGGAAGAATCTTTGCTGCGTGTTCGCGCTGGTTGATTCGGGACTGGAGCCGCAGGAAATGGACGTGGAATTCATCGAGTGGCTTGCGCGCAACGCGGTGCCGTTCGTGCTCGTCTTCACCAAGACCGACCAGGGAACGCCCGAAACGGTGTCGGCGAACATCGCGGCGTTCACGGCGCGCATCGCGGGATGGTTCGAGCAGTTGCCGGAAATTTTCCGGTGTTCATCCACGACGGGAAATGGCCGGAGAGAATTGCTCAAGGTGATAGGCGCGACGCTGGACGCCATGCCGTCGGAACCGGAACCAGCGCCGGCACCGGTGGAGCTTCCGCCTGAAGCCGAGCCGCCGTTCAGCATGCAGGTGCGCGCCGGAAACAAGCAGGAGAAAACTCCGCTGGATAAAAAGCGGCTCAAAAACGCCCGGCCTTGGTGAAAGATTGCGAGCCGCCACAGGACTGTGCGAGAATCATTGCCACTTCCCAGGTTGCGGACTTACGCAACATTTCCAGACCGGCTCATCAACAGGGTTTTGAATTCGGACAATTGGTTGTCGTAGTAGTCAACGGATTTGGCAGTGGTGGCGACGGTGGAATTGTAGTTCACGAGCGTGACCATGGTGCTGTAGGTGGCGGAGTCGTGCAGCGGAAGCACGGCGCGGATGCCGCCCTCGGGGCCGAGCCGCGAATAACAGTCGTTCTCGTGGATCTGTTTCTCGATGATAAGGCGGTAGCCTAGCTTGCCAAGAAATGTCGGATAGGAGTTGGTGGTGAAGATCGCCGCTTTCAACGCCACGCTGTCCGCGCCCAAATGGGCGAACACGTCTTTCAGCGGTTTGAATTCGGCGCGCGACAGGACGCGGTCAAACCGTTCCGGATCGGATTCCGAGGTCACGGCTGGTTCGGGCGCCGGTTTGATGTTGGCTGTTTTTTTAATCACAAAAAAATCTGGTCGGAAATGGTTCCTTGATCCGGCTCGTCAGGCGGGAGCACCGTCACTGTCGGTCATGGAGGCGGGAAAGTCCATGATTCGTTTTCGCGCGGTCATCGGTGTCATTTGCGAACTGTCCGCCGGTGGGCTATTTTCCGGCCATGAGAATCAAGCTGCTGTTCGTCCTGGCCGGGATGATTTTCATGTTCATCACCGCGCCCCGGCTGAGCGCGGACGAGGTGGATATGCAAAACGGCGACCGTTATATCGGCAAGGTGTTGTCCGTGTCCGCCGATGCCGTGGTGCTGAAAAGCGACGAACTTGGAAAAATCACGGTGCCGCGCAAAAATGTGACCGCCATGGCGTTCGGCACAAACGCCGTCGCACCGAAAGCTGCGTCCAATGCCGCGACGGTTTCCGCGCCGACGAATCTTCCGGCGGCTCCATCAACAGCGGAATTGTCGGGCACGAACGCGGATTTGTCCGCTGCGTTTCGCAATCTCACTGCGGACACGAACATTGTCGCACAAATCCGACAACAGATGCTTGCCGGCAATCCTGCGGCGACCGGCAAATTCGACGAGATGGTCAACGGCCTGCTGGACGGGAGCATGAACATGAACGATCTGCGGCGCGAAGCACAATCGGACGCGGACCAGTTGCGGGCGCTCAAGCACGATCTCGGCCCCGATGCCGGCGATTCAATTGACGGTTATCTGGAGGTGCTGGATGATTTTCTCAAGGAATCGGATTCATCCACGCCGACAAACGCCGCAGCCGTTTCGCAGCCAAAAGCGCAAGTGCATTAGCCCGGGCTGAAAACTTTTGAACCTTTCCAGTTTTGCCCGTTTCATTTTTCTGGAAAATCTTGACGGCGGGGCAATGGCGAGTTCAAATTCTTCCGAACTTCAAACCTAAACCAAAATAAAATTATGGCTGTCCCCGTCCAATTGACCACAAACGTGCAGAACGAAACCTTCGGCGGCGTCACTTATCACATCGAAGGAGAACTGGTGCCGGCGTTGCACATCGAATTGAGCAACACCGGCGTTTATTTCGAGCACCACATTTTGCTCTGGAAAGATCCGGCGGTGGTGATCGCGTTGCATCCGATGAAAGGCGCGTTCAAACGGATGCTCGCCGGGATGCCGTTCCTGCTGACCGGCGCGAGCGGGCCGGGACGCATCGCGTTCAGCCGCGACGGCGCGGGCCATGTGTTCGGCCTGCATCTCAAACCCGGAGAGAGCGTGGATGTGCGCGAGCATCAGTGGCTCGCGGCGACGGACAATGTGGAATACACCTTCACGCGGGTGCGCGGGGCGGCGAACATGCTGCTGGGCGGCACGGGATTTTTCATTGACACATTTTCGTGTCCGTCGCGCGAAGGCATTTTGTGGCTGCACGGCTTCGGAAATGTTTTTGAAGTGACGCTCGCGGCGGGCGAGCAAATCGACATCGAGCCGGGCGGCTGGATTTACAAGGACCGCACGGTGCAGATGCAGACGATGTTCCAGAAACTTTCGACGGGATTTTTTGCCAGCGCGGGGCAAATCGTCTGGAACCGTTTCACCGGACCGGGAAAAATCGCGTTGCAAACGATGTATTACCACATGGAAGGCGGCGAGTAGAAAAGCCGCAACGCCTGTTCAGGCTGTTCATCCAGCGCACTTTGTCGGATATTGTCGGTGAAAATGTCCGGCAATTTTACATTTCCAGAAAATTTTCTCTGGGGCACGGCCACATCGCCGACGCAGGTGGAGGGCCACGTCGTCAACGAGTGGACGGATTATGTTGCGTCGGACGGCGGCCATTGCCGCGTGGCGTGCAACCATTATCATCGTTACGAAGAAGACGTTGACTGGATGGCGCAACTCGGCGTCAACGCCTATCGCATGGGCATTGAATGGTCGCGCCTGCAAGCCGCGCCGCTCGCGCCGCTGGATCAAAAGGAACTAGCACGCTACATCCATTTGCTCGACTGCCTCAAGGCCGCGAACATCACGCCGATGGTCGTGCTGCACCATTTCTCAAATCCGCCGTGGATTTCGGCGTCGGGCGGCTGGCTGAATTCGGCCACAATTCCGGCGTTCGTGGATTATGTGACGAAGCTGGTGTCGGCGCTGAAGGAGCGGGTGTATTTGTGGAACACGTTCAACGAGCCGGACACTTACTCATCGCTGACATACTTGCTCGGCGGGTTTCCACCGTTTCACAAATGGCATTTCCGTTCCTACCGGAAAGCTATCAAGCACATGGCCGAGGCGCATGTTCTGGCGAGCCGCGCAATCCGGCAGAACAAATTTTCCCGCGAGCCGGAAGTCGGCATCGCGAAGAACTGGACTTCGTTCGGCGCGTTCCAGAATTTCGCTCTCTGGGATCATCTGCTCGCGGAAGTTTCACATCATGCGTTCAACCGTTTTGTGCTGGAAGAATTTCTAGGCGGGAGACGGCATGAGGATTCCACGTTTCTCGGCGTCAATTATTATGGCCGTGCGCGGTTGAACCATTTTCAGGCACTTGTCCCGACCAACGGCGTTTCCCACAAACGGCTGAAGCAATTGGGCATCGTTTGCGACGACATGTTCGAGCGGCATCCGACGGGCTTCGGAAACCTTCTGAAAAAATTCCACCACCGATACGGCCTGCCGATTTACATCACCGAACACGGCGCGGCGTCAACTGACGAGGATTTCCGCATCCGTGATTTGAGCGAACATTTGCACGAACTGCGTGGCGCGATGGACGACGGCGTAGACGTGCGCGGATTTTTTTACTGGTCGCTGCTGGACAATTTCGAGTGGCAGTTCGGCTACTCAAAAAAATTCGGCCTGTTGTCCGTGGATTTTGCCGACGAAAAGCTTCCGCGCAAGATGACGCGGGTCGGTGAATTTTACGGCGGCATTTGCAAGGCGCGTGAAAAGACGGCCCGCTGAATTGGCATTCCGCAGATTCTGTGTATATTGCAGCCATGCTGGCGACGCCGGAACTCATCCGCGAAACGACTCAACTCGCGCAACTGGAGGAACTCCTCCCGCGTTGGCGCGAAGTGCCGCTTTATCACGATTCGCTGGCGCAGGCCGGTTGCCGGCACGCAAATTTCGATTGCTTCCAACGCCTGCCTTTGATTGCGAAATCCGAAATGCGGAATAATTTCCCGCGAAACTTTCTTCCCGCCGGACAGTCGCTTGAAATATTGCTGGAGAAAAATCTGATCGAGATGGAGCACACCTCCGGCACTTCATCGGAACGATTGCCCGTCATTTTTGGACGTGGCTGGTGGAACACCCAGGAAGAACGCGCGTTGCGGCTGAACAGCTTTGTCGCAAAAGTTCTCGATGAATTTCCAAACGCGCGCCGCGCCACGATCACTTCGCCGGCGTGCAACGGCCTGACTTGTCCGACAGTTTGGGCGTCGCGCGAGCAGCGCACGTTTGGGAACGCGCTGTTCGTCAATCTTGCGCGCATTCCATTTCTTTTGGCCGAGGCGGAACTTGCGCACATGACGGCGGAGATCGTCGGCTGGTCGCCGCAATTTCTGGACGTTGACCCGGTTCACGGCGCGCGCTTCGCGCTTTACTGCGAGCAGCATGGGATAAAATTTCCCTCGCTGAAATTCATTTTGTGCAGTTATGAATTTGTCAGCGTCGTTCATCGCAAAATCCTCTCGCGGGTTTTCGGCGTGCCGGTTTTCAATCTTTACGGCTCCACGGAGACCGGCCATCTGCTGATGGAAAATGAGCGCGGCGAAATGAAACCGAGCTACGAAACGGCGTTTCTCGAAATCGTGGATGCCGACGCGCGCGGCATCGGCGAACTCGTCGTCACGACTTTGACCAATGATTACATGCCGCTGTTGCGCTATCGCATCGGCGATCTGGTGGAAAAACATATCCGGCCATATGGAAATCATTACACCGTCCACGGTCGTGTCCGAGACGCGCTCACGGCGCGCGACGGCACACGACTGACAACTTGGGAAATAGACCGGTGTTTCGACGGCGTAAGAGGCATTGCGCATTACGAATTGCGGCAAGTCGAAAACGGCGATTGCGTTTTGCGTTTTGTGCCGGACGGTGCCGGGCCTATAAAAGAAGATTTGCACCGCGTGACTTCACAACTTGAAGCGTTGCTGCATTCTTCCAAAGAAATCAGATCGGAGGCTATGAAAGTTTTGCTGCCGGCGGCTTCAGGAAAATTCCGCCTGACCTTCCGCGCCGGAGCGGCATGAATTCCGGCACTTCAACGAGCCTGATCTGGCAGACAGATTTTGTCATCGCGCACACAAGACTTTTGATGCGTAGTTTCAGGTGTTGGACCGGACGGGATTTACTGCCGGGAATTTTCAACCCGGCGGGGCTGTCTCGATATGTTTTTGAAGCGCCGTTTGTCCTTGTTTCTCACGGCAAGGAGAACGACCCGGTTTTGAATTACGGCAATCAGGCTGCGCTCGCGCTCTGGGAAATGTCGTGGGACGAATTCACGCGCACGCCGTCGCGACTCACCGCCGAAGCTCCCAACCGCGAGGAGCGCGCGAAATTATTGGAAATCGTCACCGCGTGCGGATTCATTGACGACTATTCCGGCATCCGCATTTCAAAGACCGGAAAGCGGTTTCAAATTACCCGTGCGACGGTCTGGAACCTGGTTTCCGAAACTGGCGAGTCTCGCGGCCAGGCGGCGATGTTTGGCGAATGGAAATTTCTTTGACGCGGCGGATTTGCTAACATCACGCGAATGGATTCGAAACGCATCGTGATTGTCGGCGGCGGCGCGGCGGGATTTTTCGCCGCTCTTGCCTGCGCGGAATCCCGCAGCGGCGCGGAAATCTTGATTTTCGAAAAATCGCCTCAATTTCTTTCCAAGGTGAAAATTTCCGGTGGCGGACGCTGCAACGTCACGCACGCCGAATTTGACGCGCGCGAATTTTCCAAACGTTTTCCCCGTGGCGAACGCGCCTTGATTGCACCGTTCAAACAATTTCAGGCCAGCGACACCGTCGCGTGGTTTGAAAGCCGCGGCGTGAAATTGAAAGCCGAATCCGATGGCCGGATGTTTCCGACAACGGATTCCTCGCAGACAGTCATTGATTGCCTGCTCAACGCGGCGCGAAAAGTCGGAATAAAACTGAAGACGAATTGCGGTGTCGAAAGGGCGATCAAAAAATCCAGCGGCGGATTTGAGCTTGAGCTTTCGAACGGCGAAAAATTGACCTGCGACAAATTTCTTTTGGCCATCGGCGGCTGCCGCACGCCAGCGCTCGGACAACTGGCCGTTTCGCTGGGTCACACTTTGGAAACGCCCGTGCCGTCGCTGTTCACATTTCATATCGAGACGCCTTGGCTGAGGCAACTGGCCGGCATTTCCGTGGAAAACGTCGAGGCGTTTGTTCCTGAAACAAAACTCCGCGAGCGCGGCGCTTTACTGCTGACGCACTGGGGTTTGAGCGGCCCGGCGATTTTGCGGTTGTCCGCGTGGGGCGCACGCGAATTGCACGCAAATAATTATCAGTTCAAATTGCAGATCAACTGGCTGCCGCAGTTGATCGGGGAAAAGCTTGCGGCGGAATTCCAAGCGCGACGAAAATCGCAGCCGGCAAAGTTTATCTCCAATTTTCCAGTCGCGCCTTTGCCGTCGCGCCTCTGGGAGCAGCTTGTGATTGCGTCCAGCATCGCGCGTGACGCACGCTGGGCGGATTTGTCGAATGCGGCGCAGCACAAGCTGATCAATCAATTGCTGCGCTCGGAATTTCAAGTGACGGGAAAAAGTTTGAACAAGGACGAATTCGTGACGTGCGGCGGTGTCAAGTTGAGCGAAGTGAATTTCAAGACGATGGAAAGCAAGATTTGCCCGGGATTATTTTTTGCCGGCGAGGTTTTGGATATTGACGGCATCACGGGCGGGTTTAATTTTCAGGCGGCGTGGACGACCGGCTGGATTGCAGGCCGCGCGATGGCGGGGAATTGAACGGAAGCCGCCGCAGAACAGTCAGAATATTGTGCAACCTATAAAAATTGCGGGAATCGCGGCGGCGGCTTTGCTGGCTGGCGGCATTTTTGCGTTCGTTCACAACGCCGGGCGCGCGCAGCAGACTGAAATTTCAAGCAGTCAGAATTATTCAATAACGAACATGAGTGATTTCAAAAAACCGAGCGCGGATGAACTGAAAAGGAAACTGACACCAGAACAATTTGCCGTCACGCAGCAGAGCGCGACTGAGCCTCCGTTCCAAAATAAATATTGGGACAGCCACAAACCGGGCATTTATGTGGACATCGTCTCGGGCAAGCCGCTGTTCAGTTCGCTGGACAAATTTGATTCCGGCTGCGGCTGGCCGAGTTTCACCAAGCCGCTGGCCGCCACGGACGTGGTCGAGCACACGGATAATTCTCTCGGCATGACGCGCACGGAAGTCCGGTCGGCGGTCGCCGATTCGCATCTCGGCCACGTTTTCGACGACGGCCCGGCTGACAAGGGCGGCTTGCGTTATTGCATCAACTCGGCGTCGCTGCAATTCATCCCGGTGGAAGAAATGGCCGCGAAAGGCTACGGCGATTATCTCGAACCGTTCGTGAAGGCGGGTTTGATTAAGGCGGGCGCAACTTCAACGAACGCGCCGCCGAAAAACTGACTACTTCATCGCCGCATAGACATGGTGCACATCGTCGTGGTCGTCCAGCGCGTGGAGAAAATCCATGACTTCCTTGCGGTGCGCCTCGGAAACTTCCGTGAAATTCTTCGCGACGTAGCGCATCTCCGAGGCGATGACATTCCAGCCCGCCGCCTTCAACGCCTTGGAAACGTGATCTAAATCTTTTATTTCCGTCAGAAATGTCGCGCCCTTTTGTCCGGCGGGAATTTCAGCAGCGTCGAGCGGCTCGATTTCCTGCGCGCCGGCTTCAATCGCGTCGGCCTCCGCGTCGCGGTTCGCGTCCGCGTGCGTGGCCTCGACCACGCCGAGGTGATTGAAGAAAAACGCGACGCTGCCGGGCTGGCCCATCGAGCCGGCCTTGAACAGATTGCGGATTTCCGGCGCGGTGCGGTTGCGGTTGTCCGTCAGGCATTCCACGACGACGGGAACTTTGTGCGGCGCGTAGCCTTCATAGACGACCGTTTCATAAACCACCTTTTCATCCGTGAGGCCCGCGCCCTTTTTTATGGCGCGCTCGATGGTGTCCTTGGTGACGGAAGATTTCTTGGCCTTCTCGACGGCGACAAACAGGCGCGCGTTGAGGTCAGGGTCGGCACCGCCGAGCTTGGCCGCGACCATGATTTCGCGGACTAGCTTGACGACCATCTGCCCTTTTTTGTGCGCGTTGATTTCGCGCCCGGCTTGTTTCCATTGTGCTCCCATAGGATTTGAAGAGTATGGGAATATTTTCCGAACGGCTCAATTCAAATTGCATATTCGTCATGTCCTTGTGTTCGAGCGCAAATTTCTGTTAAGCTGCCGTTTCGATGTTGACGCTTTCAGAAATCAGCAAGGCCTACGGCGGACGAATTCTGTTCGACGACGTGACCTTGCAGTTGAACCGCGAGGACCGCATCGGGCTGGTCGGCCCGAACGGCGCGGGGAAGTCCACGCTCTTTTCCATCATCCTAGGCGATGAGGAGGCGGACTCCGGCCAGGTCATGAAGGAGCGGAATGTGGTGTTCGGCTATCTGCCGCAGGAAAGCGCTCCGGTCGGCGAGGAAACGGTGCTCGAACTCGCCACAGGCATCTCGCCGGAATTTGTCAAACTCCGTCGGCTCATTCTGTCCTGGGATTCCGACCATCATGTCGCGCCGGATCACGTCGAGGAAATCCACGACGACGCGCATAACCGCTTTCACGAACTTGGCGGCTACCAGCTCGACGCGAAGGCAAAGCAAATCCTTTCCGGTCTCGGCTTTCGTGAAAAAGATTTCGACCGTCCGTCACGTGAATTGAGCGGCGGCTGGGTCATGCGCGCACACCTCGCGCGGCTGCTGGTGCAGCAGCCGGATTTGCTGCTGCTCGACGAGCCGACGAACCATCTCGACCTCGAAGCGCTGCTGTGGTTTCAGGAATACCTGACGACGTATCCCGGCGCGATCGTGGTCATTTCGCACGACCGCGAATTTCTCAACCATATCGTCAGCGGCATCGTGGAAATCCGGTCGAGCAAGCTCAACCGTTATCGCGGCAACTACGATGAATTTCTCGTGCAACGCGCCGCCGCCGAGGAACAACTGCTCGCCGCCTACAAAAACCAGCAGAAAGAAATCGAACGCTTGCAGCTATTTGCCGACCGTTTTCGCGCCAAGGCCAGCAAGGCGTCGCAGGCGCAGAGCAAGCTCAAGCAGATCGAGCGCATGGACAAAATCGAAGCCCCGGTGAACGACGTGAGCAAAATCGGTTTCAGCTTTCCGCAGCCGTTGCGCAGCGGGCAGAAAGTCATCACGCTCGAAAACATCCATTTTGCTTACGGCGAAAACGTGGTTTATCGCGGCATGGAATTTCGCGCAGAACGCGACCAGCGCGTCGTGCTTGTCGGGCCGAACGGCGCGGGCAAATCCACGCTGCTGAAAATTCTCGCGGGCGTTCTGGTGCCGCAATCCGGCACTCGCACGCTCGGCCACAACGCCAAGGCCGGCTACTATTCGCAATACCGCGTCGAAATGTTGCAGGAATCGCGCACGGTGTTCGA
>Ga0181516_10003658_pt1 | contig 10166 bp, 7 predicted proteins | sample PEATcosm2014_Bin_25_FD_121104 | JGI IMG/M metagenome (GOLD analysis project Ga0181516, IMG submission 121104) | Peatland microbial communities from MTU Mesocosm Facility, Houghton, MI, USA - PEATcosm2014_Bin01_10_metaG | ecosystem: Environmental > Terrestrial > Soil > Wetlands > Peat | place...
AGGCCCAGGCCGACGCCAAAGCCTTCATGGAGGCCAGCCATGACTAAGGGCCCATGCAAGCTTCAGGCAGCCCTGGCCGGCCTGGCGTTGCTGCTGCTGCTGGGCGGCTGCGCCACGGCCCCGGCCGTGGTGGTGGTCAGCCGCCACTATGACCCCACCACGGTCTTCAAGGTGGCGGTGGCCGGCTTCGCCGACTTCCCCAGCTCAGCCGGCTCCGGCGAGATGGCGGCCAGCACCTTTGAGAAGTACCTGCTGCTGGGCGGCTACCGGCTCATCGGCCACCAGCAGGCCGAGCAGGAGCTGAACGGCCTGCCGCTCAGCGGCAGCATGAGCCTGGCCGACCTGCGCAAGGCGGGCCAAGCCCTGGGGGTGGATGCGCTGGTCTTTGGCAGCGTCACTGACTACAGCGATGCCCAGGAGACCACGGTGATGACGGCCATGCCCATGGAGCAGTCCACCCCCATCCTGGGCACCACCGAGACCGTGCAGAGGAACGGCAACACCGTGGTGCGCACCACGCAGGAGACGGTCTCGGGCTATGCCTACAGCCAGACCAGCGAAGTGGTACCTGAGACCAGCACCACACCGGCGCATGTGGGCTTGAGCGTGCGCATGGTGGACGCCCAGACTGGCGAGGTGCTGTGGACCGCCAGCGGGGACAGCCAAGCCGCCTTCTTGAGCGGGGCCACGGAGCAGGCCGCGGCCAAGATCATGCAGGCCGTGCTCAAGCAGGCCCAGCCCGCGCATTGACAAAGCCCTGCTATCGGATCACCGCCACCTTCTGCCAGGCGCTGCGCCTGGAGCCATCCGCATATTCCACATCCAGCTGCACCAGGTAAACACCCGCCGCCAGGCGCCCGGTGCCAAAGCTGGCCAGCGGCCCGCTGAAGCTGAGCGTGGCCACCCGCTCACCCGCGATGTCATAGATCTTCCAGCGGCTGGAGCGCGGCGGCCTGTCAGTGTAGAGCGACAGGGACCCTCCCTGGCGCACAGGCACGGGCGCCAAGAGCAGCCTCCCCGCGCCGGAATAGCGGTAGGCCGGGCCGGGCGTGAATGTGGGGCTGGCGCTGGGCGTGGGGCTGACGCTGGCCGTGGCCGAGGCCGTGGGCGAGGCGCTGAAGCTGGGCGTGGCTGTCCGGCTGGGGCTGGCCGTGGGCGACGGCGTGGGGCTTTTGGTGGGCGTGCGGCTAAAGGTCGGGCTGGGCGTGCTGGTGAAGGTGGGCGCCAGGCCAGCCAGGCCAGCCACCAAGGGTGCCTTCAGGCTGCCCAAGCCCGTGGCCAGGTCATAGCCCGTGGACGCGGTGTACAAGGTGGGGTGATTGCCCCAATAGTCGTTGTTGCTGCCGTCCGCGATGTCATGGAAATCATTGGCATAGGCGCTGCTGTTGAGCGCCAAGGTGTAGAGCAGGGGGTTGGCAAAGCCAATGCTGCCCAGGTTTTGGCTGGCGGCCTGCTGATTGGCCAGGGCCGCGATGCCGGCCCAGAGCGGGGCCGAGGCGCTGGTGCCGCCCGCGATGTCGACATTGCCATCCCCATAGGCCCAATAGAGCTGGTCCGCCACCAGAGAAACATCGGGCGTGTTGCGGTTGGTGGTGGAAGCCTGGCCCTTGGCAAAGGGCACCTGCCAGGTGGGGATGGCCAGCAGGGTCACGATGCCGCCGCTGGACACTGCATTGGGCGGGTTAGGCGTGGCCGTGCTCCCAGGCGTTGGGGGATTGTTCCAGGTTGTCTCGCTGGAATAGCTGCCAGGGGCAGGGCTGCCGCTCGTCGTGAGGAAGGTGCCGCCCACCACGGTCATGAGCGGTGAATCATCAATCGGCTGGGGTGCCACCCCGCCAGTCCAAGGGCTGTAGGCATCATAGGCGCCCAGGTCGCCGGCGGCCTGAAAGTAGCTCTGGCCTTGCAGGGCATACTGCTGAAAGACCTGGGCCGTGGCGCTGTCAACCCCGCTGCCGGGATCCCAGGACCAGGAGCAGCTGATGGCCTGGGCCTTGTCGTCATCCGCGATCTGGGCCAGCACATCCACCTCGGGCGACACCGTGTAATTGCTGGCATTCTGGTCCACCTCATAGACCAGCAGGCTGGCCTTGGGCGCGATGCCCATAGCCATCTCTATGTCCAGGGCCACCTCGTCCTCGCCGCTGCCAGGCGCTTGCACCACGCTCTCATCCACCGGCACCCGCGTGATGCTGGGCATGCCGATGTTGTCCGCCATTGCGTAGTCTTGGATGTCGAGCGTGTAATAGTTGTCGAACTCCACCAGGGCGATGGTCTGGCCCGTGCCGTTCAGGCTGGTGCCGCCCAGGTAGACCTTGCGCAGGTCCGCGCCCAAAAAGCTGCCCCAAGTGCCCGTGCCGGCGGCCGGCCTTGCCGCTGCCCTGGGCCGGTGGGAAGAGCGCTTGCGCAGGCGGTTGCCCAGGTCGCAAAGCCCGCTGATGGTGGTCAGGGGCACGGCCAGCTCAGTGCTGGGCTCCTGGTCCGGGGCGTAGAACTCGCCGCCGGCCGGGTGCTGATAGCGCAGCAGGCGCACATGGAAGGCCTGGGCCACATCCTGGGCCCGGCCCGCGAGGGAGACCAGCAGGCGGCTCTGATAGGTGCGCTGCACTTGCAGGTGGTGGGCCGCGGCCCAATCCAGCACGGCCTGGTAGTCGGCTGGGCTGGCGCCATACAGATCCCCATACTCCGCCGGCTTGAGCCAATGATGGTAGAGCGGGCTCGATGGGTCATAGGCCTGCGCCAGGCGCTGCTCAGCGGCCTGCGGGTCGCGGCCTGCCAAGCCCAAGCTGACATGCAGGATGCGGCCGTCATCCACCGGGCCCAGCTCATGGCGGGTGAGCTCGGGCATGGGCACATGCCGGCCCAAAGGGCTTCGGAGCGCGGGCGAAGCCGCCATCAGGGCTGGCAGCCCTGCGAGCATCAACGCTGGGATCAAGAGCCTTCTGAGCATCTCCTGCCTCCGTGCTGGATCTGGGATCGTCCATGCTGCCTCGGCCCTATCATACCCGCGCCAGGCCGCCTGGGCAATCTGCGTGTTCCCCTGCCAAGCTGCTTTTGCGCTGCAGGCATTTGTGCGGTATCATATCCTGGTCGGCCGTTCCCGCCGCAACCTGGAGTCCCAGCATGAGCCCAGACCTGCGCCAGCTCCGCGCCAGCTTCCAAGGCCTGCCGGAAGAGGCCAATCCTTACAGCCTGCTGCAGAACATCCTGGTCTATTACCTGGATTTGCCCTGCTTCCTGGTCGAAGCCGGGGATTGGAAGACCTGGCACGCCCTGGTGAACCTGCGCTCCAAGAAGACCCCGCTGGACTTCGAAGATTTCCACCAGTGGGAGGACCGCATCCGCTACAACGAGCGCGCCTTGGACAAGGCTAGCCGCAGCGGCCGCGCGCTCTGCCCGCCCCAGCAGGGAAACTACGGGCTGTTCGTTCCCGTGATGCGGGCCGGGCGCTGCCACGGGGTGCTGGTCTGCGGCCCCTTCTTGCGCGCCGTGCCCAGCCAAGCCTCGGTCCTGCGGCAGTGGAAGGCCATCTCGGGCCGCATGCCCAAGCCGCAGGACCCTGAATTCTCGGAATGGGTGCGCGCCCTGGCGGACACCCCGGTGCTGGGCAGCGCGGCGCTCAGGGGCCTGCAAGAGCTGCTGGAGGTCTTTGCCGCCTTTTTGACGCGCAGCCTGCCCGGGGGCGAGGCCGCCCGCCGCATGGCCAGCCTGCAGGTGAAGGTCTTCGCGCGCACCCATTGGCACCACCAATGGGTTGAGTGGCAGGCCATCCACCGCCGCCTCTTCCGCTTCAACGGCAACCCCAAGGCCCTCATGCCCTGGGAGAAGGAGGAGCTGGGCATCCAGCGCTTCCCCACCACGGTGCTGGCCACCAAGCGCGCCAGCACCGGCCGCGAATGGAGCGACTGGCTGGGCGCCATGGGCTTCCATGCCCACGCGCGGCGGCTGGCCCAGCAGATGGGCGAGACCATCGCCTACCCGCTCAGCAACTACGGCACCCTGCTGCTGACCTCCGCCGCCCCCGGGCTCTCCGCGGCCGCCAACCGGGCCGAGATGGGGCGCCGGGCCGCCCATTTCCAGCACAGCCTCGCCCAGCGCTTCAAGTGCCCGGTGTGGGTGGGCGTTGGCATGACCAGCCAGACCGGCTACGACCTGCAAGATTCCTACCACGAGGCCGTGGCGGCCCTGCACATGGCCGTGTCCACCAACCAGCCAGTGCTCTTCCACAGCGACCTGCCGCAGCCCGCGGGCAGCGACACCGAGCTCAGGCACAAGGTGGCCCAGCTGGCCCAGGCGGTGCGGGCCGCCGGCGGCCCTGAGGCGCTGCGCGAGCGCGACACCTTCATCCAGCAGGTGGTGCTGGGCACCCAGGGCCGGCCCGAGGCCGCGCGCCGGGTCTTCTTGGAGGCCTTCCACCGCCTGCTGGAGATGCTTGAATCGGCCAAGGTGCTGGAGCCCTCGGCCCTCTCGGAATTCGAGGCCAGCCTGACCCTGCAGATGGAGTCGGCCCTCAACATCAACGAGATGGTGGGCCGCTTCGGCTCCGGGCTGGCCGCGCTCTTAGGCTACCTCTCCAAGCCGGCCGAGGGCGAAAAATCCGTCCGCATCAGCCGGGCCTGCTCCGCCATCGCCGCCAGCCTTGAGCAGACCTGGACCCTGCCCCAGGCGGCCCGCCAGTTCGGCTTCTCCACCACGGCCTTCTCCCGCGAGTTCTCCCGCTGCGCCGGCATGCCCTTCTCCGATTTCCTGCTCGCCCAGCGGCTGGAGAAGGCCAAGCGCATGCTCATGGAGGGCAGCTCTCCGGCCGCCCTCATCAGCGAGGCTTGCGGCTTCAAGTCCAGCAACTACTTCGCGCAGATCTTCAAGAAGAAGGTGGGCGTGCCGCCCGGCAAGTTCCGCCAGAGCCGGGGGACCCGCTCAGAGCAAGTCAAAAGGGCCCGGCTCGCATGAGCCGGGCCCTTCTCTTTGGAACGTAGCAGGGATTTCACCTCTTCTTCATCCATGCCAAAGGGGGCCGGGTTATCTTCAGGCAGGGGCAGGGGCCCATTCTTGAAGAGGAACTCATCCTTCCCACCATTTTCGGCTTTCTCTTTGGCATGCTCTGGCTGCCGCGCCTGGCGGGCGCGGCAGAAGCTCCTTCCGCGGTCCATGACCTGCCGCGGCCGGGCATGCAGGCGCTCCTTGAGTGCCAGGACGCCTACCAATCCCTGGAATTCGACAAAGCCGAGGCCCTGGCCGCCAGGGCCATCCAGGAATACCCGCAGCATCCCCTGCCCCGCCTCTTTCTCCAAGCCAGCCTGATCGCCCGCATCCAAGAGATGGTGCTGGACCGGCGCGCCGACCCGGCGCTGGTGGCGCGCTTTGAGGGCGCCACCAGCCAGAGCCTGGCCGTGGCCCAGTCCTGGGGCCAGCTCTGGCCCGGGCCGCGCGCCCAGCTCTACCTGGGGACCTGCCTGGGCGCCCGGGGCATGGTGCGCTTGTATTGCCGCTCCTACCTGGCCGCCTATCGCGATGGCCAGCAGGCCAGCCGCCTGCTGAGCCAAGCCCGGGCCGGCGACCCCGGTTTGGCGGACGCCTGCTTCGGCCTCGGCCAGTATGAGTATGAGTGCAGCCGCATGGCAGGCGTGCTGCGCCTGGTGCTGGGCCTGCATGGGGACGCGGAAGAGGGGCTGCGCCTGCTCGAGCGCGCTGCCGAAGAAGGGGAATGCACTGCCATCCCAGCCCGCGCCTGCCTGGCCCGCATCTACCTGCTGGAGAGGCCCGACCCGGCCAAAGCCCTGCCCTATGTCAAAGACATCTATGCGCGATACCCGCTCCACTACTGCTACGCGGGCTACGCCCTCAAGGAGGCGCTGGCCCTGGGATTGGACCGGCCCGAAGCGCAGGAGCTGATGGAATCGCTCTGCCGGGCCTGGGACCAGGGCTGGCGCCCGCCCAGCAGCAGGCCCCTGGGCCTGGATGCGGCGCGCGCCAAGCTGGCCCAAGCCTACCTGGCAGAAGGCCGGCCCGACAAGGCCGCGCCCCATCTGCGCCGGCTGGCGGCGCTGCTGCCCTAGAGCGCCAGCTCCTTCATGGCAAAGGGCTTCCCATGCCCGGGATGGACCGTCTGTATGGCCAGGCTCTTGAGCCTGGCCATGCTCGTCTTGAGCTGGCCTTCGTCCAGGATGTACGAGGCTCCCTCCGGCCGGCTGCGGTTGCTGAAGGTGTCGCCGGCGATGAGGTCGCCGCCCGCATCCAGGATGCCGATGGAGCCTGCCGTGTGCCCGGGGATGTGCAGCACCTGGGCCTCCCATCCGAATTCCCGCAGGCTCTGGCCGTCCGACAGCAGCAGGTCCGGGGTGAAGCGCTCAAAATCGGCCAGCAGGCGCTTGTAGCGGCCCGAGCGGCGCAGCAGCGGCATCAGCAGGCCCTTGAAAAAGCCGCGGGTCTTGCGCGAGAGGTTGAAGCCGCCATGGATGGCCATCTGCGCATCGCCCTCGTGCATGGCGATGCGCGCGCCCTGGCGCTGCATATGGGCGCAGCAGCCGATATGGTCGATGTCGCCATGGGTGGCGATCACCAGCTTCAGCTGGCCGGGCCCGCAGCCAGCCTCCTGCAGGGCCTTCTCCAAGCGCTCCCGCGAGGCTGGCACCCCGCTGTCCACCAGCACAAAGCCCTGGCCCGCGCGGATGAGATAGGCGTTCACGAACCCCAGATCGATGCGCTGCATGTCCATTGCCGTGCCTCCCTGAAAGCCGCGCTCAGCGCAGTAGTGAGTCCAGCGCGTCCCGGTACTGCCCGGCCAAGGGCCCCCGCTGGTAATCGCCGTGGCTGTAGCCCTTCATCTCCAAAAAGCGCTTGGGCCCCTGGTAGGCCTGGTAGAGCTGCCAGCCCATGGCAAAGGGGATGGTGCTGTCCGCGCTGCCATGCACGATGAGCAGGGAGGGCAGGCCCTGCTGATGGGCGCTCGTCAAGGGCTCAAGCCCCTGCGGCACCAGCAGCCAGCCCAGGGCCCTGGCCAGCGGGCCCGGCCAGCCCAGGCGCGCCAAGTCCTCCACCCCGATGCCGCGAAAGGTGGTGAAGGGCGCCAGGGCCGCCAGGCGGGTGTCCTTGGGCAGCCAAGGCGCCAGCATCAGGGCGTAAGCCGCGCCCATGGAGAAGCCCACCATGCCATAGCGCCGGTTCGGGAACTGCCGCTTCAGCTCGCCGAAGGCGGCCCGGCAGTCGGACAGCACGCCCTTGCGGCTGGGCGAGCCCTGCGAGTTGCCGAAGCCCCGGTAGTCCACGGCCAGGGTGTCGTAGCCCCATTGGGGCAGGTAGCTGAACTGGGCGGCCTGCTCCGGCAGGTTGCCGGCATTGCCATGCAGGAAGAGCAGGGCCGGGCTCTCCGGGTCACCCTCCTGGCCGGGCATCACCCAGCCATTGAGCGGGGTGCCATCCTCGGATGAGAAATACACGGACCGCACGCCGGCTGGCAGGGGCTGGGCATCCTGGGGCCAAGGCGCGAAATAGGCGCTGGAGACGATGGGGTCTGTGGCGCGCACCAGGCTGGCCACGAAAGCGAGCAGGGCCAAGCCAGCCAGGGCCCACCAGCGCCACCCGCCCTTGGCTGCGCCGCGGCCAGGCGCAAGGGCCAAGGCCTTGGTGCTGGCCTTGGGCTTGGCTTTGGCATGCGCTCTGACTCTGGCCTTGGGGGGCATGCTTCACCTCTCTAAAAGAATGGCGCCGGGCGCGGGCCCAGCCCAAGCGGCTTGCGTTTATCCCTTTGCCAATGCTAGCAGAGCCTTTACCATGGGCTCAAGCCCGCTTCTGTACCAAACTCTATCGCCCCTTTGCCCAGGAATTGGATGCCCTTTATATCCCTAGCCCTGCTGCTGGCCCTGGCCGTGGCCGCGCCCGCCCACATCGCCGTGCCCATGGACGTGTACAACTTTGACGGCGACCTCGGCAGCCGCCAGGCCAGCCCCACGCCGGGCAGCTACACCGGCGGCCCGGATTTCAACCCCGCGCCGGCCAGCGCCGACCCATGGCCGGCCCTCTCAAGCCCGGCCCCGCAGCCTGCCACGCCAGCGCCGCAGGCCCTCGCGGCGCCCGGCCCCACGGCTGCGCCGGCCCTGGCCAGCCCCAGCGCAGGCGTGCTCGAGGGCGCTCCCATCACCATCCACGGCCGCGCCGCGAACCTCTTGGGCCTTGCGGATTCGGCCAGCTCCGGCAGCGTGAGCCAGGAGGACCTGAGCCACCGCCCCTTGCTGCGGCCCGCCGAGGTCCTGGAGGCGGTGCCCGGCCTCTTGATCACCCAGCACAGCGGGGATGGCAAGGCCAACCAGTACTTCACCCGCGGCTTCAACCTGGACCACGGCACGGACCTGGCCTTCTCCCTGGACGGCGTGCCGGTGAATGAGGTCTCCAACGCCCATGGCGAGGGCTACACAGACCTCAACTTCCTCATCCCGGACCTGGTCAAGCAGGTGGACTACAGCAAGGGGCCCTTCAATGCCGAGGCGGGCGACTATTCCACAGCCGGCGCGGTGGATTTCAGCTACCCGCTCACGCTCAAGCAGGGCCTGGCCTCGCTCAGCACGGGCCAATACGGCTACCAGCGCGGCCTGCTGGCTGGTTCGCTGCCCCTGGCCGGGGGCGACATGCTCTATGCCCTCGAGGCCTCAACCTACGACGGGCCCTGGGTGGTGCCTGAGGACAACAAAAAGTACAACGCCCTGCTGCGCTACAGCCGCGGGGACTACGCCAGCCGCTGGGTGGTCACTGCCTCATCCTATGAGGCCTCATGGAACGCCACCAATCAAACGCCAGCGCGGGCGGTCAGCCAGGGCATCATCCCAGCCTTCGGCAGCCTGGACCCCACGGACGGCGGCAACAGCTGGCGCGACAGCCTGTGGGCCTCCTGGTCCGGTGACTTCGCCGGCGGCCGCGCCCAGGCCAGCGCCTACGCCACCGATGCCCACATGCAGCTGTGGAACGACTTCACCTTCTTCCTCAACCATCCCGCGCAGGGCGACCAGTTTGAGCAGGAGGATGACCGCACCATCACCGGCGGCAAGGGCCAATGGGTGGTGCCCTGGGAATTGGGCGGTTTGAAGGGAGCCAATGAGCTGGGCTTTGAGGCCCGCAATGACAACATCACAACCCTGGGCCTCTTCAACACCCAGGCCCGGTCGCAATGGGGGCCGCCCGTGTCCTTGGACCACGGCATCGAGACCAGCGGCGCGCCCTATGCCCAGAGCAGCATCCAATGGGCGCCCTGGCTGCGCAGCCAGCTGGGCTACAGGCAGGACTTCTATCATTTCAATGTGATGGGGCTCACCACCGCCACCAGCGGGGTGGCAGACGCCAGCCTGCCCGAGCCCAAGGCCGGGCTGAGCCTGCGGCCCTGGGAGGGCCCGCTGGAGCTCTATCTCAACTACGGCTGGAGCTTCCATAGCAACGACGAGCGCATCATCACCCCCTCATCGCTGAGCGGGCTGGCCGAGGGCCAGGCCACCCGCTCGCCGCTCATCCAGGCCAAGGGCGGGGAGCTGGGCCTGCGCTTTGCCCAAGCCGGCATCTACGAGGGCACTCTGGCTCTGTGGAGCCTGCACCTGGACTCTGAGCTGACCTTTGACGGCGATGCCGGGGCCAGCGCGGTCAACGGCCCCTCCACGCGCGAGGGCGTGGAATGGTCCAACACCTTCCGCTGGGCGCCCTTCTACTTGGACCTGGACTATGCCTATTCCCAGGCCCGCTTCGACACCCTCAACACCCAGGACCCCGCGCATCCGGGCTTTTGGGTGCCTGAGGCCATCGAGCAGGTGGCCACCGCCACCCTGGGCCTGGCCAAGGTGCTGGGCTTCAGCGCTGACGCGAGGCTGCGCTATTTCGGCAGCCGGGCGCTGACCGCGGACGATGGCGTCCGCTCCCCGGCCTCCACCCTGGTGAGCCTGCGGCTCAGCCATCCGCTCACCGACGCCGCCACCTTGAGCCTGGATGCCTTCAACCTCTTGGATGAGCAGGCCTACGATGTCTCCTATTACTATGTCTCACGCCTCAAGGGCGAGCCTGCCTCAGGCGTGGCTGGCATCAATGGCCATCCCACCGAGCCTAGGTCCCTGCGCCTGACCCTGGCCGCGCATTTCTAGCGCCAAGGCCGGCGCCTACTCTTCGCCTATCTGCGCCTTAGCCAAGCGCCCCAGCGC
>Ga0181516_10003659_pt1 | contig 10164 bp, 10 predicted proteins | sample PEATcosm2014_Bin_25_FD_121104 | JGI IMG/M metagenome (GOLD analysis project Ga0181516, IMG submission 121104) | Peatland microbial communities from MTU Mesocosm Facility, Houghton, MI, USA - PEATcosm2014_Bin01_10_metaG | ecosystem: Environmental > Terrestrial > Soil > Wetlands > Peat | place...
TCGGACACCGCGCTTACGCCTTCATCCGGCACCAGCGTCCAATTGCTGTCCGGATTACACCAGCACGATCCCCAACCAAAGTTTGATCCGATCAGCCCGCCCGTGATTCTTGTTCATACGTGCCTTTTTTTCGAGTAATGAGCCAATGAGAGTTGCGGGGTACGAAATGCCACCAAGTGTGCCTCGAACATCAATCGCAACAGCTTTTCAGCCCGTCGCGCTCCCGATATCTGGTATGCCGACATGATAAATCCACCCAGCGTCGAATCCACTTTCCGTTTCATTTTCATGCGTCCGAGACTAACCACTGAGACCTTCACGCCGCCATGGGGTGTTCACCCCACGCGGTGACTGGGAACGGTGAACAAAGTGTGCTGTTGCCTCGCTGGGGCTTGTTTCCACCAGTGGTGGAGAGAGCCTGAGCACGCGGCACACCGAACGTGCAATCATCAATTCTTCGTTTGTGCGAATGACGCGCACGGTGACGCGGCTGGAATTCTTGGAAATCACCGCTTCAGTTTTCGCATTACGCGACTTATCCAGTTCAATGCCGAGAAAGTTCAGCTCTGCGCAGATGCGGGTGCGGACAATCGGCGCGTTTTCGCCGATGCCGCCGGCGAAGACGAGCGTGTCGAATCCACCAAGCGCGGCAGCGAAGGAGCCGATCCACTTTCTTGCCTGATAACAAAATAACGCCACAGCTTCCGCCGCCCGCACGTCCTTCTTCTCATGTGAGAGCAAATCGCGCATATCAGAACTGGTCGCCAACACGCCAAGCAGGCCCGACTCGTGGTTGACCATTTTGTAAAACTGGCTCGTGGTCATCTGCTGGGTGCGCGCCAGATACGGCGCGAGGCCGGGGTCCAAATCACCCGAGCGCGTGCTCATCACCAATCCCGCTGTAGGAGTGAAGCCCATGCTGGTGTCCATGCTTTTGCCGTCGCGCACGGCGGCCAGGCTGGCACCGTTGCCAAGATGCGCGGGAATGACGCGGCCCTTCGTTGCCGCCCGGTCGCCGAGACGCACGAGTTCTTCCATCAGATAGGCGTAGGACAAACCGTGGAAGCCATAGCGTTGAATGCCCTGGTCGTCGAAGCGGCGGGGAATCGGCAGCAACTTGGCCACGCGCGGCATGGTCTGGTGAAACGCCGTGTCGAAGCAGGCCACCTGCGGCAGTTTCGGATGCCGCTCACGGAACGTCTCAATCAATTCAATCTCGCGCGGCAGATGATCCGGGTCGTTCGGGCTGATGCGATAGAGCTCCTTCAGCAATTTCCGGGTGACAATCTCCGGCTCGGTGTGTTTCATCCCATGAACCACGCGATGTCCCACGCCTTTGACCGACGCGAAATCATTTTGCTTTTCCAGCCAGTCGATCAGGGAATTCGCCGCTGATTTGTGATCGGCAGCGGTGAGTTTGAAGCTCGCCGGCTGTTTCTTCGTTGGTTCATTAAATGTCAGATTTGTCCCGCTCAGGCCAATGCGATCAACAGTACCGTATAGCCCGCGCTTTAGCGGTTTGACCGCCTCATACAGCGCGAACTTGATGCTCGAAGAGCCGCCGTTTATGGTCAGGATCGATAATTTTTCGCTCATCGTGCGATTTCCATTCCGGACGAAGCCGGTTTTGCGCAGGCAAATTTGTAATCCGCATGAAGAATGCCCTGAACTCCCAAGCCCTCCGCGAGCGCAAGCTTGTTCTCGTCGTATATGTTGAAGTTCAGACTGTGCCGCTGTTCCATCTCGGTCCAATTCGGTTTGAAGTGCCTCGCCGCCCGTCGGCGGGCAAGATGATCCCAGTCGTCGCTGAGCAGGACGCCGCCGATGTCCACAAACAAGGCCGAGATGGGTGCTCCTTTTTTCATTGGGGCGGAAATGGTGAAGCTTGGCGGTTCGTCTTCATCATTGCCTGATACATCATCTCCTCACTGAGAAACGGTGAGCCATAAAGTTCGTACCCGGCGTCCAATTTTTCGTTCACCTTCCGCGCCAGTTCGTCATGGGTCGCGGCATCGGCGTGAAACGGCACGGCCACAATGATGTATGCCATCGGAGTTTTCATGTTATTGGCTTCACTGAGATTATCGTTGCCAGAGGATTCGCGGGTCTTCCAGCGGGATCGCGACGCCGTCGCAGCGCGGCATCACTCGCGCTGTAAAATCCGCAGCCGGTCGAGTCGCAGACATGGTAGCACTATAAACGTAACCGCCTGATTCCTTGGCCAGCGGGTGAAGACAGGTCATTTCCTGCCGCACGGGAGGACTGCCTTTGATGCCGTCGGCGTAAAGCTCCACCCGCACCGCCTTGGGGTCGAGGCCATGGAGACCGACTTGAACTTCAATGATGTGTTTCCCGTCGCGAGTCTCCACGTTCACGGGACCGAAGTGCAGTGTGCTCCATTTCTGTTCCACGGCGTGATGCCAGTCCACCATTTGCTTGCCGACGGCGCCTTTATTGGCCACCCGCATTTGGCAGGCGATCGCCGCCGGGAGATAATGTTGCTCGGTGTATTCGCACACGGCGCGGTTGGCAGAGAAGCGCGGCGTCAACCGCGCCATGCTTTCACGCATGCGCGCGACCCAGGCCGTGGGAACGCCCTTCTCGTTGCGGGTATAAAACTCGGGGATCACCTCACGTTCAAGCCGTTCGTAAAGCGCCTCGGCTTCGGCCGCGTCCCAAGAGGGATCACTGCCATGTTCCTGGCCGTCGCCCAACGCCCAGCCCACTTCAGGCGCATACGCTTCTGCCCACCAGCCGTCCAATTCCGAAAGATTAATGCCGCCGTTGACCAGCACTTTCATGCCGCTGGTCCCACACGCCTCCCACGGCCGCTGTGGCGTGTTGAGCCAGACATCCACGCCTTGCACCAGGCGAGAGGTCAGGTGCATGTCGTAGTCGCTCAGGAAAACCGCATGAGGCCGAACCTCCGGCCGGCGAATGAATTGAATCCACTTCTGGATGAGGGCTTGTCCCGCCAGATCCGCCGGGTGGGCCTTGCCCGCAATGATGAGTTGCACCGGGCGCTGCGGGTTGGTTAGTAGACGCAGCAATCGCCCGGGGTCGTGCAGCAGCAAATTGGGTCTTTTGTAGGTCGCGAAGCGCCGTGCAAAACCCAGTGTCAAAGCATTGGGATCAAACAGATGCTTTGTCTCTTCAACCGTCTCGGGCGACGCGCCACCTGCGGCGTAGTGCCGGGCCAAACGCTCTCGGGCGTAGTCAACCAGGGATTGTCTCGTGGCGCTGCGAAATTGCCAAAGGCTGTCGTCGGAGACGTGCCGAATGTCCTGCTCCAACTTTTCCGATTTTCCCAGCCAGCGGTCTTTGCCGCAAGTCTTCGTCCAAAGGTCATCAGCGGCCGCCGAGTCCCAGGTCGGCATGTGAACTCCGTTTGTCACATGGCCAACGGGCACCTCGTCCGCGGGCCAATGGGGGAAAAGCGACTCGAAAAGATGGCGGCTGACTTTTCCATGCAAGCGGCTCACGCCATTGACTGACCCGCTGCCACGAATGGCCAGATAGGCCATGTTGAAGTTTTCCGTCGCGTCATCAGGATTTTGGCGGCCCAAGGCCAGCAAGTCGTGGGGGGAAATTCCGAGTTTCTTCTCCGCGTAACCGCCAAGGTATTGCCCAATAAGAGCCGGAGTGAAACGATCAAATCCCGCAGCCACCGCAGTGTGGGTGGTGAAAAGATTTCCTGCGCGCGTGGCAGCCAGAGCCACTTCAAAAGGCTGTGCATTTTTCTCCATGAAATCGCGGGCGCGCTCCAGCACGGCAAAGGCCGCATGCCCTTCATTCAAGTGACACACATCCGGCTTGACACCGAGTGCCGCCAGCAATCGCCAGCCGCCAATTCCAAGCAGCATCTCTTGTTTGAGGCGCAACTCCGGACCACCACCATACAACTCGCTGGTGATGCCTCGATGAGCGGGAAAATTCGCCGCGTCATTGCTGTCCAACAAGTAAAGTTTCACCCGGCCGACCTGTACCTGCCACGCGCGCAGCCAGACCGAGTACCCGGGCAGGGCGATCTCTAGTCGCAACCACTCGCCGTTGGGTTGGCGCAACGGTGTAATCGGCAACTGGCCGGGGTCGTTGTACGGGTAAAGGGCTTGTTGCGCTCCGTCCTTGTCGATCACCTGGCGAAAATACCCTTGTTGGTAGAGCAGCCCCACGCCGACCACGGGCACACCCAGGTCACTGGCGGCTTTGAGTTGATCGCCGGCCACATTGCCCAGGCCGCCCGAGTAAATGGGCAGTGCTTCGCTCAACATGTACTCCATGCTGAAATACGCGACACACTTCAAGGGCGACTGCGGATGAGTTTTCTGAAACCATGCGGGCGTCTCCGCCGCCTCACGCTTGGTTCGTAACAGGTCGTCAATTTTTTTGCGAAAGGCAGGATCAGACAGCACGCCCTGGAGTTTGTCCTTCGAGACAGTCTGCAGGACCACCCAGGGGTTTTGAGTGGACTCCCAAAGCGCAGCATCAAGCTGCCGCCACACCTCGTCGGTCGCATGATTCCACGACCAGCGCAGATCCAGCGCCAGCTCCGCCAGCGAATCGAAGCCTTCAACCTTCGCCGTCATTTGGTTCGGTGCGGTTGGGGGGCTATTGGATTTGCCTCCTGAAATGTCATCTGAATCGCTCCAATCTTTCGCGCACGGTCTGCTCGGTGGTTCGTCCGACGATCTGATCCCGTACTCCGCCTTGGTTGAAAATGAGCAGGGTGGGCACGGCCCGCACGCCGTATCGCTCAGTCAGTTGTTCATGGTGCTCGACGTTTACCCTGGCAACTTTGAGTGCCGCGGCGGCGTCCCCGGCGAGGGACTCAAGCATCGGCGTCATGTCCCTGCACGATTCAGACCAGCCGGCCCAAAACTCGACCAGCACGGGTTGCATGGCATTGAGTACTTCCCGGTCGAAATTCGCCTCGTTTAATTCAATGAAGTTTTTGTTCATGATTACCTTCTCGGTTGTGGGGACACCGAAGTCCCGCTTCGAAGTAATAGCGAAGACGGGGCTCAATCGTTTTCGCCCCGATTCAGATTTTTGCCGCACTCTGGCAGCTCTGGGATATGCTCGAGCATCGGGGTCAAGGAAACTTCATGTTGCTGCAGGTCGCTCGCTACCATCGAGGATTTGTCCTCGAACAGCGTGTTGTCGTTAAATATAAGGCTCAAGCCATGGTGTCCGGCAAACTGCGACAACTTGAGTGTCACTTGCGCCAGGCGTGTGCCGGCGCATCCTCCAACCCACACGGCCAAGGCGGCCTCCTGAATCCGCCTGCGCGCGGCCCAACGCTCCAGCCAATCCATCAGCCAGGGCAAAAGGGATTGAACCTCGCGCACTGCAAGGACAATCAGGTGCGCATCCGCCGCTTCCACCAGCGCCGCCTCGGCTGCTGGCGGAAGCTCCAGCATATCCACGCGCCACGGCTTGACGCTCCAATGCATGGGTTCGTCCGTTCGATGTGCCGCATGCTCCAGCATCGCATTTGCATTCGCTGCGAAATCAAATTTGTCGTAAATGATCACCGCATTCACGGGCGCGTCGAAAGCATTTTCGTCTCGTATTGGCGTTGCACTCATAAGTTTCACCTCCGGGTATATCAGCGGTTCAAGCGTGTTTACTAATGGGGTTCAAGTGTCCCTGGCTAGGCGCGGTTGGGCAGTTCCTTGGCAAGACTTGCACCATCCGTTTGCGCCTTGAGTTCGCCATCCTTATGTCCGTTGGCGCGTTCCTGGCCCAGACCCATCGTCAGCGCTGTCATGCCGGCGAGCCCTCCGAGTTGCATGGATTCCACGGCGGTGCTCGGCACGATGACAATCGTGGCATTCTCCTTCAACCCCTCATACAGCATGTTCATGGCCCGCAAATGAAAGGCAATGGGATTGTGCTCGTAGCTCTTGCCTGCTTCGGCAAATTTCTCCGCTATCTGCCGCTCGGCATCACCCAGGATCACCCTGGCCTGTCGCTCCCTCTCCGCCTGCGCCTGCATGGACATCGCGTCCTCCAAACCTGAAGGAATCAAAACATCCTTCACCTCCACGGAAATGACATTGATGCCCCAGGGTTCCGTCCGCTCATCAATGATCTTTTGCAGCACACTGCTGATTTTGTCCCGGCCTTCCAGCATGTCCGAAAGCATGGTCTTGCCGATCACATCACGCAGGGCGGTTTGCGAGGCCCAACTGATGGCGCTTTGGTAATCCGCCACATCCAGGGCCGCCTTCTTCGGATCCACGACTTTCCAGAACAGTACGGCGTCCACATCCACTGGCACGGTATCTTTGGTAAGCGTTTTTTCCGCTTTGAAACCGGTCGTGATGACGCGGGTGTCAATCCAGTAAGGAATCGCATCCAAAACCGGAATGATGAAAAACAATCCCGGCCCCTTGAGGGCGTGGAAGTGACCCAATCGCAAGATCACCGCCCGGTCCCACTGATCGGCGACTTGAATGGCGGATGCAACGACCAAGGCCAGAACAAAGGCGCCGCCGCCAAGGCAGCCAGCTCCCAAGTTATCCCCAATCCTAAACCTGGCGTACCCCAATGCCGCGCCAATTCCCAAAATTACGACGAATATCAATACTGCAAAAGACCGGTTTTGTTTCATTTGATTGTCTCCGTTGATGGTTCTTTCATATATCGGCACCGCAAATTGCGGGCGCGCTCATAATGCAAAGATTATCCGATTCTCCATCCTGGCTCCATGGGGTCTTCACCCCATGGCAAAGGCTCAGCAAGACCTTAAAGTGCCAGCAGTGACAAAAACAAAAGAACAGTGGCGATGTTTGGAGATTTTAACGACATGAGTAACAAATCAACCATGCAGCTTGGGATGATTGGCTTGGGCCGGATGGGCTCCAACATGGTGCGGCGGCTGATCAAGGATGGTCACGCAGTCAGCATTTCTGTTGGTCCCAGATGCACGACGGCCAATATGAACCTGGTCAAGGAAGCGATGCCGGACACGGTCAAAGATTTCAACATCGTCCTCCCGAACATTACGCAAGAAGGTCTTGTGTATGCCACGTACGACGTTGAGGCGATGGTTAAAAAGTATGGTCGAATACCGGCACTTGAAGAAATTTACGGGAAAACGTTGAGATAGGGCCATTCCGTTTTTCAGAATTTCATGAGTTTGGTTTTCGAAGGATGTTTTAGTCTGCAGAAAAGTAGGCCCGACGCATAGTATTGCGTTGCACATAGGCCCGGAAAGTGTGTGGATGAAACTGCTGACGGCATTGCTCAGGAGAGGAAGATGGATCGCTCACCGGTCCGCGGTATATTATACGTCACACCCTCGTTCATTTTCCTCTTTACAAATGGTCGCGCGGTAACCATGTTCCAATCCCGCCTAAGCAGATTTGTCATACTAGTGTTGTTCAGATAGCTTGGTTGTTTTCGTTTTTCGACATTGACTGATTGACGAACGGATGTCAGAGGCCTTGGAAGTTGAAAGCCATAAAATATTGCAATCTGCCTCCGGCAACTGCGGCGTTATTTAAGATTACCGCCATCGCACTTGCGCGATAAGCTTGTTTGCGGCAGGCTCGCGCAGAGTTGCACGGACGCAACTCCAAACATGAGGTCGTAACAGATTGAAAGGGTCGGTAACTATGGGACGCGGGACAACCTTGCTGCTGACCTTTGAGGGTGATTTCAGGCTGAGGTCGGATGTGCAATCCATCCTGGGCCTGGGCCTGGGTGGCGAATTTCAGATTCAAGAGGAGGTGCTGCCCGCGGCCGGCGGCGTCGATTACGGCCTGATATTACGCGACGTTCAGGCCCGCATTTCGCCGTCGGTGGTTGTGCTGGGTGTGATACAATCCGCCCATCCCCATGCCGGGCCCGTCCTCAGGCTGGTCTGCAACCAATTCCGCGATGTTTCCGTAATGGCGGTGCTGGACTCCACAAGGCCCGAGGATGTATTTGCCATGCTCGAACTGGGCGCGACGGATTTCGCGGTGCGTCCGCTTCAGGCACATGATTTCCTTCCCCGGTTAAGACGTTTGCAGCCGATGATGAGCGAGAGCGCCTCGCCGATCGGCCAGTTGAAAGAGCGGCTCGGGTTGAACCAGTTCGTCGGGGAAAGTCCGGCCCTGACCGAGGTCATCAAACTCATCCCAAAGCTGGCCCGCTGCGACGCCAGCGTCTTTATCACCGGGGAAACCGGCACCGGCAAGGAGATGCTCGCGCGCGCGCTCCACTATCTCAGTCCCCGGGCAAGCCGGCCGTTCATCCCGGTCAACTGCGGGGCCATCCCGGCCGAGCTGGTGGAAAACGAGCTGTTCGGGCACGAGCGGGGGGCATTCACGGGGGCAACCTCCTCCGCCCGCGGGTTGATTCATGATGCCGACGGAGGAACGCTTTTTCTCGACGAGATTGACTCCCTGCCGCTCCAGACCCAGGTCAAGCTGCTGCGGTTCCTTCAAGACCGCACTTACCGGCCGCTGGGCTCGCGCGAAATCCACGAGGCCGACATCCGGGTGGTCGCCGCCTCGAACACCGAGATCGAGGAGGCGATCCGCGCCGGAAAATTCCGGTCGGACTTGTTTTACCGCATTAATGTCCTCACGCTGAAGCTGCCGCCCTTGCGCGAGCGGAAAGGCGACATTCCCCTGCTGGCCAAGCATTTCGTCAGCAAGTGCTGCCAGGCAGCACGCCGGCCCCCGCTGGAAATCTCGTTGGCCGCCCGTCAGAAGCTCATGTGCTACGACTGGCCGGGAAACGTTCGCGAACTGGAAAATGTCATCCAACGGGCCGTGGTCCTCTGCGAGCAAAGCACTATTCACAGCGGGGACATTGTCCTGCCGATGGCGCCGGGCCTCGCGGAGTCTTCCTCCTTCAAACAACTCAAGTCCCGCGTCATCTCGGATTTTGAGAGGGACTATCTTCAGCGGCTGCTGGCCAGCCACCAGGGCAACATTACCCGGGCAGCCAGGGCCGCCGGCAAGGATCGGCGCGCCTTTTGGCAGTTGCTCCGCAAGCACAACCTTGCCACGGCTTCTGCCGCGCCGGGCGTCCGGCCGCTGCCGGACAATGTCCGTTTGCTGTAGGACAAAATTGTCCGACCGGGAATCCCATGCCCCGGGCCCGCGCGACTTCGGAGCCATTGGACCACAAGGGTAAATTCGTCCGGGTTGGTCGAGGTTGCTTGCAAATCACCCGCGTTTTTATCGTGGCACACTCGTTGCTAGGCCTTCCTTTGAAGAATCGGCGAAACCAAATCAGAAAGGATAAAGTTGGCCATCGACGCCAACATTCTCCGTTATCTGAGACTGCATCCCGGCGCCAAAGATACGTTGGAAGGAATAACGGACTGGTGGTTGATCGATCTTTCCGTGCATCCGACGCCCGCTGAGGTGAAGGCCGGGCTGGAGAGTCTGGTCGAACGCGGTCTGGTGATTGCGGATCACGGAGCCGATGGCCGGGTTTATTACAGCGCCAGACCAGCGGCAGATATGAAAATCAAACAGACGCCCTCGCGCGGCGTCGCGGAGTGAAGTTTAGTTTGATGGCTCTGCCAGTGAGTTGGCGCACGGCGGTGACGCTTTAAGCAATGTTTATGGACACCAAATAGCCCGACATAGGGAGCGGCCCGGCGGTCATTGGGTTGTCAGACGGGGCGCTTTCAAATCACAACCGAACCAACAGGAAATAATCTATGCCAATAGCTCCAACTTATCCCGGTGTATACGTCGAAGAAATCCCCAGCGGCGTGCATACCATCACGGGGGTCGCCACCTCCATCGCCGCGTTCGTCGATTACTTTCCGGCCGGTCCCATGAACACGGCGACGCAAATATTGAATTTCGCCAGCTTCATCAAGCAGTTTGGCTCCAGCGATCCGAGCGGTCTGGATCCGCGTAGCGAGGCCAGTTACGCCATACAGCAGTTTTTTCTCAACGGCGGCACTGAGGCCTACGTGGTTCGTGTCGGCTCATTGACCGCCGGCAACGCCCCGGCCAAGGCAAGCGTGGGAATTGGCGATGGCAAAGGAAACATCGCCTTTATTGTTTCCGGCCAAAGCGAAGGCACGTGGGCCAAAGGCATCTTCGTCGAGGTTGATTATGGGACCAGTGATCCCACCACCCTGTTCAACTTGACGGCGACCGAAGTCGTCACGGTTAACGGCACCACTTCCGTCGTGGCCACCGA
>Ga0181516_10003661_pt1 | contig 10162 bp, 4 predicted proteins | sample PEATcosm2014_Bin_25_FD_121104 | JGI IMG/M metagenome (GOLD analysis project Ga0181516, IMG submission 121104) | Peatland microbial communities from MTU Mesocosm Facility, Houghton, MI, USA - PEATcosm2014_Bin01_10_metaG | ecosystem: Environmental > Terrestrial > Soil > Wetlands > Peat | place...
GCACTTATCGTTGTCGCGTGATCGCGGGCAACAGCGACCATGGTTGGAACGAACCCGGCGATGTGCTGACGCTGAAAATCCTGCCTCACTTTTACGAGACGGTTTGGTTTCGCGTGCTGGCCGCGCTGGCCGTGGTGGGCTTGGTGGCGGGCGCCGTGCGTTATTCGGTGACGCGGCGGCTGCATCAAAAAATGGAACAGTTGGCGCGGCAGCAGGCCGTCGAGCGCGAGCGCGCTAGGATCGCCAAGGACATTCACGATGACCTGGGCGCCAATCTCACGTTGATTGCGCGGCTGGGCGATCTGGCCCGGCAGGAAAAAACGGTTGAGCGCGTTGACAAAATGGCCAGCACGGCGCGGCAGGCTGTCAGGTCGCTGGATGAAATTGTCTGGGCGGTGAATCCGCGCAACGACACGCTGGCACATCTGATTGATTACACCGGGCAGTTTGCCGCGGATTATCTTCATGCCGCCGGCGTGCGCTGCCTGCTGGATTTTCCGGAAAATACGCCGCGCCGCGAAGTGCTGGCGAACGTCCGCCATAATGTTTTTCTGGTGGTGAAGGAAGCGTTGCAAAACATCGTCAAGCACGCGCAGGCGACGGAGGTTTGGCTGCGAATCCACGTCACCAGCGAGGCGCTGCGCATCAGCATCGAGGACAACGGCTGCGGTTTCGCGCACGCGCCGGAGGATGCGTTGGCGGATGGATTGCGCAACATGCGCCAGCGCATGAGCGAGGTCGGCGGCGAATGTCAGATTCAAACCCAGGCCGGGGCCGGCACGAAAATCATCGTCGCAATGCCATGGTTGGCCGGTTGAAAAAATTCATACCATCATCCGATGGCGGCCGGAATTTTTTTAGGATAAAGTTAATTCATCAAGCAACGGATAATGATCACGATTTCCATCATCGAAGACCAGCGTGAGATGCGCGAAAGCCTGGTCGAGTGCCTGGGCCACGAGCCGGGTTTCCGCTGCGTCGGTGCGCACGCTACGGGCGAGGAAGGTTTGCGGGACATTCCCAAGGAAAAGCCGGACGTGGTGCTGATGGACATCAATCTGCCCGGCATGAACGGCATCCAGTGCGTGGCCCGGTTGAAAAAATATTTGCCGAACCTCCAGGTCTTGATGCTGACGACCTACGATGACGGTGATTTGATTTTCGATTCCCTGCGGGCGGGCGCGAACGGTTATCTCTTGAAAAACATGCCGCAGGCGGAAATGGTGCAGGCCGTGCAGCAGGTTCACGCCGGCGGCGCGCCGATGTCCTTGCAGATCGCGCGCAAGGTCATCAATCATTTTCATCAAACAAAACCGGCCTCGGAATTGGAACAGCTGTCCGCCCGCGAACTGGAGATTTTGCGGCTGCTGGCCAAAGGCCATCGTTACAAGGAAATCGCGGACCAACTCGGCATCAGCATCTGCACGGTGCGCACGCACGTCAGCGCGGTTTACGAAAAGCTCCACGTCCACTCGCGCACGGAAGCCGCCATGATGCTGGTCGGACGGCAATAAAACCGAATGAATATTGCCGGCTGCCGTTCGTTTGCCGGGCTGGCAATCGGGGCCTTGGCTGAACCCAGCCGGCGTTGCCATCGTATGAATTCCCGATGGTTTCCCGGATAAGGTTGTGTTACCTTCCAAATCAATCCATTGCGACAACCAGCTAAAACCACCCCCTTATAATCCTATGCAAACCACCAAAATTCTTAAACAGGCGTGGCTTTTGGCCGCGTTGCTGAGCTTAGGCTTGGGATCGGCCCAAGCCGCGAGCATCACCAATTTGGATGCCGCCGTGAACCTTAATCTCCCCGGCTCATGGGTGGGCGGGACGCCCGCCGGTGCCGCTGATGTGGCCGTGTGGGACAACACGGTTCAGATCAACACCACCAAGGCGCTCGGGGCCAACCTGTCCTGGTCCGGAATCAGAATCGCCGATCCAGCGGCCCTGGTGACGATCAGTGCGGGCAATACGCTGACCCTCGGCGCTGCGGGCATTGACTTGAGTTTGGCCACCAACGGCCTGACTTTGAGTTGTCCATTGGTTTTGGGCGCAGCCCAGACTTGGAATGTGACGAATGGCCTGACGCTCACCGTTGGCGGCGCGGTTTCCGGTTCCAGCCTGCTGACTTTGAACAACGGTGGCAATAACACCGGCACAATTGTGCTGCCCGTCGCCAATACTTATACCGGAGGCACGGTGATCAACAGCGGCATTGTGCAGCCGAATGTCATCACCAGCTTTGGCACCGGGGCCGTGACCAACAATGGCGGCGACCTCCTGCTCACCGGTTTCACGCACAGCGGCGTCATGGTCAATGCATTTAATGTCACCGGGACTTCGCTCATAGACATGGCCACCGTAAATGCTTCGTTCGTTTTCGACGGCGCCTGGTCGGGCAATGGCACCATCCTTGTCACGAATGATACGGCCACCGGTTCCAATTTGACATTTGGCGGGGCCAGCGGCGGCAACATGGCCAATTTCACCGGCTCGATTGTGGTGGTCACCAATGCTTCCGGCACGGCCAGCGCCGGCACAATCCGGTTAAACAATGGCGGCTCCCAAGTTAATACCGGCAACGCTGCGATGAGCGTCAATTTGGGAACCAATTCAACCGTCTTTTTAGGCAACCGTGATCCGGGGACGACCGCCATCGGAGAATTGACCGGCGGGCCGGGAACCCAGGTCAAAGGGCCGACCGGCGCCGCAGGCACGGAGGTATGGAGCATCGGTGGCAAAAACACCAGCGTGACGTTTGCCGGATCCTTCGTGAACAGTGCCGCCAATGAAATTGTCGCCCTGACCAAGGTCGGCACCGGCACATGGACTTTGACGGGCACCAACTCCGGCAATGCCAACGGTTCCACGGGCGCAACCACCATCAGCGCCGGGACATTGCAAATCGGGGATGGCAACGCGGACGGAACTTTGTTGGGCGGCGCGGTGGTGAACAATGCAGCCTTGGTTTTCAACCGGCCGGACAGTTACACCGTGACCAACAACATCAGCGGCAGCGGGTCCGTGACCATCCAAGGCGGGGGCACGAACACTTACACCGGCAACAATACTTCTTCCGGCACCACCACTATCAGCAGCGGCGATTTGGTTCTCACCGGCAACATGTCTTGTCCGGTCAACGTGGCCGCCAACGCAACATTTGACGTTTCGCAAATCTCCTTCAATTTGACCCAGACATTGTCCGGCTCCGGCTCGGTCACCGGCTTGGTGACCGCAGTCGGCGGCTCGCTCAATCCGGGCGGCACCAGCGCCGCCGGCAACCTGACTTTGCTCGGCGGTTTGACCGAATCGGGCAACATCAACAATCAGTTAGAACTGTCCACGCCCACCGGCACGAACGACTTCATCACCGTTGTTGGCAATCTTACTCTGACCGGCACCAATATCATTACGCTCAGTCATTTTGGCGGCGGCGCAGTTCCTTCCGGCACTTATCCGTTGATTAGTTACAGCGGCGCCTTGGTCGGCGGCACCACCAATTTCACGGTGATTGCGGTTGGTGTGAACGGGGTCTTGACCAACCTCACCACCACCACTCCGCCTGAAATTGCGGTCATCGTCAGCCCGACGGCGCGCGGGGCGACCAGTCTTACTTGGGTTGGAGATGGCGGGGCCAACAACTGGGATCTTGTCACCAGCAACTGGGTTAATGGCGCGACCAGCTATGCCTTCCAGGCCGGCGACAGCGTGGTCTTCAACGATTCCGGCGTGCCGAACACGAATGTGAATTTCGCGGCCACCGTGCTGCCCGCCGCGGTGACCGTCAGCAACACGCAGCAATACTTTTTCAGCGGCAACGGCAACCTCAGCGGCTCGACGGGCTTGACCAAGACGAACATCGGCACGCTCACAATTTCAACGACCAACAGCTATGTCGGCTCGACGGTGGTCGGCGCGGGCACGCTGGAAATCTTCAACCTTGCCAACGGCGGTTCCGCCAGCGCGATCGGCGCGTCAACAAGCAATCCCACCAACTTGGTTTTCTACGGCTCAGTTTTAAAATATTCCGGCGGCTCCGCCGGCACGGATCGCGGCGCCACTTTGAATGGTGCCGGTCTGACGATGGATGTTGTCGGCGGGGTGAACCTGACGGAGAACGGCACATTGACCGGTGCCGGAGCATTGACCAAGGTTGACAACGGAACCTTGACGCTCGCGGCGGCCAACACTTACACCGGCGGCACGGTGATCAGCAATGGCGTGCTGGCCACCGCGAATGACACGGCCAATACCACCGGCTTCGGTCCCAGCACCAGCCCGATTAGTTTTTATGGCGGCACGTTGAGCCTATATCGCAACAACGGTGATGATGGCAGCACAGCTTACACGCTCAACAATCCGCTGGTCGTTCCCGCCGGACAGCTGGGCAGTTTAAACATCTTTCAACGCGGCACGGTCAACAGCGCGCTGACGGGCGGCGGCACGCTTAACATCACCAACACCGGCCCCGGCCGGGCAGGCTTTGTCGGCAACTGGTCGGCATTCACCGGCCTCATCAATTTGACCGGCAGTTTCCGGATCGGCAACACCATTGGTTATGCCAACGCCATATTCAATCTCAATGACGGAGCGGATTTGGACGGCGGCGTTGCCAGCGGAGTTTATTCTTCTGCCGTAACCTTTGATATCGGCGAACTGGATGGAACCAGTCTGGCCACCCTCGGTGCCGTGAGCAAGCCGACACCGTATCCAACTTGGCGCGTGGGTTGGAAGAACACCACCAGCACTTTCGCCGGCACGATTGAGAATCCATCCGCGGGCGTGGCTTCCCTCACCAAAGTCGGCACCGGCAGCTTGGTTTTGTCCGGTCAAAACACTTACAGTGGACTGACTATCATTAGCAATGGTGTGCTGGTCTTGACCAGCGGCGCGAATGGTGACGGCGCGATTGGCAGCAGCACCAACATCTTCATCAATGCCGGGGCCGTCCTGGATGTCACCGGTCGGAGCGATGTCACGATGCCGCTGAATTCCAGCCAAGTCATCAGCGGCAATGGAACCATTCGCGGCATTCTTGACACCACCGCCGGCGGCACTGTTTCACCCGGCGGCGGACTCACGGGCGGCCTCGGCACTCTGACTGTAACCAACAACATTAATCTTGGCGGCACGGCGTGGATGAAACTCAATCGCGCCAGCAGTCCGAACAGCGACCGCCTGGTTTCCTCGACCGCGAGCATCATCAACTACGGCGGCACGCTGGTCGTGACCAACATTGGTGTCCGATTGCAGGCAGGTGACACGTTCACACTGTTCAGCGCCGCGACCCGTAGTGGTTCATTCACGCTGGCGCTTCCCAATTATTATACTTGGGATACCAGCCAGTTGTCCGCCAGCGGCCAGATAACTGTCACGGCCGCATTGCCGCCGCCGTCCATCCACAATGCGGATTTTAGCGCGCTCGCCAGCGGCACCATCACCCTCAACGCCATCAATGGCGCGCCCAACGGTGCGGTGACCGTCCTCACCACCACCAACCTGACATTGCCGGTGAGCAGTTGGACCACGGTCACGACTACGACATTTGACGCCAGCGGCAATTTGAGCGTTCCGATCACGGTGGATCCAGCCCAGCCGCAGAGCTTCTTTATGTTGCAGGCGTATTGATGGCCTCAGCATGGCTTTGGCCTGAATGTAAAACGCCCTGCGGAACCGCAGGGCGTTTTTTATCCCATTGAATTTACCATTTAAGCTTTCGGACAAATCCAATGAAAATAAAAACATCAACCGGATTTACGCTTATCGAATTGCTGGTCGTCATCGCCATCATCGCGATTCTGGCGGCAATGCTTTTGCCCGCGTTGTCGAAGGCCAAGAGCAAGGCGCAGCAAAGCGCCTGCCTGAACAACCTCAAGCAATTGCAGCTTGCCTGGGTGATGTATTGCGATGATAACGGCGACAAGCTGCCGTCCAATCTCAAGAAACCTGCCGCCACCACGCCGAACTGGGTGAACGGCGACATGTCGGTCGCGGTTGATGCCACGAATGCCGCGCTGATCCAAGTCGGCCAGATTTATCCCTACGTCAAAAACGTCGGCAGCTATCATTGCCCGGCGGACATTCTGCCCGACAACCGTTCCACCCCGGCCCTCACCACGCGCGTCCGCACTTACTCGATTAATTGTTACATGAATTCGGAAGACATCGGGAACACCCATGCCGGCCTCCCGGCGGGGATTTATCATGTGAACACCAAGACCAGCCAGATCATGCATCCGATGCCGGCATCGGCGATGGTGTTTGTGGAAGAGGCGCAATTTTCCATTGATGACGGCGATTTTGGTTTTTCGCCCAGCGGGCTGCCCGGCAACGGGCCAATCAACGAATGGTATAACATCCCGGCCATGGTGCATCGCGGCTCAAATTTTGCTTTTGCGGACAACCATGTGGAGTTCAGAAGATGGGTGGACGGCCCGACCAAAGGCATTTCCGTCACGGATTTTACCGATCCCGGCCCCGACTATTCGGACCTGCGCTGGGTTCAAAACATAACGGCCACGAGATAATTCCCCGCGCACCAAATCAAAAGCCAGTCGGTTTCGTTCTGCTCGCGCGATGCGTGTCAGTCCCACGCCGTGACCGCCATGAAATTCCCTGACAAACCGCATTAGCTGTGGCATTTTTCACCGGAACATGCCATCACCTTTCTTGTATAAATTCCCGGTGCGGACGCGTTTCTGGCTGTTTTTTTTACTACTGCAAATTTCCTGGCTGCCGCTGCACGCCGGCGGCCTGCGGTCGGTTCCGGGCCAGGTGCCGGCGGTGGTTGCGGGCGGAAAAATGGCCCCGCTCGGCCGCGTGCCGGGAACCAACCAGTTGCACCTCGCCCTCAGCCTGCCATTGCGCCAGCCGGCGGCACTGACCAATCTGCTCGCGGCGATCTGCAATCCCGCCAGCCCGCAATTTCGTCATTACCTCACGCCGGCGGAATTCACCGCCCGCTTCGGCCCGACGCCGGCGGATTATGGGGCGGTCATTCGTTTCGCGAAAACCAACGGGCTGACCGTCACCGCCACGCATCCCAATCGTTTGCTCGTGGACGTGGCCGGCAATGTCGCCGCCGTGGAACGGGCGTTTCATCTGCGCCTGAAACAGTTTCGGCATCCCACCGAGCCGCGAAATTTTTTCGCGCCGGACACGGAGCCGCTGGTGGATGCCTCGCTGCCGCTGCTGCACATCAGCGGGCTGGATGATTTTTCCCTGCCGCATCCTCAGTTTCACCTTCATTCCAAAACGTCGTCGCGCGCTTTGCCGCACGGTGGTTCGAGCCCGGCCGGCGGCTTCATGGGCAACGATTTTCGCCAGGCGTATGTGCCGGGCACCGCGCTGACCGGCGCGGGCCAGAGCGTGGGTTTGCTGCAGTTTGATGATTTTCACGCGGCCGACATCACGAATTACGCCGGCGCCATCGGCCTCACCAACAACCTGCCGCAGCTCGTGGTCGTGCCGGTGGATGGCGGGGTTGCCGCGCCGGGGTCCGGCATTGTCGAGGTGTCGCTCGACATTGAAATGGTGTTGTCCATGGCGCCGGGCGTGTCCAACATCTTCATTTACGAAGCGCCCAATCCGAGTCCGTGGGTGGATTTGTTGAGCCGGATGGCCGACGATGATCTGGCGCAGCAACTGAGCTGTTCCTGGGGCGGCGGCGGGCCGGATGCGGCGTCGGAACAAATTTTCCAGCAGATGGCGGCGCAGGGACAATCGTTCTTCAACGCCTCCGGCGACTCGGCGGCATTCGTCGGCCCGGTGGAATTTCCGGCCGACAGTCCGAACATCACCGAGGTCGGCGGCACTTATTTGTCCACCGACGACAGCGGCAACTATTCGGGCGAAGTGGTTTGGAACTGGGGCGGCGGCATCGGCAGCAGCGGCGGCATCAGCACCTCGGTGCCGGTTCCGAGCTGGCAGTTGGGCTTGGACACGACGACGAACCAAGGCTCGGTGACGCTGCGAAACATTCCCGACGTCGCGCTCACGGCGGACAATGTTTACATCATCGCCGACGGCCAGGGCGGGCTGGTGGCCGGCACCAGTTGTGCCGCGCCCTTGTGGGCGGGCCTGACGGCGCTCGTCAATCAGCAGGCCGCGCAGCTCGGCCAGCCGCCCGTCGGCTTTCTCAATCCGGCGCTGTATGCGCTTGGCCGGGGCACGAATTACCCGGCCACCTTTCACGACATCACGACCGGCAACAACACCAATGACTACAGCCCGGTCAATTTTTACGCCGCGCCCGGCTACGATCTTTGCACCGGCTGGGGCACGCCGGCGGGAACCAATTTGATCAACGCCCTGACGACGCCGGATTATCTGGGCGTCCTGCCGGCGGCGGTTTTTTCCGTGAGCGGTTTGGTGGGCGGCCCGTTTGCGCCGACGAACTGGCTCGTCACGCTGACGAATGCCGGCGCCGCCAATCTCGACTGGTCGCTGGGCGCCACGCCGGCGTGGCTGTCGGTTTCCGCAATCGGCGGCACGCTGGCCGCGAACGGCACGACCAATCTCAGCTTGCAACTGGCGAATCCCGACGCGCTGCCGGCGGGCAATTATCTCGGAGTGCTGCCGGTCACCAATCTGGATTTGTCCCGCGTGCAAACCGTGGCGGTGCAGCTCAGCATCGGCCAGTCCATCGTGACCAACGGCGGTTTTGAAACGGGCGATTTCACCGGCTGGACGCTCGTCGGCGACACCATTATTGGCAATCTGGTTTACAATGCCGTGGGCACGGATTTCGATTATTCCGGCGTGGTGCACTCCGGTAATTTTGGCGCGCTGCTGGGTGAAAGCGGTTATGCGGCGACCCTTTCGCAATCGCTCGTCACCACGCCCGGCCAGAATTATCTCGTTTCCGGCTGGCTGGATAATCTGCAGGCCGGCAGTGTCCAGCAGTTCAGCGCCAGTTGGAACGGCACCAGCTTTTTCAATCTCACCAATCCGCCGGCCTTCACCTGGACCAACTTTCAGTTCCTGGCCACGGCCACCGCCACGAACGCCTGGCTGCAGTTCGCCGCCGAGAATGACCCGAATTTTTTTGGCTTCGACGACGTGAGTGTCACGCCGGTGCCCCCGGTAAGCTTCGCCAGTTTTTCCGCCGGCACGAATGCGTTTCAGCTCGCGTGGAATTCGCTGGCCGGGCTGAACTATCAGATTCAAACCACCACCAATCTCGCCGCCGCCGCCGGCTGGCTCAATCTCGCCGCCGTCGCGGCCGTCACCAATGTGACCGCCTTCGCCGACACGAATTGTTCCGGCGCGGACGCCCAGCGTTTTTACCGGCTGGTGCTGGTGCCTTGAACCGGCCGTCCCTCACGCCGCCTTGGCCGCCTTCAGCAGCGCCGCGATCAAGCCGTCCGTCGTGTGTTCCTTCGCTTCCAGCGCCGGTTTCAATTTCAGCGCCGCGATGGCCTTGGTCGTCTCCGGGCCGATGGACGCTAGTTTCAATTGCGGGAATTGTTTCAACAGCTTCGGCAGATCAAACCGCGCGTGAAAATGTTCCACCGTCGAGCTGCTCGTGAACGTCACCCAGTCCGCGCCTTCCGCGAGCAGGCGCGCGCCCGCGCCGGTGCGGTCCTCGGTCTCGGCCACGGTCTTGTAGATGGCGATGTCGTCCACGATGGCGCCCATTTCCTGGAGCGCGTCCGGCAGCTCCTTGTTCGCCACCTCGGCGCGGAGCAGGCATATCTTCACGTTCTCGATGTTCTGATATTTCATGAACGCCTCGGCGATTTTGCGCCCGACGAATTCCTCCGGCTGCAAGTCCACCTGCAAATGCAGCTCGCGCAATTTCGCCGTCGTGGCCGGGCCGACCGCCGCGATGCGCGCGCCGCCAAGCTCGCGCAAATCCTGGAAGCGCTTGAAGAACATGTCGAAAAACGCCGTCACGCCGTTCGCGCTGGTGAACACAAACCAGTCGTAGGAATTCAATTCCAGCAGGCAGTCAATGATCGCGTCGCGCTCGGTCGGATGCGTGAGCTTGATGGTCGGAACTTCCAGCACGTCCGCGCCGAGTTCCGCGAGCCGGGCGGCAAAGCTGCCCGCCTGTTTCGCGCGCCGCGTCACCACGATGCGCTGGCCGAACAGCGGCCGCTGCTCGAACCAGTTTAGTTTCCCGCGCAGCTTCACCACCTCGCCGACGATGATGATGGCC
>Ga0181516_10003663_pt1 | contig 10156 bp, 12 predicted proteins | sample PEATcosm2014_Bin_25_FD_121104 | JGI IMG/M metagenome (GOLD analysis project Ga0181516, IMG submission 121104) | Peatland microbial communities from MTU Mesocosm Facility, Houghton, MI, USA - PEATcosm2014_Bin01_10_metaG | ecosystem: Environmental > Terrestrial > Soil > Wetlands > Peat | place...
CTGGCTACTCGTCGTCAATCAAAGGCAGGCTGAGAAGCATTCGCTGGTGCAGGACTCGGCCGATCAGGATGCCGTCGTTGTCCGCCCGATAAAGGATGACGTGCTTCTGGTGCTCGATGCGGCGGTATCCTGGCCAAATCCGATCACAGGAGCGGCCGACCTGAGGAGTTTTGGCAAGCCGATTGAAGCGAGCTTCCATGCTATCGAGATAGCGCTGGGCCTGCTCCGGGCCCCAGGTGTCCACGGTGTAATCGGCGATGTCAATCAGATCGAGCCGGGCCAGCTTCGACAGTTGGTACGTGGACAATCGTCACACCCTGCCCGTAACCAGAGCGCGTCGCCGGATGCGGTCGCGAATCTCGCCGAAAACGTCGCCCTCGGCAATTCCGCTTTGCTCGCCAGCCAGAATCGCGGAACGCAAGGCATCGAGCTTGGCCTTATCTTCCTTTTCAATCTTTTCAAGCGCGCGCAAGCCCGCGCGCAGTACCTCACTGGCATTCGCGTAGAGGCCTCGCTTGATTCTGCTACCGACGAACCTGTCCATCTGGGGCGTTAGATTAATATTGCGCGTCGGCATGAATTGCCTCTCTTTCAGTCATGTTAGCCTGGTTGGCAATAGTTGGCAAGATTGACTGGGACGTCTCTCAATGTTCCGAATGCCTCAAGCAAGCCGTTGCTTCGCTTCGAGCGCGCGCTCCAGCGCTTCTTCCGCCGTTGCGCCAATCGCCGATAAGTGGCCCATCTTTCTGCCCACGCGCGGTGTGTGCTTTTCATAAAGATGCAAGCGCACACCGGGGACGGCTAGCGCCGCCGCAAAATTCGGCTCGCCCTCAAGCCACACTTGGCCGAGCAGATTTACAATCGCCGCTGGAGTAATCAGCGCCGTGTCGCCCAATGGAAGATTGCACACCGCGCGCACGTGCTGCTCGAACTGGCTGGTGACGCAGCCGCGCTCACTTTGGTGATAGCTGTTATGCGGACGCGGCGCAAGTTCATTGACCAGTAGGTCGCCCTGTTCAGTTACAAAGAGCTCCAGGCAGAGCAGTCCTTCAAGACCAAGCCGCGCAATGATAGTCGCGGCTACAGACTCAGCTTTGGCCTCAAGCTCGGCGGGAATGCCCGCAGGCAATACGCTCCAGTCCAGGATTTGATTCTCGTGATGGTTGCGCGCCGCGGGATAACTGCGCACTTCGCCGGACGGATTGCGCGCGGCCATCACGCTGATCTCGCAATCCAGGTCGAGTGCCTGTTCCGCCACGGCGGGCTCGCCGCCGATTTGCTTCCACGCCGCCGCGATGGAGGCATCGTTGGCAGGCGCATCCAGACCAATGCGTGCCTGTCCGCGCCCATCGTAGCCGCCGCGGCCAATCTTCAGGAACACGCGCCCACCCAGCGCGGCGACGGCTTCGTGCAGTTCCGCCTCCGTGCGAACCACGCGAAATGGGCCAACCGGAAAGCCTTCATTTGCGAGCCATGTCTTTTGCAGAGTTTTGTCCTGAATGATGCGGATGGGTTCAACGCCGGGACGCAGCGGAGCAATCCGCGCAACTTCAGAGAGAGCATCCACGCCGATCTGCTCAATCTCCAACGTGACGGCGTCCGCGCCGGTTGCCAGCATCCGCGCCGCTCTGCGATCGTTCCAGCGGCCCACGATGGTTTGGTCCGCAACAAAGCTTGCGGGGCAGGCAGGCTCGGGGTCCATCACGCGGACTTTATATCCCATGGTCCGCGCGGCCATCGCCGTCATTCGACCCAACTGCCCGCCGCCTAAGATGGCAAGCAGGCTGCCCGGCCGGATGATTGAAGTATCTTTATTGGAAGCTCCGGCGTCGCTGCTCACCCTGGCAACTCCTGGCTCAACACTTCCTGGGTCCGCGCCAAGCGCCACGCTTCGAGCCGCGAGTAGAGCTCTGGCTCTGTGGCGGCCAGGATTTCCGCAGCCAGCAGCGCCGCGTTAGCCGCCCCTGGCTTGCCGATGGCCAGCGTACCCACCGGCACTCCTTTGGGCATCTGCACGATCGATAGCAGCGAATCCAGGCCGTTCAATTGCGTGGCAACTACAGGCACTCCGAGCACCGGTACCAGCGTCTTCGCAGCCAGCATTCCCGGCAAGTGCGCCGCGCCGCCCGCCCCAGCAATGATCACGCGCAGACCACGCTGGCGCGCCGTTTCAGCGTATTTGAAAAGCCAATCGGGGGTGCGGTGAGCGCTTACCACACGCGCTTCGTGCGGAATTTCAAGCTCGCGCAAGATCTCCACCGCGGCGGAAAGCACCTCGTAGTCGCTCTTGCTGCCCATCACCACGCCAACCAGCGGCTGTTCACTCATACGCCGATTATACGAGGCCCGAAAACCCAAGCCGCAAACGAAAACTCAAGCTTTCCGATGAGTGCCCGGCACCTCGGCCTTCAATGCCGGTGCCATGCCTCCACGGCTGCTTCAATTACCGCGAACACGACGCTCATAGCCGCAAGAAAGCCCTTGGCCCGCTGCCAGTTCCGCTCATGATGCTCCATGCGTCGCTCCAGATCGGCCATGCGCCCGCCGTTGCCGTCACCCGTCAGTCCCGTCATTTGGTTCTTCAGCACACTCAAGTCGCTCAGCACCTGCGCTTCGAATTCATTCATCATCCGCATTGCTGAGCTCCATCCGCGCACCCTTAGTTAGAATGAATCGCCGCTCACGAACCGAACGGCAGGTTAATGAACAGCGCCGTTGACCACTCCGAGTAGTTCGGCGGGGTCGAGCCGTCGTACATCCGAATGTAAAACCGATCGTTGGCGGTCTCCCTAGCGAAGGTCATGTTCGGCAAGGTCGCGCGCACCACCAAACCGGGATCCTCGCCCGGCATGAACGCGAAGTCCCGCCGGCGAATCTCAAACCCGCCGCCCGCCGGCGGAGTTACTCCGGCATTGATCGAAACTGTACTTCCATTCAGAGTAGTTACCGTGAGGTTAGTAAGATTGGCCAGTAGAGTGGGAGAAATAGCCGCGGGCAACCATGCATCCGCGGGAACCGTCGTGCTGGTCTTGATGGCCAGATCGTCTGCCCAGTCGTTCGCAAATGCAATTGCATATTCAACCAGGTCGGGATAACTCGCCCGATAACTCACCTTTACCGTCCGCACCACAACTTGGGCGTCAAGGCTAGTCGAAGGCGCATTCAAAAGCAGCGCGTCGCCAGGCCACACATCGGCGGCAAAGCTTGCCCGCGTAGCGCTATAGGTGCCGCTCCACAGCGCGCTCACGCCGGCTGCTGCTTGTTCGATCACGAGAGCCGCGCTGAGGCAGTCCGCAGAGCTGCGCGCGGGAGGATTGGTCACCGATCCGATCCATGCGGCTACAGCGGGCGTTCCGGCCAGCGCAAGGGCGGTTTGGCTGGCGGTATTTACAGCGCGTCCCACCGCCCGGCCCACCGTGCGGTAATTTACCGCAATCTGTTCGCCGGCTACAGGCGTGGACCCGGTATAAAACACAACCTTGCCGGTGCGTTCAAGATGGCACTCGGCCGCCTCCGCCAATGTGCCCACGCGCCGTGTATAAGGGCCGCCGCTTGGGAGCGTACTCACTACCCAACCGGATCCTAAGTTACTCAGGTTAATCGAGCGCATGGTTCCAATAAGATTGATGCTGCTTGCCGCCACCAAAGAGCACGCCGTGGGCAAGCTGGCAACTCCGCCATCGTAGAGCGTCACCGGCATCCCGCCCACGCCATCCACAAACTCCTGAATCTCCATTTGAATCTTCGCCGAGCATAGACTCGCTTGTCCGGTCGCGCTGATCGCGCCGCTATCTCCAAAGGAATAGTAGATGGCCAGTGCGCGCTCGCTCTCCACGCAGTGCACTCTTGTCCGCAGCGTGTATTGGTTGGCCGGATTCACCGCATAAGTCGGCCCCGATGGAGTCCCCTGGATGATAGGCTGCAATGTAACCGCCCCGGTGCCCACCGCCGCGGTCACTTGAAACCCAGCGGTACATGCGCCTTGAGTTTCAAGCCCGACGAAAAATCCAGCCAGAACCCCGGTGCTTCCCGGCGATAGGCTGACGCCGACAGCTTCCAGCAAGAGCGTCCCGCCCATCTCCACCGGATCGATCCAAATTAGCAGCGTCTGCCCGTCGATTCCATTGCCCCCGTTCATCACCAGCCCGCCGGCGCCCAGCGAAAGATATCCATGCCCGCCGGAATTTCCCCACACCTGCTCGTCGATGGCACCTTCGTTAAACAATTCATTGATAATTGTGGACTTTGAAGTTGCGGGAAAGAATGGGTTCTGGGCCAGATAAAACTGAGTTGTAACTCCGTCACCTAAAAAATACTCAGTAACATACGCGACCGGCTCATGCTCGCCGCAGACAGTTACATCGTTGGCCAATGCTCGCTTGACGCTCGCGGTGAAAGCAAGGTTTGCGAGATTCAGGCTGCCATCGGCTTCGTTGAGCGGATGCACCGCGCCTGGCACGGAGGTAAGCGTCAGCGCGCCATTGACCGCGCGATACGCGGCCCGCGCCTGATTTGCAACTTGTCCAGCGCTGCTGCTCCATGATGCGCCCGGATCCGGAACAAAGTTGCCAACCGGCACATTCAATGCAAGCCCTTCTGTCGATAGCGCCCCCAGTCCGGCATGACTCACCAAAGCGGTCATCAGCGCTCCGGCGGTTTGGCCGGTCGCCCCTGTGCTAGGAGGCATAAGCAATTGGTCGAGTAAGAGCTCGTCGCTCACAGCCTGAATTGCAATTCGGTAGCGCGGGCCCTCAATGGCGAGCCCCGCATACTCGGCAAGTGGAGTTACCGCGATGTAGCCGGTGAAGTACACTGTGCCATCGTCGCCTGTAACAGCGAGAGCTTGATTGCGCGTGGGTGTCGTCAAGCTTCCGTTCGCCGGCAGGCTGAGCCAAAGCTGGCAAATTGAGGGTTCATTCAGCTTGCGCTCAATCGTCAACGGACGCGCTCCGTCGAGCGCGGCCGTGTAGTCTTGACCTTGGATTAAAATCTTCATCGTCACTCACTAACTCGCCGAATTAGCGGATCACCGCTTGGCTAACATACTCAAACCAGCGCATTGGCCGCCGGCAGGAAACTCCGATAACACACCACACGTTCCCCATCCAGCGGATCTATAACTGGCAGAGCCAAGAACTGCCCCTTTAGGAGCGCACGCGCCTGCCCGCCCTGATTCTTTCCGCTCAGCGGGACAGCTGTTTCTTGCGCGCTGGTCATGCTTTGGAGCCGCGGATAATGGAAGAAGATCCTTTCACCCTGGCTTCCTTCCATTAAGAACAGTGCGGACCACTCCTGATAGAAACTGCCGCCTTCGCGATCCACAAATCCAGTTAGTGCTTGCAGCTTTGCGCCTGCTGCCGGAGCGCCGCCCGGCAACGGCTCCGCAAGTGTGAGCCCTGTGGAACTTACCTGGGACACTAACGCAACATTGAATGTCACGCGCCGGATGTAGTCGACATCGGTCAGCGCCTGGCGCAGATATGCCCCCGCGACCGGCGCTCCCACGTAACCCGTTTGTCCGGTGTTATCCACATCCAGCGCAATGATTGAGCCGGGCGCAAACTTTGCTGCATCGGTTGCGGCGAGCGCAACGAATGTGGCCGTCGATCCACTCTGCACCACGACTGCAGGAGCCGCCGAAGCTCCGTCCGCGGCTAAGGCAGCCCCGCTCGCGGGCACCAGCAGGTTCATGTGTTGTGACCCCGTCGCCAGCGCCATGGTCAGCTTTGTCCAACTTAGGAATTGCAGACTAACCTGCGCTTGAAGGGTCTCTCGCACCTGCTCCAGAGTTGCGGATGGAATACCTGTCAACACTGGTGAAGTCTTGCTTCCCGGCGTGCGAGCAAATTCCTGAATCCAACCAAGGCCGATCCACGGAGGCGGCGGAGCGTCTAGGCTGAACGCGCCTTGCTGTGACGGATCGAAAAGCACCGGCGTCTGCGTCGCTCTATTTACGGGCGCAAAATACCCTCGAACCCGCCTTGCCACCGGCGCGGGAGCCGAAAACCAATTTGCAGCCATTTACTCCCCCTGCTCCTGATAGCTATAAACCGTCACCCTCGCCGATCGGCTCAACTGGTCACGCAGGACTACGATCGGACCCATCCCCGGTTCGTCCCAAAAGACCTTGGTAAGCATTGGCGCGGGCGGCGTCGCGGTGTAATTGAGTTTTGGCGTGTAAAAGGGCTCTAACATCGCCACTAACTCTTCATCCATCTGGCTTAGGGCCCGTCCGCGATCCAGCCCGCCGAAACTTTGCGTCCCGCAAGTTTGATAAGCGATCTCGCATTCCTCGGCCGCCATTGTCGACCCAATATCCATATCCACGCCCAGTCCTAGCCAACGCAGAATGAATACATCGTTGAGCGGTTGGCTGAACGGCGCTTCCGCTTCTTCGACCAGAATCCCCGGCCGCACCGCACCGCGTAGCAATGTTGTTCGCTCCGGATTGATCGTCGTCAGCCGACTTCGCAGCGCCATATAAAACGAGTCTTTCGCATTTTGCATTGAGGCCAACTCCTGGTGAAGCGACTAAGTCGAAAAGCTTGGGTTACCCAAGGCGGCGGGTTAGCATGCTAGCTAGTTAGCGAGTTAGCGAAAGCTGACTTAACGGGGCTCGTGGTTAGGAGTGGAAGCTCATTACACCGCCTGCTGCCGCGCCTCGCGTAAAAGCAACCGGTAAAGATAGACCTTTCCGAACGCCTCGTTCGAAGCAATCGACTCGATCAGATAATCCTGCCCTGCAACTGTTACTGCTAGAGTCATTGCAAAAAGCGCTTGAGCCGACACCAAATCGAGAGCGCTAACCTGCTGCTCGACGCCCGTAGCCGACACGAGGAGCTCCCACTTCGACTGTCCGCCCTCCTGCCAGGTTGGGCGCAGCTTGCGCATCACTGCCGGGCTCACCACGACATCCGCAAATGTTGTTGCCACAATGCCTAACTCTGACATGTTCGCGTCAGTATTTGGACCCGTTACCCGCAGAAGAGCCGAGGTTCCTGCAACGCTCCGCAGCAGGGCATCGGCCAGCATCTGCGGCGCTCCGACTGGGTTGCGCGGCGCCGTATCGCTCATTGCTCACCCCAGCCTGTTCGCAATGTAAGGACGGAGCCAAGCCTGCACGGTTTCGTCCACCAGCGAACTCGAAAAGTACTGCATCTGCATTGTGTCGATCTTGGTCTTGCTTGCGGTTAGCGCCGGCGTCGACTGGGCATTGCGCACAAGCTGCGCGCATGCTGACTTGACGTCGTCGCCAATAATTGCCAGGCCGGCTGTGTAGATAACTGCCACTTCGTTGTAAGGCAGTCCCAGCACATTCCATGGCAGCGTCAGTTCTCCTGTATTCGGATCAAAGTCCACGGAGTTTGGATCGATCGTTGTCCACTGGCCGGGCAGAGAAAACGCCCATGCGATTTCGAACAGCGGCTCGTTCAAAGTCTCTCCTCGGCGCGGCTTTGCATAGCGTCCTTGAATACTCACGATTGGCGTCGCGGATGAGCCCAGCGGCGAGAGCGGCAGATAACTGAGCGACACCGTCTGCGATCCGCTGGTCAGGCGCAATCGCTCCGTGTATTCGATCACGTTCAGGTCCGGCCGCCTGCAATAGCTGTTGATCAAGGCTGTGGCGGCTGTGATCCAGTCCGCCGTTGTTCCAGCCGGCAATCCATAATTTGGGTAATCCGCTGGCTGCAGATATGCCATAACCCACCCTTCCAGTAGTGCATTTCGCCCGCTTAAGAGAAGCGGGGTTTCGACTTTGTTGCAAGTTGAACAATTCAAATCAAGAAGACTTGTTTGGGTCACATAAAGCAGGTTGGCCCCGCTTGGGCGGGATGGCGAGTTAGCAAGTTAGCGTCAGCGCGCCGGTGTACTACTAACTCGCCTTATTGCCGCCCTATCTGTCCACGAGCACCTGGTAATGCGCGTAGTTAGCGCCTTTCACCACGGGGGCGCCGAACTTGACTGCGACGTATTGATAGGTGAGCGAATTCGGGAGTCCAAGCTGGAAGATGCGCGGCGTCGGATCGCCGAGCCAGTGGTACTCGATCAGGTCTTCAGTCACGATGTAAGCCGGCAACACTGCCGAGCCCGATCCCGGAGTGCCCGTGTAACTCAGGCTCCAGTCGGGAATCAAGGGCAGATCGCCGGCCTGCGTCGATAGCATCTTCACCCTGATTCCACCCGTGATGTTATCAGTGTTCAACACCACGTTGAACTCGGTTTTCATCTCGCGGTCGATCAAATCCAGCAGCACCGGGTTGGCATAGATGGCCGTGGGCCGCACATAGAAGCCGTTGCTGGCCACCATCTGCGCCACCGCCGACTTGATTCCGTCCACGATTGAAGCAGTCGTGCCGATCGAAACCGTATTGCCTCCGGCAATAATCTGCTCCGTGACTCCCATGTACTGCGTCGTTGTCGGCGTGCTTAGGCTGGTGTCGTTGCCGTTCCACAGAGCCACGTCGTGCGTGACCATTACGCCGCTCACCGTGTCCACCAGGTCTTTGGCCTGTAGATAGGCGAATTGCTTCTGCTGGTCGCCCAGCTCGATGTCGAACAGGTTGTAGTTGATCTGCGATACGATCGCCTTCAACGGCACGCTTCGCTCCACGCGGGTTGGGCTTACAACTGTGGGCACGATGCTGCGCGGGTTGACGAAGCCGGCGGTACCCGGATTCGGAATCGCCGTCTCCTCAAAGAACCGCGACGGATGACCGGTGGCCGGAACCTGCTTGATGCGCTGCCCGAAGGGGCTCGAACGCCGGCATATATCGAAGATTTCGGTTTGATAAAGCGGAACTTCGATAGCGCCCGGCCCGATGAAATCTGCTGCGGCGTGAATGTCTGCAAAGGTTGCGTTCATAGGCTCTTTCCGCCCCCTCCATGGGGCCGTTGCTTGAGTGATCAGTGATCAGTGGTCAGTGATCAGTTAACGTCGATCAGCGGTCCGGTCAATGGTCACAAGCAACAGACCACCGATCACTGACAACTGAAAACTGCCTTCAGGCGATCGACCCCGCCCGCAGCAGTTGACTTTTGACCGCGATTCGTTGCTCGAGGCTCAGTCCGGTGAGTGCCGCATCCAGGGTTCGCACATCGACAGGCCCCTCGCCGATTCCGTGCTTGGCCAGCATTTCCGAAGTGGCCGCGGGCATGGTCCTGCGTAGCGGATTCAGCACCGCTGGCGCGGCCGCCGCCTTCACTTCGGCCAACTCGCGTTCCACCGCTGCCAGCTTCTCCGCCAGCTCCGCTTCGCGCCGGTCGGCCGCGGCGGATTCCACCGTTGCCGAGATTTTTTTCACCTCGCCCGTCAATGCGACCTGCCGCTCCTCCAACCAGTTCAGCGCTCTCTCCAACTGAGCCGCCGCGGCGTCGATCCGCTCCGCAATATCCTTTTCGTTTTTCTCCATGACCTTCCTTTCTTCAGTGGTTAGTGGTTAGTGATTAGTGGTTAGTTACCACGACGGGCGAGATGCCCGCAGCAAAAGTCAAGACTGCCGAAGAACATCCCTCATTGGCTAAAGCCCATCGTTCGTAAGGAAGCATTTTCGGCACGATCCGCCGCGGCGGATCGTGCTCTTTCAAAGCCCGATCTTTATCAGGGGATTGCTAACTTCCTGGCTCGTGTCCTGAGGCTGAAGTTCATTCAAGAATTAAGCTGCCAAAATGCAGGTCCTTCGACTCCGCTGTAGAACGCTTCGCTCAGGATGACTGCCTCTTTTGGGGGTTCGTGTATGCGGCATTTGTTCAACGAACCTCGGACTCGGGACGCTAGCTCATCGGTTGTTCCTTTAACTCGCCATGCGGAAGCTTGTGGCGCGGTAGGCGGCTTTCTCTCGCAACAGAATTGCCGCTCCGGTAAAGGTTACGCGGGTCAATTTCCAAACCTCGGCCCGCATATCCTCAACCCGCGCGTCGGCCAGTTCGTAACTCATCCCCATTGCCTCGGGGTCCGCCGCGGTGGACGCCTCGATTGCCGCGGCCACCTCGGGAAAGTCGCGGGCGTAGAGGTACCCGCGGACTACCAGGCGCTGGCCGATCAGATCGGCCTCGGTCAGCAGCCCGATTTTGCGCCGCGCATCGTGGCCGTCCCATCCCGGCCGATAGTCCACCGCCATGCCCAGCAGTGAAGGCAAAGCCGTCTCCGCAGCCTCGC
>Ga0181516_10003665_pt1 | contig 10156 bp, 8 predicted proteins | sample PEATcosm2014_Bin_25_FD_121104 | JGI IMG/M metagenome (GOLD analysis project Ga0181516, IMG submission 121104) | Peatland microbial communities from MTU Mesocosm Facility, Houghton, MI, USA - PEATcosm2014_Bin01_10_metaG | ecosystem: Environmental > Terrestrial > Soil > Wetlands > Peat | place...
CATCCCATTCATCATTTATACCGCAACCTACACCGATCAGGAGGATGAGCTGCTTGGTCGGAGTATGGGAGCCGATGCCTACATCCTCAAGCCGTTTGAGCCCCATGCCTTCATGTCGCGGCTGTTTCAGGTATTGGATCGGAAAGTCATCGCCATGCCGACCGCACCCGATGAGGCACGGGACGAAGCGACGGCTCTGAAGGCCTATAACGCGGCACTGGTGCGCCGGCTCGGACATCGAACCGCCCAGCTGAACGTCGCCAATCGGGAGTTGCAGCAGAAGATGGCGGATCAGGGCGAGTTGGCCGCGCGCCAGCTTGCGATTCTAAATGCTCTGCCCGCGCACGTGGCGCTGATCGATCCGGAGGGTGTCATTGTCGCAGTAAATGCCGCCTGGCAGCGGATTGGCGCGGAGAACGCAACGCTGCACAGCGGCTCGGGCGTAGGTGAAAGTTACCTCTCGGTTTGCGAACGCGCTGTAGGTTCGTCGCAGACGGAGGCAAGCCAGGCCGCCGCAGGAATCAAGGCCGTCTTGACGCGTAGCGCGACGAACTTCTCATTTGAATACCGTTGCCATTCCCCGAACGATCAGCGGTGGTTTCGGATGAGTGTGACTCCGCTCCAGACCGGAGATCCGGCCGGTGCAGTCGTCATGCACGTGGATATCACGGATCGAAAACTGGCGGAGTTAGGCTTGCAGCAGAGTCAGGAACAGACGCGGTCGATATTGGATTCCACAGCGGAGGGCATCTACGGAGTGGACATCAAGGGGGTATGCACGTTTTGTAACGCCGCCGCAGCGCGCCAACTGGGCTATAAGGATCAGAGCGAGATGATCGGCGTGAACATTCACGCGCGCCATCATCACACCCAAGCCGATGGCAATTCCATTCCGAGCGCCAACTGCGCGGTTCATACGTTGCCGCTGACTGATCGTGGTACCCATATTCCCGATGACGTGCTATCGCGTTTGGATGGGACCCAGTTTTCGGTGGAGTGCTGGTCGTACCCCTTGTTGCGCGCGGGGGTCGTGATCGGACTGGTGGTTAGCTTCCTCGACACCACCGAGCGTCTGGGTCTCGAGGCGAAGTTGATGCAGGCGCAAAAAATGGAAGCGGTGGGACGTCTCGCGGGTGGTGTGGCCCACGACTTCAATAATGCGCTGCAGGTCATACTGGGCACCGCCGAACTGCTCGGTGAGCGACTGGCCACCGACGCTGAGGGCAGCCATCTCGTGCGGCAAATCTGTAACACCGGCAAGCGCGCAGCATCGCTGACCCGGCAACTACTCGCCTTCAGCCGCAAGCAGCTGCTGCGACCTGTCGTAATTGATCTCAACGAGATCATCAGGGGCATGGAGTCCATGTTGCGACCCATGATTGGCGAAGACATAGAGATGAATGTCCTGCTCGATGCGCAACCCCAACCGATAAAGGCCGATCCGGGACAGATAGAGCAGGTCTTGATGAATCTGGCGGTAAACGCGCGCGATGCCATGCCAGAGGGGGGGCGTATCGTCATTCGGACTTCAACCATCAATGTCAGCCAGGAACCGCGGCATCAACCTGCTGCTCGCAAGCTTGGCCCCCATGTGCTCATGAGTGTCAGCGACTCCGGTTGCGGCATGGATCCGGCGACGCTGGGACGTATATTCGAGCCGTTTTTCACGACTAAGGACGCCGGCAAGGGTACTGGCCTCGGCTTGTCCACGGTGTATGGCATCGTCAGTCAGAGTGGGGGACACATTGACGTGCAGAGCAAGCTTGCGCGAGGCACGACATTTAACGTCTACATCCCCGTGTCACAGCAAGAGGCCGAGCCCCTGCACGCGTCGGAAGCTGTCGCCGACAGCCCTCGGGGGTCGGAGACGATCCTTCTCGTCGAAGATGCGACTCCGCTGCGGGGATTGCTGGCGGAGAGTTTGCAGTCTTACGGATACCATGTGCTGGAAGCGGAAAACGGCAGAAGGGGCATCAGCGCCGGTTGCCTGTCCAATGAGCCGATCGACCTCTTGCTGACCGATGTCATTCTGCCTGATATGAACGGTCGCGTCGTAGCGGACCAGATCCTGATTCATCGGCCCAATATCCAGGTGCTTTTCATGTCCGGCTACACGGCTGACTACATAAGCGGGAATGGAGTAATGCAGGCCAACACATTTTTGCTGGAGAAGCCATTTACGCATGCAACCCTGCTGCGAACGGTGCGCCAGATGCTCGATCATCGAGATGCCGCTGACGCTAAGCGACAGATCGCTTTCCAACTATAACTGTGCTGACGCATTGTGACCCACTTCTCAGATATAGGAGTCATTCCTCGCGATCCGCGTGTCTGTGTTCGCTACCGTACATAACGTGATACGCGAATCGTGCTCGTATCATGAGCATGGTCGCATCACGATCAATCTGTTGCACGAGGCACTGTCGATGTCTCAACGCATACTGTTGATACAGAACGACGCGTCGGCAGCCATAGCCACTCTTGGCGCGCTGCATCATTCCAGCGACGACTACTTCGAGGTTGAATGGGTCAGATGTCGCTCCGAAGCGCTTGAAAGGTTGGACGGCGTAGCGGCGATACTGGTCGACCTCGACCTTCCCGACAGTCGCGGCATGGAAACCTTTAACAGTCTGCTTCGCGCAGCACCCAGGATTCCGATACTGGTGTTGATTGATCCGCGGGACGAGAGGACCGCGAAGATCGCAGTCAAGTGTGGAGCGCAGGACTATCTCTTCAAGGGATGTATAGAGCCTCACCTGTTGTGCAAAGCCGTGGGGAGCATGATCGAGCGGGCAGCATATTCCGACGCGTTATTTGAGGAGCGAGAACACGCACAGATCACGCTTAACTCAATCGCAGACGCGGTCGTGAGCACCGACCTATCAGGCCGGATCACCTATCTCAATGCTATCGCTGAAAACCTCACAGGCTGGTCGCGGGCAGAGGCCATGGGCCACCCGCTCGAGGATGTCGTCACAATCGTCGATGCCGAGACGCGCCGGCCCGCTCAAAATCCGATGGCGCTCGCGATTAGGACCGACAAGGCTGTCGCACTGACGGCGAACTGCGTGCTGATCCGCCGGGACGGCGTCGAAGCGGCCATCGAGGATTCCGCTGCACCGATCCACGATCGAGGGGGCAAGGTCACAGGCGCCGTCATGGTGTTTCACGATGTCATTGCAGCACGGGCGCTGACGCATAAGATGTCTTATCTGGCGCAACATGACAGCCTGACCGACCTGCCCAATCGCGTGCTGCTGAACGATCGGGTGCACGAGGCGATCGCCCTGTCCAGTCGCTATGGGCGAAAGTTTGCCGTGCTGTTTGTGGATCTAGATCGCTTCAAGCACATCAATGATTCACTGGGGCATCCTGCGGGCGATCGGCTGCTGCAATCCGTGGCGCGACGGCTGCTTACCTGTGTGCGCAGCTCGGACACCGTCGCACGGCTTGGGGGCGACGAGTTCGTGGTGCTGCTCCAGGAGATCAGTCATGCACAGGATGCAGCTATCACTGCGTCCAAGATACTCGAGGTATTGGGCAAACCCCACCGCATCGACGCGCATGAGCTCCACGTGACGGCAAGCATCGGGTTGGCCACTTATCCCGACGACGGCACGGATGTGGAAACCCTGATGCAGAAGGTGGATCTGGCCATGTACGACGCCAAGGAGCTGGGGCGAAACAGCTATCAATTCTTCGCATCGGAGATGAACGCTCGCGCCAGTGAAAAGCAGTCCGCCTGAAAGCAGCTTGCGCGACCCGGTTTATCCGCAGCAGCTACTACTCGAGCAGGGGTTGGCACTCGCTCAAGGTTACATTCGGTTGGGCAGGAGCCGGTCCGATTCCCTCTTCACCACCGCGTAACACTCACACGTACGGGCTTCGATCCCTGGGCGGTCCAGCACAGCGATATGGCCCCGGCTGTATTGAATTAAGCCCGCCCTTTGGAGTTTTCCGGCGGCCTCGTTGACACCCTCGCGACGCACGCCGAGCATGTTGGCGATCAAGTCCTGTGTCATGATCAGTTCGTTTGATGGTAGGCGGTCCAGGCTAAGGAGCAACCAGCGGCATAGCTGCTGGTCTAATGAATGGTGTCGATTGCATACGGCGGTTTGCGCCATTTGCGTCAACAGTGCCTGGGTATATCGCAACAATAGATGCTGCATCGTATCCCCACGCACGAATTCCGCCATCAATAACTCCTTGTCCAGGCAGTAAGCATGGCCCGCACTCTGGACCACAGCCCGGCTCGGTGTGCTGTCGCCGCCCATGAAGAGAGAAACGCCGACCATACCGTCGTTGCCAACAACCGCAATTTCCGCCGAGCCCCCATCCGCCATGACGTACAGCAACGATACGATCGAATCGATTGGAAAATAGACGCGCCGCAACGTGGCGCCGGATTCGTAGAGTGCCTCACCCAACGATAGAAAGACCGGCTTCATATGAGGCTGCAGTCGTTCAAAGTCCTCCTCGGGCAGTGCGGCCAACAGATGGTTATGTTGGGCAATCATGGGATGAGACGCGGGCCTTGCGTCGACGACCATCGCCTGATGTCCGCGTCCATAGACACCTCCGGCATGCGAACTGGCGGTCGGGCACACACGGGTCATCACATAACCGACAGGCGCCAGATAGTCAACTCCCCACGACGCGGGTCGCCATCATGGCGTCCTATGTGCGGTAGCGTACATAGTCCTTCGGACGCGACGCTGGATGTCGTCTTGTGAGGTGACGTGCAAAAGCTCTATGGTCGACGCAACAGAGCAGTTAGCCGGCACCGCGATGTCCGAGAATGACTTGAACGCAGGGACGAGCCGTCCCGAACGCCTCTTGCGACTGAAGTTGTTTGGCCTGGGGTTCGTCTTTCTGTGGTTTGCAGTTGGCGGAGTCGCCCACTTCGCCGCCACAGATTTGGAAATGCGCATTGTGCCACCCTACATTCCATGGCCGCGCGCGACAGTGCTCAGCAGTGGGGTGTTCGAAATACTCGGCGCGGCGGGCCTGCTCTATCCACCAACCCGTCGTGCCGCTGGTTTTGGTCTCATCGCGCTGACCATCGCGGTTACGCCTGCCAACATTTACATGCTGGAGCGCGCGGATTTGTTTGCAGTACCGCATTGGGCACTTATTTTACGATTGCCGTTACAAGCAGCGCTTATAGCGCTCATTTGGTGGAGCAGCTCGCCCTCAGCTTCCCAGGCTGGCTAAGCGAGGCCGGCGCCACGGAGATCCTTCGGCAGTGCCGCGAGCGCGCGACGGATGTGCGATTTGACGGTTCCGACCGCAAGGGCCGCCAAGAGATCATCACCAACCACGTCAACACACTGCCGCGATCAGCCGTGTACTGCGCAGCGCTTAGCCAAGCCTGAACGTAGAGCATCCTGCCACGGGCGCCTCCGAAGAGGGCGTAAGAATTGGCTGACAGCTATCGCAGAGATCGATTATGGTGCGTAGGGGACCTAAATATATGACACTTCATCATCAAACGGCGCGCAGGGACGCATCCATGTATCTGCACGCACTCGGTACAGCACTCCCGGAACACCGCTACACCAAGAGTGAATGCTGGGAGGCATTCGCCGCGTCCGACTGGTTTGGGCGGCTCAAGCCGCGCTCGCATGCCATTGCAAATGCGGTGCTTCGGCGGGACAACGGCATACACGCCCGTTGGCTGGCCGTCGAGTCGTTGGAGGAGGTATTCGCCATCGATGCGGACACTCTGCATCGGCGGTTTGCTACGCATGCGCCGCGGCTCGCGGCTGCCGCCGGACGTTCCGCGCTTCAGCGCGCGATGCTTGAACCCACCGAAATCGACGCAGTGGTCGTGACGACCTGTACGGGGTATCTGTGTCCCGCACTTAGCGGCTATGTTGTCGAGCGCCTGGGGCTGCGAGGCGACGTTTTCGCCTTCGATCTGGTCGGACAGGGGTGTGCCGGTGCGCTGCCCAACTGGCAGGTGGCAAGCGCGCTGATTGGTGCCGGGCAGTGCGGGCACGTGCTCTCAATATGCGTGGAGGTATGCAGCGCTGCGATGTACCTCGACGATGATCCGGGTGTGCTCATCAGTGCCTGCCTTTTCGGTGACGGTGCCGGCGCTGCCGTGCTGTCTGGAAAAAAGCCCGCCGCAGGACGCGCAGTGGAATGGCGCGAGACTGTGTCGCTGACCAATCCGGCCGCGCGTGAGGCGCTGCGATTCGAGCACCGAGCGGGCATGCTGCGCAATATCCTCACCCCGGCGGTGCCGCGGATCGCAGCCGAACATGCCGAACAGGTGTTCGATAGTGCCATCATGCGGGCCGGCCTGACGCGCCAGGACATCGGAGGCTGGATCTTCCACGCCGGCGGACGCGACGTGCTACTCGCGCTCGAGGAGCGGTTCGAATTGCCTTCGGCCGCACTTCGATACAGTCGCGAGGCATTGCGCGACTACGGAAATCTCAGTAGCGCATTTGTGTATTTCGTGCTCGACGCCGCCCTCGCGGACGCTGCACCGGGCGGCTGGTGGTGGCTGTCATCTTTTGGCGCGGGCTTTACATGCCATGGCGCTCTGCTCGCGGTCGAGTGATACATGAGTTCGGGCCGCCGCGTTCTCCCGGAGGTTCTCGATGACTTACCCCCTGAGGACCAGCGGGCGCGCCGCTCCCGACGTGATCTGCAGCGGATACATTACGCAATGGGTACAGTGTCCATATTGAAGCGCACGCTGAGGAGGCTGCGGTTGGTGCCGCCGCCACGTCGCATCCTCGAGTTAGGCGCCGGCGACGGAACCGTGCTGCTGCGACTGGTGCGGGCACTGCGCTCTCAGTGGACCGGTGGCGAGCTGACCCTGCTCGACCGCCACGATATCGTGGCCCCGGAGACACGCGAGGCCTACCGGCAGCTCGGCTGGAGCTTGACGGTCGCGCGTGCCGAGGCGCTTGAATGGGCTCGCGCGTCCAGCACGGAGCACTACGATTTGTGTATCGCGACGCTGTTCCTGCACCACTTTGACGCGTCGAGTCTTGGAAGGCTTCTGCGGGCTATTGCCGCCAGGACGAACGGCTTCGTTGCCTGCGAGCCGCGACGGGACTGGGCCGGGTGGCTCGGTAGCCGACTAGTTGGCCTGCTGGGGGCCAACGATGTCACCCGCGAGGACGCGGTCACGAGCGTGGCGGCTGGGTTTGAGAATCAGGAGCTGACCCAAGCATGGCCTGAAGCGGGCGCTGCCTGGATCACGGAGGAATTTCCCGCCCGCCCGTTCTCGCATTGCTTCGTTGCAACGCGGGCCGCAAAGCGCGAACTCGGCTCGGGTCATGTCCGGTAGAGTCGATGCGCTGGTGATCGGTGCAGGGCCTGCTGGCTCATCGACCGCCATACGGCTCGCACAAGCCGGCTGGAACGCGGTGATTGTCGAGCAGCATGAGTTCCCTCGCGGCAAGGTCTGCGGCGAATGCATTGCTGCCGGAAGCCTGCTACTGCTGGACGAGCTAGGTATCGGCCCCGAATTCCGGCGAGTGGCAGGGCCGCCGTTGCGGCGGGTCGGATGGATGAGCGAGGCGGGAACAATTGTCGCCGATCTTCCCGCTTGCAGCGTTGGGCCCTACCCGTTCGGGCGAGCACTGGGACGCGATCAGCTGGATGATTTGCTGTTGCGGCGTGCGAAAGCCCTGGGGGTTACGGTGTTGCAACCAGCCAAAGTGAGCTCGATTCGCGCCGAGCCAGCAGGTTTCGCATGCGACATCGAATCGATGCCAAAGAGTCTGCTGACAGTGCACGCAAGCGTAGTCATCGACGCGCACGGGTCATGGGAACCAGGACCTGCGCTGATGCCAGAATTGGCCGCGGCCCGCTGGCCGCGACGAGCAGCTGATCTATTTGGCTTCAAGGCTACTTTCCTGGACGGGACGCTGCCGGAGAGCTTACTTCCGGTACTGGCGATCGACGGCGGATACGGCGGGATCGTTGTTGCCGACCGTGGGCGGACGACGTTGGCGTGCTGCATTCGACGCGATACGCTGCGGGCGTGTCGGGCGCGCGCGCCCGGCGCACAAGCCGGCGAGGCGGTCGAGGCCTATCTGCGCCGCTCTTGCCTCGGGGTTCGTGAAGCGTTATGGGATGCGCGGCGTGACGGGACATGGCTTGCGGTGGGTCCGCTGCGGCCGGGTATTCATGTCAATGCCGGGCGCGGGTTATTCCGCGTCGGCAATGCGGCCGGAGAGTCGCACCCGCTGATCGGCGAGGGAATCAATATGGCGCTGCAATCGGCGGCGCTGCTGGCGAGAACGTTAGCGCAGCAGCGGCCTTCGTCGATCCGCGGGAGCGTCGCCAGACACCTGCAATGCACCTATGCCGCTGCCTGGCGTGACGAGTTCGCCGCGCGCCATCGGATTGCTGTCGCGTACGCGAATGTCGCCATGCGCCCGGCGCTGGCCTGGCCCACACGATCCATGCTGCGGCGTTGGCCGACGCTATTGACCATGGCGGCGCGGTTGGCAGGCAAGGCACGAGGTCCCATTCTTCGACCCGGAGTTTCTGAGGTAACGCCATGAGTACACTTGAGACATTGCAGGACATACTGGTCCGAGAACACAAGCTCGCGCCCGAGCAGCTGCTGCCCGATGCCCCGCTGAGCTCGTTAGGCATCGACTCACTCGCCATGATCGAGTTGATGTTCCAGGTCGAGGATCGTTTCCACATAACACTTCCAGACGACCATTCGACGGATTTCGCTACGCTCAACGACGTCGTGCGCTTCGTCGATAATCGCCTCTCTCCGGAACCAGCAGTGAAGGACGCCGCTGCGCACAGCGCTGCCTGATCATGCACCGCGTCGCGATCACCGGCCTTGGGGTCATCGCATCGCTCGGCGAATCCGTCGAAGATTTGTTTACCGCACTGGTGGCTGGTCGATCCGGGGTACGGCGCCTCGCCACGGGGCCGAACGAACGTCTGAGATCGCCTATCGGCGCAGCTGTCGACTTCGATGGCAGTGCGCACTTTGAGGCACCACGGCTGCGGATACTCGATAGGGTCAGTCAGCTGGCCTTGGTCGCCGCCGCGCAGGCAATCGCAGATGCTCGACTCGACTTCGAGGTCGAACGACGCGATCGTTGCGGCGTTTGCGTAGGGACCGGGATGGGCGGTGCCGAAACGACGCAGGAGGGATATCGCACCATCTACGCAGAATGTTCGGATCGGATGAAGCCCTATAGCGTTCTGGCCGCCATGAATAACGCGGCGTCGTCATGGATCGGGATTGACCACGGGCTTTCCGGACCGAATCTCACCTACTCGACGGCCTGCTCGTCCTCGGCCGTGGCGATCGGCGAGGCGGCGCGCAGAATCAAGTGCGGTGATGCCGAAATTATGATCGCCGGTGGCGCCGAGGCGCCGCTCACGTTCGGTGTCCTGCGCGCCTGGGAGGCAATGCGGACGCTCGCCATTCCAGATCCCATAGACCCATCGACCTCGTGTCGCCCTTTTTCGCGCACTCGGACGGGGCTGGTGCTCGGCGAAGGGGCGGCGTTCGTAGCGCTGGAGGAATGGCATCACGCGATTGCGCGCGGGGCCACGATCCATGCGGAACTCTCCGGGTACGGGCTCACGACTGACGTGACGCACATTACGAGACCCAGCGTGCAGGGGCAAGCCAGCGCCATGCGCGCGGCCTTAGGCTCTGCGGGCCTGCATCCTGACGCCGTCGACTATGTCAATGCGCACGGAACTGGCACGACCCAGAACGACGTCGTAGAGACTGCGGCGATTAAAGCGGTATTTGGAGAACGCGCGTACCGACTGCCTGTCAGTTCGACCAAATCGATGCATGCTCATTTGCTCGGCGCGGCCGGGGCACTGGAGTTTGTAATTTCCGTCACCTGTCTACAGCGAGGCATCGTGCCACCAACGATGAATCTCGACTCGCCAGATGCAGCGTGTGACCTCGACTATGTGCCGGGCAAGGCGAGAACTGGGGCGACTTTGCGAACCGTGATGTCCAATTCCTTCGCATTTGGCGGTACCAACGCCGTTCTGATCGCCCAGAAACCGGTGCCCGCCTGAGAGACAGTTGAGTCCTTACGTCGTAGCCTTATCGTGCAGCGCTCTCATCATGCGCGCCATGCCCGATTCCCGCGCCGCGAGCTCGCGGGTGTAGTAGCGAGGCATCTTGGGA
>Ga0181516_10003666_pt1 | contig 10155 bp, 5 predicted proteins | sample PEATcosm2014_Bin_25_FD_121104 | JGI IMG/M metagenome (GOLD analysis project Ga0181516, IMG submission 121104) | Peatland microbial communities from MTU Mesocosm Facility, Houghton, MI, USA - PEATcosm2014_Bin01_10_metaG | ecosystem: Environmental > Terrestrial > Soil > Wetlands > Peat | place...
CATCGAGAGGGCAAACGGAATCGCGAGGATGGCCATGACAATGGCGACGAGCGGATAGGCGAGCTTGTGCCATAGAGCCACGCGCAGCCGCATAGTATCGAATCCGCTCTGACGGAGGTCACGGATGTAGCGATCGAGTTGACCAAAGTTCATCTCCTGCGACTGCAGGCTCTCTTTAGTGAAGTAGGCCGGCTCCTCGTGAATCTCAGCAAAGGAGGTGAATTGGAACTCCTGATAGCTCTTCTGCGATGGGCCGTCGAAGTCTCGCGCCCATCCATTCTCAAAAGTCCAGGTGCCGGACTTCACGTTCCAGGATGCGCGGGCAGCGAAGATACGCCGAGAAATCGCAAAGGTGGAAGGATCCAATTCGAAGACCGAGAGGTTGGCAAACGTGCTGCTGTTGGGGTCAAAAAACTGATAATAGAAGATGCGACCAGGCTCTCCCGGACGCGGCTGACCGAAGATCCATTTCTGTTCCGGATGCAGGAATGTTTGAGGCGGCCGTCCTTTGATCGTGCTGCGGAGGGCTTCCTGTCTTCGGTTTGCCTGCGGCAAATAATACTGATCGAAGAGGAACAGACTAATGGCGAGGATCGCGGAGATCGACACTACCGGGACCACGAGCCTATATAGACTGATCCCGGTCGCCTTCATGGCGATGATTTCGCTGTTGCGGTTCAAAACGCCGAAGGTTACGAGGACGGCGATCAACACGGCGAGCGGAGCGATCTGATAGATCATGCTGGGGGTCAGATTGAGTAGATACTCCCCGACCGTGGCCAGCGAGATGTGATTACGGAGGACGTCGCCGATCAACTCGAAGAATGTGAATACCAGCATGAGCAGGACGAAGCCGGCGAGTACCAGGACAAACATTCCGAGAAATTCGCGAACGACGTACTCATCGAGGATGCGGGGAAATGCTCCGCGCGAAACCTTTCTTGGTCGCGACTGAAATCGATTGAGCAAGGCGGAGAATCCAGTCGCATTTGATTGAGCAGGCAGCTTGATCTCCGGCAAAAGGGATGTTAATCGTGCTATGGCACTTAGTACGCGGCCACCGGTCGCCATTTGCCACAAGAGAAAAATGCCCGCAGCGGCGAAAAGAATATTGGCAAGCCAGACGGAAAGAAAAGGGGAAAGCTTGTCCTGACGTCCGAGCGAGATTCCGGTATAGGACAGGATGTAGTAAAGAATGACCAGTAGCAAAGTGAAGACGAAGCCGGAACTTTTGCCGCCGCGCCGGGAAACGACGCCCAAGGGCACACCGACAAGCATCAATACCAAGCAGGCGACGGGATATGAAAAGCGCGAGTTTAGCTCAAGCAGAAATCGCTGGGAATCTGGACCGCGGATGCGGTCGAACAAGGCGCGCGTCGGAATGGCGTAGATTGCGGTGTCGAGGCGGCCGAGATGGACATCGCTCTGTGCACTGAGCGTCAAGGGCATATCGGTTGTGGCGAACGTGGAGACGTTGTCCGCTTCGTGACGAGCACCATTGCGCAGCCGCATCAGTAAGACCTGCGTCGAATCGCTGACCACCGATGCCGATGCGGCGGTGGTCACGATCGGTGTGGTCGGATCGCTAACATCGGCCATGAAGACCTGACGCCAGTTGGCGGCGCCTGTTCCCGCGCGCACATCCTGCACGTAAAGAACGAAGTTGCGAAAGTCTTCGTAAAAGACGCGGGGCTGGATCTGATAGGAGGCTTGAGAAGTTTCCAACTGCTGCTGCATCTCGAGAATGGCTTGATTGGCGCGAGGTGCGACGAAAAGCGAATTCACCAGGCCCAGCAACGCGCCACCGATCGCGACAATTGAAGCCACTCGCACAAAGTAACCGATGCCAAGGCCCGATGCGCGCATGGCAATGATTTCGCTGTCGGCAGCGAGGCGGCTGAGCCCCAGCAGAACGCCAACCAGCACAGACATGGGGATGGTGACTTTGAAGGTATTGGGCAGCATGAAGAGAAAGATTTGCATCACGCTGGTCAGGGGAGAACTGTTGCGAACCACGGTTTCAAGAATCTGGCCGAGGTTTGGCATGAACAGGATGAAGGTGAATAGGGCGCAGCCGATCAAAGTGTGGGACAGAATCTCGTCGAGGATGTAGCGGCTCAGGATGCGCACAGCGTGACTCTAAAGCTAGTCTATCGTGCTCGGCATTGCGAAGGAATGGGCCGGATGCCACTGGCGGAGGCGCAGGCTGTTGATGAGTACACTGAGGGAACTAAGGGCCATGGCGACGGAAGCCACCCAGGGGCTCAATAGTATGTGGAAAGCTGGATACAGGAGTCCGGCTGCGAGCGGAATGCCGAGGAGGTTGTAACCAACGGCCCAGATCAGGTTCTCGCGCATTACATGAACGGTGGCGCGGGCCAAATCGATCGCAGCGGGAATAGAAGAAGGCTGGGCGCGCAGCAACAGGACGTCTCCCGCTTCCTGGGCCAAATCGGCGCCAGTGCCCATTGCAATTCCAGCGTCGGCCTGCGCCAATGCGCCAGCATCATTGATGCCGTCGCCGACCATGGCAACGCGCAAGCCTTCCTGCTGGAGGGTGCGAATGCGGGCCAGTTTCGCTGCCGGATCGAGGCTCGCCTCGAACTCGTCGATCCCTGCCTGATTGGCAATTGGAGCTGCGGCAGATTCGGCGTCGCCTGTGAGCATGATGACGCGCAGCCCGTCGCGGCGAAGTGAGGCCATGGCTTCGGCGGCGTCGGGGCGGAGTGAGTCGCGGGCGTCGAAGCTGCCAACAGGTTGACCGTCGAGGGCCATGTAGAGCCGGGTCATCCCTGGCTTGGGCGGAGCGAAGTTGGCCGGCGTGCGCGAAAAGAGCTCGCGAAACATGGCCTCGTTGCCAATCACGCAGTTGTAATCCTCGACTTTCGCGGTCACGCCGCGCCCGGGAATAATCTTTACGTCCTGCGCCGGCTCCCAAAAAATAGCACGCGCGCGCGCGAACTCGACAATGGCGTGGGCAACCGGGTGGTTTGACCGCTCCTCTATTGCTGCTCCAAGACGCAGCAGGTCGGCTTCGCTATAACCGATGACCGGATGAATTGCAGCAAGAACGGGACGGCCGATGGTGAGGGTTCCGGTTTTGTCCAGAACCACAACGTTGATACTGGCCAGGCGTTCCAAGGCTTCTCCACCTTTGAAGAGCACGCCGAGTTGCGCTCCGCGCCCAACAGCCACAGTCAATGCGGCAGGGACGGCCAACCCCATGGCGCATGGGCAGGCAATGACCAATACTGACACCGAGCTTGCCAGCGCGAGCTGCATTGAATGTGTGGCGAGGGCCCATACGCCGAAGGTGATGGTTGCAAGCGCAAGGACTGTGGGTACAAAGATCGCACTAACACGATCGGCCAGGCGCTCCATTGGCGCGCGCGAACCTTGCGCCTGTTCGACCATACGGGTGATTTGCGCCAGCACAGTGTCTTCGCCCAGCGAGCGGGCACGGCAGGTGATGGCTCCGTCGTAATTGAGGGAACCCGCCAGCACCCGTTGACCCGGCTCGCGAGCCAAAGGGGTGGACTCACCGGTCAGCATCGACTCGTCAACCGTGGTGCGGCCCTCCAGGATCTCCGCATCTACCGGAACTCGCTCGCCGGGGAGAATCAATACATTGTCGCCCGATCGAATTTCCTCAAGGGGTACGATTGTTTCCACGCCATCCTCAATGCGGCGCGCGGTGGGGGGACGCAGATGGCCCAACGAATCGAGGGCCGCACGAGCGCGGCGTTTCGCCAGGGTCTCAAGCGACTTGCCGAGCAGCAGAAAACCGAGAATGAGAAGGACTGCGTCGAAGTAGACCTGACGTCCGTAGGCCGGGAAGACCGTGGCGTATGCGGAATAGAGAAACGCCACACCGGTTCCCAGACTGACCAGAGTGTTCATGTTTGTTGTCAAGTGGCGCAGGGCGCGAGCGGCATTTGCATAAATGCCGCGACCGGCCCAGCTCAAAAGAAACGCAGTCGCAATGAAAAGAGCCCATCGAATTGCTGCGGGAGGAAGTAAATAAAGCCAAGGGATCCATCGCATCAGTAGATGGTCAACCCAGCCCATAGGCGCATCAAGCGGCATCGACAGAAGCATTGCGACGACGCCGGAGAAGATCGTGATCAGAGCCTTCCGGGTGGAATGATCCTTTTCAGCGTCTTCTTCATCCTCGTTATTCGATTGGCCTGGGCGGGGAAGAACAGCATCGTAGCCAGCTCCGCGAATTGCCTCGACAAGCTCTTTGGGTTCAGTTACGTCTGGGTTGAAAACCACGGTAGCGCGATGCGCCATGAGGTCGACCCGCGCGGACTGCACGCCGACGGTCGCATTCAATGCCGATTCGACATGGTGCTGACAGGCCGCACAGGTCATTCCCAGGACCGGAAGCGTGAGCGTTTCTGTCGATGTGTCGGCCATCGTTGCGATCTACTCTTCCAAGTGCGCGGTATAGCCCGCCTTTGCCACAGCGGCGATTGCGGGCGCAATCAGTTGAGGGGTTGCTGACCTGATCCGGGCTGCGCCCAGTCTAACCTCGACGACTTGGACGCCTTCAATGGACGCGAGGATTTGTGTGACCCGGCGGATGCACGCACCGCAATGCATGCCGTCAATATGCAGTGTAGATTCTGCCAAATGTCCCCCTGGTTGAATTCGATGATACGCCAGCGGCGAAGATGCAACCCCTAAAACCGATGGGCACCTGAGTACCATCGATTGTGCTACTTGAAAGCGGAGGTTCTATCCTTGAAGGCGGCATTTGTGCTGGTCACAAAGATGGCGAAAAGATGACAAGAGAGTACCCAGAGGCGCCGCTGGTCGGCGTTGGCGCGGTGGTGGTCAAGGACTCCAGAGTGCTGCTGGTGCGACGCGGGCATGAGCCTCTCAAGGGGCACTGGTCATTGCCGGGCGGACTGGTCGAAGTAGGCGAATCGCTGCATGCCGGCGTGGTGAGGGAAGTGAAAGAGGAATCCGGACTGATCGTAGAGCCAGTTGAGCTGATTGAGTTGCTGGACCGGATTCATCGCGATGGCGACCGGGTTCGATTCCACTATGTGATCGCGGATTATCTGTGCCGGGTGACCGGTGGCGCGCTGCAGGCTGCCGACGACGCGGACGCAGTGCGGTGGATAGAGCGACCTGAATGGAATAGTCACAGTGCTTTGGCGCTTGACCCCATCACGGTGAGGGTGATTGAGGCGGGGTGGCAACTGGCGAAGAGTTTGGCCGCGAAGGAGAGGATGTGAGACCGGGCCGCAAGCTGGCATGGGTGGCGGGCATCCTCATGGGCATGGTGCTGTTCGGCTGCGTATGGTTTCTGGCTAGGCCGGTGAGCGTGTTTTGGGGGATTGCGGAACTACGACTTGTTCTTTCCGGTGCGAAGAGTCACAACATCGCAGTTGAGCAGATTCGCGTTCACTACTACGTATTGGGGCCGGAGACCGGTCCACCGGTGGTTCTGGTGCATGGGCTCGGGAGCCGCGCTGAGGACTGGGACAAGCTGGCTCCCAGTCTGGCGGAGGCCGGATATCGAGTCTACCTGCCGGACCTGCCGGGCTACGGGCAGAGTGAGCGGCCGGCGGACTTTTCCTACTCTATGCCGGATGAAGCGGCGATGGTGTCGGGTTTTATGGACGCGCTCGGGTTGAAGCAGGTGGACCTGGGCGGATGGTCTATGGGTGGTTGGATTGCGCAGGAGATCGCCGCGAAACATCCGGAGCGGGTGAAGAAGCTCATGTTGTTTGACAGTGCCGGCTTGTATTGGAAGCCGGAGTGGAATACGGAGCTTTTCACGCCGACAACTGCCGAGGAAATTGCGGAGCTGGACGTTCTGCTGATGCCGAATCCTCCCAGGGTTCCCTCCTTTGTTGCAAAAGACATTTTGCGCATCTCAAAGCAGAACGCATGGGTGATCCACCGCGCGCTGGCCTCGATGCTGGACGGGCGCGATGTGACCGACCGGCTGCTGCCGCAGTTAAAGATGCCAGTACTGATCGTGTGGGGCAGTGAAGATCACATTACGCCGCTGGCCCTTGGCGATGCGATGCACAAGTTGGTGCCGCAATCGCAGATGGAAGTGATTGCCGGCTGCGGACACCTTGCTCCAAACCAATGCGCAGATCAGATGGCGCCGGGTGTAATCGAGTTTCTGGGCCGGTGAATGTGTTGTTACAGGTCTCAACACCGAGACCTGGGGCATCTTGTTGGTGCTGAGATCATTCCGCCGACTGCAGCGATCAGACGCCGATGACTTCGCAGAGCTCCTTGACCGCGGCGGCGCTTTTTTTGAGGCCGGCTTCCTCTTCGGGCGTGAGCTTGATCTCGATGATTTTTTCGAGGCCGGCGGCGCCGAGTTTGCACGGCACTCCAATGTAGAAGCCGTCGATGCCGTATTCACCCTGGAGATAAACGGCGCAGGGCAGGATTTTCTTTTTGTCTTTGAGAATGGCTTCGACCATCTCGGTGACAGCAGACGAAGGAGCGTAGAAGGCGCTGCCGGTCTTGAGATACTTGACGATTTCGGCGCCGCCATCGCGGGTGCGCTGAATGATTTGTTCGAGACGATCAGGCGCAATGAGCTCAGTGATGGGAATGCCGGCAACGGTTGAGTAGCGGGCAAGCGGGACCATGGTATCGCCGTGGCCGCCGAGGACGAAGGCGGTGACGTTTTCGACGCTGACGTTGAGCTCTTCTGCAATGAAGGTGCGGAAGCGGGCAGAGTCGAGGACGCCGGCCATGCCGATGACGCGTTCGCGATTGAAGCCGGCCTGGCGGTAAGCGGCCTGAGCCATGGCGTCGAGCGGATTGGACACAATGATGAGGATCGACTCGGGCGACTGGGCGACGACTTTCTGGACCACGTCGGACATGATTTTGAAGTTGGTGTGGAGCAGGTCGTCGCGGCTCATGCCGGGCTTGCGCGGAATGCCTGCAGTAATGACGACAATGTCGGAGTTAGCGGTGGCGGCATAGTCATTGGAGCCGGTGACGTGGACGTCGCGCTTCTCAATGGGCATGGCCTCGAGCAGATCGAGCGCTTTGCCCTGGGGCACGCCTTCGACGACGTCGACGAGGACCACGTCGGCCAGTTCTTTTGAAGCGATCCAGTGTGCGGCGGTTGCGCCGACGTTGCCGGCTCCGACGATGCTGACTTTTTTACGCATAAAAAACTCTCCTCAGGGGCAAGAGCCCCAAAAAGCGGTTCAAGGTTCCATGTTGCCGATGATTCTTGTGGCGAATTCGCTGGTGCCGACTTTGGTGGCGCCGGCGGTCTGGCGTTCAAAGTCGTAGGTGACAAACTTCTGCTGGATGGTTTTCTCCATGGCGTTCTCGATCATTTTGGCGGCTTCTTTCCAGCCGATGAAGTCGAGCATCATGACGCCGGAGAGGATGACGGAGCCGGGATTGATGACATCTTTGTCGGCGTATTTGGGGGCGGTGCCGTGGGTGGCTTCAAAAACCGCGTAGCCGTCGCCGATGTTGGCGCCGGGTGCGATGCCGAGGCCGCCGACCTGGGCAGCGGCGGCGTCAGAGATATAGTCTCCGTTGAGATTGGTGGTGGCTAGGATCGAGTAGTCGGCAGGACGGATGATGATCTGCTGGAAGATGGAGTCGGCGATGCGGTCGTTGACGAGGATTTTCGACTTCCATGCGCCGTTGCCGTGGGATTTGCCGATGGAGTCGAGAACGGACTTGATTTCGGCGTAGAGGTCGTCGCGGAAAGCTGGCGAACCGAATTCGAGGCCGGGCTCGATGAGGGCGGCGTTCTGCTCGATGGTGAGGCTGGGATTGGAATCGAGATTGCCGAGAATCCAGCTTTCACGCTCGGTGACGGTCTGGTCGCGGAATTCCTGGGTGGCTACCTCGTAGCCCCACTCGCGGAATGCGCCCTCGGTGAACTTCTGGATGTTGCCTTTGTGGACGAGGGTAACGGTTTTGCGGCCGGTCTCAAGCGCACTCTTGAGCGCGTAGCGGACAAGGCGCTTGGTGCCGAAGATGGAGATGGGCTTGATGCCGACGCCGGAGTCGGAACGGATTTTTTTCTTGGTTTTGGAGAGGAGATCGTCGTTGAGGAAAGAGATGAGTCTGGCCGCGTCGGCGGAACCCTCTTTGAACTCGATGCCGGAGTAAACGTCCTCGGTGTTTTCGCGGAAGATGACGATGTCGACCTTTTCAGGATGCTTCACCGGACTGGGCACGCCCTGATAGTAGCGAACGGGGCGGACGCAGGCGTAGAGATCGAGCAACTGACGCAAAGCTACATTTAATGACCGGATGCCTCCGCCGATGGGGGTGGTGAGGGGGCCCTTGATGGAGATGCGCAGATCGCGGGCGGCGGCGACGGTGTCGTCGGGGAGCCAGTTGTTGGACTGGCGATAGGCTTTTTCGCCGGCGAGGACCTCGAACCACTTGATGGAGCGCTTGCCTCCGTAGGCTTTTTCGACGGCGGCGTCGAAGACGCGCTGCGAAGCTTTCCAGATGTCGCGGCCGGTGCCGTCACCCTCAATAAAAGGAATGATGGGGTTGTCGGGAACTTTGTATTGGCCGTTGGAGTATTCGATGGCCGCTCCGTCGACGGGCAGAGCGAGGCCGTTGTAAGTAGATTGCATGGGTTGTGGGTGGATCCTTTCGTTACTACATTTGCAGACTTGGCGTTGAATCGGCAAGGACTGGCCGTCCAGGCAATAGCTTCGCGTGGCGTCGAGACCTCGGCGGGCGAGCGATTGTCTGACGCGAATCGTGCTGGGATACAGGAAAAAGTGTCGTTGCTAACTTGGAATTTCCCGTGTGGCAACTGATGCTGCGGAAAGACTTGTGAGTGGCCCGCATACAGCGGTACAGCTTTAACGGAAATTGCGATGCGCCCTTTTGGCACCTGCGGTGCGGCAGCCGCGCTTCGCGCCATTTGGGGTGCGGCAGACGTGGGGATTCCGGGTTCGGTTACGCTGTTGGCCGGTTTTTGGGTGTTGCTGGGCATCGTCCGCTCCTGAAAGCAAAAGGGCATGGGATTTGGATCCCATGCCCCTTGTTTTGACTACTTCTCTATTGTGCGCTCATCGAGATAATTAATACGCAAAATCGTTCAAAAAATCTTTGGCTGTAAGTGATAGGGAAGAAGGCAGTTACAAAATCGGGAAAATTATTTTTGAGGTTTACCTCTTGACAAGAATTTGAGAGGCCAGCTTTTAGCTGGGCCATGCATGGACGACAGACCGGAGGCTAAGTGCCCGGGGCTGAAGCCCTGGATTTTGGTTTGATCCCCGGTCCCCAAGTGCGAGGGACCGGGGGCACCCGGCAAGTTGGGTATCCCCGGTCTCTCCGCCACGGCGGACGAGGGATCGGGGGCACCCGGTGCGTATCCCACTCATCGCGATAAGACTGCGATGAATGGGGCACAGTCCGGCTAGGAACTATAAACGGCAAACGCGATCGATATCCCACCTTAGACGCGATGAAGCCGCGTCGAAAGTGGGGCACCCGGCCCGTGGCTAAAGCCGCTTGTTGCGCGGGACTGTATTCAGGGGCCTAAAGGCCCCTGCTCCCTCCTATTTATTGGAGGTGGGAGGTGCCGAGGGCGGTGGAGTCGAAGGCGGGGATGCCGAAGTGTCCGCGGAGGTGGAGGATGTCGACGGGGTCGAGGTTGCCGGCGACGGTGACGAGGGTGAGGGAGCGGGGGGTTTCAGACAGGACCACGGCTCCGCGGACGTTGACGCCGTCCATGACGACCCAGACATCGGTGGTTCCGTTATGAAGGGGACCGCCGACGGCGGTGGTGGTGACGACGTGCTTCCATCCGCGGAGATGGTAGGCGGCGCGGATGGAGTCGACTGCGGACTGATTGGGGATGCCGTCGGCGTTGAAGCGCATGGTGTGAACGCTGACGCCCTCGAGCTTGCGGATGACGGCGCGGTCGTCGGGTTCAGAGTCGGGCACGAGCGCGGCGGCGGCGCTGAGCATGTTGCGGTCGAGGGTGAAGCTGGATTTGGTGACGGCGAGGGTGTTGAGCTGCTCGAGCGCCGGAGGCACCCATTCAAGAGGGACGGGGGAGAGCGAAGCGTTGGGGGAGGGATCGGAGTTGGGGGAGGACTGTTGAGCGAACGCAGGAACGCAGAGGAGGGCGGAGGACAGGGCAGCAATTCCGGCGAGCAGCTTCCA
>Ga0181516_10003667_pt1 | contig 10153 bp, 7 predicted proteins | sample PEATcosm2014_Bin_25_FD_121104 | JGI IMG/M metagenome (GOLD analysis project Ga0181516, IMG submission 121104) | Peatland microbial communities from MTU Mesocosm Facility, Houghton, MI, USA - PEATcosm2014_Bin01_10_metaG | ecosystem: Environmental > Terrestrial > Soil > Wetlands > Peat | place...
CCCGAGACCAGTAACTCCTGCCAGCGGTTCATCAATGGCGGCAGATCGTCCGGATGGAAAGACGCAGACCAACCCCAACCGTGCGCCTCTTCAGGAGACATGCCCGTGTAATCATGCCAACCTTTGCTCAGGAATTCGTTGGGGCCGTCGGGCAAATTGCACCAGGAAAGGGACGGAATCGTATCGATCACCCGCCGCAGGTTGGCTTCGCTAGCCCGCAGCGCTCCCACGGCACGTTTCTGGTCGTCGATGTCGGTGGTGGTGCCGACGAATTTCAAGACCTTTCCCTCTGCATCGCGCAAGACTACGGCTTGCTGCAGGTGCCACCGATAACTTCCGTCCTGTGCGCTGAGAGACCTGGTTTCAAATGCAAAACCTTGTCCCGTGCGTACTCCCTCCCAAAAGGCCCTCAATGCTGCTTCCCGATCCTCGGGGTGAACCGCGGTCATCCAGGCCTCGGGAGATGATCGGACGAAATCAAGGGTCTGGCCGGAGAATTCAAGCCAGACTCGATTCACGAAATCGGGCGTCCCATCAGGCTTGAGCGTCCAGGCGGATACAGGAAGATGCTGCAGCAGCCCAACCTGAAGCTGCAACTCTTCGTTGGCTGCGGCAAGCTCTCCGGTTCGCTCTGCTACTCGCCGATCAAGTTCATCTGCATCCCGTTTCCGCTCACTCAGGCGAAGCTTCTGCTGCAACCCGATAGTCAACTGATTCGCAGCTATGCTAAGTACCAGGCTCTCGGTTTGCTCTGGAAAACGGGCTCTTTGAGACCCCGCCACGATGAGTCCGAGCTCGCCTTCCATCCCCAGCCTGATGGGAAAAACCAGAACGTCCTGCTCTCCCAAGTGCCTGATTACTTTTTCAGGCGATTGCTGCGCAATATCTTCAGTCAATTGGTTCAGTGCACGCCTAAGTTCCTCCCGGTTTTGGCTCATCCCGAAAAGCGGAGCAGTCCTGAGCGCGTCGATCGGGGCTTCGTTAGAGTCAAGACGTATTCGTGCATAGAGAAAATCGAGGTCAAGCATTACCAGGAGGGTATCGAGGAAAGTATCCAGGATTCGATTCGGTTTGCTGTCGCTCCAAACAGCTGGAAGCGCAAGGACGCGGACCAAGTCTTTCATGCAGCGCTGCAGGCGTTTGGCTTCAGACGCTGAATCTGTTTGTTCATGGCCCATGCTGATCCGTCGCTAGTGGGGATTTGTTCTTTCAGACCGCCGTCCGCTAAATTCGCGGAGAAACTCCTCAGGTTGCGTAAAAAAGTGATTTTGTCGGAGATGCCCTCCAATAATGACCAACTGGTGTGTCCGCATGATGTCGACCACAGCATCCCCGCTAAGGTGTGGCAGATGATAGGTGCAAATGACGGCGTCGTCAGACCGGCGCCACATTTCGTTCACCCGCGATTCAAACTCGATCACACCCTGGATAAGAGATTCATCTCCCGTTGCTTAGACCACCCGGCAAACGATGCGGCTCATTGGAAATCCGTCGGCGCTCCTGGCTGAAGCCACCTTCTCTTCGAATGCTGCAAGCATCCGGTCTTCATCGAAACGTCCATCTCTTAAATAGACTTCGATTTTGTTCCGGATCTGAAGCTGTCCGTTCTGCTGAGAAGCGGTTGAGTTGAACTCAAGCAAGTTGGATGCTACAGATGCTCTTGACGTTGCCCGTGATCGCTGACCTGCACAGCCTTGTCTCCCTAAGCCAGACCCTCCCGGATGATCCGAACCGCCGCATTAGCTTCGGCAGATACTGATCGGCGGTCGAATCATGTATAAAGGGCCCCAGAGCACTTCAGAGTCCTCGAATGATGAAACCAGATTGGGAAGTGTGGGAAGGTGCTGAGAAGTGAGCACGGTCCGAGTTGAACCCATTTTGTGACCGGATTGTGCCAAGATTTGAAAATGATGACAATCATGACAGATTTGCACTTCACAGAGTCAATAAGTTATGTGGATTGAGGGACTAGAGTCCGACCGACTCCCGCGCCTCCACCAGCCTTCGCCCTCTGCGAGGGCTACGGCTCGGCATGCCACATCTAATTGCTGGATTGGGTCGGCTGATTGAGGGTAGGCGAAGGCTGTCACGCCGGAGCCTTGGCGCAGGCGGACCTCAACACCGCGCCAGAGCCTTAGCGGAGGCGGGAATCTTGAAGTATGTCTATATCTTGGAAAGCTCAGCTGCAGGAGAGCACTTCTATACCGGGATCACTGACAACCTAAAAGCGAGTCTGGCGAAACACAATGCCGGCGCTGTAGCTCATACTTCAAAATTCTGTCCCTGGCGCATCAAGGCCTATGTCGCGTTTGCAGATGAGGCACGCGCGATTGCCTTCGAGAAGTATTTGAAATCGGGCTCTGGACGCGCTTTTGCCAAAGCGCGGTTGTAGGCCGGTCAACGGGATCATCGAAGGCGGCTGAACGGCGGCGCAACTGCGGGGATTGCAGGGAGCCGGCCTGTCCGTGCTCTTGCGTTAGAAACACTATCGCGAACGATTCCGGTTAACCCTCTCCCGGATGCTGCCGATGAGCCACCTATACGTCGAAGTTGGCGAACGGTCTTGCGGAATCAACTGCCTGCTGCAACCGGGCGGGAAGTTGTTGACCGCGTGTGAGACCGGGATCGCGTTGCAGCTTGAGCCGCAAGGAGGCTCGATGGCGAAGACAGTTCTCGTCGTGGACGATTCGGTGACCATGGTTTTGAGCCTCAAGACTACCTTGACCATGAACGGGTTTGAGGTGGTGACCGCCGGCAATGGAAAAGAAGCAATGGATCATTTGCAATCGGGAATAAAGCCCAATCTGATCCTCACCGATATCAATATGCCGGTGATGGGTGGAATGGAGCTGATCGGGAAGGTACGGGCAATGCCGGGTTTGAAATTCGTGCCCATCCTTACTCTCACCACAGAAAGCGAAGCCGCCAAGCGGGACGCGGGCAAACGAGCGGGAGCGACCGGCTGGCTGGTCAAGCCGGTATCGGGAAACGATCTGGTCGCGGTGATCAAAAAGGTGTTGCCGGGAGCGTGACAACGTGTCGTCTGTAGCGCTGAAAGCGGGTGAGGCGTTCTCCGCAGGATCGGCGGCTCAAATTGGGCCCGATGCGGACGAGATCCGGCAGAGGGGCGAGTTGCGCCTTCGCCGGATCAAGAGGCGGATGGGCATTGAGGCAACCACCAAAGTCGCCTTTGTAATAGGGCTTTGGATCTATCTCTCCTACTATTCCTTACCTGGTTTCGCCGTCTACAAGTTTCAGCTGGCCGCGTTGTTTCTGGTGTTTCTTTTGATCCCGGGCTTCTTCTTCAGGTTCAAGAACTATGCCGAGGCCCGCAACGCGGTGACGGATATGTGGGCTTTCGGCGACATGCGATTCAGCCGCATCTCGCGGATGCTGGCGGGGCGCGAGCAGATCAAGTTGGATGTCGACGATTCGCGGCCCTACATCGATGTACTGTGCGGACAGATTCGCGATTCGCTGGCCGAATCGGAGCGGGAAGTGGTGGCCGCGATTGAGGAGATCGGGCTGCTGATCGGCCAGTCTAATCAGCAAAGGGAGCATATCGCCCGGTCGGTGAAGAGCGGGCGGGACCTGACAGACGCTACGCATGCGAGGGTTGAAAGCAACAAGCAGATCATCGTCGCAATCGAGATGCAGTTCAGCGAGCAAATCGACGATATGCGCGCCAACTTCACGCGCATCCAGAAGCTGTCCGGCGGAGTGTGCGCATTGACGCCGCTCATTAAGGTCATTACATCCATCGCTCAGCAAACCAGTCTGCTGGCCCTGAATGCCGAGATTGAGGCGGCGCGCGCCGGCAACGCGGGGCGCGGGTTCTCGGTGGTTGCGAGCGAGGTGAGGAAGCTGGCCGCACTCTCGACCAAGGCGGCTGCGGATATCTCCAAAACCATCAATTCGACATGCGAGAACGTGCAAGAGGAGCTGGCCGAAGCCCAGGTCTCGCTGAATCAGCACGAGGCAAACAACTCCATGAGCCATTTGGTTGAAGACCTCAGCGCCATGCAGGAAGAGTTCTCAACGAATGGCGAGCTGCTTCTGGCGGTGATCTCAGAGGTTGAGGCTAACTACGCGGCAAGCGTCGACAGGCTATCTACGGCAATGGGCCATATCCAGTTTCAGGACGTGATGCGGCAGCGATTGGAGCACGTCGAAGAGGCGCTGGTTGAGATGCGCGACCATCTGTTGTGGCTGGCTGAATTGCCGGAGGATCCAAACTGGGACGGCAAGCTCGATCGCACCTTCAAGTCAATCCTCGCCGCGCATCTCGATCACTATCGAATGGCCAGCCAGACGGTGACGCATATGAATGTGTCCGGTGGCCAGCTCAGCGCCGAGCAGAGCCGTCCGGCCATTGAGTTGTTTTAGAGTTTCATCGCACGCGGTGCCTTCCTTAGAGATTTCCAATTTATACCCCTCCGAAAGCCACTCTTCGATTGCTCTCTCAAAGCCGATGAAGCTTTGTGTAACCCGGCGGAGCGGTCACTGACTCGGCGCTTCAGCGTCCGATGGAAAGAGTCTCTGCCGCGCGGGCGAACGAGGAATCAACTATGAGCATCACCCTGACGCAAGAGGAAAAGTCGAGCCTAGTCTGCCTTGAAGGCGCAATCCACATCTCTTGCGCGGCGGAGTTGAAGGCGGTTTTGCTCAAGGCGATCGAGCACGGAATTGAGACTCGCGTTGCCCTCGGCGAAGTGGAAGATCTGGATGTTACGGCGGTGCAGTTGCTCTGGGCGGCCCAGCGCGAGGCAAAGAGGTCGGACGCGGGGTTCACGCTCATCGGCCAGCCGCCGCAGCCGGTGTTGGATGGGTTGAGGGACGCGGGTTTTGAGAGTCTTCAGATTTCGCAATGAGCAGCAGGAAAACTGGGGTCATGCATCAAGGAGCTTCACCAAACGCCGATCAGTTCAAACAGAGCTTTCGCGAGGAAGCGCGTGAGATTCTTGTCGATCTGGAATCGGCGCTTCTGGAACTGAACGAGAACCGATCCGATGGAGAGCTGGTGGGGCGCGTCTTCCGCGGCCTGCACACCATCAAGGGATCGGGCGCGATGTTCGGCTTCGAAAAGCTGGCTGCATTCACCCACGATTTGGAGACTGCCTTCGACGAGGTGCGGAACGGCCGGGTGCAGGTTGGCGCCGAATTGATCGACCTGACCCTGGCCGCGCTGGATCGGATTCGCGACCTGCTGGAGGAGGGCGCGGGAGATTCCGTTGCAGCGGATCCCAAAGCTTGCGCTGAGATTCTGGCCAAGGTTCGAAAGCTGGCCGGGACCACGGAGAGCTCAACGATCGGGCAAAAGGCCAAAGCATCGCCAGGCGCAATCACCCCATCGGAAGGCCCGATGCGGGAGTGGCGGATCCACTTCGCTCCCGGGCCGGATCTGATGCTCTGCGGAGCGAACCCGTTGCTACTGGTCCGCGAACTCAGGCAACTGGGCGGGCTTTCAATAAAGGCCGGGATGGCCGCGGTTCCTCCGCTCGCCGAGCTTGACCCGGAGCGTTGCTATGTGAGCTGGGAGATGGTGCTCTCGACAGCTGCCGGCCGCGATGCGATCCGCGATGTTTTCATCTTTGTCGAAGACAGTTGCGAGTTGACCATCGAACCGCTTGCCGGTCAGGCACAAAACGAGCCGGTTTGCGAGGGCGATCAAACTGCCAGTGCTTTGGCGGAGGCGCGCGCGGCGAAGGGTGGCCGCCGCACCTACGACGCCCCGGACACCGCTTCGAGCCTCCGCGTGCCGGCCGCCAAGCTGGACCAGTTCGTTGACCTGGTCGGAGAGCTGGTGACCGTGCAAGCGCGGCTGAGCGAGCTTTCGGCGCGGCGCGACGATGCGGAGATCGCGGAGGTATCCGAAGAAATCGAACGGCTCACCTCATCGCTGCGCGAGAACTCGATGAACATCCGGATGATGCCGATACGCGGCACGTTCGAGAAATTCCGCCGCCTGGTGCACGACCTGGCGCGCGACCTCGGCAAGAACGTGGAACTGACCATTGAGGGTGCGGAGACGGAGTTGGACAAGACGGTCATCGACCAGTTGAGCGATCCGCTGATGCACCTGATCCGCAACAGCATGGATCACGGCATTGGGACTCCGGAGGATCGAGCGGCGCGGGGCAAGCGGCCAACGGCAACCATCCACCTCTCTGCCCGGCACTCGGGGGCGAGCGTACTGATCGGGGTCGCGGACGACGGACGGGGCATCGATGCCGATGCGGTCCGAAACCGCGCAGTCGAGAAGGGGCTGGTTGCCGCCGATGCCGCGCTTGCCGAGAGCGAGATCTTCGCCCTGCTGTTTCAGCCCGGATTCTCGACCGCAAAGCAGGTGACGGACGTGTCGGGCCGTGGCGTGGGGATGGACGTGGTGCGGCAGAGAGTGGAAAGCCTGCGCGGGACAATCGACGTGGCCAGCAAGCCGGGCGAAGGAACCACGGTGACCCTGCGCCTGCCGCTGACCATGGCCATCATCGACGGGCTGCTGGTGAGCGTGGGCGAGTCTTTCTATGTGCTGCCGCTCGGCAACACTCTGGAGTGCATCGAGCTGACCCGCGACGATGTCCGGCGCGCCAACGGCAAACATGTGGCCAACGTCCGCGGATCGGTGGTTCCGTATATCAAGCTTCGCGAACACTTCAACATCCGCTCGCAGGTTCCGGAGATCGAGCAGATCATGCTGGTCGAGACTTCGGAAGGGCGATACGGCTTCGTCGTCGACCGTGTGCTTGGCGATTGCCAGACGGTGATCAAGAGCCTGGGCCGGTTCTACCGGCATGTTCAGGTCATCTCAGGAGCCACCATTCTTGGTAACGGAAGCGTAGCGCTGATCCTCGACCCGGAAAGGCTGGTGCAGGATGCAGTGCGCGCAAACTCGCAGCGCGCGCATATTTCGCAGGCGGGCGCCCGGCGCAGAAACGACTTTCACGGTAGGGAATCGCATACTCCGTCGGCGGTGGCCCCAGCGCCAGCGTCGTTGACCTCACAGTAACCAGCTGGTATTCGCGCTTTTCGTGTTCCGGACTCGCAGGCAGAAGACGAACGGATGGATGAGGGCGGACTCAAGCAAACGAAGGAGCACATGCAATGTCGACAACACTGGTTAGCGAGCCTCGGAAGGTCCATGGGGCTGGGAATGGAAACGGCGGGAACGGCCACGGCGGCAGCCTCCAGGGCAGCCGTGACCGGGTGAGCAAAGACACGCAGTTGGAAGACAGCGAGTCGATGCAGGTTTTGGAAGAGATCATGCGCCTGGTAGACGCGTCGAAGGAGGGCCGGCTCACCGAGCGCGGCAAGGCCACAATCTTCAACGGCCTCCATCGCGAGATGATCCAGGGCGTCAATGAAATGCTGGATGCGATTCTTCTGCCTATCGGCGAAGGGAACCGTATTCTGGCGCAGATTTCGAGCGGCAAGATCGACGAACTGATCGCGCAGACCTACAAGGGCGACCACGAAAAGATGAAGCTCGCGGTGAACAACGTCGCCTTGGTCACGCAGGGGCTGCAAAAGGAGCTGGCGCGGCTGATTGAGGCTTCGAAGGAGGGCCAGCTCTCCGATCGCGGCAAGCCGGAACAGTTCCAGGGCGCGTTTGCCGAGATTGTGCGCGGCGTCAACACCATGCTGGATGCGATCCTGCTGCCCATCGGCGAGGGCAACCGTATTCTGGCGCAGATTTCGAACGGCAAGATCGACGAGCTGATTGCGCAGACCTATAAGGGCGATCACGAGAAGATGAAGGTCGCTGTCAACAACGTGGCCCTGGTCACCCAGGGACTGCAAAAGGAGTTGGGACGGCTGATTGAGGCTTCGAAGGAGGGCCAGCTTTCCGATCGCGGCAAGCCGGAACAGTTCCAGGGCGCGTATGCCGAGATTGTGCGCGGCGTCAACACCATGCTGGATGCGATCCTGCTGCCCATCGGCGAGGGCAATCGTATTCTGGCGCAGATATCGAACGGCAAGATCGACGAGCTGATCGCTCACACCTATAAGGGCGATCACGAGAAGATGAAGGTCGCGGTCAACAATGTCGGCAACGTCCTTCAGGGACTTCAAAAGGAACTGGCGCGTCTGACCGAGGCCTCGCTGGAAGGGCAACTGGCAACGCGCGGCAAGCACGACGAATTCCAGGGCGCGTATGCCTCCATCGTGCGCGGCGTGAACAACATTCTGGAAGCGGTGATCGGTCCATTGAATGTCTCGGCCCGTTACGTCGAGTTGATCTCCAAGGGCGACATCCCGGCGCAGATTACAGACACGTATAAGGGCGACTTCAACGTCATCAAGAACAACCTGAACGTGCTGATCGCGGCGATGAACGACATCACGGCGGCTGCCGAAGAGATTGCCAACGGCAATCTGACGGTGACGTTGCACGAGCGCTCGCAGCAGGACAAACTGATGCAGGCTCTGTCGGCCATGGTGGCCGGGCTGACGCGGACTGTCTCCGATATTCGCGGAATCGCCGGCGAGGTTTCGGCGGCAAGCCAGTCGATCTCGACAGCCTCAATCCAGGTATCGAAGGGCGCCAGCGCGCAGGCCGCGGCGGCCGAAGAGGCTTCCTCCTCGATGGAGCAGATGGTATCCAACATCAAGCAAAATGCCGACAACGCGCAGCAGACCGACAAGATCGCCAACAAGAGCGCCAAGGACGCGCAGGAGAGCGGCAAATCGGTTCTTGAAGCAGTAGCGGCGATGAAGGAGATCGCCAACAAGATCTCCATCATCGAGGAGATTGCACGCCAGACCAACCTGCTGGCTTTGAACGCGGCCATTGAGGCTGCCCGCGCCGGCGAGCATGGCAAGGGCTTTGCCGTTGTCGCTGCCGAAGTTCGCAAGCTGGCCGAGCGCAGCCAGAAGGCGGCCGGGGAGATCAACCAGCTTTCGGCCACAACCCTCAAAGTCAGCGAGAAGTCCGGCGAGATGTTGGACAAGCTGGTGCCCGATATTCAGCGCACCGCGGAGCTGGTGCAGGAGATTTCGGCAGCGAGCAAAGAACAGGACACAGGCGCAGAGCAGATCAACAAGGCGCTGCAGCAACTGGAGCAGGTGATCCAGCAGAACGCGTCAGCTTCAGAGGAGATGGCTTCGACGACCGAAGAGCTGACCGGGCAATCCGATCAGCTGGTCAGCGCGCTCTCGTTCTTCCACACCGGTGACGAGGGCGGCGGTCCTGCGCGGAAGCTCAATGGCGCAAAGGCATCCAGAACGCAAAACCCAGCTCCGCCGAGAGCTCAGCACGTAAACGCCCATGGCGCTGCCGGCCTAAAGACCTCGCCGAAGGGCGGAGTCAATTTGCGCCTGAACGACAAGCACGACGAAGTGGACACGGAGTTTGAGCGTTACTAGCCGGCTGGGCGCGGACCTCAAAAGGAGTCCGCGTTCTGTCTTCCGAGAGAAAGGAGTCGAACAATGAGCGTCAAGGAAATCACGGAGACCCGGCAGTATCTCACCTTCAAGCTCGGCAACGAGATCTTTGCCACCGATGTGGCCAAGGTGAGAGAGGTGCTGGACCTCACGACCATCACAGCGATTCCCCGCACGCCGGAGTTCATGGCCGGGGTGATCAATCTTCGCGGCAGCGTGGTTCCGGTCGTCGATCTCAGGCTTTGCTTTGAGATGTCGAAGACCGAGAGCACGCGCAACACCTGCATCGTGGTTGTCGAGGTTCTGCTGGACAGCGAATCGACCGTCATCGGCGCGCTCGCCGATTCGGTTGAAGAAGTCATCGACCTGGAGCCGGAGCAGATTGAGCCGGCGCCGAGGATCGGCACGCAGATTCGGACCGACTTCATCAAGGGCATGGGCAAGCGCGACACCCAGTTCATCATGATTCTGGATATCGATCGTGTCTTTTCTGCCGACGAACTGACCGCCATCCGTGGTCAGGAATCCGGCAAACAGGGAGCGGAAGCCAACCGGCCGCTGGTGGAAGCGGCTGCTTAAGGAGGGAGTGGGGCGGCGAGAGCGGTTCTGCTCGCACGCCCCGCCCACATCATGATTCACGATGAAACGATCTCCGGCCGGGACTATGCTCGTTTGTGCGCCTTCATTTATGAGGAGGTGGGGATACGCCTGGGCGCGGAGAAGAAGACCATGCTCGAGGGGCGTATCCGACGCCGCCTGAAGGCGCTGGATC
>Ga0181516_10003669_pt1 | contig 10151 bp, 5 predicted proteins | sample PEATcosm2014_Bin_25_FD_121104 | JGI IMG/M metagenome (GOLD analysis project Ga0181516, IMG submission 121104) | Peatland microbial communities from MTU Mesocosm Facility, Houghton, MI, USA - PEATcosm2014_Bin01_10_metaG | ecosystem: Environmental > Terrestrial > Soil > Wetlands > Peat | place...
TCGCTCCCCTGAGCCCGCCGCCAATTTCCATCCGGCTCGCTATGAGTCTGCGCAACAAAACCAAAGTACCGGTGTCGTCGCTGGTCGTAGCGCTACTCTTTGCGGCGTTGCCCGGATGCGATCACACGCAGGATGACGCCAGGGCGCCTGCCGCCGCCGCTTCGCCGAGGGCCGACCTTGGCAATCTGAAATCTGCGGACGGGACATCGGCGCACGTCAGGGAAAGCGCGGACCTGGACGATGCGCTGAGCTCGGCGAAGGTGAGTGACCTGAAGAGCGCTGCCGATTCGGAGTACCACGTCAAGGGAGACACGCTGTTCGACAGTTGGTACCTCAGGGCGGACAAAATCGTCTTCGATCCCGGCGCCAGACTTGTTTTTTCGAGAGCTGCATTGGCGCAGCGCAGGGACGTTTGGGTAGTGACCAGGGAACTGGTCAGTGATCCGGCCAGTCCCGGTGTCATATCCTGGGAAAAGGACTTGCCGTTGTCCCGAGCCGCTGCCAACGGCGAAGCGCCGGCTGGCGCCAATGGCGCGGCCGATGGCGGCGCGGGAGCTCCGGGACAGACGGGCGCAAAGGGCGACACAGGAGCGATCGGCGAGAATGGGCCCCAACTCACGCTGGTCGTCCTCCAGGTGACCGGCGGTGAAGTGCTGGTCGACTTTTCCGGTGGCACCGGCGGAACCGGCGGGCAGGGAATGAAAGGGGGCAGCGGCGGCAGCGGCGGCATCGGCGAGTCAGCCAGTCAGTCCGCGTCCGGCTGTTCGCGTGAGGCTGGTGACGGTGGTGCCGGCGGTCGAGGCGGAGCCGGCGGAAAGGGGGGCGACGGCGGCCAGGGGGGCACCGGTGGAACGATTGCTCTTTTTTCCAAAGCAGAGTCGCTGTCCACCCTCACGCCCAGGTTTCGGCTCAACATCTCCGGCGGCCCGGGCGGGGCAGGGGGCGCGGCCGGAGTCGGTGGCGACGGCGGATCGGGCGGCGCTGGCGGAGCCCGTCAACTACCGCGTTGCAAGAATAGCGGCAGAAACGGGGCAGCCGGTTTGACCGGTCCAAGCGGTGCACCGGGAAGAATCGGTACTTCCGGCGAACCGGGCGATTTTGCCGTTGGGGCCCTGACCGATCTGCAAGTCAAAACATTCCTGCCGCCAACCGATAAGAAATCCAAGTAAGTGCGTTTCGCGCCTATTGCGCCATGAAATAGTTGTGTATGAGTTCCCCGGCGCCGAACCGCTCCACGGGACCGCAGTAGAATCCGTTGTAATTCGTCATGCTCCAGTCGTAATTGGCGCTCAGTGTTCCGGGCAAATCAAATGCCCATCCCACCAGCCCGATCTGATGCTCATGGAGGTAGGCCAACATGTCGGCAGCCCACTGTGGAACCGACGGAATGCAGTTCTTTCGACCGGTCGCATTCCATTCGGTGACCATGACCGGATGGTTGCTGGCAAATCTGCCGAACATGGACTCCCAGTCCTGCCGGTTGCGAAGACGGGGCGACATGTACGGATGCTCGGCGTAGGCCACCTGAGAAAGAGGATCATTGAGGCGAGGTGCGCCGTCGAGCACCTGGGACCAATACAGGCCGTCCAGCAGCAAGACATTCCGTGCGCCGCGTCGGCGAATCTCATCGACGAGGGGCTGCATGGTCTTTTGCCATGTATCCCAATCATGACTGCTGGTTGTGTCCGGACCGTTGGGCGAGGGCTCGTTGAATATCTCCAACATCACGCCGCGATCGTCGCCGAACAGCGGTGCCAGGCTCTGCCAGGCCTGGACCGCCTTTTCGTTCGGCATGCCGGTTTCGTCCACGCCGCTCGGCTTCTCGCTCTGCAGCGACACGATGACCGAGAATCCCTTGCCGCGTGCAAGCGCTACAGCAGACTTGACAGCATCCAGATAGTCATCTGAATAAATCCCCGACAGTTTGTTGGATCCAGCCTGGCTCACCTGGAAGCGAATCAGGTCAGCGCCGTATTGTTTAGCGGCATCCAGTTCTGCCGGTCCGAAGAATTTGTGAGCCTGCACATAGGGACCGCGTAGACTTTTCTCCGGGGCGACGACACCGACTATCGTGACTCCCCTGGCGATCCAGGGCTTGCCATCGCGCAGGAACTTATTTCCCTGCACCGAGATTTCGCCGTCGGCCGCGAATACCGGGGCGGGCACCGCCAGGAACGCCAGCAGGCAGACCACGATCACGCCTGAGGCATGCATGCTTGCTGAGGGCATCATGGTTCTCCGATAGTCATGGTTGAAACGACAACAAACGACCGATGATATATCAGGGACCGTGGCATGCACGCAATCAGCGGCAGTTGCGATATGCTGCCGGCCCCACAGCCTGGGAGCTATCTATGAAATCAATTGCCGCTGCGAGTCTCATAGTCTTCCTGGGCTCATTATCCATGGCGAGCACCGCGGGAGAGTCGGTCGTCGTGACCGTGGGCGAGCCCGTCGGCAAGAGCCTGCTCGACCTGGGGATAACCTACACCAAACCGACGCTGCGGCCGAACGCCAACCCTGCAGCCGTGGAGCAGGCCAAGTCGATCATCGCCCGCGTGGCCCACTACCAGAATCTACACATCATGGGTTGGGGGACTCCGAATCCTGAGATTTCGCCCGGCGTCTTCGATTGGACGTCGCTGGATCGTCGGATGGCGATCGTCCGGGAGACTGGGGGAACTCCGGTGATCACGCTGTGTTGCGCACCGGATTGGATGAAGGGCGGCACTGCGGGGCAGACTGACTGGAAGCAACTGACGGTTGCGCCACTCCCTGAGCATTTCAAGGATTTCGCAGAATTGGCGCGCCAGATCGCGCTGCGCTATCCGGAGGTCAAATATTACCAGGTGTGGAACGAATTCAAGGGATTCTGGAACCACTCGGCACAACGCTGGGACTACGAGGGTTACACGGCGCTCTACAACGTGGTTTACGACACGCTCAAGAGCGTATCACCTGACATCAAGGTCGGTGGACCGTACACCCCGATGGGTCACTCCACTTCGCCAGACCGTGACGGGCCATCGCCCATTTCGGGACCGTACGGCGCGGTGAAGCGAGGGGTTACGGACGCGTTCCGGTATTGGCTGGCTCACAAGCACGGCGCCGATTTCGTGACGATCGATGGACACGTCGGTGCAAAGGATGGCTTGCCGGTCGATCTTTTTTCCACGCTGCAATTCTACAGTGACATCGATACCTGGATTCGGCAGCAGACACCGCTCCCGATCTGGTGGGCCGAGTGGTATTCGACCCCGGATCTCGCGGAGCCTGCTTCGGATGTAATCAGGCATGCGCATCAGAATGCGCTGATGACGGCAACGCTCATCACGATGGCACCGGCGGTCAGCGTGGCACTGAGATGGGGCCCCGAAAGCGATGATCAGCCGCCCTACGTGGAAGGCGATCAGGAGGGCATGTGGACCTCGACGCACGATGCGGCCGGGGGTCAGCCGCTGCCATTTGCGGCATCCGCGGCAGACTTCGAGCGGTGCTTCCCGCGGAACGCAGTCCTGCTGGCGACACATGTTTCCAGCAACAGCATCCTCGCGATGGCCGGCACTCACTGTGTGCTGGTGGTCAATAAGACCGCCCAACCTGTCAACGTCATCTTCGGCGGCGCAGTCACGGCACTGGATCCCTACGGCGTCGCTTATCTGCCGCGTGATTGAGGCGCGCAACGACAAGAGGCGATCTAAATCGCAACGATTGCTGACATTTAAATGCTAGTCGCCCGTGCCGCTGAGCTTGACCGTCTGGGTAGGATTCGTGGGCCCGGCAGTGATGCTGAGCGAGGCGCTCTTGGCACCGGCGGTGGTGGGATCGAACACCACATTGACCGAGCAGTTGGCCCCACCCGACAACGATCCTCCGCAGGTATTCGTCTGCGAGAACTGCTTGAGATTCGTACCCGTCAGCGTGATGGTGATTGGCAAAGCCGCCGTGCCGGTGTTCGCCAGTGTCACGGACTGCGCGGCACTCGGAACATTCAAGGTTTCGCTCCCGAACGCCAGCGATAACGGCGACACGGTCAAGGAGGGAGCGACGCCGGTTCCGCTGAGCGCGACGGTCTGCGTTCCATTACCGGCGCCGGCATTGATGCTCAGCGTGGCGCTCTTGGCACCGGTGGTGGTGGGATTGAACACCACGTTGATCGAGCAGTTGGCCCCACCCGGCAGCGATGACCCGCAGGTATTGGTCTGCGAGTATTGAGAGGCGCTGTTCCCCGACAGGGTGACGGTGATCGGCAAGGCCGCGGCGCTGGTGTTGCTCACCGTCACCGACTGCGCCGCGCTGGCGATATGCGTCGTCTCGTTGCCGAACGCCAGCGATGTCGGAGATACCGTGAACGGGGGGGCTACCCCGGTGCCGCTGAGCGCCACGGACAGCGTAAAGTTACCGGGGCTAGCAGTGACGCTCAGCGCGGCGCTCTTGGCGCCGGTCGTGGTGGGATCGAACAGTACATTGATCGAGCAGCTCCCTCCGCCCGGCAACGATGTCCCACAGGTGTTCGACTGCGAGAACTGACCGACGTTCGTGCCTGACAGCTTGATTGTGATCGGTAAGGTTGTAGTGCCGAGGTTGGTTACCGTCACCGACTGCGCCGCGCTGGCGATATGCGTCGTCTCGTTGCCAAATGCCAGCGATGTGGGCGATACAGCATCTGGCAACAGCCCGAAGACAGCGACCTGTTTGGAAGCAGTTGCCAGATAGACCTTGCCGTTTGCGACCAGGGGCGGTACGAACGGCGCGAAAACGCCGTACCCGTCCCGGGTTGGGTTCATCAGTGAGTTCCACAGCTCGGTCGCTATATTTTCGGCGTCGTAAGCATGCAGCGCCGCGGTCGGCACCGGTGGGTTGGCCTCCGGGTTTGACGCCGTGCTGGCCCAAAGCACGCCGGTACCCGAGGTATTGCCGTCGGCCGACAGCGCCAGGACCCCCCCTGGGTATCCCTCGCTGTAGGTTGTCTGCGCGATCGGAGTAGCCGCGAGCGGCTTGCTGGCGGTGGGATTGAACGGATATGCCTTCAAAACATCCAGCGAACCCCAGTTGTAGAGCATGGCGGTCTGGGTGGCGGCTGAGCCCTCCCAGTACACGGGACCCGCGAGAATCTCATTGCCAGCGGTAACCTGTTCACTCTGCACCACCTGGCTGTCGTTTGCGTTCCAGTGACCGAGGTCGCTGGTGTTGAGCACGTATAGATCGCCGGTCTTCCCGCCACCGGTCAGCAGATCGGTGCCCGGAATGAGCAGAGGCCCGGAACTGGAGAGGTCGAGGTCGCGATTGTCGAGGTAGAGCCAGTTGCCGGCCGTGAACCAGTCGACCACATTCAGACCATTTGCGGGATCCAGCTTCAGTACACTCTCACTGAAATTGTTCACGCCGTTGTAGCCTCCAGCTTTGGAGTTACCTGTGAACAGATATACGTAGCCCGCGCTGTCCACGGCAGGCGGACGGCCCGACTGCCAGACGCCACCCTGCAGATTGCCGCTGATCACAGGCGCGAAGCTAGCGCTTTCCTGCAAGGTCTGCTTGTTGAAAGCGACCACCCAGCCGAGGTAGTTCAGAGGGGCTTCAGTCTGCATGGCGGAAAAGGCGAAAACCACTTGGTTTCCCGCAAGCGCCAGCGAGGTGCGTTGAATCTGATAGCGAGCGTCAAAGGTGGAGACGCCGTCCATGCCCGTGACCAATACCCCCGGGCCGTAAGGCTCTGTGCCGGTTGTAATATCGATCGCGTGCAACCGGTACGCCATCGTGGAATTCTCCAGGGTGCAGGCAACGACGTACATGATATTCGTCGATGGATCGATCACCGGGGTGCTCATGATGCCAAGATTGCCAGGTGGTTTACTGGGGGGCGGAAGGGTGAAATTTGCCCACACCGGCGCCGTGGTATCGAACAAGCTGGCGAGATTCACCGACCACAGGGGCGCACCCCCGGCATCGGCGTCGAACGCGTACACCGAGTCGCTCATCGTTGCCACGAACACCACGTTGGCTGTGCCGTGACCTGGGATTGCGAGACCGGGCACGTATAGCGGCTGCGCATAGATCCGGTCATCGACAGGCAGCTTGAACAACAACCCGAAGGTATTGGGGCCGATATTGGAAGCGTTCAGGGTGGTCTCTGTCAGGTTGGCACCCGAGACGTTGGCGTCATATCCACGCTGCAGCACCGGCTGCTGCGCGTGCGCGGCCGCCACGATCAGCAGAGCCAATCCCAACCAGACATTGTTTCTGATCATCCTTAAGCGCATGGCGCAATTCTCCCAAACATTCTTATCGACTGTTATTTGTGCCACATCGCTTGCCGCGGCCCAGCGGTTGGGCAAACCCTTAGACCCTATAATTGTTTGCCGTTGAGACCGACGGGGTTACGCCCTTTGAAGTAGGAATACGACAATCGGCAAAGGGTGTCAACTCAGGACTTTCGCGTTGATGCGTTTATGTCAACTAGACTTAAAGGTCGAGCCGGTCATCGAGGTATTTCTCTGCTGCCGGTCGATTCTGCACATTATCCAGCGGATCCTTGGGAGCCTGCTTTACCAGCGTCGCAGAATAAGTCGCCTGCGTCTTGAATATGTCGTTGAGCGTCGGACCAATGCGCGCTGGATCGCTCACTTGCGAGTACTCTATTTCATAGTAGTGTGCGGCCTCGCTTTTTCGATTGCGTATCCGGTTGAAGCGTGTTCGCGACCTTTCGCGGTAAGCCAGGTAGCGCTTCTCGTCGAAGACAATCAATGGATTCCGCTGCGCCGACGCGCTGCCACTGCGGACGGTCCACTGCTTGGTGGCCCTGGCTCGATCCAGGGACAGGAATGACTCCAGAACATGGCTGCGCCAGAGATGGATGATAATAGGGTTGCGCTTGAATACCTGAAGCCAGAGCGGATCGGCCTCTCGGTGTTCGTAAAACAATTTTGCGCCGACGTATCGGTGGCTCCCGGGCACGCGAGAGGCGACCGCGTCCCAGAAGCGCGCCGGATCAGGCAATTGAATGCTCTTGGCTTCATCAAGCCCGGAAAAACAGTCCGTAATCAATTTGAGCTGCTTGTTGTTATCAATGGTATCGAAAAATGGCTTCTTGAATAGCTCCCCGAAGCAAAGCGCGACCCTGGTCTGATTCACATAATCGACTAGCTGATTCGACCCGGATCTCGCGGTCGAAATGATCAGGAATCGCTCCTTTGGCGCCGTCGGATTCATTTGCTGCTCGCTTGAACCTGAACTACCGTTGTGTAAGACCTGCCGGTGCGCCAAGCTAGCACAACGCGAGCCGCGATTTGGCCCCGTATGATGCTTTGCGTGTAAGATAACAATAGCGGCTCAAATGCCGGTTTCTCCTAAGAATCGTGATGCGACTATTAGTTACCGGTGGCGCCGGATTCATCGGCTCTAATTTTGTGCGGCATTGGCTGGGTCGATACCCCGGGGACCGTCTCGTCGTCCTCGACGCCCTGACCTATGCAGGAAGTTTAGCGAACCTCCAGTCGGTGTCCCGGCGCTCGGAATTTAGTTTTGTTCACGGGAACATTTGCGATACACCGTTAGTCGAGCGACTGCTGCGAGAGGAACTCCTGGATACGATCGTTCACTTTGCTGCCGAATCGCATGTCGATCGTTCCATCGAGGGTCCCGATGCGTTCATCGAAACCAATATCGTAGGAACCCACTCGATGCTGAAGGCCGCTCGCCGGGTTTGGCTCGAGGAGCGTGTTACGGAGCGGCACCGCTTTCACCACATTTCCACCGATGAGGTCTACGGCTCTCTGGCACCGGGAGACCCTCCATTCTCCGAAACCACGCCGTACGCGCCCAATTCTCCTTACTCGGCCAGCAAAGCCGCCTCAGATCACCTGGTGCGGGCCTATCACCACACCTACGGTCTGGAAACGACGATCAGCAATTGCTCGAACAACTACGGCCCGTTTCAGTTTGCAGAAAAGCTGATACCGCTGATGATCTCGCAGTTGACCGCCGGCAAGCCGCTGCCCGTGTACGGAGACGGCAGGAACATCCGCGACTGGCTGCACGTCGAAGATCATTGCCGCGGGATCGATGCGGTCCTGCGTCGCGGCCAGCCTGGCCAGGTCTACAACATTGGCGGGCATTGCGAGTGCGAGAACATCGAACTGGTGCGCACGCTCTGCAGGCTGGTCGATGAGCATCTGACGACGAACGAAACCGCCTATCGCCGATTCCCCGACGCCGCCGTGCACCGGGGGCGGCGCAGTCATGAACTCATCCAGTTCGTGAGGGACCGACCCGGGCACGATCGCCGCTATGCCATTGACTGCCTGAAAGTCGAGCAGACCTGCGATTTTCGCGCGCAGATCGCTCTGGAGGCGGGGCTCAGGGAAACGGTCGCCTGGTACTTAGGAAGAGCTGAACTGGCGACCGGCTGGCAACGCAGCTGAAGGCCCGCAGTCTGGTCCGGTCAATCATTCATTGTCGGGATCGAGCGGGGGACGCTTGTCGTTGAGAAAGTGGGCGGCACCCAGGCTGGCTGCAATCGTGCGAAACGTCAGCGGAGACTGTGTCCGATCGAAGCAATCGGACAGATCGTCGGCGTTCACGTCGGCGTAACCCACCGTGGGCAGATCGAAGTTCGTTTCGATGAACTTCATGATGCTGCCAAAGTCGTGCGTGACATGCGAAATGTAAGCCGACTTGGCGTATGCCGATATGGCGATCATGGGGACACGGAATCCATAGACGTAACCGGATCCCCAGCTGACTCCGTCATTGATGACCTTGGGTGCGACGTGATCGTACCAGCCGCCCCAGTCATCCCAAACCAGGATGATGGCGGTATTCGCCCAGTAGGGGCTGTTGCCGATCGCATTGACGATGGAGGCTACCCAGGACGGCCCGGAACCGTCATTGGTCTGTGCATGGTCAGACTGCAGGCCACCGGGGATGACCCAACTCACCTCCGGCAACTGCCCGTTGGCGATGTCCGTGAGCACTTTTGTCTCGGGTATGATGACATTCTGCGTCCACTCAGGTCCGGTACACGCCAGCGCGCTGTCGACGGTCTCAGCCTCGCAGATGTGCTGTATGGCAGTGGGAGCCGTCCAGATCGATCCGGCGCTGGGTGCATAGTACCGCCAGGTCAGACCCTGTTTGGCGATCAGGTCAGTCAGCGTCGGATGCTCATAGCAGGGCGCCTGCGGTGGGTGACTAGACTCGCTGCCATATTGATCGATGATCTGGACGGTGTTGGCCGCGGGCGCAATGCACCCGGCATTGTCGCCTTGAATGATCGGGTTCTCCGCAGCGAACAGATTGCTGGTTGCAGTGGGTGCCGATGTACCGGCCAGTATGAACTGATGGGCAGGAAAGCTGGGACCTTCGTTGGTCTGGAACATTCGGTCCGCAAATGTGTACTGCTCGGCAAGCGCGAAGTAGGGTTGGACATCCGAGGGCATGACGTACATGAACTGGGGGTTCGGATGCGCGTTTGGCGGGCAATCCGCCGCTGGCGCGCATGGAATCAGGTCGGCGCCATCCATCTTGCCGCCATCGTACATAACGACGAATGCGGAGTTGCGATGACTCAGATCGTAAGTTTGCGGATTTGAGCCGGCCGTCCCCAAATCGATGGGCATCAGTGGCAGAGTCTCGCCCTTGGAATTGACTCCGCTGCTGGCGATATCGGCGCCTCGTGCCACGAGCACCGGATCCTGGAACAGGTTGTCGGGGGTCCGGTTCTCCTGAACGATGACCACAATGTGCGCGAACACCACTGCGGCACTCAGTGTTTGGCTCTGAGCGCCGTTGCTGGGCGCCAGATCCTGCGCGTCCTTGGCGGACACGGTGATCGAATACGAGCCACCCGGCGTCGTGCTCGAGGCCGAGACGGTCAATGTAGCGCTCGCGGCACCCGTACCGCTGATGGTCAGAGAAGTCGGGCTGAGCACACACGTCAAGGGCGGCGTGCCGCCGCCGGTGACGCCGCATGTCAACGACACGGTGCCCTGGTAGCCGGAAACCGGAGTTACCGTGACGGTGGCCTTGCTGGAAGTCCCAATCGCAACGGGAGCCGGTGACAGTGCGGCGGCCGAAAGCGTGTAACTGGCGTGGGGCGGCGAGCCGGATGATGATCCACCGCTACTACTACTGCTACTTCCGCCACCGCCTCCACA
>Ga0181516_10003671_pt1 | contig 10144 bp, 9 predicted proteins | sample PEATcosm2014_Bin_25_FD_121104 | JGI IMG/M metagenome (GOLD analysis project Ga0181516, IMG submission 121104) | Peatland microbial communities from MTU Mesocosm Facility, Houghton, MI, USA - PEATcosm2014_Bin01_10_metaG | ecosystem: Environmental > Terrestrial > Soil > Wetlands > Peat | place...
CCAGCGACCTGCCCAGTTCCCAGCCCACCACTTTGCGCGACCAGGCATCCAGAATCACGGCCAGATAAACAAACTCCCGATGCAGCCGGATGTAGGTGATGTCGGCTACCCATAACTGGTTGATTCCGGTAAGCTTCATCCGCTTGGCCAGGTTCAGGTAAACTTCCAGCGCGTGGCGGGAGTTGGTCGTGACCACGAAGGACTTCGGCTGCACGGCAAGCAAGTTGTCTTCGCGCATGACCCGCGCCACGCGCTTGTGGTTCACCATCATTCCGCGCCGGCGCAGCTCGGCCGCGATCCTGCGGTAGCCATAGCGCCGCCGGTGCTCGACGGCGATCCGCTGGATCAACGAGCGCAATTCCATCTCCTCTTCCACCGGCATACGCTCTTGGAAGCTGCGGTAGAAGCTGGCCCGGCTGACGCCGCTCGCGCGGCACATTCGCTCGATACTCAGGCTGCCTTGCACCAGCATCAACTCTTGAATCTGTTCGTAGATGCTGTCCCGCCAGAACTGCCTTTGCTCTGGCGTCGAGCCGTGATTTTGTGCAAGGCACCTTTGAAAAAATCCACTTCCAGGGCCATCTCGCCCAAGGCGCGCTTCAACTGCGCATTTTCCGCCTGCAGCAGAAACTCCCGCTCCGTCGCCGGCTCTGGACCCTGGCGGTCGGCTTGCTCCAACTGTAAACGCCATCGGTAAAGCTGACGTTTGTCTACACCCAACTCCTTGGCCAGCCCCACTACGGTTTCGCAAGACTTCATCCGCTCCACCGCCGCCAGCCGGAATGCCTCACTATATCGAACCCCGTTGTTTGCCACTCAATGCCCCTTTCACTGCATAGTGTGGCACTCTCGACTGTCTCACTTTTGGGGTTCACTCCATTACTCTTGCATGCTACCCGCGCAAACTCACCGGCGACTGCGGTAACGCGGAAAGCTCTTCGTACACAGCTTCAGACAACTGCAACCCGGCCGCTGCCACATTCTCCTCAACATGCGCAGGCGAAGACGTCCCGGGAATCGGCAGGATCACCTTCGAGCGCTTCAGCAGCCACGCCAGCGCCACCTGCAGCGGGGTGGCATTCAGTTCCCGAGCCGTCTTTTCGATGGCTTCATGCGCGGCGCGGGCCTGGCCCATCGGCGCCCACGGCATAAAGCCGATGCCGTTCTCTTCACAAAAATCCACAATGAAATCGGACTCGCGATCCGCGAAGCTGTAGCGGTTTTGCACGGTGACGATGGGCACGATCTTCTGCGCTCGCTGGATATGCTCCCGAGTCACGTTGGAAAGCGCCACGTGGCGAATCTTGCCCTGCTCGCGCAGCCGGGCCAGCGTCTCCACCGATCCTTCAAAGGAGACCGCGGGATCGGGTACGTGCAGTTGAAACACATCGATGCGGTCAAGCCTCAGGCGCTTCAGGCTGCCTTCAAGCGCTTCGGCCAGGTGCTTGGGGCTGGCGTTGTGTACCCATTTGCCCGGCCCCACGCGCTCCCAACCCGCTTTGGTGGCAATCACCAGGCCGGCAGGATAAGGATGAAGCGCTTCGGCGATCAATTCTTCTGAGACATAGGGACCGTAGGAGTCGGCCGTGTCGATCAGGTTCACGCCCAGTTCCACGGCGCGCCGCAAGGTTGCCAGGGCCCCGGCCTTGTCGGCAGGCGGACCCCAGACGCCCGGCCCTGTAATGCGCATGGCCCCAAAGCCCAGGCGATGGACGGTAAGATCGCCGCCGATGGCAAAGCTCCCGGCGGCTGCGGCATGGATTGCGGGTGTTGCGCTCATTGAAATCGCTCCAGAAAGAAGGTTTTGGCGCTACTTCATATCGCGCCAGTTGGCGCCGAAGGCCAGGTCTGCCACCAGCGGAATATCGAGTTTCACTGCGCCCTCCATCTCGGTCCGAACCAGCGTCTCAATCTCTTCGGTTTCATCGCTGGGGACTTCGAAGAGCAGTTCGTCGTGGACCTGCAGCACCATCCGCGTTTTCAGTTTTCGCTCGGTCAGCTTGCGATCGATTGAGATCATGGCCAGCTTGATCAGGTCGGCTGCGGTGCCTTGCAGCGGCGTGTTGATGGCCGTGCGCTCGGCAAAACCGCGCTGGTTGGGGTTGCGGCTCTCGATATCGGGGATGGGCCGGATGCGGCCAAAGAGCGTGCGCACGCTGCCCTCGCGGCGCGTGGCCTCCAGTGTCTTCTCGATGAACGCCTGCACTCCCTGGTAGCGCGCAAAATAGCGGTCGATGTACTCGCGCGCCTGCTGCTGCGGTATGCCGAGCTGCGCCGCCAGGCCGAACGGCGAGATGCCGTAGACAATGCCGAAGTTCACCGCCTTGGCGCGATTGCGGGTCTCCTTGTCCATCGCCTCCGCCGCCACGCCGAAAACTTCGCTCGCCGTGAGCGTGTGAATGTCGATGTCGTTCTGGTAGGCGTGCACCAGCAGCGGATCGCCGGAAAAGTGCGCCAGCAGGCGCAGTTCGATCTGCGAGTAGTCGGCGGAGAGCAGTTGTGACCCCGGCGCGGCGGTGAACGCAGCACGGATCTCGCGCCCCAACTCGGTGCGGATGGGAATATTCTGCAAGTTGGGATTCACGGAAGAGAGCCGCCCCGTGGCCGTGGCCGCTGCCTGGAACGTGGTGTGGATGCGCGATTCCGAATCGGCCAGCAGCGGCAGCGCGTCGATGTAGGTCCCCTTCAGCTTGGAGAGATGGCGGTATTCCAGCACCAGCCGCGGCACATCGTGCTTTTCGGCAAGCTGTTCCAGCACGTCCTGCGCGGTCGACACGGCTTTGCCCTTGCCGCGCACCACCGGCGCCGGCAGACCAAGATGCGTGAACAGCACAACGCCAAGCTGCTTGGGCGAGTTGATGTTGAAGCGCTGCCCGGCAAGCTCGAAGATGCGTTCTCCCACGCGTTCCAACTCAACGGCAAATCGGATCGAAAGCCCGGCCAGCACGGCGGTATCGATGCGGACCCCGGCCTGCTCCATGCGATAGAGAACCGGCGCCAGCGGCAGATCGATCTCGCGATACACCCGCTCGACATTTGCTTTCTCCACATCCGCCCGCAGCGAGGGCACAAGCGCGCGAACGGTTGCGGCTGCCGCGGCCAGCGACGATGGCGCGGGCTGGCCGTGGCGCGCGGCCACATCCGCAAGCGATTGCGTCGAATGCGTAGGATTCAGCGCGTACGACAGCAGCATGGTGTCGTCCAGCTCGCCGCGCAACTCCACGCCCAGACCATGCAGCGCGTGGAGCGCGAGCTTGCCGTCGTGGACCCACTTGGGAACGGACTCGTCCGCCAGCAATGCGCGCAGCTCAGGCGTCAGCGCCAGGCACAGCCCCCGTCCCGGCTCGGCGCTCACTCCCACGCTCGACCGCGTTTTCTTTTCCGCTTCTTCCACCACATCCAGCAGCGAAAGTGTGAACGGCTGCGCCGGTTCCTCTTCCGACTCCTGCGCGGGAGGCTCCTCTGCGTCCAGCGCGAAGGCAAATCCATCCTTCCGGGCCGCGGCATAAAACGCGGAGGCCTGCTCTTCCGTTGCGTTCTCGATCAATTCGACAACCGGAGCGGTGGCCGATGGCGCAAGCTCCTTCAGCATCGAAGTGAATTCGAGCTCGGTAAACAGCTCCCGGCAGGCTTCCAGGTCGGGCGCCTGCGTCTGCATCGCGGCCAGGTCCAGCGGCAGCGGCACGCGGCAGTCGATGGTCACAAGTTCTTTCGAAAGCAGCACCGCATCGCGGTTCTGCTCCAGCGACTCGCGGTAGGTTTTGCGCTTCACCTCGGCAGCGCGATCGAGCACCGCCTCCACGCTGCCAAACTCCACAATCAGGTCCACGCTTCCCTTGTCGCCAATGCCGGGCGCGCCGGGAATATTGTCGACCGTGTCGCCGCGAAGGGCCATCACGTCCACCACCTTTTCCGGCGGCACGCCCAGCGTGGCCAGCACCCCGGCGGGGTCGAGAATCAGGTTGTCCTTCTGCGGGTTCAGCACCTTCACCTGCGGCGTAACCAGTTGCATCATGTCCTTGTCGCCGGAGACGATAAAGACCTCGTAGCCCTGCTCGGCGGCCTCCCGCGCCAGCGTGCCGATCACGTCGTCGGCCTCAAAGCCCACCGCCTCAAGAATGGGAATGCGCAGCGCATCGAGCGAGCGCCGGATGTAAGGAATCTGCCGTCGCAAGTCCTCGGGCATCGACTCGCGCTTGGCCTTGTAGCCGTCGTAGGTCACGTCGTCAAAGCTCTGCGTCTTGCCGTTCCAGCGGCGCAGCATGCCCATCGACCGCGCGCGCTCGTCGCGGAAGACTTCGCCGCTCGGGTCGAAGACCGCGGCAAAGTAAAGCGGAGAGAAATCCTGCCGCAGCTTCTTGATCATGTTCACGAAGACATAGGTCGCCGCCGTGGGCAGCCCCGCGCGGGTGGACATGGGGCGGCTGCGCTGCATCGCGTGGTAGGCGCGAAAGATAAACGACATGGTGTCGAGCAGATAAACGGGCGGCTTGGATTGATCGGTCACGCTAGAGAGTTTAGCAGGAGGGCGGCCCGAAGATCCGGGCCGCCCTCCTTGGCAGGTCAAGATGCTCCTTGAGATTGCGGGTGACCTCCGTAACCTAGATGGTTACCAGCTTCGGCCTATAATCGTGACACTTCACCTTCAAATTGAAAGGGATTGAATCATGAAAAGAGTGATCACATTTCCCATCGCTGCACTCGGGCTGTGCCTGTTAATGGCAGGAGCATCGCCGGCAACCGCCCAGTCGGGGGATTTCAATGCTCCCACTCCTAAAGTCCTCGGCTACCAGGATGCACGTTCAGGTCAGTTTATTCCGTTAGTTCATGCAATCCCAGATGCTTCAACGGCGCCTTCCACTGGAACGATCAAGCTGACGATCAACATCACCATCAAATCCAGCTTCCCGGCAACACGGACGATTCTCTGTGGGACAACCATAACGGCCACATCGATGAGCGAGCTTACCTACACCGAATCGGCGGCGTATACCGAAATGGCTTACAGCAATGCAACAGGGACAGGATCGACCGCGACCTGCACCGTTTCGGTGCCCTATTCATGGATCATTCCAGCGTCATCCTCGACCGACAAGACTTCGATCACGGGAGGGTATTCTGTCCAGGTCTATAGTGGTGCGAGTTCCTCTGTTCCGAACACGCTGCGCTATACGATCGGCGATTTCTTGAATCTGACAAGCCCGCCCTCGATTGGGGCCACAACAGCAGCCACCATCAACGTCACTATCTAGGCGCTTTTGCTTTACTGGGGCGGGTAGACTTCCGAACGCGATCGAGACCCGCCTCTCGATCTGATGAGCCAGTCGTTCCGTGGCATTCGTCACGATATGAACATGCAATCCCCGTAGCTGAAAAAGCGGTACCGCTCCCCGACCGCATGGCGATAGGCGGTGAGCACCCGCTCCCGCCCAGCAAACGCGCTCACCAGCATCAGCAGGCTCGATTGCGGCAGATGAAAATTCGTCAGCAGCCCGCCCACCAGGCGGAACTGGAATCCCGGCGAAATGAAGATCTCGGTTTCGCCGCCATGAGCTTCCAGCGGCCTGCCGCAGGCTCGCAGCGCGCAATGCTCCAGCGTGCGGACCACGGTAGTGCCCACCGCGACCACCCGTCGCCCCTCGGCAACCGCGCGATTGACTGCATCGGCAGTGCCCGCGCCAAGCGTGTAGCGCTCCCGGTGCAGGTGGATTTCGCTCAGCGTTTCCACCCGCAGCGGGGCGAACGTCCCCAGGCCCACATGCAGCGTAACCCGCGCAATTTCGACGCTCTGGGCTTGCAACTGGTCGAGAACCTCCGGCGTAAAATGCAGCCCTGCCGTCGGTGCCGCCACCGAGCCGCGTTCGCGCGAAAATACAGTCTGGTAGCGCTCGCGATCTGCGGCCGCATCGTCGCGGCGGATGTAGGGCGGCAAAGGCATGTGGCCGATGCGGTCGAGCGTCGCAAAAAAGTCGTCCACGGCAGCAAAGCGCAGCAGACGCTGGCCAAATTCCCCCCGCTCCAGCACCTCGGCTTCGAGCGCCGTCGCGCCGGTCGGCGACGGAAAGACGAGCCGCTCGCCCACGCCGACTTTCTTGCCCGGTTTCACCAGCGCGCGCCAGCAGTTTTCTGCAGCCGGCTCGGTCAGCATCACTTCAACCAGTGCGGTCGGCTCCTGGCGATCCCGAATCGTCGTGCGGCGGGCGTAGAGCCGGGCGGGAATCACCCGGCTGTCGTTCAGAACCACCAGGTCGCCTGGCTTCAGCAGGGAAGGGAATTCGGCGAACCGCGCGTCGCGCAAACGGCCGCTCGCGCGGTCCATCACCAGCATCCGGCTCTGCCCGCGCTGCTCTGGCGGCTGCTGGGCGATAAGTTCCGCGGGCAGATGAAAATCGAAATCGGCAACCCGGAGACCGTCCGCCCAGGCGCTCACGACGCGGCCTTTCCGAAGTGTGCCAGGGCACGGTGCCGCGCACGCTCGATGGCGTCGTTCAGCTCCTGGCGTTTCGGTTCGAACTCCTCCGCCGGGAGATCGGCGGCAACGCGCGTCCACTGCGCCCAACTTACGCAGATCCGCGTGAAAGGCTTGGGCACCTGGAAACGGTCCCAGGACTTCATCACCCACGCATGCTCCGGTTCCAGGTGGAAGGCCCCGATCGGCGCGCCGGTCATTTGCGCCAGCTTGATGGGGCCCATTTTGGTCTGATAGATGGGCCCGCGCGGCCCGTCGGCGGTAAAGATGGCGGTATGGCCCGTTTCAATCACATGCTTCAGGCCCAGCAGTCCTTCCTTGGCCCCGCGCGAACTCGAGCCGCGCACGGCGTCAAAGCCCCACATCTGCAGCGTCCGGGTGATCAGTTCGCCGTCGAAGCTGCGGCTGATCAGGATAACCGCGTGCGAATGCCGAAAGTACACCGTGCAGGGGAACACGCCCTGGTGCCAGAAGCAGTAGATCTCCGGCCCCGGCACTTCTCCGTGGAGAACCGGGACGACCCCTTCTTCGGCGATTACTTCAAATCGCCATGTGCGGCTCACCAGCCACAGCATCGCGGTCACCGCTGCCGGCACAACGGCCAGAATGAGGCGCTGCACAAAGGTAAACTTGGGAGTCGAGTCTGCGGTCATTCTTTCGATTCTATTGGAAGCACCGCGGATCCTCTGCCCCCGCTCAGGAGTAGCGCAGCCAGCGCAGCAACTCAGGCAGTGTGGCCCGCTTGCCATACATCAGGATGCCCACGCGATAGAGCCGCGAAGAGAACCACAGCGTCGCCCAGATGCTCAGGAGCATGATGCCGATCGAAGCCACAAACTGCCACACGGGCGGTATCTCCGAGCCCATGCGCAACATCATGATGATGGGCGCAGTGGCAGGAAACAGCGATGCCGCGATGGACCAGATGGAGTTGGGATCGTTGATCACAAGCCAGATCAGCGAGAAACTGAGCCAGATAGGTAGTGCGGCCATCGGCGTGTACATCTGCAGTTCCTGTTCGGTTTCGCACGACGCGGCCAGCCCGGCAAAAAGCGAGGCATACAGCAGGAAGCCGAGCACGAAGTACACCGGAAACAGCACCGCCTCTGCCCAGGACAAATGAATGGCCAACTGGCCGGAGAGAATCGGCCCTGCAACGGCCGTGCCCGCCAGCAGGCCGCCCGCCACCACCCAGATTGCGATCTGGGTCAGCCCCACCGCTCCCACGCCGATCAGCTTGCCCGCCAGCATGTCGCTGGGCTTGGCGATGGCCAGCATCACCTCGAAAATGCGCGAGGTTTTTTCCTGGATGATCGAGCGCGCCACGTTCATGCCATAGATCATGGTCGTCATCGACAGCAGCAGCGCCATGATGTAGCCCTTGATGTACGATCCAAAGCCGCTGCTCTTCACCTCGTGTCCAGCCTTGTCCACCTGCAGCGTGTCGACTTTGATCTGCTTCAGCAGCGCATCGACCTCCGCCTTTTTCATGCCGCTTGCGGTCATCCGTTCAAACGCCAGCGCATGGTTCAGTGCGCCGCTCAGCCGGTCTGCCACCACAATGTCGCCGGAAGATTGCGAGGTATAGGTAGCGGTGGTGCTGCCGTCGGCCGCCGTCTCAATCCATAGCAGCCCATCCACCTCTTTTGACCGGACTTTGGCCACCAGCGCGGCGCGATCTGCCGGGGCGGCCGGAGCCACCACGTCCACCACGTTGCGCGCGTCCTTCTCTTCCATCACCTGGGTCTGGATATCCAGCGCCAAAGCAGCGCTGGGAGCCGCGACGATCACATGCTTCCCCACACCGGAGCCGCGCCCCGACAGGTAGCCCACCGCGATGATCACCGCAAAGAGCATCGGCACCAGGATCGTGGACAACTTGAAGGCCCGGCCGCGTATCTGCTCAAGATATTCGCGTTTGGCAACGAGAAGGATGTTACGCATTGGCCTTGTCTCCCACGGTCTTGATAAAGATCTCTTCGAGCGAAGGCTCCACCAGTTCGAAGCGGTAGATGGTCGCCATCGACGCCGCCTCGTGCAGCAGTTTCTGCGCGTCTCCGTGCGGGTGCAGCTTGATTTCGGCGTGGCCGGAGTAGTTCTTTGCCTCTTCGATCTCGGCGCTTTCGAGGAAAGCTGCGCTGCCTTCAAACTCCATGATCACGCGGTTCCGCTCGTAGGTGGCCTTGATCTCCCGCACCCGCCCGGCCAGCACCGCGCGGCCGTTATTCACCAGGCAAATCGTGTCGCAGAGCTTCTCCACCTGGTCCATGCGATGGGTCGAAAACAGGATCGCTTTGCCTTGGTCCTTCAGCTCGAGCAGTGTCTTCTCCACCAGCACCGCGTTCACCGGATCGAGGCCGGAAAACGGCTCGTCCATCACGATCAGGCCGGGATCGTGCAGCACCGAGGCGATGAACTGGATCTTCTGCTGCATCCCCTTGGAGAGTTCCTCGGTCTTCTTCTGCAGCGACTCGGCTATCTCCATGCGCGTGGCCCAGTCGGTGGCGCGCTTGCGCGCCTCCTCCGCCGTCAGCCCGTGCAACTGGCCCACAAAGACCAACTGGTCCAGCACCTTCATCTTCTTGTAGAGCCCGCGCTCTTCCGGCAGGTAGCCCACCCGCTCCAGGCTGCTGCGTTCAAACGGCTTCCCAAAAAGGCTCACGCTGCCGGAGTCGGGAATGGTGATGCCCATCATCATGCGAATGGAGCTGGTTTTGCCCGCGCCATTGGGACCCAGCAAGCCGAACATCTGGCCCGCTTCAATGGCGAGACTGAGATTGTTCACCGCAACCTTGTTCTCGTAGGCCTTGGTTACTCCCGCGAGTTCGACAACTGGCATGGACTCTCCCGCCGTTCTTTTTGGCACTTCATTGCGAGCTAAATCGGGGAACGGTCTCTGGGCCAGTGTAGCAAAGCCAACACAGAGTCACGATTGCGTTCCATCATGTTCTGTCGCGAGCAAAGCGCGCCTTTCCCGCCCAATGAAAAAGCCCGCCGCGGGAACAATGTCCGTGGCGGGCTCCGGTAGTGCTCGCAAAAATAGGAATCAGGCCTTGACGTGCGCCTGCAGAATCTTCAGCAACGTATTGTCCAACTTGTGGCCGTGGAAGTCCGTGTAGTCCGTGCCTTCGCGATTGGTATCGAGAACGCCGAATGGCCCGCGGAAATTCCACAGCGCCCAGCCGGAATTCAGGCCGCCAATCACATCCAGTGCGTCGTTGAACCAGGCGTGAGCAACCTTCGGAGGAGTGTAGCGATTGCAGCCCATTTCACCGACATGCATGGGAATGCCGTGCTTCGCCAATTCTCCCCAGGGGGCAATTTCCTCGGCGAGCTTTTCCTTGGTGGTGATCACCTTGCCCTGGGCATCCTTCGCCGGCCAAGCCGGCAGGGGAAAACCCATGCTCATGGGACGCGCCCATTCGCAGTGGTAGTGCGTCAGCTCAATGGGCGAGTATTCGTGCCGGCTCTGCAAAATGCCTGTATCGAATAGCTCCGAATTCGGCACCTGGGCATAGGGGTAGCCGTCGCTCACAATCAGTCGCTTTGCATCTTTGCCGCGAATGCCCGCGATGCTGGCCCGGGCCACACGGATATAGTGCTCCTTGCCGTTAGAGCATTTCTAATTTAAGTATCTACATTTCATGCGATAATCATCCTGTCCCTTGAAGGGAG
>Ga0181516_10003674_pt1 | contig 10142 bp, 6 predicted proteins | sample PEATcosm2014_Bin_25_FD_121104 | JGI IMG/M metagenome (GOLD analysis project Ga0181516, IMG submission 121104) | Peatland microbial communities from MTU Mesocosm Facility, Houghton, MI, USA - PEATcosm2014_Bin01_10_metaG | ecosystem: Environmental > Terrestrial > Soil > Wetlands > Peat | place...
CCACGTATTCGTCGAATCGGCTGGCACACGCCTGGTCGATTGCCATAGGCCCACCCCCTTAGGTGAAAGGATAGGCTTAATTGAGGATTACGCCATGTTTTTTTAACACAGTAGTACTAGGCCGACCCAGCTTCAGTCCTCCGGCCGGAGCACCGCGGAGGGGGCCAGGCCCGCCTTTTCCGCGGCCTGGAGCAGCGGGGCGTCCGCGCCCAGGAGCAGGAACCGCAGGCCCCCCGGATCCAGCCAGGCGTTGAGGGCCTGGTCCAGGTCCTTCACGGTGGTCCGGCCCACCGCCTGCGCCAGGCCCGGGTCCAGCCGGCCCTCCAGGATCTGGTCCAGCATCCGCCCGGGGTGCAGGGGGGCCGACGCGTTCTCGGCCTGCCACTGGAGCAGGGCGCAGGCCAGTTCCTCGGAAGTGAAGCCGCTGCGGCGCAGGCTCTCCAGGCCGGCGGTGCAGCCCGCCACCAGCCGGTCCCGGTCGCCCGCGGGGACCTTGGCCTGGATCAGCAGTACCCGGCCCTGATCGAGCCGGAAGCTCATCTCGAGCCCGCCGAAGCAGCGCGCGGCGGCCCGGCCCAGGAGGATGGGCAGCAGGGCCTCCGCCGCGGGCGAGCCGCCCCCCGCCGGCCGGGACGTCCCGGCCCACAGCTCGGCCACGGGACCCGAATCCAGCACCGCCAGCAGCCGGGCCTGCGGAACGTTCGCGGTCCCGGCCTTGGGCGGGATCCCCGCCACGGCCGGCTGGGCCACAGGCCCCCAGATGCCCAGGTGCATGAGGGCCAGCTGCCTGGCCTGGGCGAGGTTGAGATCCCCGTACAGCACCAGGGTCGAGTTCTCGGGGCGCACCACCCTGCGCCGGAAATCCAGCAGGTCCTGGTACTCGATCCGGTCCACCGCCTCCGCCCGGGGCGGCAGGAGGGTCCCCGGATCGTCGATGCTCCAGAGGAACCGGGCCTGGGCCCGCTCCCGGAGGGAGCCGGAGGCGAAGCGCCTGAGGAGGGCCTGCCGTTGTCCCTCCACCAGCGGGCCGTCGAAGACCGGCCGCGCCACGGCATCGGCCAGCAGTTCCATGGCCGTTTCCTGGGAGCGGCTGTCGGCCACCATGGTCCACTGGTAGCAGCCCATGCGGGCCTTGAAGCCGAACGACATGCCCAGGGCGTCCAGGGCGCGGAGGAAGGCCGCATGGCTGTTCGGGCCGGCGCCGCCGGCCGCCATGGCCATGGCCAGGAAGCCGCCGATGCCCTCCTTGCCCTGGGGCAGCTCGGACCGGTCCCACCGGCTGGCCACGACCATGCGGATCAAGGGCCGTTCGTGGTTCTCCACCAGGACGCAGCTCAGGCCCGTAGCCAGCTGGAAGGTCTGGGGTGCCGGCTGGGGCGGCAGGGCGGGCATCTGCGGTGGCGCCTGCGGCGCCTGCGCTGCCTTCAGCGGAGCCTTCGGCCGCACCGGCCGCGGCGCCCAGGCCGCCAGCGGCGCCGCCGCCAGGACCGCCAGGGCCCAGGCCAGGCGGCTCACGGGCGCACCTGGGATTCCAGCAGCTTGAGCGTCTGTTCCCGTTCCGCCGGGGACAGCATGCGCAGCTGCCGCAAGGCCTCCCGCAGGACGGTCTGGGCCTGGGCCGGGCTGCCCAGCTTGCGCCCCAGGAGGGCGGTGAGCACCTGCAGCAGGCGGTTTTCGGTGCGGTCCATGGGCAGCAGCAGGGGGTCCGGGCCCATCTGGGCGATGGTCACCCGGGGCGGCACCAGGTAGGTCCGGGCCACCCGCTGGATTTCCGAAGCCTTGAGACTGCCGTCCGCTTCCAGGGCCCGGAACGCCAGGCGCCAGTCCCCTCCCTGGCACAGGGCCCCGCCCAGGGCCTCGGCCAGCGTGCCCGCGTCCTCCTGCACCAGGATCTCGCCGGCCTCCAGCTGCACCTGGGCCTGGCGCACCTCCGGCTCGGCGAGGGGTTCCCGCTGCAGGCGCAGGATCTCGTCCTGGATGGCCTGCTCCAGTTCATCCAGGGAGTGCCCCTCCGTGGGTTCGGCCTCGATGACCAGCAGGTTCACGTCGCGCCGCCCGGGAACCCCCAGGCGGACCGTCAGGTTGCGGGCGATGCCCCGGGTGTCCACCAGGCTCTGCTGGAGCCTGGCGCTGGGGGAACCGCCCAGGATCTGCACCAGGGCCCGCAGGGCCGAACCGTCCGGGTGGTTGGCCGAGGGGATCCGCCAGCCGAAGAAGATCCGGGTATCCCCGGTGGTGCTCACGATCAGGCGACGGCCCCCGGGGGATTCCAGGGAACTCACGGTGTCGTTGGCCTGGAACGCCCGCGCCCCTTCCCAGTGGGCCTCGCTGCCGGGGGCCCTGGGCAGGGTCCCGAACAGGCGCTCCAGGTCCGGCAGCACCGCGGCGGGCTTCACGTCTCCCACCAGCACCAGGCGGATGTTCTCCGGGGAGACCACCCACTGGGCGTAGGTGGCGAGGTCCCGCCAGGTGATGGCCTGCACTTCCGAAGGGAGGAATTCCGCCGCCTGGGCGTAGGGCCGGCCGGAGAGGGCCGTGGCCAGCAGCACGGCGAGGGCGGCCGGACTTGGGGGATGCCCAGCCTCGATCTCCTGGAGCAGGCGGTCCCGTTCCAGGGGAAACCGGCCGAGCGGCTGGTTCCGCAGCCGGCCGGCCTCGATCCGGCACCAGGGCATCAGGGCCGCCGCGGGCAGGTCGATGCCGTAGGAAAGGTAGTCGGCCGACACCTTCACGTCCCGTCCCGTGCCGCCCAGGGCATCCAGGGCATCCCAGGTCTCCAGTTCGCCCATCCGCTGCACCAGGGCGATCTTGGCGTTCGCCTCCAGCTCCTGGAGCGACGCCTGGTCCGGGGACGCCGGCCCGGGGGAGGCCGAGCCCAGCGGCAGCCGCGCCTGGGCCAGCCGGTCCAGCCTCAGGGCCTCGAACGCGCCCCCTTCCTGGGCCAGCAGCGGCGCCAGGGACGCCTCCAGCCGGTCCGGCAGCACCCTCCGGAACAGGGTCCGCCCCAGCAGGTCCGCCGCCGCCGGGGGCAGGCCGCCGGTGTCGGCCCGTCCGCCCTTGATGAAGATCCGCGCCTGGACCACCCCGATCCCCGGCCGCTCCACCACCAGCACCTTGATCCCATTGTCCAGGGTCCGTTCGACCACCTGGGGCAGCCGCACGCTCTGGGCCGCCGCCACCACCCCGATCAGACCGATCAGGGCTGGCAGAACCAATCTAGTGAAGGCCGCGCGCATCGGTCCAGAGTAGCAGTACGGGTCCCGATCCGGCTTTCCCGAATGCCGGCCGGAACCCCTCTAGTGAACGTAGATGGGGCCGTTGGTGGTCTCGAGGACGATCTGCTGGTCGCGGCCCGGCACCTTCACCTGGACCCGGTGCCGGGCCTGTTCCAGGAACTGGCCGTTGGCCACCGCGACCCGGATGGCGCCGCTGGTGTTGGCCGCCAGGATCTCGCCGGTGGCATGGTCCAGTTCCAGGTCGATGGCGCCGTTGGTGCATTCCAGCAGGATCCCCTCGCCCCAGCCGTCCAGGTTCCGGGCCGTGATGCGGCCGTTGGTGGTCTCCATCTGCACTCGCCCTTCCACGTCCTCCAGGTCGATCCGCCCGTTGGCGGTACCGCCCTTGATGCGCGCGTGCAGCCGCCTGGCCTCCACGTTGCCGTTGGTGGTCTCGGCCATGGCCTCGCCGGCGAGATCGGCCAGGCTGATGTCGCCGTTGGTGGTTTCGCAGCGGACATAGCCCTGCACCGTGGTCACGGAGATGGGTCCGTTGGTGGTGCGGAACTCGCCCAGGAGCCGGCGGGGCACGCTCAGGGTCATCCGGCAGCGCGGACTCGCGGCCAGGGCGGACGGCAGCGGCAGCATGCACTGCTGGAACCGCGTCTCCACCTCCAGGTCGCCGCCGGCCCGCTGCACCACCAGTTCGACCCGGCGCTGGTCCGAGTCGCGGATTTCCGCGGAAAGGGCCAGTTCCTCCCGGTCCCAGCCGGTCACCAGGATGGCCCCGTTGCGGTTCTTCACCCAGAGCTTGGCCCCATAGGCCAGGCTTTCGGTGCGGGTTTCGGTCCGGAGTTCCGCCGCGGCCGGCAAGGGCTGCTCCTGCGCCGCCAGGGTCGTGCCGACCGCACCGGCGGCGAACAGGGCGAGTGCGTTGATTTTCATGAACGTCTCCAGCGGGGCGGGTCCAGAGCAGGGCAATGGTATGTTGATTCCCGGCGCGTCTTAATCATCGCCGATTCCTGGCTTTCTTTTGGAGGACTTATGATCCCGGTCGCCATCTGCCGGCTGCCCCACGGACTCGGCCTGCCCCTGCCGGAACGGGCCACCCCCCATGCCGCGGGGATGGATCTCCGGGCGGCGATCCCGGAGGCGGCGGCGTGGGTCCTGGCCCCCGGCGAGCGCCGGCTGGTGCCCACCGGGCTGGCCATGGCCATCCCCCCGGGCTACGAGGGGCAGGTCCGGCCCCGCTCAGGGCTCGCCAGCAAGCAGGGCGTCACCGTGCTCAATGCCCCCGGCACCATCGACGCCGACTATCGGGGCGAGGTCCAGGTCATGCTCATCAACCACGGCACCGCCCCCTTCACGCTGGAGCGGGGCGAGCGCATCGCCCAGCTGCTCCTGGCCCCGGTGCCGGAATGGGGCTGGCGCGAGGAAGCCTCCCCCGCCGCCCTGGGCGAGACCCAGCGGGGCGAGGGAGGCTACGGCTCCACCGGCAGGCGTTGACCCCGGCGGGTCAGGGCTTGGGTGCGGCGGCGGGAGTGCCGGCAGCGAACTTGGCGTCGTAGCGCCGGGCCACCTCGTCGCTGAACGCCAGCAGCCAGGCCTGGTCCGCGTAGGCCACCAAGCCCGGCTGGTACTGAAGCACCAGCTGGAACTTCTGCTCCTTCGCCAGCGCGTCCACGAAGGGCGTGAGCTCCTTCTGGAACTGGGTGACGATCCTCTGCTGGGTCTTCTGGTACTCCGCCTGGCTGTCATCCTGCAGCTTCTTGTTCTCGAAGTCCAGGTCGCGGAGCTGCTTCTGGAGCTTCTCCTTGCCTTCCTCGCTGATGCTGGGGGACTGCAGCTGGCTGGAAAGCTTCTGCAGCTCGGCCCCCTTGGCCTGGATCCTGTCACTCAAGGTCTTCTTGAGCGCGTCCAGTTCGGCGAACAGCTTCCGGCCGCGGACGCTCTGCTCCACCACCCGGTCCGGCACCAGGACCCCGATCTTGGGCTGGCCGTCCTGGGCGGCCAGGGTGAAAGCAGCGGTAAGGCAAAGAAGCAGCATGCGTAGCGGTCGCATTGGACCTCCAGTCGACAGGGCCTTTGCGGCCCGAATGGGTTTTCAGAAGGTGGTGCCGATGCTGAACTGGAATTCGTTCTGGGACGTGGTGTCGAACGGATAGGGGTTCAGTTTCCGGGCCCAGATGAGCCGGAGCGGGGCGGGGCTGATGGGGAGGAAGAACCGGAGTTCCAGCCCGGCGCTCCGCTTCAGCCCGGCGCTGAAGACCTGCTGGCCCTGGCCCCAGGCCTGGCCCATATCATAGAAAAGCACAGTTCTGAAGATATCGGCAAGGACGAATTGATATTCCAAGTTGGCGATGAATTGCTTGTTTCCGCCCACCACCACATTGTTGAGGTTGTTGTCCAGCTGGACCGAGCCCACCTGGCCGAACCGGTAGCCGCGGATGGAATTCTCGCCGCCCGGCCGGAACAGGTCCCAGAGCGGGAGCGTCCCGCCGCTCATGTTGTTCATGTAGCCGTAGCTGGTGTTGAGGGCAAAGATGTGGCGCTCGTCCACGTTGCTGATCTTCGTGTATTCCAGGGTGGTCCGGTAGAACGGGGAATCCGTGCCGAACTGCCAGCCGCCGTACTCGAAGTTCACGCCGATCTTCTGCCCGGAGGTGGGCTTGAAGGGGTGGTTGACGGTGTTGTAGGTGAGGCTCTGGTTCAAGGTCGAGGTGAGCTGGGGATCGGTGTTGCGGAAGTAGTAGTTGTGGCCGCCGATGACCTGCATGATGCTGAACCGGTAGCCCACCGAATAGGTCGTGAAGAAGGCCCAGGTCCGGTCCGGCAGGAAGGTGGAGAGCCGGGTCCCCATGGAGGCGCCGATGCTGCGGCTCTTCTGCTGGTAGGAATAGGCCGAGCCCACCCGGGAAGCGTCGTAGTTGGCGGAGGCGTTGGCGATGCTGGTGCTCAAGGAATAAGGCAGGTCCAGCAGGTACGGTTCGGTGTAGGTGATCGACTCGTTCCGCTGGTACTGGCCCAGGGTGTAGGCGAAGGTCAGGCTCTCGCCCCCGCCGCCCAGGTTCTTGGTGGAGTAGCTGGCGCCCAGGGAGAAGCCGAACACCGAACCGTAGCCGCCCTGGAACATCAGCTCGTTGACGCCGGATTCCTGCCCTTTGATGGTCACATCCACCTGGGGCTTGTCGGGCACGAAGTTCACCTTCGGCTCCGAGCTCTTCACGTCGAAGTAGCCCAGCTGGCCGATGCCCGTGAACGAGTCCTTGAACTGGTCCAGCCGGAACACGTCCCCTTCCTTGAGGATCATGGAACGGCGGATCACCTTGTCCTTGGTCTTGGTGTTGCCTTCGAAGTCGATCTTGCGGACCGTGTACTGTTCGCCTTCGTCCACCTTGAGGTTGACGTCCACCTTCCTGACCCCGCCCTCGTCCCGTTCCGTCAGCTGCTTGTCGGCCCGGAAATTGATGTAGCCCTGGTTGCCGTAGGCCTCCTTGACCTTGTCCAGGCCCTCGTTCAGGGCGTCCAGGTCGAAGGGCTGCGGCCGGCTCCCGGCGCGTTGGTCCTTGATGGAAGGCTTCACGTTGAACCAGCGGGCGAACCAGGACCGGTTGTCCCGCCGCACCTCGGCGATCTTGGTCCGGAAGAAATCGTCGCCCTTGGGGCCCTTGAACACCTTGTCGTTGCCCTCGACCTTGAAGGTGCCCGCCATGAACTGATCCCCTTCGAGGATCGGGATGGTCAGCGTGGCCCGGAGATCGTACTTGGGGGACTTGCCCTGGATGGCCCGCTTGGCGTTGGCCTTCTTCATCTTCTCGCTGGTGAAGTCCTCCACCACCACCGTGGGCTTGCCCACGAATACATCCTTGTAGCCGTTCTTCCAGTATTCCTTCCTGATGTTCTCCAGGTCGTTGTCCAGGTGCTTCTGCACCAGCAGGTTGTTCCCGGTCAGCCAGCTGAGCCAGCCCTTGGAGCGGGTCTTGGCCATGACCTTCTGCAGCCGGCCGGCGCCGATGACCTTGTTGCCCCGGAACACGATCTTGTAGATCTTGGCCTTGCCGCCTTCCTTGATGTCGAACACCAGCCTGGCCATGGTCGGCCCCATGGGTTCCAGGGACACCGTGATCACCGGGTTCAGATAGCCCTTCTCCGCCGCCTGGTCCACCAGCAGGTCCTTGATCTTGCGGGTCGCCTCCGGATCGTAGACCGAATCCGGCTTGATGGTCAGGTTCTGCTCCTTGATCTTGTCCTTGAGCGAACTGACCCCCATCTCCGTGCCGCCCCGGAAGTCGACCTCCTTGATGAGCGGCCGTTCCTTCACCCGGATGGTGAGCTTCTTGCCGCCCTGCTCGTCCGCCACCTCGAACTTCACGTCATCGAAGGAGCCCGTGGCCCACAGCCGGTCCAGCACCTGGGTGAGGTCGACTTCCCGCAGATCGTCGCCCACCTTCAGCCCCGACTTGAACAACACCGTCTCCGGGGTCTGCTTCTGGGTGCCCACCACTTCCAGCCGGGTCACCACCTCGGAGTCCTGGGCGGCCGCGGGGAGGGCCTGAAGCCCGGCCACCAGGACCAGGAAGATCATGCCATGCCGGAGCCATCCAGGGGTTCGGCTCCGTCCTTCGTCTTCCGATCGCATCCGCATTCACAGTCCGTAACAGAAGGTCACACATTCAAGGCCCGGGACCGTGGAGGCCCGGGATGGCTGGTCAGATTTCAGGGTTCAGGGTACCGGAAAGAAGGGCGGGCGGACCCGCCGATCATCCCTGCACGCCGGTCAGTTGTGGTTCGGTGGCAAGTTCAGGGACAGGAGTGTAGAGCGGGACCAGTTTCTCATCGATCAGATCGAAGTGGACCATGCCGGCCGGAACCGCATCCTGGGCCACCATGAGCTCGGCCAGGGGATCCTCCACCTGCTTCTGGATGGCCCGGCGCAGGGGGCGTGCCCCGTAGGCCCGGTCCTTGACCGTGGTCTTCACCAGCCAGTCGCAGGCCTGGTCGGTGAGGGTGACCACCAGCTGGTGCTGCTGCAGGGTGACGTTGAGGTCGGCGATGAGCAGCCGGACGATCTTGCGCAGATCCTCGTCCCCGAGCCGGTTGAACACGACGATCTCGTCGATGCGGTTGAGGAACTCCGGCGGGAAGGTGCGCTTGAGCACCTTGATGGCGTCCCCGGCCTTGGCGTCGGGACGATCGCTCTTTTCCATGAAGCCCAGGTTCTTGTCCGGCAGCAGCTCCCGGCTGCCGACGTTGGACGTCATGATGATGATGGTGTTCTTGAAGTCCACCTGGTTGCCGAAGGCGTCGGTGGCCTGGCCATCGTCGAAGATCTGCAGCAGCACGTTCATGAGATCCGGGTGGGCCTTCTCCATCTCGTCGAACAGGATGACGCAGTAGGGATTGCGGCGGATCCGGTCGGTGAGCAGGCCGCCCTCCTCGTAGCCCACGTAGCCCGGAGGGGCCCCGAGCAGCTTGGAGACCTCGTGCTTCTCCATGAACTCCGACATGTCGAACCGGATCATCTTCTTGGGATCGCCGAACAGGAACCCGGCCAGGGTCTTGGCCAGTTCGGTCTTGCCCACGCCGGTGGGGCCCAGGAACAGGAACGAGCCCATGGGCCGGTTGGGGTTCTTGAGCCCGGTGCGGGCCCGGCGGGTGGCGCGGCTCACCGCGCTCACCGCTTCCTTCTGGCCGATCACCCGCTCGTTGATGTGGTCCTCCATGTGGGCCAGGTTCGCCTTCTCGTCGTTCTTCAAGGCCCGCACCGGGATGCCGGTCCAGGAGGCCACCACGTCCTCGATGTCCGACTCCTGGACCTCGGCGAACTTCTCGTAGTCCTCCTCGGACAGTTCCGCGGTGGAGCCCTGGAGCTGCTCGCGGAGCTGGACTTCCTTCTGACGCAGGAGCACCGCCCGCTCGAAGTCCCGGTTCAGCACCGCCTCGTTCATCTCGTTGATGACCCGGTGCAGCTCCTCCTCCGCCTTGTGGCTCTCGCCCACGGTGGTGCCGCCCCGCAGCTTCACCCGCGCGCCGGCCTCGTCCAGCAGATCGATCGCCTTGTCCGGGAGGAACCGGTCGGTGATGTAGCGGTTGGACAGGTAGACCGCGGCGTGCAGGGTGGCCGGGGTGTACTTCACCCGGTGGAACAGCTCGTAGCGGCTCTGGATGCCGTCCAGGATCCGCAGCGTCTCCGCCTCGTCCGGCGGGTTCACGTTCACCGGCTGGAAGCGCCGCACCAGGCTGCGGTCCTTGTCGATGTACTTGGCGAACTCCTTGTGGGTGGTGGCGCCGATGCACTGCACCTCGCCCCGGGACAGGGCCGGCTTGAGGATGTTGGCCGCGTCCAGGCTGCCCTCGGCGGCGCCGGTGCCGATGATGCTGTGGATCTCGTCGATGAACAGCACCACGCTGGGGTCCTTGGAGGCCTCGGCGATGATCGATTTCAGCCGCTCCTCGAACTGGCCGCGGTACTTGGTCCCCGCCACCACCAGGCTCAGGTCCAGCGCGTAGATCCGCTTGTCCTGCAGGCTCGGCGGCACCTGGCCCTCGAAGATCTTCTGGGCCAGGCCTTCGACGATGGCGGTCTTGCCCACCCCGGCCTCGCCCAGCAGGATGGGGTTGTTCTTGCGGCGCCGGCTGAGGATCTGGATGATCCGGTCCACTTCCAGGTCGCGGCCGATGAGGTTGTCGAAGATGCCCCGTTCCGCCAGCTCCGAAAGGTTCCGGGCGAACTCGGCCAGGAGCGGGTGCTCCTTCTTCTTCTTGGCGATCTTCTCCTCCTTGGTGGCTTCCAGCAGGATCTCCTTGGCCGCGATGAGATCGGCCCCGGCCTCCTTCAGGAGCCGCCCGGCCAGGCACTGCTCCTCCTTCAGCATGCCCAGCAGCAGGTGTTCCGCGCCCACGTGCTTGTGGTTGAGCTTGGCGCTC